>ENA-OROP01002497-OROP01002497.1-human-gut-metagenome-genome-assembly--contig:-NODE-2497-length-13461-cov-3.933090_pt1 | contig 13461 bp, 8 predicted proteins | sample MGYA00242132_ERZ509056 | MGnify/ENA primary metagenome ERZ509056 (study PRJEB26280, sample SAMEA2338768) | human gut metagenome | biome: human gut; feature: human-associated habitat; material: faeces...
CGGGCTGTTTCCGCCTTTTGAGGCCGGGTCATATGTGCAGTGGATAACCGTAACTTTCCCGCTCTCATCCTTTTCAAATCCGACACATTTCACGAAATATGCATTCATGAGACGTACTTCATTTCCCGGGAACATACGGAAATATTTCTTCGGCGGTTCTTCCATAAAATCATCCCGTTCAATATAAATTTCCCTGGTAAACGGAACGGTTCTCTTTCCGAGTTCCGGATTTTCCAGATTATTGTCCACCGGAAGTTCCTCCGTCTGGCCCTGCGGATAATTGTCAATGACAACCTTTACCGGATCTAAAACTGCCATCATACGTGGACGTTTCATCTTCAGATCCTCACGGATGCAGTACTCAAGCATTGCATAATCCGTAGAACTGTTTGCCTTGGAAATACCTCCAAGTTCGATAAATTTCTGAATGGATTCCGGTGTATATCCTCTGCGGCGCAGCGCTGCAATGGAAACCAGACGTGGATCATCCCATCCATCTACAATCTTCTCCTCAACCAGACGCTTGATATAACGTTTTCCGGTTACAACATTTGTCAGATACAGTTTTGCAAACTCGATCTGCTTCGGAGTCCCTTCCGGACTGGTCTTATATCCAAGTTCTGTCACAACCCAGTCATACAACGGTCTGTGATCCTCGAACTCCAGAGTACAGATGGAATGGGTTATTCCCTCGATTGCATCCTCAATCGGGTGTGCAAAATCGTACATCGGATAAATACACCACTTGTCCCCGGTATTGTGATGTGTCATATGTGCCACACGATAAAGGATCGGATCTCTCATATTGATATTGGAAGAAGTCATATCAATCCGTGCACGAAGTACACGACTTCCATCCTCACATTTTCCTTCCTTCATTTCTTCAAACAGCGCAAGATTTTCCTCTACGCTTCTTTTGGCATATGGGTCTTCTTTTCCCGGCTCTGTCAGAGTACCGCGATACTCACGGATTTCGTCTGCAGACAGATCGGATACATATGCTTTTCCCTTTTTAATCAGTTTAATCGCTGCTTCATACATCTGATCGAAGTAATTTGATGCAAAGAAGAGACGATCTCCCCAATCTGCTCCAAGCCATTTTACGTCTTCCTTAATAGACTCTACAAACTCAAGTTTCTCTTTTGTCGGATTTGTATCATCAAAACGGAGATTGAATTCTCCTCCGTACTTTTTTGCTAACCCTGAATTTAAAAGAATGGACTTTGCATGTCCGATATGCAGATATCCGTTTGGCTCCGGTGGAAAACGGGTTTTTACCGTTTCACAATGTCCCTCTGCCAGGTCCTTTTCAATAATCTGTTCAATAAAATTCTTGGAAACCGCTTCATTTTCCATATGTCTATTCCTCCAGCACTCCTCAAATAAGAATAATTATAGGGATATTCCCGATATTTGTCAACCAAAACGCACCTGTGTACGCTATTGCTCCTGTCCTTTTTCGGATTCCAGAATTCCGTCCAGCGCACGTGTTGAAAAATATGCAATCTGTTTCTTCCCGTTTTTTATTTTTTCTTCCGTTTTTTTCACTCTGTCACCGGTTCCGGAGGATGCACTTTTTCCCAGTGTAGAAATTGTAACCGCTCCCTGTGCATATCCGCCATTCCAGTTCTGTTCCATATAGCGGCCATTCAGCTTTGCATCAAACAGCTCTGTATAATAAACCGACCACACACTGACAACCGAAGTCAGCGCGGCCTTTCCTGCCATCTGACGCATATCAGAGTTTCTTCCAACCGCGTATACGCATTTTCCGCTTTCTTTTGCATTTTCAGCCATCTGCATAACCGCATCCAGATCGGTATTGGATGCAAGAACCACACACCCGCTCCGGATCAGATCTCCGGCTGCGGTTGCCTCCGCATCACTGTTATTCCAGGCATCTATGTATTCTACCTGTAAAACAACCTTTTTACAGACGGCCTTTACTCCCAGGTAATAGGCATTAATATCTGCATGTGCATCATCGTTTGCCTCTGCCGCCACATATCCCAGTTTTACATTTTTCTTTTCGTCAAAACTCTTTGCGGGAATCTTTTTCTTTTCCTTCAGCTTTGCTACCTTCATTCCGGCCGTGACTCCTGCCACATAAGAAGCTTCGTAGGTATCCATATGTACATTGTAAAGATTTGTGAGTTCTGTTCCGTCTTCCGTTACCGTACTCTGTGTCTTTGAATCGTTGATAACTACAAAATCAACTTCCGGATTCTTTTCTGCTTCACTTTTTATTGCTTCTTCATAGATGGCGCTGTTTGCAATAATAATCTCACATCCCTGTCTGATAAGATCCTTTACCGCACTTTTGCAGCCATCATTCGCACCGACACGCTCTTTCCAGATGATATCCTGCTCTGGAAGACTGACATTTTCTGCTGCTGCCCGGATTCCGTCAATATGTGCCAGTGTATAGGCTTCTGTCTCATCTCCGTTTAAGATAACACCGATCCATCCCTTTTGTTCTTCCTCATTTTCCGGTGGAATTTCCACTTTCGTTTCCGCAGTCTGTTCGTTTTCCTGCTGCTTTTGTTCTTTGTCTGCTTTCTGTTCTCCTGATTCTGTCTGTGTTCCGCTGACACCTGCCATTCCTATCAGAACCGCAACGATAAGCAAAACACTTAAAAACTTTTTCTTCATGATTTTTTTCTTTTCCACTCACTAAATTTTATTTTACATGCTGGTGGGTAAACAGATGATCCTGACAGTATTCACGATTTCCCACGCATTTGCTGCAATAACGGAACTGTAATTCCGGATTTGTCAGCTCGGTTCTACCACAGATGGCACATTTGTGACGTGCAATGCCGGACCCCGGACGAGGCTGACTGAACTGTGCCCGGAATTCTTTCTGGCGTTTCTTTTGTTTTCCGGACAAACGGGTCTTCATTGCATGGAAAAACCAGAACATATTGAGTACCGGAACCACAATCTGTACGCAGTTTAAAACACCCACGAGAATTCCCATTCCGGTTCCATAACTTGCAATTCCGATCGAGAATATACGAACCACCTGATATCCCAGATATACCAGTTCAAAAATTAACATCCATTTCATCCTGATCGGAAGGACAAAATACAGGCGTACCTCTCCCTCTGGCATGCACATGGCCAGCGCCAGCAGCATGGACATCAGAATATAATACGTGGACAGATACGGAGAAAAACCATATCCCAGCAGAATCCGCGTAACAACATATACGATCGCGCCCACAATGTCACACAAAATCACACTTCCCCACAAAAATACATTCATGCGGAATGTTCCAAGCATGGATTCCAGCGAACTGCCCCACATAAGCACACAGAACAGAAATAAGATTCCAAAAACATCCAGCGATGCCGTCGGTGTAAAAATCCATGTCACAACTCTCCAGAGCTGTCCGTGCAGAATACTGCCCATATCAAAATTCATATAACTCATGAGTCCGGGTGCCGTCAGCTGTACCACGTATCCAATCACCTGCGCAAGTACAAAATATCTGCTCAGATTGGCGACCGCATGTCGTCCCCATTTGCGTTCCAGTTTATCCATCCAGTTCATAAATCTGTCTCCTGTCTACATAGAATAGTGTATGTATGGTTACGGTCACTTCTGACCTTTCTGTCAACCAATTATACGGTTTTCAAATCCCTCTTGTCAACGCAGCGGCACGTTCTTTCCAACATTTTATAAAATCTTTATGTTTTCAGTCGTTGTCTTTTGTCAATTCTTGTCGTATAATGTTTTAGGTTTTGTTTTGAAATCATACTTATTTATAATAAGTTTAGTTACTTACACATGGAGGTTACATTTATGAGTGACAAGCAGTTACATAAACTTGGAATTGATATCGGTTCCACCACCGTCAAAATTGCAATCCTCGACTCACAGGACAACATCCTGTTTTCCGATTACGAGCGTCATTTTGCAAATATTCAGGAGACACTGGCGTCCTTAATTGCCAAAGCATCCAACGAACTGGGGGATCTTTCTGTTTCTCCTGTTATTACCGGATCAGGCGGACTGACCCTTGCAAAGCATCTGGAGGTTCCGTTTACGCAGGAGGTTATTGCAGTATCCACTGCTCTCACTCATTATGCGCCACAGACCGATGTTGCAATCGAGCTCGGCGGAGAAGATGCCAAGATCATCTATTTTGAAGGCGGCAATGTCGAACAGCGTATGAACGGTATCTGTGCCGGCGGTACAGGTTCGTTCATTGATCAGATGGCATCCCTGATCCAGACCGATGCTTCCGGATTAAATGAATATGCCAAAAATTATAAAGCAATCTATCCGATTGCAGCGCGCTGTGGTGTATTTGCCAAGACAGATATCCAGCCGCTCATCAATGAGGGGGCAACTCGCGAAGATCTGTCTGCCTCTATTTTCCAGGCGGTTGTCAATCAGACGATCAGTGGACTTGCCTGTGGTAAACCGATCCGCGGACATGTGGCATTTCTCGGTGGTCCTCTGCACTTTTTATCCGAACTGAAAGCAGCGTTTATCCGCACGTTAAATCTCGATGATGAGCACGCAATTACACCGGAAAATTCGCATCTGTTTGCAGCGATCGGTTCCGCATTAAATTATAAAGAAGACGTAGAGACCACTTTAGGATCTCTGCAGCAGCGTCTTTCCACCGGCATTAAGCTGGAGTTTGAAGTTGCCCGTCTGGACCCGCTGTTTGCCAGCCAGGAAGATTACGATGCTTTTACCAGCCGGCACGGAAACAATCATGTAGAAACCGGTGACCTGAAAAACTATTCCGGAAACTGCTATCTCGGTATTGACGCAGGTTCCACGACAACAAAGATCGCACTTGTCAGCGAGGACGGAAAACTTCTGTATTCATTCTATGACAACAATAACGGAAGCCCGCTTGCAACTGCCATCCGTTCCATTCAGGAAATTTACCGTCTGCTTCCGGAGAGTGCGCACATTGTACACTCCTGCTCCACCGGATACGGGGAAGCTCTTTTGAAAGCTGCATTGATGCTTGATGACGGCGAGGTAGAAACCGTCGCCCATTACTATGCCGCCGCTTTCTTTGATCCAAAAGTTGACTGTATTTTAGACATCGGCGGTCAGGACATGAAATGCATCAAGATCAAGAACCAGACCGTAGATTCGGTTCAGTTAAACGAAGCATGTTCTTCCGGCTGCGGTTCTTTCATTGAAACTTTTGCAAAATCCTTAAACTTCACGGTGCAGGATTTCGCCAAAGAAGCACTGTTTGCCAAGCATCCGATTGATCTTGGTACCCGCTGTACCGTATTTATGAACTCAAAGGTAAAACAGGCACAAAAGGAAGGCGCCTCCGTTGCCGATATCTCTGCCGGACTTGCCTACTCTGTAATCAAAAACGCATTATTTAAGGTGATCAAACTGTCCGATGCCAAAGATCTGGGAGAAAATATTGTTGTTCAGGGTGGTACTTTCTACAATGACGCCGTTCTGCGCAGTTTTGAAAAAATTGCCGGTGTCCACGCAACCCGTCCGGACATTGCCGGAATCATGGGTGCTTTCGGTGCCGCACTGATTGCCCGCGAACGTCACGAAGCCGGCTATCAGACGACGATGCTGTCCATTGAACAGATCAATAAACTGTCCTACACTACCAAGCTTGCACGCTGCCAGGGATGTACAAACCACTGTCTGCTGACGATCAATAAGTTTTCAGACAACCGTCAGTATATTACCGGAAACCGCTGTGAGCGCGGACTTGGAAAAGAAAAAAACAAAGAGAATATTCCAAACCTCTTCGAATATAAGAACAAACGTATTTTTGCTTATGAACCTCTGTCAGAAGCCGAAGCAACCCGCGGGACCGTCGGACTTCCGCGTGTACTGAACATGTATGAAAACTATCCGTTCTGGGCAACGTTCTTTAAGAAGCTCGGTTTCCGTGTGGTTCTCTCTCCGCAGTCCACACGAAAAATCTACGAACTCGGCATTGATTCTATTCCAAGCGAATCCGAATGCTACCCGGCGAAACTGGCGCACGGTCATATTTCCTGGCTGATCCACCAGAATGTAGATTTTATTTTCTATCCGGCGATTCCTTACGAGCGCAACGAGTTTCCGGATGCAAACAACCACTACAACTGCCCGATCGTAACTTCTTATTCCGAAAACATTAAAAACAATGTTGAGGAAATTACGAGTGGACAGATGCGGTTCTTAAACCCGTTCATGGCGTTTACAAACGAAGAAGTTCTTTCCAAACAGCTCGTAGACTGTTTTAAGAAAGAATTCCATATTCCGGAAGCCGAAGTACGTGATGCCGTATCCGAAGGCTGGAAAGAACTTGCCATGACCCGTCTGGAGATGCAGAAGAAGGGCGAAGAAGTATTGAAATATATGGAAGAACACCATCGCCGCGGTATCGTGCTGGCCGGTCGTCCATACCATGTTGATCCGGAAATCAATCACGGTATTCCGGAAATGATTACTTCCTACGGTATGTGTGTACTGACAGAAGATTCCATTTCCCATCTGGGGAATCTGGAACGCCCGCTTATTGTCATGGATCAGTGGATGTACCACAGCCGGCTGTACTCCGCCGCAAACTACGTTAAGACCAGGGATGATCTGGACCTCATCCAGCTGAACTCCTTCGGCTGCGGACTGGATGCCGTAACAACCGACTGTGTCAGCGATATTCTGACCAATTCCGGAAAAATTTATACATGCTTAAAGATTGATGAAGTCAACAACCTCGGTGCTGCCCGTATCCGTATCCGTTCGCTTCTGGCTGCAATTCGTGTCAAAGAGAAAAAACATGAAAAACGCGAAATCAAGCCGGCAAATTACGAGCGCGTTATCTTTACCGAGGAAATGCGTAAAGATTACACCATCATCTGTCCACAGATGTCACCGATCCATTTTGAACTTCTCGTTCCGGCATTCCGTGCCGCAGGCTACAATCTGGTCATCCCGGATGTTCCGGCCAGAGAATGTGTCGATGTCGGTTTAAAGTATGTAAATAACGATGCATGTTATCCGTCCCTGATTGTCATCGGACAGATTATGAGTGCAGTAATGTCCGGCAAATATGACCTGAGCAAAACAGCAATCCTGATCTCACAGACCGGTGGTGGCTGTCGTGCGACCAACTACATTGGATTTATCCGCCGTGCATTGACCAAAGCCGGCCACCCGGATATTCCGGTCATCTCCATCAACATGGTCGGTCTGGAGAAAAATCCGGGATTTAAACTCACACCAAGCCTGATCCAGCATGGTCTGTACGCTCTGGAATTCGGAGACATCTTCATGCGCTGTCTCTACCGTGTGCGCCCATACGAAAAGGTACCGGGATCTGCCAACGCATTACACGAAAAATGGAAAAAACGTGTCATTGACTTTGTTGGCAACACCAAGATTCTGTCCCACCGTAAATATCGCAAAATGTGCCGTCAGATCATCCGCGACTTTGACAATCTGCCAATGACGGATGAGAAAAAGCCGCGTGTCGGTGTGGTTGGAGAGATCCTTGTCAAGTTCCTTCCGGCTGCCAACAACTATATTGTGGATCTGCTCGAATCCGAAGGTGCGGAGGCAGTCGTACCGGATCTGACCGATTTCTTACTGTACTGCTGCTACAATCAGAATTTCAAGGCGGATTATCTTGGAGCTACCGCAAAATCCAAGCGCATAAACAATATGCTCATCCGCTTCTTTGAGTGGCTGCGCAAGGATGCAAGGGATGAACTTGCAAAGAGTAAACATTTTGAGCCAACTGCATATATTCAGGATCTGGCAAAACAGGCAGAGCATATCGTCTCCTGCGGTAACCAGACCGGCGAAGGCTGGTTCTTAACTGGAGAAATGCTTGAACTGATTGCACAGGGAGCAACCAACATCGTCTGTGCGCAGCCATTTGCCTGCCTGCCAAACCATATCGTCGGTAAAGGTGTCATTAAGGAAATTCGTCACGAATATCCGGGCGCAAATATCGTTGCAATCGATTATGATCCGGGTGCATCGGAAGTTAACCAGCTCAACCGTATCAAGCTGATGCTTTCTACAGCACAGAAAAACCTGAAAAAAACAAATTCATAATTCTGCGATGTTTCATCATAAGTCGCAAAAATACCCCGGCAACGGAAATTCCGTTTGCCGGGGTATTCCTTTTTTATTTTTCCAGTCAGTCTAACACTTTTTCCAGTTCAGCAATCACGATCCTTAATGCTTTGATCCGTGCATATTTTTTATCTACGGATTCTAAGATATGCCACGGTGCATAGGTAGTGCTCGTCTTTTGAATCATCTCATTGACTGCCCCCTCATACGCATCCCACTTATCACGGTTGCGCCAGTCTTCCTCTGTAATCTTCCATTGCTTTTCGGGCGTATTCTGCCGATCGGTAAAACGGGCAAGCTGCGTATCTTTGTCGATCTGCACCCAGAATTTGATGATCACGGCTCCCCAGTCGTGCAGTTCCTTCTCAAACTCATTAATTTCATTGTACGCACGCATCCAGTCATTCTCGCTGCAAAACCCTTCCAGACGTTCGACCATCACACGCCCATACCACGTTCGGTCAAAGATTGCAATATGCCCGGTACGCGGAAGCCTTGTCCAGAAACGCCACAGATAATGTCTTGCTTTCTCATGCGGCTCGGGACTTGCAATCGGATGAACCTCATATCCACGCGGATCAAGTGCTCCCGTAATCCGCTTGATATTTCCGCCTTTTCCGGCTGCATCCCACCCTTCATAGGCAATGATGACCGGCACTTTCTTACGATACAGACGATTGTGCAGTTCTCCAAGTCTCTGCTGAAGCTGCTTTAATTCCTTTTTATAGACATCCTCCTCCATACACTTGTCTAACGGAATGTCACAAAGAAGCGGCATTTTTTTCAACGGAAATACATTCTGCAGAAGCGGAACCGCCATCTGGTGATTGCTCAGAGCAATCTCAATCCCCTGGGTAAGCGTCTCAAGAATCTGTACTTCTGTCCATTTTCTGGACTTTGCATCAATGATATACCAGGGTGCGGATGGCATATTTGTATTTTTCAGATATCCGGAAAATACATCCATACATTTCTCATAATGTTCATTCTGCCACAGATCTTTTTTGCTGACACGCCATGTTGTGTCCTTCTGATGCTCCAGCTGTGCAATACGCCGTGACTGTTCCTTTTTTGAAATATGCAGAAAGAATTTCATGACCAGATAGCCATTGTCTGTAAGCTGCCGTTCAAACCGGCGGACACTTTCAATCCGGTTGGCGTATACATCCTCGGAAATGGTTCCGTGCAGACGCTCCTCCGTAATCTCATCCATCCATGCCGTATCCAGAAATACAAACTGTCCGGCTTCCGGAATTTTGGCAAAATGCCGGTACAAAAACGGTTTTCTCTTGTCATCCTCCGTCTTTTTCTGCATCGATACCACCTTAAAGAAACGCGGATCAATATTCTGGATGATCTGGCCGATTGCATAACCTTTTCCGGCCGTTCCCCAGCCTTCAAGCACAACAAGAACCGGTACTTTCTTCTCTTTGATCAAAAGCTGCTGCCGTGCCAGTTTCTCTTTTACCGCTTCCAGCCGTGCCTTAATTTCCTCCTCCGATGGTTTTTCGGATTTTTCCCACTCTTTTAGCATAAAAACCCCTCCTTATGCTTTTTTCTTATCATACCACAGCTGCTGATTTTCATCCACGTCTTTGCCATTTTTTTTGTTTTCACTTTTCACTAGCAAAAAATGCAATTCCGATGTATAGTATCCTATATATAAACTTTCGAAATCTGTGTTTTCGTAAATATAAAGGAGTATAAAAAATCATCATGCTGCAATTAGAACGTCAGAAACTTATATTGGAATATTTGAAACAAAACCGAAAAGCAACCACAAATGAACTCAGTGAAATGCTTGGAGTTTCCACCACAACCATCCGTACCGATTTAAACCAGATGGATAAAGAAAAACTTCTGACCAAAACACATGGAGGCGCACTCTACCACGATAACTCCGCAGACAATAAAGAACTTACCGGAAAAGCCTATTTCTTTCATGAACGTGCACTGGAAAATAAAAAAGAAAAAGAGGCAATTGCTGCAAATGCCATCCACATGGTAAAAGATCACATGTGCATCTTTTTAGATGCCAGCTCCACTGCCTATACACTTGGCATGAAACTGACCGGCTTTACAGAACTTACCGTTATTACAAACGGCATTGACCTTGCACTGGCTCTGAAGGATATCCCCGGGATCACCGTTATCCTGACCGGCGGAATCGTTACCTCTGCCTCTTCTTCCATTGAAGGTCTCCTCGGTGTGGATCTGCTGCAGAAAATTCATACGGACATTGCATTTGTCTCTGCACGCGGCTTCTCCGTTGAAAACGGACTTACCGATTTCAGTATCTACGAAGCAGATTTAAAACGCATGTGTATCAAGGCTTCTGCTAAAACAATTGCATTGATTGACCACACCAAATTTGACACCTCATCCATTTCCAGCTATGCCTCTATTGATGATCTGAATCTGGTAATCACCGACTCCGGATTATCCGAAAATACAAAAGAAATTTATGAAAAAGCCGGCGTTGATCTGCTCATCGCCGACTAATTATCAATTTTCCATGTTTAACAATTTTTGCATTGCAGCTGCCTGAACCGGTCTGGAATAATAATACCCCTGAAACCATGTGGCTCCAAAGGAACGCAGATAATTCTGCAGCTTTTCATCCTCTACCCCTTCCAGGCAGCTCTTTAAATCCGCTTTATTTGCAAAATCAACCATGCTGCGCACCAGTGCCTGTTTGGTCTGATTATCCGTAATTCCACGGATAAAACTCATGTCAATCTTTATCTCATCCATCGGGGTCTGCAGCAGGACACTTGAAGAAGCACTTCCCGTACCGTAATCATCCATTGCAAGTCTCACTCCATGTTGTTTGAGGTACAACAGTTTTTCTTCCATAACGCTGACCGGCATGCTTCTACACCGCTCTGTCAGTTCCAGACACAACTGCCCCGCCGGAAAACCGGTTTCTTTCAACAATGCCATGACAACACCACAGAACGTTTTCCTTTCCAGCTGTTTTGCGGACATATTGACATTAATAAAAAAATCCGGATTTGATTTTCGAAACTCCACAGCATCCGTCAATGCCTGTTTCAAAACAAAATTTCCCAGATCATACATACATGGATTGCTTTCCAGCCAGTCAATAAACATTCCCGGTGGCGCAATACCATATGGCTCCTTTTTCCAGCGGACCAGTGCTTCCGCTCCGACAATCTCTCCTGTCTGTGCATGTACGACAGGCTGATACTCCACATAAAATCCGTCACATTGGTTCAGCACAGACTGATGAATTACCTTCATCAGATCCAGATCCACGTCCCCATTGATCTGTACCAGATCATTAAAGAACATTAACTTATGATCCCGTCTGGTACGCATTTTTCCTAAAACATATTCCAGCTTACTCTGTACCGTGGAAATTTCCCCCTCATAATGATCAAGAATTATCCCACTGGCATATATCTTCAGGTCAAAATGGTTGTTTTCTAAGACAACACTTTCCTCCAGCCGCGCGCGAATCTTCTCCAGAAATGCCGCAGCCTCTTCACGGCTGGCATCCCTCAAAATAAATGCGTAATTGGAATTTCCCATACGATAAACTGCTTTATCTGCATCCATCATGTAAATAAACCGGTATGCAAGAACCTTTTGAATCCGGTCGCTGTAATTTGTTCCGTACAATATATTGATATCATTCATATGATCAATTTCAATTTCCAAAACAGCTACTTTTCGTCCCTGCTGAATATAATCCACAATATCTTTTTCAAATTTGACCTGACCATAAAGATCCGTCAACGGATCAATTTCCGGAATCACATTCTGATTCCGAAGCAGAACAATAAAATATCTGTTTCTGCCCTGCTCTAAAATCATATCCGTTATAATCTGCGTCATCACATACTTTTTGTCTTTTCCCATACGGATGTACAGATCGTTCTCCAGATTGATCCCCCGCAGACGTTTTTTCATCTCTTCCGTATATTCCGGGCAGTCATATGGGTGTACGCTCTTTTCCAGCACTATTTTATATCCATCTTCACACCATCCCGATGGAATCCCCAGAAATTCTGCAGTACTTTCTGGAACAAATGTTAAATTATGCTGCATATCAGTAACCATTAAATAACTGTCCTGAGATAATTTTGAAATACGACTGATCATCTCCTGAAATATCTGAGATTTTTCCATGCAAAATTCCTGTTTTTCCATCGCTTCCACTCCATATACCTTCTATCAATAGTCTATGTTTATGGTAACATATTTCTGCCATTTATGCAATTTTCAACTTTGACTGGTGCATACAGGGCAACAGCTGTTATACCAGTTAGTCAGTGTTAACTACATACATCGTCTACACCTGCATATCCACATGATCCTCCCGCGCCTTTATCCCATCGGTTACCTTTAAATCTTTTTAGGAAACATGCGCGGCACTCTTAAACGATACATTTGCTTCATCTGATCCGTCGACATATTTGCGGTTTTTACAGGTCTGGCATTCCTTCTGTTTCCCATTTTCATCTACGCTTCCGATGCCGTTTTCTTTTCCTGTGACATGTCTGGTATCGCTGTCCGAAATTCCATAATTATATAAATATGATAGGTTTCCTACTCCTGTTATATCCATGGCGGACTCCTTTCTGTTTTGTGTATGCATAAACGATCACATCTTTTTATTCCCAATATACCATAAAAATCAGAAATTGCATCTTTTTCATTTTAGGTATGTATCTTATATAATGACAGTGTGTTGACATTAGACGCGCATTTGAGTATACTATACTTGAATGGAGGTGTTCTGTATGGCAACAACTAATTTAAATATTCGTACAGACAAGGCAATCAAGGACCAGGCGGAGGAAATCTTCAATGAGCTTGGTCTGAATATGACAACTGCTGTAAATATGTTCCTGAGAACCGCTATCCGTGAGCATGGTATTCCTTTTGAATTAAAACTGGAAGTACCAAATGATACTACAGCCGCTGCCATTGAGGAAGGCCGAAAAATGATGAAGGATCCTTCTGCTCCGCGTTATTCCAGTATGGATGCGCTTAAGGCAGCTCTCGACGTATGAAATACGACATTCAGTTTACCAATCAGTTTAAAAAGGATTTGAAGCTTGCCAAAAGCAAAATAAAAATCTTGATAAGCTGTTTGATGTAATCGGTATTCTGGCGAATGGCGGTACGCTGGATGCAAAATACAGGGATCATGACCTTACAGGAAACTACAAAGGCACGCGTGAGTGTCACATCGAACCGGACTGGCTGCTTATTTATGAGATTTGTGGAGATGTTCTTGTTTTGATGCTTTATCGCCTTGGTTCACATTCTGAGCTGTTTAAGAAATAAGTACAAATCGTTAAGGAAAGAATCGAAGGTGGTGCAAACGAAAAAGCAGTATTGAGACT
>ENA-OROP01002498-OROP01002498.1-human-gut-metagenome-genome-assembly--contig:-NODE-2498-length-13458-cov-19.068044_pt1 | contig 13458 bp, 8 predicted proteins | sample MGYA00242132_ERZ509056 | MGnify/ENA primary metagenome ERZ509056 (study PRJEB26280, sample SAMEA2338768) | human gut metagenome | biome: human gut; feature: human-associated habitat; material: faeces...
CAGCGCCATCGCGGAATCCGATTCCGACCGGCCCCGCGGCCGGTCCGGTGCCTCCTATGCCGATGACGGCATCACCGATATGCCTACCGCCGTGGCTCGAGCCTGCGCCGAGCTGGTGATTCACTCCTCCCACGAGCGCGGTCCCCGCGATATTCTGGTCTTCGCCTCCGGCGAGCGCGACATCCACGAGTTCGAGGCCGCACTGCGGCATCATTACGGCCCGCGCGCCGACGACATGCGCCGGCCGGATGCCATCGAGATCATGCCGCTGTTCGCGCGACTGTCCGCCGCCGACCAGCATAAGGTGTTTGAATCGCACCTTCACCAGCGCATCGTCATTGCCACCAATGTGGCTGAGACCTCGCTGACCGTGCCCGGTATCCGGTATGTGGTGGACCCCGGTTCCGCCCGTATCTCCCGGTATTCGAAGACCGCAAAGGTTCAGCGTCTGCCGATCGAGCCGATCAGCCAGGCCAGTGCCGACCAGAGGTCCGGCCGATGCGGCCGCGTGGCCGACGGTATCGCGATCCGCCTGTATTCGCGTGAGGATTACGAAACCCGACCGCGCTTCACCGAGCCGGAAATCCTGCGTACCTCGCTGGGTGCCGTGGTACTCCACATGCTGTCGGTGGGCGTGGCCCGCACGGCCGAGGACGTCACGAACTTCGGGTTCATCGATCCGCCGGATATGAAGGCCGTGTCGGACGGTTTCAATGAGCTCACCGAGCTCAAGGCCATCGGCCGCAAGCGCGGCGAGGTGACGCTCACCCATACCGGCCGTCAGCTGGCGCGCATCCCCATCGACGTGCGTCTGGGACGTATGGTTATCGAGGCCGCGAAAACCGGTTCGCCGAATCTTCTGGCCCAGGTGCTCGTGGTCGTGGCGTTCCTGAGCTTGCAGGACCCACGTGAACGCCCGGACGACAAGCGTGAGGATGCCGACCGCATCCACAACCGGTATGCGGATGAGACCTCCGACTTCCTGACGGCCCTGAATATCTGGGATCGCGTGTTCCAAGCAGACGGCGACCCGAGCAACAACGCGCTGCGCCGTATCTGCAAAACCGAGTATTTCAGCTGGCTGAGGATGCGCCAGTGGAAAGATCTCGTCTCCCAGCTACGCCAGATGTGCAAGGAGCTGAAGTTCAAGGTCGGCGACCCGCTGCCCACCTCCCGCCCAGGCTTGGAGATCCGCCAGCTGCCGTTGAACCAGCAGGCCGCGCATTCGCTGTGCTGCGCGTGGGATGCGGACGGCATCCACAAGTCGATGCTCGCCGGATTGCTGTCGATGATGGGCATGCAGGTGGTGCGCGAGCCCAAGGCCTCCGATTTCGCGGGGCTGACCGGTTCGGCGCGCGCCCGTGCGATGAAACGCGCCCAGAAGCAGTCGAAGAACGATTATCAGGGCGCACGCGGCACCCGTTTCGCCCTGTTCCCCGCTTCCGCCGTGGCCAAGAAGACCCCGTCATGGGTGATGAGCACCGAACTGGTGGAAACCTCTCGCCTGTGGGCCCGCTATTCGGCGGCCATCGACCCCGCGTGGGCCGAACCGTTGGCCGGCCAATTGACCCGCACCACGTATGCGGAGCCGCACTGGTCGGGTTCGCGTGGCTCGGCTGTGGCCACCGCGCGCGTGCTGCTGTATGGTCTGCCGATCGTACAGGACCGTGCCGTGCAGTGGGGACGCATCAATCCACTTGAGGCGCGCGACTTCCTGATTCGCCAGGGTCTGGTCGAGGGCGATATTCAGCAGCGTTTCAGTTACGACGACTTCGTGGGCAAAAACCGCGACATTCTCGAGGATGCCGCCGATGATGCGAGCCGCACCCGCCAGCTGGCGGATACCGTGTCCGACGAGGATCTGTTCGACTTCTACAACGCGGTCATTCCCAACGATGTGACCAGCGTGGCCGATCTGGCGAAATGGTGGAAGTCCGAGCATGACCGTCAGCCGAATCTGCTTGATTTCGACCCGGCCAAGGTGGAGCGTCTGGCATCCAGCGATTCGGTGAGTCTGGACGATTACCCCGACCATTGGCATACGACCGGATCGGACGGCCAACCCATCGACCTGCGTCTGAGCTACGTGTACGATCCGGCCGACCCGGCCGACGGCGTCACCGTGCATGTGCCGTTGAAGGCGCTCTCGCGTATCACGCCCGACCAGTTCACATGGAATGTGCCGGGTCTGTTGGATGAGCTGATCCTGTCGATGATCAAGGCGCTGCCCAAGCAGCTGCGCGTCCAGTTCGTGCCGGCCCCGGATGCCGCGCGTGCGATTCGTGACTGGATCGACGAGCATTACCCGGATCTGCCGGGCTCGGGCTCGCAGCAGAAGCCGAATCTGCCGCCGGTGGATGAGGATGGCACGACCGTTGGCTGGCCCGATCTGGCACATGTGTTCACCAAGGCGGCCATCGCCACCAAGGGTGCGCAGATTCATCCCGAAGTGTTGGGGCCGGAACTGGTCGAGCGTCTTTCCCCGTATCTCAGGGTCACGTTCTCGGTGGAGCAGCAACTGCCGGCCGGCAAGCACCCTCGTGGACGCCGGCATGCGCGCGGCCCCATCAAGGTGCTGGGTGTGTCCAAGGATCTGAAGGCGCTGCAACGCAAGTTCGCCGCGCAGGCGGAGGCGTCGGCCCGTCAAATGGTCAAGAAGCAGGCCGATCAGGCTGGAGAACAGGGCAAGCTGGTCAGTCAGGCGAACCTGTTACATAAGGCGGGTGCCACCACCGAGTCCCGGGCCACGATGCTCTGGCGTGGCGCATTGGATGCGTTGCGATTGCCGGCCGAACGCATTTCGTCGCGCTGGCTGGGTACCGAGGCGTTGATGCTGGCTTCTGCTCCGTACAAGTCCACCAAGGATCTGGTCGAAGACCTGCAGCTGGCCACGGTCAAACGGCTGATGCCGAATGTCGACAGGCTCTCGGACGATGAGGCGTTGGCCAATGCGGTGCTCGATGTGCGCGAAGTGTACGAGGACACCGTCTATCAGGTGGCGCATGACGTAATCGCCGTGCTCAAGGCTTATGCCGAGGTCGACAAGGCCACTGGCGGCAAGGCTGATCTGCCGATGCTTTCGGTGTTGCAGTCGATTCGCGACCATATCGCCACGCTCGTCTACCCCGGATTCATCGGGCGCACTCCCCCGGATGCGCTGAAGTCGTTGAGCCGATATTTGAGAGCCGATCTGAGCCGACTCAATAAGGCGAAAACCGATAAGAACCGTGACGTCAAGTGGGCTTGGCAGGCCGACGAGGCCCGTCAGGTGGTAGATAAGGCGTTGGCCCGTGCCAAGGCGGAGCCGGCCGGCCCGAAGCATGAGGCATTGATGAAGCAGGCCGAACAGGCCCGTTGGATGCTTGAAGAGTTCTACGTGTCCCTATGGGCGCAGGAGCTTGGCACCAAGGGGCCGGCTTCGCTCAACCGTATCAAGAAAGCGCTGGCGTGACCGGACGGCAAACAAGTCGCCAGGCCACGCGCCAGCGCACGCGCAAGCCGTCATCACAGCGTGGGCAAGTGCGCGGACGCCTCGGCAATCGGAACAGGAAACGCAATCGTAGGCACGGTCCGATCAATGCTCTGAAGCGTTCCTGGCGTAAGGCGAACTGGCCGACCCGTATCAAGATGGTGCTGATTCCCACGGTGGCGGTGGTCGTTGTCGTAGCGCTGGTGGCCGGGCTGGTTCGTTTCACAAACTGGCGGGCACAGGTTCGCGCAGCCGAGGCGGCACAGCTGGAACTGACGCGAACATACGATTTCAATCCGGGCAATATTATTTCGGATGGTCAGTTCTTCAACGGTTCGGCGATGAGTCAGGCCGAAGTCCAATCGTTTTTGGACACACAAGGTGGCTCGCTGGCCGCGATGACCTTCGACACATCGAACGAGTTAGGCGAAGGCCTGTGCGCGGACTATACAGGCACCAAAGGCGAGTCGGCGGCGGCAATCATCGACCAGTCGGCCCGCGCCTGCAAGGTGAGCCAGAAAGTGCTGCTCACCGTGATGCAGAAGGAGCAGCATCTGGTCACCGCTGTCAATCCCAGCGACTACCAGCTCATGGCGGCGATGGGGCTGAACTGTCCGGATACCGCCGACTGCGATCCCACCTATGCCGGATTCTTTCGGCAGGTGTATGGCGCGGCCAAGCGGTACCGTTACTATCTCGAGCACGAGGAACAGTACGGGTATACGGCGCACAATCTCAACTACATCCAATATCATCCGAACGCGGCATGCGGCGGCGCACAAGTGTATATCGAGAACAAGGCGACCGCCCTGCTCTACATCTATACGCCCTACCAGCCGAACATCGCCGCACTGGCCGCCGGCAACGGTACCGGCGATTCCTGCTCCAGTTATGGCAACCGCAACTTCGCGCTTATCTACACCAGCTGGTTCGGTTCGCCGCGAAGCTGATAACGGCAGCTGACCGGTCTGTCCGATTGGACTCGGCCAACACTGTCAGCGTTCGACGTATGGACGCAGCAGGGTCGTGGTGCCAACCGCCAGCAGCGAGGCGAAAGCCAGCAGGCACAGGCAGACGGCCTGCACGCAGTAGATCGGTCGAATGTGGGTCACATGGTTCCACGCCATGACCTTTGTCCGCCAGCTTGCCGCCGTACAGGTTGCTCCACAGGCAGGCGCAGCCGTAAATCACCAAGCCGATGCTGATATAGCGTTCGGGCACGCCGATTTCGTCGCGCATGATCGGCGAAAGATACGTGTAGAAGACGTAGGAGGCGGCTGCGCCGAAGACCACATCCGCCACACCGAGCTGGATGCGGCGGTCGAAGAACAGGCGGAATTGCCTCAGGAAACCGATCTTCGCCGGATGCGAGTTACGTGGCAGAGACACTGCCATCGATGCCATCAGCACGGCGGTGAGCACCGAAACCAAGGCAAAGGTGACACGCCAACCAAAGGTATCGGCCACCCAAGTGTCGGCCGGTGCGCGCGGTGTTCGCAGGTGCGTTCGTCATGGGTGCTTTCTTGAGTGCTCTCGCTCGTACTACAAGCTGATTCGTCGGTTATGTCAATCGTTTTTTCGTATCAACTCAGCGACAACGTTATTCCCACCTCTGCCCACTACCCACCACAACGACACGCCATAGAAAACCCCGCCGATGACCAATCATCGACGGGGTTCGGCACATGTGCAACGCTTGCGATTACAGCTTCGGCAGATACTTCTTCAGCTCGTAAGGCGTGACCTGCTGGTTGTACTCCTCCCATTCCTGGTGCTTGTTGTCCAGGAAGTAGCCGAAGGCGTGTTCGCCGAGCACGTCGGCCACGAAATCGGATTTCTCCATGATCTTCAGCGCCTCGTCCAGCGAGCGCGGCAGCGGCTGAATGCCCATAGCCTGACGTTCGCCGTCGGTGAGCTCCCACACGTCATCACTGGTGGGTTCGCCCAGCTGCATCTGCTTATCGATGCCATCGAGACCGGCGGCCAGCAGCACCGAGTAGGCAAGGTATGGGTTGGCCACCGGGTCGAGCGCACGGAACTCCATGCGCGCGGAGTTGCCCTTGCCCGGCTTGTACTGCGGGATACGCAGCAGCGCGGAACGGTTGTTGTGGCCCCAGCAGATGTAGCTTGGTGCCTCGTTACCGCCCCACAGGCGCTTGTACGAGTTGACGTACTGGTCGGTGACCGCGCAGATTTCGGCCGCATGGTACAGGATGCCGGCGGCGAACTGGCGGGCGGTCAGGGACATGTTGAACTCCTGACCGGCCTCGTAGAAGGCGTTGGAATCGCCTTCGAACAGGCTCAGGTGCGTGTGCATGCCGGAACCGGGCGCGTCGGCCAGGGGCTTGGGCATGAAGCTGGCGTGAATGCCACGCTCCAAGGAAATCTCCTTGACCACCGTACGGAATGTCATGATGTTGTCGGCCATGGTGAGCGCGTCCGCGTATCGCAGATCGATCTCGTTCTGGCCTGGCCCCGCCTCATGGTGCGAGTATTCCACCGAGATGCCCATTTGCTCGAGCATGTTCACGGTGGCGCGGCGGAAGTCCATGCCTGGGCTGCGCGGCACGTGGTCGAAGTAGCCGCCCTCGTCGATCGGGGTCGGGGCCTTGGACCAGTCGTCCTGGCTTTCGAACAGGTAGAACTCGATTTCCGGATGCACGTAGAACGTGAAGCCCTTGTCCTTGGCTTTGGCGAGCGTGCGCTTCAACACGTGACGTGGATCGCCGAGCGAAGGCTCGCCGTCCGGGGTCAGAATGTCGCAGAACATGCGGGCGGTACCTTGCGGGCCACCGCGCCACGGCAGGATCTGGAACGTCGAGGGATCGGGTTGAACGATCATATCGTCTTCGGACACGCGGGTCATGCCCTCGATGGCGGAACCGTCGAAGCCGAGACCCTCCTCAAACGCGGCTTCCAGTTCGGCCGGAGCAATCGCCACGGACTTCAGTGTTCCCAACACGTCCGTGAACCACAGACGAATAAAGCGCACGTCGCGTTCTTCGACCGTGCGCAGCGCAAACTCCTGCTGTTTATCCATAGTCGCCTATCGTTCCATAACCGTGTTACGAAGGGCGTTAACATCTCACTGTTCGTCACCTGCGAGTCGCGAGATTTCATCAACATGCCCCGGTCCGCATGTCAGGCATGGTTCAGGCCCATGCCGGCACGGCACTATGGTAGTGACTATGAGCGAAGATCATCTCACCCCATCCGCCAATCCGCCCGTCGACATGACCAGCTGGACGCAGGCCACCGACCCGCGCGACCGTTCGCGCGCCGGCATCGCCACTCGTACCAAGGCGCCGCTGGACGCACATGCCATCTGGAAGGTCAAGGAGGGCCGGCGTGAGGCGATCAGCCTTTTGGAGGAGCAGTCCGCGATTCGCGTACCGGATCTGATTCCGCTGCGTTACAAGCGTATGAGCGCCAGCCCGTTCACCTTCTACCGGGGCACCGTGCTCATCATGACCAATGACCTGGCCTCCACGCCGGTCACTGGCATTCCGGTGCAGTGCGTGGGCGACGCGCATATCGGCAATTTCGGCATTTTCCGCTCCCCTTCCGCCCGTCTGGTGTTCGATATCAATGATTTCGACGAAACCGCTATCGGCCCGTGGGAATGGGATCTGAAGCGTCTCGCCGCCTCGGTGGAGATCTGCGGACGCGCCAACAAAATCAAGGAGAAGGACCGTCGCGCCGCCGTGGTCCAGTGCGTACACACGTACCGCACACGCATGAAGTGGTTCTCCGAAATGGATTACCTTGACGCGTGGTACGAGCACCTGGACGTGGAGGAGACGCTCGACCGCTTCGAGACCACCGGTTCCAAACGCAGCCGTGTGCTGCGCGAGGCGGCCATGAAGGCGCTGCTGAAGGATAACGACGCGGCGGCGGCCAAACTGTGCCGTTATGAGAGCGGCAAGCTCAGGTTCAAATCCAATCCGCCCGAGCTGGTGCCGATCAATCAGCTGGATGATTACGCCGACTTGGATGCGTTGCAGGCACGTATAGACACGCTGTTCGAGAGCTACCGGCATTCCCTGTACGACGATCGCCGTTGGGTGTTCGATCATTTGCGCTATCAGGACGCGGCCCGCAAGGTGGTGGGCGTGGGCTCGGTGGGCCAGCGCGCGTGGACGTCGGTGTGGATCGCGCGTGATATCGACGATCCGATGATGATTCAGATGAAGGAGGCCACGTATTCCGTGCTCGAGCATTACTGCGGCGCGTCGCCGTACGCCACGCACGGTGAGCGCGTGGTTCAGGGGCAGAAGCTGATTCAGAATACGGCCGATGTGCTGTTGGGTTGGTCGAGCTTTATGGCCGAGGATGGCCGACCGCGCGACTATTACGTGCGCCAGTTGTGGAATGGCAAGGGGTCGATTGATATCGACAATCTCAACGCTTCGGGATTGAGCGATCTGTCACGCATGTGCGCATGGTCGTTGGCGCACGCCCACGCCCGCACCGGCGATTCGATTGCGATCGCCAATTACATGGGTGGCACCGACGAATTCGATCAGGCCATCGCCTCATTCGCCGTCAGCTACGCCGAACAGAATGATGAAGACTACGCCGTCTTCAAAAAGCTCCTCAAATCCGGCGACCTCCCTTGCTGAGCCGTTAAGCGGACAGCCCAATGGGCTGTCCGTAGGAGGGGTCTGAGTGAAGCGATAGCTGAGCGAAGGTAGATTAACAGTCTCGCTAAGGCGAGTCCTTTGCCTACTTCGCTACTTCAAGCGCTTCCTGGAGCGTGAACGCACGTGCATAGAGGGACTTGCCGAGGATGGCAGAATCAACACCAATTTCAGCCAGTTCCTTGATGGCGCGCAAATCGTCCAGCTTGGAGATACCACCGGAAGCCGTGACCTTGGCGTCGGTGCGTTCAGCGACTTCACTCAGCAATTGAATGTTCGGGCCGGACATCATGCCGTCCTTAGCCACGTCGGTTACCACGTAACGCGAGCAGCCCACGGAGTCAAGGAACTTCATGGTCTCAAACAGGTCGCCGCCTTCGCGCGTCCAGCCGCGCGCCGCCAGTGTGTGACCGCGCACATCCAGACCAACAGCCACGCGGTCGCCGTACTTCTTGATGACCGAGGCGGTCCAATCCGGATTCTCCAAAGCGGCGGTGCCGATGTTCACTCGGGCGGCACCGGCCTCAAGGGCCGCGTCCAACGAAGCGTCATCGCGCACGCCGCCGGACAGTTCGATGTTCACGCGGTCGCCGAGCTCATGAACGATTTCTCGCAGCTGATCGCGATTGTTGCCCGTGCCGAAAGCGGCATCAAGGTCGACCAGGTGAATCCATTCGGCACCGGCCTCAACCCAAGTACGGGCGGCCTCGAACGGCGAACCGTAATCGGTTTCGGAACCGGATTCGCCTTGGCGCAGGCGCACGGCCTTGCCATCGCGTACATCGACGGCGGGCAGCAGAGTCAACGACATAAGAAGAGCCTTTCTTCAGTTACTTATACACAATTTGAGCTCCCTCGTCAGAGGGAGCTTCATGCTTTTTTACAGCGTGGCGATCCAGTTCTTGAGGAGCTGGGAGCCAGCGTCCCCGGACTTTTCCGGGTGGAATTGCGTGGCGGACAGCGGGCCGTGTTCGTAGGCGGCCACAAAGCGCGATCGGCCGTACGAGCACCAGCTCACGCGTTCGGGCGAATCGCTCAGATCGATGTCGAAGCGGGACGTATCCGCCGGCTTCACTTCCATCGCGGCGTAGGAGTGCACGAAGTAGAACCGTTCGTTCTCCACACCGTTGAGCAGCACCGAATCGGGGGCGGCCTCGATCGTGTCCCATCCCATGTGAGGCACCACGTCGGCGTCCAGCAGGTTCACCGAACCGCCGATCAGTCCGATGCCTGCGGCATGGGCACCGTGCTCCAGACCGTGTTCGAACATGATCTGCTCGCCCACGCACACGCCGAGCACCGGGCGGCCAGCGCGGATGCGATCATAGATCACACGGTCGCCGTCGACCTTCTTCAGTCCTTCCATACATGCGGCGAACGCACCCACGCCCGGCACGACTAGGCCGTCGGCCTCCAACGACTGCCGGTAGTCGGAGGTGAGGGTGGTGTCGACGCCAAGATTGGCGAGCGCACGCACCATGGAACGTACATTGCCGAAACCGTAATCGAAAACAACCGCTGTGGTCATCTGCTCTCCTATCCCCTACTGGTTTGGTTGGCGTCTATTCGATGCGGGAGCCGCGCCCGCCACGTCCGCGCCTAGTGTGGTTGGCGAGAATCTGCATCGCCTGATCATGGTCGAGTCCAGCGGAATCCACCACTTCGAACCCTTGGGTCTTGAGTTGGTTCAGGGTTACGATGCCGAGCATCAGGTCCTCGACGAAGCGCGGTGTGGAGGTGAACAGCACGGGCGGCGCGAAACTCTGGCCGGCCTCTCCCTGCACGTACATGGCCACTTCGAGCTTGTCGGCACGATTGACTGCAAGAATCACGGCCATGCCGGATACCACGGTGGTCAGGTCCTTGGCTGCGGCTTCCGGGCCGTCGCCGTCCAGATTCTTCAGCACCGCGACGGCCCCCTGATTGGCACCGATGCATGCGGCGGAGATGTCCGACAGCTGGCAGAACGCGGCCAACAGTTCGGCGGAGGCAAGACGGGTAACGATCAGCGCCACCTTCGCCTTGTTACCCAACAGTCCAGCGAGTTCGTTGTCGAAGCCGAGCGAGGGGTCGACCACATCGGCCATGGCCTCGTTCACCGCATCCGCAACGGACCCGGTGACGTCGTCGGTCATAGGCCGGCCGGAATCAGCGGAAGCCTTATCAGCCGTATCATCATTCGCGTCGGAATCGGACTTCGCTGAAGCAGCGTCCGCTGTTTTATCGGCATCACTGGTATCACTGGCATCGCCGGATACCGAATCGTCCGCGAATTCTTTCTCGAATCCGGCGAGCGCAGCCTCAAGCTCCTCGTCGGAGAAGTGCGATTCGTCCGGATCGAACTTGTCGTCGGTCATCACAGGGCTCCCTTGGTGCTGGGCACGCCGTCTACACGCGGGTCGATTTCCACGGCGAAGCGCAGCGCACGGGCCAGCGCCTTGAATTCGGCTTCAGCGATGTGGTGCGGGTCGCGGCCGGCGAGCACCTGCATGTGCAGACAGATGCCGGCGTGGAAGGCGATGGATTCCATGACGTGGCGGACCAGCGAGCCGGTAAAATGGCCGCCGATCATGCAGAATTCGTAGCCTTCGGGCTCGCCGCTGCACACGCAGTACGGGCGGCCGGAAATGTCGACCACGGCCTTGGCCAGCGCCTCGTCGAGCGGCACGGTGGCGTCGGCAAAGCGGCGGATGCCTTTCTTGTCGCCGAGAGCCTGCTTCAGAGCTTCGCCGAACACGATGGCCGTATCTTCCACAGTGTGGTGCACGTCGATGTCGGTGTCGCCGTGGGCGTGGATGGTCAGGTCGATCAGCGAATGCTTGCCGAGCGCGGTCATCATATGGTTGTAGAACGGCACGGATGTATCGATATCGGTTTTGCCTGTGCCGTCGAGGTTCAGTTCGAGGTCGATGTGTGATTCGCTGGTTTCGCGGACGATGTGCGCGGTTCTTGCCATCATGTCTCCTGTGTGATTCGTCATATTGGATTGCGTCGGGACTCGAATCGCTTCGGGTCTCGCCGCAATCGGAAAGAAACGTCCCTTATGCTGCTTCCACTATACGAAGCACTTCAACAAGGGCGTTACGGAAGGTTTCCATCTCCTCGTCGGTGCCCATGCACACGCGCAGCCAACCGTCCGGTCCGACCACGCGGATGAGTACGCCGCGCTTCAGGAGCTCGTCGAAGATGGCTTCACGCTTGTCGAAGTGCCCGCCGAACAGCAGGAAGTTCGAGCCGGATTCGGCCACTTCAAGCGGCTGGTCCTTGTAGGTCTGTTCCTTGAGCCATGCGGCGGTGGCCTCGCGGGTTTCGCGCAGGTGCTCGACACGGCTCAGCTGCTCGTCGGTGTGTTCGAAGGCGGCCAGTGCGGCGGCCTGAGTCACGGCGGACAGGTGGTACGGCATACGTACGATACGCACGCAGTCGATGATGCCCTTGGACGCGGCCAGGTAGCCGACTCGCGCACCGGCGAAGGCGAAGGCCTTGCTCATGGTGCGGCTGACGGCCAAGTTCGGGTGGTCCTTGATCAGGCTCACGGCGCTCGGGGTGCCGGGCTTGCGGAATTCCACGTACGCTTCGTCGATGACGAGAATCGGATGCACGCCCTCGCCCGCGCCGACCACTTCAGCGGTTTCGCAGGCGGCGAGAATACGTTCGATATCCTCCATCGGCAACGGAGTGCCGGTCGGGTTGTTTGGGCTAGTGAGCAGCACCATCGAGGGCTTGACCTCGGCGATGGCCTCAAGCACCTTGTCGACGTTCAGCGTGAAGTCGGCGTTGCGGTGGGCGAGCTTCCAACCGGTGAAGGTGTCGCGGGCGTACTCCGGGTACATGGAGTACGTCGGGTCGGCACCGAGTGCGGTGCGGCCCGGGCCACCGAAAGCCTGGAACAGCTGGAGCATGATCTCGTTGGAGCCGTTGGCACCCCACAGCTCGTCCACGTCCAGACGGGTACCGGATTCGCGGGCCAGGTAATCGGAGAATGCCTGACGCAATTCGATGTGCTCACGGTCCGGGTATCGGTTGAGTGTGGGGGCGATTTCACGCACACGCTTGGCGATGGTGTCGCATACGGCCGGGTCCGGCGCATACGGGTTCTCGTTGACGTTCAGGCACACCGGCACGTCCAGCTGGGGAGCGCCGTACGGCTCCTCACCGATCAGGTCGTTGCGCAGCGGCAGGTTTGCAGGAATCGAGCTCATCGCAGACCGGCTTCCTTCTCCTGCTCGCGCAGGGTGGCCTTGTCATACGGATCCTTGACGAAGCGGGAGAGCACGCACTCGCCGTGGGCGGGCAGGTCCTCGGATACCGCGAAGGCGTTGATGCGGGCGGCGAGGGCCTTGAGGCCTTCCTCGTCGTATTCGATGACTTCGACCGGCTTCATGAAGGTGTGCACGCCGAGGCCTGCGGCGAAGCGGGCGGTGCCGCCGGTGGGCAGCACGTGGTTGGAGCCGGACATGTAGTCGCCCAGCGGCACCGGGGAGTACGGACCGCGGAAGATGGCACCGGCGTTCTTGATGCGCTTGACGACCGCATCGGCATCCTTGGTCTGAATCTCAAGGTGTTCGGCGGCGTAGGCGTTGGCCGCGTCGATGGACTGGTCGAGACCGTCGGTCAGCACGATGGCAGACTGGGTGCCGGACAGCGACGTGTGGACACGCTCGGCGTGCTCGGTACGCGGCACGCGGTACTTGAGGCTCTCCTGCACCTTGTCGGCAATCTCGGTGGAGTCGGTGAACAGCACGGAACCGGCGAGCTCATCGTGCTCGGCCTGGCCGATGAGGTCGGCGGCCAGCAGGCTCGGGTTGGCGGTTTCGTCGGCGATGATGCCGATTTCGGTGGGGCCGGCAACCGCGTCAATGCCCACGAATGCGGAGACCAGCGACTTGGCGGTGGCCACGAAGATGTTGCCCGGGCCGGTGATCTTGTCAACCGGATCGCACAGGATGTCGCCGTCCTGCGGCTCGCTGCCCTTGGCGCCGTATGCGAACATGGCGATGGCCTGAGCGCCGCCGACCGCGTATACCTCGTCAACACCGAGGATGGCGCAGGTGGCGAGGATGGTCTTGTTCGGCAGGCCTTCCTCATTGTCGCGGGCGGGCGGGGTGGCGATGGCCAGCGATTCGACGCCGGCGGCCTGGGCCGGCACAGCGTTCATGATGACGGAGCTCGGGTAGACGGCCTTGCCGCCGGGCACATACAGGCCGACGCGCTGAATCGGAATCCAACGTTCGGCAACACGAGCGCCCTCGGCCAAGTCGGTGTAGAAGTCCTTCGGCACCTGATTGGCAGCCACAGCACGGGCACGGCGCACAGATTCCTCAATGGCGGCGCGCACTTCGGGATCAA
>ENA-OROP01002540-OROP01002540.1-human-gut-metagenome-genome-assembly--contig:-NODE-2540-length-13240-cov-28.477588_pt1 | contig 13240 bp, 13 predicted proteins | sample MGYA00242132_ERZ509056 | MGnify/ENA primary metagenome ERZ509056 (study PRJEB26280, sample SAMEA2338768) | human gut metagenome | biome: human gut; feature: human-associated habitat; material: faeces...
GGTCGGTCTCGCGCTTCATCTCGGTGTTCCACAGGTTCTCGTAGCCTTCGCGGCCGCCCCAGAACACGTAGTTCTCGGCGCCCAGGCGCTTGCCGATCTCCAGGCTCTTCTTGAGCTGGCCGCCGGCGTAGGCGTAGATGTCGGCGAACGGGGAGGTGGCGGCGCCGGACACGAAGCGCGGGTTGGTAAACAGGGAGGAGGTGTTCCACAGCAGCTTGACGCCGGTGGACTTCATGTTCTCCTCGATCTTGTCGACGACCTTGTCGAGGTTGGCGTTGGTCTCGCGCAGGGTGTCGCCTTCGGGGGCGATGTCACGATCATGGAAGCAGAAGTACTCGACGCCCAGCTTCTGGAACAGCTCGAAGGCGTAGTCGACCTTGGCCAGAGCCTGGTCCATCGGATCGGTGTACTTGTAGTACGGGCGGTGCGCGGTGCCGGTGCCGAACGGATCAACCAGTTCCTGGTTGAAGGTGTGCCACCAAGCGACGCCGAAGCGCAGCCAATCCTTCATCTTCTTGCCGGCAACGACCTTGTCGGCATCGTAGTAATGGAAGGCGAAGTCTTCCTTCGGCCCCTTGGCACGGCCGACGTACTCGATCTTGTCAACATCCCACAGACCCATTTGGGCGCTCCTTTGCAGTAGGCGATATTACGGATTGCAGGACCAATAATAAAACGAACGAACTAAGTTTGTCAAATGATTGAATTAATACGCCGCGTCTCAGCGTGTTGCTAGTCATTGCAATGGTTTTCGAATGCAGTCAAGGCACAGATAGTATGGGCAAGCCAAGAAAGACAACTCAGCCAAGGAAACGAGACTTGATAATTGACGTCACGCAATTCCTCGCCGGCCACCGCTGAGGCCGGCTCCACCACCCCGCCAACTCCAACAGCACCACCCCCGCCAACACCACCGCCATGGCCATCACCCTGATGATCGGCTCGTTTGTGGCCATCCTCAACCAAACGCTGATGATCTCCGCCCTGCCCACGTTGATGCACGAGTTCGACGTGCCCAGCAGCACCGTGCAATGGCTGACCACCGGATTCATGCTTACCAACGGCATCATGATCCCGATCACCGCGTTCCTCATCGAGACCTTCACCACCCGCCAGCTGTTCCTGTACGCGATGGGCATATTTGCAGAATGATCTTGGCGTTAATGCACTGGTGTCCGGTCTGGTGATGATGCCGAGCGGCATCGCCATGGGCATCCTGAACCCGGTGGCAGGCAAGATGTATGACCGTATCGGTGGCCGGCCGCTCGCCTTACTGGGCTTCGCGATCATGACGTCTGCGGCTGTGCTGCTGGTCACCATCATGAACACGCACACCGCGGCGGCCATGCGCACCGGAGTGCCGGAAGCGGCGGCATCGGCCATTGGCGTGCGGGCTTCGTTCCGCACGGTCGCCATTGTGTGCGCGGTCTGTTTGGTTGCGTCACTCTTCATTCGTGATCGCGGCCGCCGACTTGGACAGCAGCGTTAGGCGAATCCTTCACCGATTGCTGGCCTTCTTGATCAGCGCGTCCAAAGTACCGGCTTGGCGCGCGGCTTCCACATCTTCCCAGTCGAGACCGGTGTCTTTGGCCCTCCCGTAGAAAAACCGCACCAGACCGGCAAAGTCCGGTTTATATCCGGTTTCCCGGAATGAACGGGCCAGCGAATCACCGATTTGCGGGTCATCAGGCCTTCGTGCCTCATAGATCGGGATGGAACAGGATCGCCACACGCCTCTCACATGTGCGATGCGATTGACGATCATGCCGCCGTGCGCACCATCGTATTGCGAGGCGGCATGTACGTCCGCCACCTCGTAGACACCACCATGAATGATGTCCTCAACTGTCAGACGACCTTTGACCGCGCTGGCATCGCGAATCCAGAACATCGAAGCGAAATTGGTGTCATCAAGTTCGCGAAAATCACGTATCTCGCGTGTGCCGATACGTTCGTCCTTGTCATACATGAATTCGGCCAAGGCTAGGAATGGCGAGATACCTGCGCCCGGACCGTACTGCAATTCGATACGTAAATCTTCGGATTCATTGCCGGTCAGTCCAATACCGCTGACGGCGCAGTCATAGGCAAACCAATCCCAGAACCACCATTCGATCCTTTGCAGCACCTGCTTCGGATACTTTTTGCATGGGTTCAGATTCACTTCGCGATAATATATGCGTCTCGCTTCGGCATAGACGGCGAGATTGCAGCGTTTGAACATCTCGGCTACGTCTTTGGTGTCCAGCATTGCTGGCAAACCGGCATTTTCGGCAGTAGTAGTGATTGCGGTGCTCATGGTGTTTCCCCTTCATGTGATGTGGACGGCGGGCTACGTTGCCCGCCGTGAGGCACACTGTATGACGTTCGTGCGGTGGCTCGCAAGCCCACATGGCGAGATGGTGGATAAGTGGAAAACCCAATGATTCCAAGGGGTATGGAATGTGCATAACAGTGGCTACCGTCGGTGGATAACCGCACTTTCTTGCAGGTTATCCACTGATCGCGCAGCTGTTATCCACCGTCTCTGGGTTATCCACATCGTCTCTGGCGTGTCGTCCACTGTCAGCAGTCGATTTCTGCTTCGTTTGGCGTGTATAAGTGCACGGTGAAGTGTATAACTCCGCGCATTAGGCATATTTGCTACTGAGAAAGGTCCCGAAATCGCCTTCGAACGCATAGCTACACTCAGCAGATGTATTCAGCATGGCAATAGACCCACTTAGGCACCGGCGAATGATTTTCCCTCGCTTATAGAGTCGGCAAAGGCCCAACACCTGTCCCAACGCCGACGCTACTGCACTGGCAGCGTCGGCAGAGGACCACAACTTGGCACAGCAACGACGCTAAAACCGCCCAGCATCGTTACACGTCCAAGTTTTGGCCGCTAACGACGCTTAATGAACGCTTAGCGTCGGCAGCAGGTCACGCACTGGTTCTCCACCGACGGTAACGCTCCTTAGCGAAGCCAGCCCGCCACTCTTTGGCACATCACCGACGCTGAGAGAACCTCCAGCGAAGCCAACCAGCCAACCGCTGGCAACATGACACCACCCACACCCCTCAGCGAAGCCAACCGGCCAGCGCATGGCACCCCAACACCGCTGAGAACACCCACCCCACCAGTGCACATAAAAAAACTGGTCATAGCGGTTGCGATGTAATTGCATCGTAATCGCGATGACCAGCCTCGGAGGGGGGGCTGCAACGAGCACCGAATGAATCAGATGATGATGCCGTTGCAGTGATCGACTTCGTGTTGGATGATCTGCGCGGTCCAGCCGGTGAAGGTGGCGTGGCGGGCGCGGAACCGACGGTCCTCGTAGTTGACCTCGATACGGCGGCAGCGCAGTGTGCGGCGTTCACCGGTCAGCGACAAACAGCCTTCCTGGGTATCGAAGGCACCGTCCGAAGCGGTAATCACGGGGTTGAGCATCACCGTTATGCGCCCGCCAAGGTCTTCATCCACAAAGACGATGATGCGTTTGCCTACGCCAATCATGTTGGCGGCCATGCCCACGCACCGTGAACGGTTGGCCTCCAGCGTGTCTACGAGGTCTTCGATCACCTGCTCGTCGCCGGGCCCGGCCGCTTCGGACGGCGTGCGCAAAAACGACCGCGAAGTCATAATAGGACGTTGCATGCTGGAATCACGCTTCTTCGTGCCAATGGGGGTTCTGGCCGAAGGTGTGACCTTCGGGGTTGTCCATTGCGGCGATATCGGCCATGTCCTGATCATCGAGTTCAAAAGCGGTCAGGTCGAGGTTCTGACGCTGGCGCTCCGGGTTCAAGGACTTCGGGATGGCCACGTCGCCGTACTGGAGGTGCCAGCGCAAAATGGCCTGGACCACGGAAATACCGTGCTTGGCGGCGATACGCTTCAGGTCCGGGTCGCGCAGCATCTGGTTGGCCCGGCCCAGCGGGCTCCATGCCTCGGTGATGATGCCGTGCGCATTGTCGTAGGACAGCTGTTCGCGCTGCTGGAAGTACGGGTGCAGCTCGACCTGGTTGACGGCCGGCGTCACACCTGTATCGCGAATGAGCAGGTCGATGTGGCCGGGCAGGAAGTTGCTGACGCCAATGTGCTTGACCAAGCCGCGTTCGCGAGCTTCGACCAGCGCTTCCCATGCCTCGACGAACTGGCCTTGGCTTGGGTTCGGCCAGTGAATCAGATAGAGATCGATGTAGTCGAGGCCCATACGGCACACGCTCTCCTCAATGGTGAGCAGAGCCTCGTCATGGGCGTGGTGGCGGCCGGGCAGCTTGGACGTGACGATGATGTCTTCGCGCGGCACACCGGATTCGCGGATAGCGCGGCCCACCACGCCTTCATTCTCATAGTTGAAGGCGGAATCGATGAGTCGGTAGCCCTGATGAATGGCGGACTTGATGGCGTCCACGCCGGCCAGGCCGTTGACCTTGTAGGTGCCGAATCCGGTGGCTGGCAGTTCGAGGCCGTCGTTGGCCTTGCGGATCGGAGTGACCGGTGGTTCAAGCATGATAGTTCTCCTGCTTCTCCTGTGATGGCATATCTGTTCCATCATAAAGCCAACCAATCCGCTGCGGGCATACTATTTGACTTCCCTCATTTCCGGCGGGCGGCGAGTGGAGAATCGGAACATGAGCGAGGCGAGGATCACGCCGAGCACGGCCATGCCGGCGAACACCATCATGCTGCGTGGGAAGGCGATCATATACGAACCGGCGGCGTCTGCCCCATCGTTCGCGGCGATGGCCACCACCCACACATTGCCGGACAGCGTCACGAACACCGCGTCCATGATTACGGTGCCCGCGAAGCCGATGATGATGAACTTGGGCGGGAAGTGGCTCTTCAGCACGCCGCCGAATACCGGGCCGATGGCCGGTGCAGCGCAGGTGACCAGACTGACGATGCCGAGCATCGAGCCGCGCTGTTCAAGCGGCGCTTTTCCAGAATGATGCTGGTGATGAGCGACAAGGAGATGCCGGTGCCGAGCGACATGACCAGTCGGGCGGCGAGCAGCATCGGGAAGTTGACCGCGAGCGCGCCCAGCAGTGTGCCGGCGGTGAAAATCACGATGGCCATGATGAACAGTGTTTTGGTGGCGAATTTGCGCACCATGAACGGCGAGCTCGGAATCGACACCGACAGCAAGAGCAGATAACCGGTGACAAGCCACTGCACCACCGAGGCGCCGATGGAGAACTCCTCCATCGGCGTGGAGTAGGCGATGTTCAGTGACGTTTCCGATAGGATGCCGAGGAAGGTCAGGATCGCGAGCGAGACGACCGCGATGACGAGTTTGTTGGAGACCGGTTGCTTGCCGCCGTTAGGCAGCTGTGTTGCGGAATGAGTCACGATCTTGTTCTCTCCTCCATTCATTCAGATATTCTGACTACGACGTTGGAAGTCTTCCTGCATGAGTCGCAGAGCCTCGGTCAAGGTGCGTACCGTGGTTTCGCACTGGTCCGAGGTCAATCCGCCCAGCAGTTGGCTCAAATGCGCGTGATATTCCTCCACATAGATGCGGCGGATATCCAAGCCGCGTTCGGTGAGCGTGAGCGTCACCGCACGCCGATCGGCGGCATCGGCGTGTTTGACGACGAGTCCGAGGTCGGCCATTTCGCCGACGAGCTTGGTGATGCTCGGCGTAGTGACGCCGAGGAATGCGCTGACGTCGCCCACGCGCGCGGTGCCGGTATCTTGCCCATTCGGTTCGTTGATATGCCAGACGGCGTCGATCACGTGGACATAGCGCGGTTTCATACCTTTCGGCAATGCCGGCATCAGCTCGGTGATAGCCTTCGCTTTCCAGCAGACATCCAGGAGGCTCCGCACCTCATTCACCGGAAGCAAGCCGGTCTTGGTATCGGTTCGGGAATCGCACATCGCTGGCCCAACCTCCAATTAGTTACCAATAGTCATTACCATAAGTAACTATATGCAGGCTCTAGACAAACCCAACGACCTGCGCGCCCGTGTCGAGTTCCGTTTCGGCATAAAAAAAGCCAGGGGATCCCTGGCTTGCAATGCACATATCGCTGCAGGTTTGCCGGGACCTATATGTTCCCGGCAACAACAGCCGTATATACGTTACCGATCAGTGCTGCCCTCATCATCCTTGGCACCCGCCGTGGCGGCCTCAGTCTCCTTGGCGTTCCACCCGGCGACGGCATTCCAACCACTCCATCCGATGACCACTAGCAAGCACAGCGAGAAGACAATAGTGGCCCAATTGAACAGCGAGCCATCGTTATTGGCCTCGACCAGTGACTGCCAGAGCCAGATAACGCAGGCCAAGCAGGTCAATGCATACATACGGGAGGTGGAGCGCGCGGTGAGTTTCATGGCGGAAAAAGTCCTTTGATTACAAGAATGACGGCAGATAACAGTGTGGGATCCGCACCAGCGGCACCGGCACGAATCCCACATCGAGGAGGAGAAAGGGGAAGGTCAGCTCTTCTTGCGCTTGGACATGATGTCCACGGCGACGGCCAGCAGGAGCACGAGGCCCTTGATGGTCTTCACCACGGCGGTGTCAACACCCATGATCGACAGACCCTGGTTGATAACACCCATCACGAATGCACCGATCACAGCGCCCGGGATGGTACCAATACCACCAGTAACGGCCGTGCCACCGATGAAGCAGGCGGCGATGGCGTCCATCTCGAACTCCATACCGGCCTGAGCAGTTGCGGAAGCCAGACGGGAGAGCATGCAGACAGCGGCCACTGCGGACAGGAAGCCCATGTGGACGAACAGCAGGAAGTCCACGCGGCGGGTGTTGATACCGGAGAGGATGGCGGCCTTGCGGTTGCCACCAACGGCGTACACGTGGCGACCGAACACGGTCTTGGTCAGGATGAAGTTGTAGATGAAGACCAGCACACCGACGATCACCAGCATGATCGGGGTACCACCCTGATCAGCGTTACCGGAGGAAGCCAGCAGGTAGGTGACGAAGGCGATGACGACCGCAGCAAGCACAATTTTGAGGACGGTCAGGCTCATCGGCTCGGGCACCAGGCCGACCTTGGCCACACGGGCGCGCTTGCGCAGCTGGCTCCAGGCAAAGCCGACGATGCACAGGATGCCGAGCACAATGGTCAGACCATCGAACGGACCCCACCAGCCAAGGATGTTGGGCAGGTAGTTACGGGCAATGCCACGGAATTCGAGGGAGGTAATCGGCACGGATTCGCCGACGATCACGGTGGCGAGACCACGGAAGATCAACATGCCGGCCAGAGTGGTAATGAAGCCCGGGATGCCGATGACGGCGACCCAGAAGCCCTGCCAGACGCCGACGATCAGGCCGACGACCAGAGCGATGACGATGGCGAGCATCCAGTTGACTCCGGCGCGTTCCATCAGCAGTGCACACACACCACCGATGAAGGCTACCAAGGAACCAACCGAAAGGTCGATGTGGGTGGCGATGATGACCATCACCATACCAATGGCCAGGATGATCACGTAAGCGTTCTGCTGAATCAGGGACACGAAGGAGTTCGGCTTCAGCAGCACGCCTCCGGTCAGGACCTCGAAGGCCACGACGATGACCAGCAGTGCGCCGACAATACCGTATTGACGGGCATTGTTGGCAACCGTGGCCAGCAGGCCGGTCTTTTCTTCTTTCTTTGCAGGTGTTGCAGTTGCGGCGCTCATCAGGCTGCCACCTCCCTTTCCTTGGTCATACCCTTCATCAGGTATTCCTGGGTAAATCCATTCTTCTCAACATTGTCGGTGACGACACCGTAGGACACCGTGTAAATGCGGTCACAGATACCGATGAGCTCGGGCAGCTCGGAGGAAATCACGATGACGGCCTTGCCTGCATCGGCAAGCTTATCGATGATTTCGTAGATCTCATACTTGGCGCCGACGTCGATGCCTCGGGTCGGCTCATCGAGGATGAGGATGTCCGGCTGCGAGATAACCCACTTGGCGAGCAGCACTTTCTGCTGGTTACCACCGGAGAGGGTGGAGACATTCACATCGATGTCATGGCACTTGATGTTGAAGTCCTTGCGGTACTGTTCAACTTCCTTGCGCTCAAGGTTGTCGTCCACAACCCCGCCCTTGCTGATCTTGGTCAGGGAGGCCAGGGACGCGTTCTCTCGGATGTTCTGCAGCAGGTTCAGACCGTTGCCCTTACGATCCTCGGTGGCGTAGGCGAGACCTGCGTCAATCGCGGACTGCACGTTGGGCATCTTGACTTCCTTGCCCTTGACGAACACCTTGCCGGAGATGTTGGAACCGTAAGAGTGGCCGAAGATGGACATGGCCATCTCGGTACGACCCGCACCCATCAGACCCGCCAGACCGACGATCTCGCCGGCATGCACGTTGATGTTCGCATGGTCTACGATCACGCGCTCCGCGTCGAGCGGATGATGCACGGTCCAATCCTCGACACGCAGGTATTCCTCGCCCGGGGTATTGGAGGGGTGGTTCGGGTACAGGTTGTGCAGCGGACGACCCACCATCTTGCGGATGAGTTCTTCCTGGTCGAGCGGCGTCTCCGGCGTCACGTACATCACACCGACGGTCGAACCGTCTCGAATGATGGTGACATTGTCGGCGATGGCGGCGACCTCGTTGAGTTTATGAGTGATGATGATGCTGGTCACGCCCTGCTCGTCACGTAGCTGACGAACCAGGTCAAGCAGGTGGGCGGAATCCTCATCGTTCAGTGCAGCGGTCGGCTCATCGAGGATGAGCAGCTTCACGTCCTTGGACAATGCCTTGGCGATTTCGACGAGCTGCTGCTTGCCGACGCCGATGTCCATAACCTTGGTATCCGGGTCTTCGGGAAGTCCCACACGATCGAGCAGCTTCTTCGCCTCGGCACGGGTCTTGTCCCAGTCGATTACGCCACCCTTGGCCTGCTCGTTGCCGATGAAGATGTTCTCCGCAATGGACAGGAACGGGCTCAACGCCAGTTCCTGATGAATGATTACGATGCCGTCGGCCTCGGAATCATTAATAGTATGGTATTTGCATTCCTTGCCATCAAAGGTGATTTTGCCGGAATAGCTACCGTATGGGTACACACCCGAAAGCACGTTCATCAGGGTCGATTTACCTGCACCGTTCTCGCCGCAGATGGCGTGGATCTCGCCGCGATCGACGGAAAGATTCACATCGGTGAGGGCTTTGACCGGACCGAACGTCTTCGTGATGTTTTCCATCGTCAAGATGGTGTCATTTGATGACATGTCACCACTCCTCGTCACAGTTCTGTGTTCATGGACATGCGGCGCATATCGGCTATGCGCCGCATGTCATTGTGTTTGTTTACGGATTGCCTGATGAGGACTACTTAGTCAGCTCGTCGAAGCGATCCTGGGTGATGTAGTTGGCCGTGACCAGATCCTGGAGGTTGTCCTTGGTGATGTTCTGGGGGTCAAGCAGCTTGGACGGGACGTCGATGTTGTTGTTGTTGAACTTGCCGTTCAGGCCGGAGACTTCCTTGCCCTCGGCGATCTCGACGACCATGTCGTACACGGCGTCAGCCAGCTTGTTCACGTCCTTGAACACGGTCTCGCCCTGCTTATCCTTGGCGATGTTGGCAACTGCGATCTCCATGGCGTCCTGACCGGTGATATACGGCCAGGAGTCGGTGCCCGGCTTCATGTCGGGACGCTTGGATTCGATGGCGTTGATCACACCCTGGGCGATGCCGTCGTACGGAGTGAGGACCGCGTCGAGCTTCTCGCCGTGGGCGTAGGTGGAGTCAAGGATGGATTCCATGTCCTTCTGCGCCTGCTCGGTCTTCCAGCTCATCACGGAGATCTTCTGCCAATCCTCAACGGTGAAGTCCTTGGTCACGCCACCCTGACCGTGCTGGGACGGGGAGACGAGCACGCCCTTCTCGAAGTACGGCTGCAGCAGATCCCAAGCGCCCTTGAAGAAGTACTTGGCGTTGTTGTCATCCGGGGAACCGGTGAACAGCTCGATATTGAACGGGCCGGTGGCGCCATCCTTAAGCTTGAGCTGGTCAATGAGCCACGTGGCCTCGAGCACGCCGACCTGCTCCAGCTGGAAGGTGGCGTAGTAGTCGACGGCGTCGGTGTTCATGATCAGTCGATCGTAGGCGATGACCTTGGCGCCTGCATCGCGGGCCTTCTCAACGGCGGGGCCCACTGCGGTGCCATCCTTGGAGGCGACCACGACGATCTTGGCGTCGTTGTTGACCATGTTCTCGATGTCAGCGTTCTGCTGGGCCGGCTTATCGTCGGCGAAAGACAGGATGACCTTGTATCCGGCCTTCTCCAGCTTGGCCTTCAGGTTGTTGCCGTCCTTGTTCCAACGCTCTTCGGACTTGGTCGGCATCGAAATGCCGATAGTGGCACCCTTTTCGATCTTGGCATCACCGCCAGTTGCCTGGCCGCTACGGCTGCCACCACAGGCCGCGAGGCCCGCGCACATGGCAACGCCTGCCACCACGGCGACGATCTTCTTAGTGAACTTCATTTGCTCTCCTTCATCTTCGAGGGGATGGCGAACCCTCCTTGGTCGCCCGAACCTGAGAATAACCTCAGGTTCATCTCATAGAATACCGTATTAAGTTAAGTTGTCAAACTCAAGAAAGCGAATTTCCTGTCGTTTGCGTTCGACCAATGAACGCAATGGCGATTTTTTCGCGCATCACAAGGCGACACGCCGAAAAATCCACGCTCTGCGCCTCGCTGTGCCTCATGCCGGTAACGACTACACTGGATTCTTATGGCAACAAGGCTTTTCGGTTCGCAGACCTCGCTTCGCGAGGCAAACCGCGCCAACTTGCTGGCCAGCATCCACAAGTTCGGCGCCATGACACAGGTCGAACTCGCAGAGGTGACAGGACTGTCCACTGCGACCGTGTCCACGCTCGTCCATCAGCTCGTCGACGAAGACCAGCTGGAGACCAAAAGCACCGTTCGCAACGGTCGCAGAGCCACTCTGGTGACCCTTGCACGGCATCAGGGCCTCGGCGTCGGGCTTTGGATCGCGCGACGTCATCTTACGCTTTCTATCGTTGACTTCTCGAAGTCAATCATCGCTGAGCACACGCTCCCCCTGCCGTTGGGCCACAAGGCGGACACAACGCTGGAACGCGCCATGCTGCTCATCAATGAGACCCTGAGCAGCATCGACGCCGAAGCCAGCGAGCTGGTCGGCATCGGCGTGGCCGTGGCCGCACCGGTGGCCACCAGCGACCACACCATAGCGATTCCCGGCATTCTGCCCGGATGGGACGGCGTCGATATCACGTCCCCGTTGCGCACGGCGTTCAACGTTCCCGTATACGTCGATAATGACGCGAATTTCGCGGCATACGGCGAATCCCGTATGGGCGTGGCGGCAGGCAAACGCAATTTCGTATATATCTCAGCCAGCGACGGGGTTGGCGCAGGCATCGTCATCAACGGCGAAATCATGCATGGCGTGACCGGCCTGGCCGGTGAAATCGGCCATATCCAGGTCGACCCGCTGGGTGCCATCTGTTCGTGCGGCAACCGCGGCTGCCTTGACACCGTCGTGGCGGAAAACAGGCTGGTGCAGTTGCTCAGCGTCACACACGGCAATATGACGCTGGATGATCTGGTGTCCTTTGCCAACGAAGGCGACCCCGGTTGCCGTCGCATCATCGCCGACGCGGCCGTGCGTATCGGTCAGGTGGCGGCTGATCTGTGCATCAGCGTGGATCCGGAGGTCATTGTGCTCGGCGGCAAGCTGGCCATGACCGGCGACGTATTCATCCAACCGTTCAATGAAGCGTTGCAGCGCATGCTGTTCCCTGATGCCGTGGCACCCATCGATGTACTCGTGTCATCCCACCCGGACGACAATTGCGCGCTAGGCGGCGCATTATGCGCCATCGAGTTCTCGGTTCGCAATGACGTCAGCCAGTGACCGGTACCAGGAGAAGAGTGATAAGAAGGAACACACCATGAGGAATTCGAGCACACCTCCTCTGCTGCGGCTGGAGGACATCTGTGTGAAGTTCGGCTTCGTCGAGGCGTTGAAATCGGTGAATCTGTCCATCCAGCGCCAGGAGGTCATCGCCATCGTGGGCGATAACGGCGCAGGAAAGTCCACTCTGATCAAGGTCATCGCGGGATTTCTGCAGCCGGGATTCGGCCATATTTATCTCAACGGCGAACAGGTGACCATTCCCTCGATCAGGGAGGCGGACCGCATGGGCATCGCATCGGTGTTCCAGGGGCAGGAGTTCTGCGACAACCTGGACGTGGCCTCGAACCTGTTCCTCGGCAAGGAGATCAATCAGATTGGCATACGCGATGACGATTCGATGAACTCGCGTGCCCGTTCCGTGCTGAAGACCCTGAGCTCGGCGATTCGGGTCGGCTCCCCTATCGCATCCTTATCCGTCGGCCAGCGCCAGACCGTGGCCATAGCGCGCACGCTGCTCAATGACCCGCAGCTTATTCTGCTGGACGAACCGACCGCCGCACTGTCGGTGATGCAGTCGGCGGAAGTGCTCGCATATATCAAGCGACTGCGCTCCGAAGGCCGGTCCGTGGTGATGGTCTGCCACGATCTGCCGGATGTGTTCGCGGTATCCGACCGCATTGTCGTGATACGTCAGGGGCACGTCACCGGCGTGCATCGAACCGTCGAAACGTCCTATGAGGAGATTATCGCCGAAATCGCCGGCGTGACCACCGAACACGAGTATGAGGAAATCGCCGAGAACCCGAAATTCGATTCCATGGTCAGGCAGCGGAAACTCATCGACCGCACTATCAGCGCGGCAGTGAGCCATGGCACCGGCCATGACTCACCATTAGACTAACGCCCCGTTGCCGGAGCGGCATCGTCAGCGCAGAGCCAGGTTGGCGGCACCGATGAGGCCGGCGTCTTGGCCGGCGGTGGCGGCGACGATCTTGGCATGGCCGCGGTAGGCGCTGCCTTCCAGGAAACGCTGGTAGTTGTAGCGGGCCGGCTCCAGCAGAATGTCGCCGACGGCCACCACACCGCCGCCGATCACAAACAGGTCCGGATCGAGCACGGCGAGACTGCGGCCATCGTGCGGCCAAGCCATTCGCCGATCTTGCCGAATGCGTACAGGCCGAGCACGTCGCCTTCCTGGGCGGCCTGGGAGACCATCGGGCCTTCCAGCTTGGAGATGTCGCCGCCACACAGCTCCATGAGACGCTTGGCATCCTGCGGACGACGGCGCACGGCGGACTTGGCGAAGTTCTCCAGCGAAGTGCCCGAGGTGTAGCGCTCGGCGCAGCCGCG
>ENA-OROP01002542-OROP01002542.1-human-gut-metagenome-genome-assembly--contig:-NODE-2542-length-13232-cov-3.542536_pt1 | contig 13232 bp, 13 predicted proteins | sample MGYA00242132_ERZ509056 | MGnify/ENA primary metagenome ERZ509056 (study PRJEB26280, sample SAMEA2338768) | human gut metagenome | biome: human gut; feature: human-associated habitat; material: faeces...
ACGCTCTCGATATCATCACCGATATATCCGGCTTCGGTCAGGGAGGTCGCATCTGTGATTGCCAGCGGCACATCCAAAAGCCGTGCCAGTGTCTTTACCAGATACGTCTTTCCCGATCCGGTCGGTCCGATCATGAGCATATTGGACTTTTCGATTTCCACGCCGTCATTGGTGTCTTCCATCACACGTTTATAGTGATTGTAAACGGCAACGGACATCACTTTTTTGGCATGTTCCTGTCCGACAACATACTCATCCAGACGCGCCTTGATTTTGTGCGGTGCCGGAATGGAATGAATATCCAGTTCCGGTTTCGGCTGCTCATCCTTTGGTTTCTTTTTCTTTAACTTCTGTTTGTTCGGAACCGCATTCTGTAGATCCGCCAGATTGATCATACTGATATTCGGCATTTTTCCCATGTTCATATTCATGAAATCGCCCATGTTAAAGGTGCCGTTGTTCATGGTATCAAATGTTTTCTGCATACAGTCCTGACAAATGCAGATATCATTCTGGATATGTATCATCTTTCCCGCAACACTCTCCGGTCTGCGGCAGATGTAACAGACATCTTCATATTCACTTGTATTGTTTGTATCGGATGTCGTGGTATTTTCTTTATTATTCTGGTCTTCCGCCATCGTATAAACTCCTTTTTTACATATAACATTGCCGCCGCAGTAAGCGACGGCAAAATTATTATACGATATTCAGCCTGTAAAGACAAGTTTTCCCCTGTTTTTTCATTTTTCTTTAAGATTTAAAGCAGTTCCTTTAAGATTTTATTTACGATTCCCGGATTTGCCTTGCCTTTGGTTGCTTTCATCGTCTGTCCGACCAAAAATCCGATTGCTTTCTCTTTTCCGTTGTGGTAATCCTCCACCGACTGCGGATTGTCTTTGACGATCTGTTCAATTGTTGCGCGAAGTGCATCCTCATCGTTATCACTCTTTAAGCCATGCTCTTCCACATAACGCTCCGGATCTACGTCCTCATCAAATACTTTTTCAAATACTTCCTTGGCAACGGAATTATTGATCGTTCCTGCCTCTGTCAATTCGATAATTTTTGCCAGATGCTCTGGTGAAAAACGGAGATCTTCGGCATCCATTTCCCGGTCCTTTAACAGACGCATCGTTTCTCCCATGAGCCAGTTGGATACTTTCTTTGGTTTATTGCAAATCGCAGAAGTCGCCTCAAAGAGATCTGCCAGCTTTTTCTCCGATGTAAGAATCTGTGCATCATACTCCGGCAGACCAAACTCTGCAATATAACGGGCCAGTTTTTCATCATGAAGTTCCGGCTGATTGTCCCGGATCTGCTGCAGCCATTCGTCACTGACAACGATCGGTACCAGATCCGGCTCCGGGAAATAACGATAATCCTGTGCATCCTCTTTGGAACGCATCGCATAGGAATATCCCTGATCATCGTTCCAGCGGCGGGTCTCCTGTACCACCTTCTCCCCGGATTCGATCAGATCAATCTGGCGGGCAGTCTCGGCTTCAATGGCATGTGCGATTGCCTTAAACGAACCGATATTTTTCATCTCGGTACGGGTACCAAACTCTTTGGCGCCCTTTTCACGAACTGATAAATTGACATCCGCACGCATGGAACCCTCCTGCATCTTGCAGTCACTGGCACCCAGGTACTGGATCGTCATACGCAGTTTCTCCAGATATGCAATGACTTCCTCTGCGGAGCGCATATCCGGCTCGGACACGATCTCGATCAGCGGTACCCCGGAACGGTTGTAATCCACCAGAGATACCCCTTCCCAGTCATCGTGTACTAACTTTCCAGCATCCTCTTCCATATGGATTTCATGGATACCGATGGTCTTTTTCCCGCCGGATTCCGTCTCGATCTCTACCCCTCCGTCATGGCAGATTGGCAGATAAAGCTGGGAAATCTGATAGTTCTGCGGGTTATCCGGATAGAAATAATTTTTCCGGTCAAATTTGCTGTACTGATTGATCTGACAGTTTGTTGCCAGACCAACTGCCATGGCATACTCTACCACCTTTTTGTTTAAGACCGGAAGCGATCCCGGCATACCGGTACATACCGGACAGGTGTGGGTATTTGGTGCACTTCCGAATGCAGTGGAGCAGGCACAGAAGATTTTTGTCTTGGTTGCTAATTCTACATGGACTTCCAGTCCAATGACGGTTTCATATTCTTTTGACATCTCTTCTCTCCTTTCTACGCTTCTGCTGCCGGACTGTGCTGATACGTTCTTGTCTGTTCAAAACTGTAGGCCGCACGGATGATGTTTTTCTCCTTGAAACAATCCCCGATCAACTGCAGACCGATCGGAAGTCCTTTGCTGTCCACACCGCACGGCACGGAAATTCCCGGCAGACCTGCCAGATTGACCGAAACGGTATATACATCTCCAAGATACATCTTCAGCGGATCACTCAAAGATTCTCCCAGTTTCGGAGCGGTGGTCGGTGCCGCCGGTCCGAGAATCACATCATACTTTGCAAATGCCTTGTCAAATGCCTGCTTGATCAGGGCTTTGGTGCGCAGTGCTTTCAGATAATAAGCATCATAATATCCGGAACTTAACACGAAAGATCCAAGCATAATACGGCGCTTTACTTCCGGTCCGAATCCTTCGGAGCGGGACTTCTTGTACATATTGTGCAGTCCCTCGTACTCTTTTGTGCGGTATCCGTATTTTACTCCATCAAAACGTGCCAGATTGGAGCTTGCCTCTGCTGCCGCAATGACATAATAAGCCGGAATCGCATACTCTACGAGACTCAAATCAAATTCCTCTACGATTGCGCCTTTTTCTTCTAACGTCTTTGCCGCTGCAAGAATGGCTTCCTTTACTTCCGGGTCCAGTCCCTCGCCCAGATAGTCACGCGGAATACCAATCTTCATTCCCTTTACATCATCCACAAGTGCCGATGTAAAATCGGTTTCTTCTCGTTTTACCGATGTGGAATCCTTCTTATCATAAGAAGTAATTGTCTCCAGAATTGTGGCACAGTCGGTCACATCCTTTGCAATCGGTCCGATCTGATCCAGAGAGGAACCGTATGCGATCAGTCCGTAACGGGAAACGGTACCATAAGTTGGTTTGATTCCGGTCACGCCACAAAATGAACTTGGCTGACGGATAGATCCTCCGGTATCCGATCCGAGTGCATAGTAACATTCCTCTGCTGCCACTGCCGCACAGCTTCCACCGGAAGAACCGCCCGGTACATGTGCGGTATTCCATGGATTCTTTGTCTCCCCATAGGCAGAAGTCTCTGTGGTACTTCCCATGGCAAATTCATCCATGTTCGTCTTTCCGAGAATGACTGCGCCCGCTTTTTCCAGATTGATCACTGCTTCCGCTGTATAAGTTGGAATAAAATTATATAAAATCTTAGAACTGCAGGTCGTTAACATTCCCTTTGTACACATATTATCTTTGATGGCAACCGGAACACCTGCCAGAGGCCCGGTCAGTGTCCCGTCATCAATCATTTTCTGTACTTCTTTTGCGCGGATCATCGCCGACTCTTCATCTACGGTGACAAAGCTGTTGATATCCTTTTCTTTTGCACGGATCGCGTCAAGAGCAGCTCTTGTTGCTTCCTCAACGGTCACTTCATGCGCTTTTATTTTCTTTCCCAGCTCTACCGCTGTGAGCGATAATAAATTCATAGCTGCCCCTCCTTACTCTACCGTCTTTGGAACTACAAATGCGCGGTCGCGGCGCTCCGGTGCGTTCGCAAGTGTGTCCTCTCCACCATCGCCGTTTTCCACAACATCTTCCCGGAACACATTCTGTACCGGAAATACGTGGGACATCGGTTCCACATTGGAGGTATCCAGTTCGTTTAATTTATCAATATAATCCAGCATGCTCTCCATGTCTTTTTTCGCAGCTTCTTTTTCCGCGTCAGACAATTCCAGCTTTGCAAGGATTCCAACATATTCCATTGTCTCGTCTGAGATTACGTTTGCCATATTTTGTTCCCTTCTCCTTAATCTCTAACCTTAATATGCACTTCACGCAGCTGCTGCTCGGTGACTTCGTTTGGTGCACCGCACATCAGATCCTGTGCGTTTCCGTTCATCGGGAATGCGATGACTTCACGGATATTTTCTTCGTTGCGTAAAAGCATGATCATACGGTCAACTCCAGGAGCCATACCTGCGTGTGGCGGTGCTCCGTACTGGAATGCGGTGTATAATGCGCCGAACTTGTTCTTTAACACTTCTTTGTCGTAACCTGCAATCTCAAATGCTTTTTCCATGATCTGCATATCGTGGTTACGCACAGCTCCGGAAGATAATTCCACACCGTTGCAGACGATATCATACTGGTAAGCCAGGACATCCAGCGGGTTCATGGTATTAAGTGCTTCTAAGCCGCCCTGTGGCATGGAGAATGGATTATGGGTAAATCCGATCTTCTTTGTCTCCGGATCTTTCTCAAACATCGGGAAATCGTTGACATAACAGAAACGGTATGCATTCTTCTCGATCAGATCCAGCTTCTCACCGAGTTCGTTTCTGATCATTCCAGCGTAATATGCAGCGCGTTCTTCCTTATCTGCCATAAAGAAAATTGTATCGCCAACTTCAAGTCCTGCCAGTGTGCGGAATTCTTCCTTACAGTCATCCGGAATAAACTTGTCGATTGGTCCCTTGTAAGAGCCGTCTTCCAATACTTCCAGATATCCTAAACCACCCATGCCAAGTCCGGTTGCAAATTTAAGGAGTTTCTCGTGGAAACCTTTGGACATATCGGCGTGTACGCGGATTGCCCGAACCGTTTTTCCGATGAACGGCTTGAACGTACATTTCTGGAAAAAGTCGGTCACATCGATAATACGAAGCGGGTTACGCAGATCCGGCTTATCGGAACCAAACTCCAGCATTGCCTGCTTATAACTGATAATCGGATATGGAGCCTTGGTCACAACGCTTCCTTCCGGTGCGAACTTTTCAAATACAGACGAAAGAACTTCTTCACCAACTGCAAATACATCTTCCTGTGTGGCAAAACTCATCTCAAAATCCAGCTGATAGAACTCTCCCGGTGAACGGTCGGCTCTGGCATCCTCATCACGGAAACAAGGTGCGATCTGGAAATATTTATCAAATCCGGATACCATCAGAAGCTGCTTGTACTGCTGTGGTGCCTGTGGCAGTGCATAAAATTTTCCCTTGAATTTTCTGGATGGTACGATATAATCTCTTGCACCCTCCGGCGAAGATGCGCACAGGATCGGTGTCTGTAACTCCAGAAATCCCATACTTGTCATTTTCTCACGCAGATAAGAGATCACTTTGGAACGGAAAATGATATTGTCTTTTACTTTCTGGTTTCTCAGATCCAGATACCGATATTTCAGACGTACATCTTCGTGTACCACACTCTTGCTGGTCATTACTTCAAACGGAAGCTGGGAATATACTTCTCCGAGTACCGTCACTTCCTTTGCATCCAGCTCGATGGTTCCGGTCGGGATCTTTGGATTGTAGGTTTCCTCATCTCTCTTTTCGATCAGACCTTCCACGGTAATAGCCTGCTCTTTACGGATTCCTTCTAACAGCTTTCCATCGCGGATAACAATCTGCATCACTGCATACATATCTCTTAAATCAATAAAAGATACTCCGCCATGGTCACGGATATTTTCTACCCAGCCAGCGACACGGATCGTCTTTCCGATGTCCTGCTCGCTTACCTGATTCAGTGTGACATCTCTGTAAATGTTACTCATCTTTTCTACTCCTTTTTCTGGTCCGGGGCTCCTCTTATGAAAAAAGAAAAGCCCCGGAATACTATAATTGTATTCCGGGGCGAATAATTCAGATTATCCGCGGTACCACCCGCATTGAAAAATGAGACATTCTCATCTTCCCTCTCTTACGCGTAACGTGCGCTCACGTACGAACCTACTTCCACATTCCGGTTTTTCAAAACCATCCTGCCCGTGTTCAATCCGTCTGCTCCGGCAGTGTTCCCATAATCATCTCTTTCAAACAGCGCTCTCAGTCGGTGACGCTGTATTCCTGTCGATGTCTGATGATCAGAGTCTCCATCTATGCATTTTCTGTCGTACATCCCTGATGTACGTTCCTTTTGTAATCTGTTTTATCACACAATTCCAGTGATTGCAAGAAAAAATTTAAAAATACTCCTTTAGTGCTACAAGTGATTCCACTTTTTTGTATATAAATTTCTCCAGTTCGGCATCCGGCTGCGTCAGATCCGGCACCATAAACACCTTACATCCTGCACTGTATGCACTGTGAATTCCATTTGGAGAATCTTCCACCGCATAGCATTCCTGTGGCTGCACATGAAGCTGGCTGCAGGCGTACAGATAAACATCCGGCGCCGGTTTGCCATGGGCGACCTGCCGGGCAGAAACAATATGGTCGAGATAGTCATACAATCCCACTCTCTTCAGCAGACTGCTGCTGCGCTCCACACCTCCTGCGGTGGCAATCGCTGTACGCACACCTTTTTTGCGCAAATATTTTAACAGTTCCTCTGCTCCCGGTTTTGCCTCAATCGGTCCCTCATCAAGCACCTGATCCGTCAGTTTTCTGCGATAGGTATGCACTTTGTCATAGTCAAAATCTTCTCCATACAGCTTTTTAAAATGTTCCGGTGCATAAGGCATCCCAAGGGAACGCACGCTGTATGCCTCCTCATCGGTCATATGATATCCGAAATGCGCCATAGCCTCTTTCCATTTCGCGAAATAGTATTTTTCTGTATCCAAAAGGGTCCCGTCCAGATCAAAAATAACGGTCTGTATCATGTCTTTTTCCTCCTGTGTTTCTGTTCAAAGGCTACCCGGCAAACAAAAGCTTTCCCGACTCTATACCTCAAGGAACCGGTTCCACTCCTGCGTATCGCCGCTTCCGGTTACTTTCAGCGCGTAGGTACGGTCGTTGGTTCCGTCAATGATAAACGTATAAACACCGCTCTGTAACGTCAGTTCATATATGGTTCCCTCCAAAAGAACCTGTGCCACCTCATCATACTTTGCTTTTTCCACTTCCTCGTCCGGATACGTGTGCTTTAAATTTCCATCAGCATCGTATTCGTTGTATCCTTCCTCAACAAGCGAAATGATTTCTGCATCTGAAATCTTAAATAAAAGTTCATTGGTACGCATCATCCGGATGTCGCGGTTGCAGGAATTTTCCGGACAGATTTTTACATTGTCCAGTACCAGATGAAACATGCGCTCTGTCAGCTGGATGTCCCCAACCACAGCCTCGCCAAATTCAAAATGATTTACCTCGTTAATTGTGCTGTATTTGTATTCCATGTTGTTCTCCTGTGTTTTTATGATTCATTATCTGCAATGAATCCTGTTATTTTTCTTCCCTTTTTATCTCCACATTTCCTTCTGTGTGAGAATTTTTTCGCACATAATTTCTCCTTGCAGTTTCTGTGCCACTTTTTCATATGCGGGCACCGGAACCTGATATCTGTGCGCCATGCGCACCACTTCGTATACCAGACCATCCACTTCCGACGGTCTGTGTGCCATCACATCCCTTTGCATGGACGTGGTTGCCTCCGGCGGAAGATTGGATAAAATCTGCAGATTTACGGAAACCATATCCTTTTCAAACGGAAATCCCATGGCCATCGCCAGTGCGACGATTTCCCTTATCATCGTGCAAAACAGTTCTCTTGCTTTCCCCTCTTTCTGGAAATCTCCTGCCGTGGCATTTAAGTAAAGGCCCGCCGCTCCGATCGGTGACACATAGGAAAATTTCTCCAGCGCATCCCGCTGGATCTGTTCTGATAATATCCCATCGATTGCACTGTCACGGAAATCTTTCTGAATCTGCTCTAACAGCTGGCATTTTTCTTCTTTTTGGCGCACGCCGAAGAAAATGCGCAGAATCTTTCCGTGCTGCAAAATAACTCCCGGCTCCTTAATATTGGCTGACACGTAAATACATCCGTCCGTCACAAGCATTCCCAGCAGTTTTTCCTGCATTTTAGCTCCGGTTCCATAAATATTTAAAATTGGAATCACAATCGTCTGCGGTTTTGCAATTCTACGGATAAATTTGTAAATTCCATCCAGCGAATATCCTTTTACGCAGACTAAGATCACATCCGGCCGGTCTTTGTAATGCTGCATGTCAGATGCCTTTACCGGTATGGTCTTTGTGTTCTCATCCCACATGGTCTGAATCGTCAGTCCCTTTTGCTGTATACTCTCCAAATGCGCATTTCTGGCGATCAACGTCACATCTTTTCCTGCCTGCGCCATGTGAAAACCGACAACTCCGCCTGTGCCACCAGCTCCAATGATCAGATATTTCACCTAATGTCACTCCTTACTTACCGGGGAATTTCTATTTCTTTTGAAATGTCCCCTTTCTGCTGTAAATAATACAGGAATCCTTTGCATCCTGCAACCACATCTTCATAGGTTTCATCAAAATTGCCGGTGTACCATGGATCTGCCACATCCCGCGCCCCGGTAAATTTCTGCGTGTCTTCATAGCCCGCAAATGAAAGCATCTTGTATATTTTATCCTGACTGTCCGTGCCTCCCGCGATTCTTGTCATGTTCCGGATATTTGCGGAATCCATGCCGATCAGATAATCAAAATACAGATAGTCATCCCTTGTCATCTGGCGCGCCCGGTGCGAAACAAGCGGAATGTTTTCTTCGTATAATTTATTTTTTGTGCCGTAGTGCGGCGGGTTGCCGATCTCCTCACGGCTGGTCGCAGCGGAGTCGATCTCGAACTGGTTGTCGAGGTGCAGCTGGTGGACCAGGTGGGTGAGGACGCTTTCGGCCATGGTGCTGCGGCAGATGTTGCCGTGGCAGATGAATAGTATTTTTATCATTGTTTTGTTTCTCCTTGATTTGCCCGGAAATGCCCTGTTTTGCGAGGTTTTTCGGATGATTTATATTTGCTCTGAAATGACGGAATGTGGCAAATCAGAGCAAGATTTAGCAAGTTATTACTACCGCTTAGTAGTAAAATTAGTAGTAAAACGGGGTTGGGTTACTACTAAAAAAACTGGTGCATCACAGTAATTGTAATGCGCCAGTTTTAATCATCTGATCTCTACTAGTTAGAACACAATGCTAGCAATTTCCTTTGAGACATTATTCAAAGCATCTCCTTGCATATTGTTCTTTCTGATACTAGAAATAGCATTACGAACAGAATAACGATTGATAAAATAATATCCCTGAAAATAAGCCTCATAATCTGTGTTCTTCTCAACAATATTAAACAATGCCATTTTAACAAGATTATCACGACATTCCTTCGGCATATTTGGTGCTATATCTGAACCATCAGGATTTTTCAAAGATCCCACATATGTATATGAGTATATCTTATTCCTTAACCATATTCTAGAAGACACGCCACTCGTAACTGCCCCAAGATATTTTACATCTCCATGTTCTGTAGTTACAATTCCATCACGTGGTCCCAAAATATTTCCGCTCAAAATATTGTTACATACATCGTTTCTATCATACTTGCGATACTCTGGATACATAGGCACACTTACATTACTCTGAATTAAATTTGCAAAATCAGCTTTTATCTGATTGTAAATTGCTTCAACAAAACTATTATGTTCAACCATCTTATTTACCATGTCCTTAAGATTTTCAAACACGATAAGTTCATATAAATGATAATCTGCTGACTCATAATCCGGTTTTCCATCATTTTGTACTAATGTAGTTGAATTTGGATAAATATAGCGTAAATCCTCATTATTATACACTTTATACTTGTAATTAAAATCAACTCCATTAATCTTACCAATATCAAACATCTCAAGCAATCTATAACATTGCAAGTAAGTATTAGGGAATTCTTTAAATCCCTTTCCATTTCCTTTCTTAGCAGACTGTAGAAAATCTCGAACATTCTCTACTGTAACATTTTCTTCATCTATTCCATACATAAAATCGTACAATGTGGAAACTGAATCCGGGCGTGTCATAATAAAAACTGGTACTGACTCAAACGCACTTTTGTAAGCATTCTTGTACCATTTTATCGTATCTGCAAAAGGAGCTGCTGTTCCTAATAGTAAAACTGCATCAATTCCATCAATTCCCAATTCCTGCATTGTTCTTGATTGCACTTTAGTTGCTTCTTCTGGATCTATATCCAAAAGACCACGTGTATCACGTAATACTAAAGAAACGGTTTTCTCATCAAAGAATTGTGCAAATTCTTCAACAGGTGGTACAACCACCTTGATTCTGCGTAAAAATCTATTACTAAGTCTGTTCTTAATGAGTTTTGCCAAACCTTCTTCATCACAGCTATTTACATAACTCATAATAGCATTTAGCACATACTGTTCAAGTTCACTACCCGATAAATTCTCCTGCTTTTCAAGCCCAAAAATATCTTGTAAATATTTACCTTCCTCACTATCCAAGACTTCTGAAAATTTCTCACAGCTTATCCTTTCTTTAAAGTCAGTACCAAACACCCCCTGATAATTTAGCAAAATTTCTTTCAAAGCAATATCATTTGCCCCAGTGTCATAAGTCCAATCCACTGTAACCTCAGTTCTACAATTACTCAACGAAGCCATTTTAGCTCTGTACTTTGGATTACATAATGCCATTGCGATTGTTGTCTTTCCACCTTTTGTTAAGGCCGCCATTAATAATACTAATTCTTTTCTTTTCATAAGTTTTCCTTTCTGCTAACAAGCATAAAAAAAGATCATACAGTTACGTATGATCGACTTACCTTAACAATATTCCTAATATATCCGGATATCATCACGAAAGCGATCACACCAATAGCAAGAACGAAAGCTCTTTACCATCTTATATCAGTCTATCACGCAAAAAATTTTTGTCAACGATTTTTTAAATCTTTTTGATATTTGATATTTTCTAATTTCCAAAAAAAGAACGCCCCAGCCAAGCCGGAGCGTTATCCATCTTCTGTATCAAATTACCTTAAACATCTTCTGCGACATTGTTTTCTCCTTCTTCTGTTCAACCTCCGCCTGTGCCTTCCTAAACTCTTCCATCCGTTTCAATTCTTCCTCAGCATCATCAAATCCGATATGTGTGTACACATTCATCGTGACTGATATATCCGAATGCCCCATGAGGTACTGCAATGTCTTAGGATTCATGCCGGATTTCGCCATGTTAGAGCAATATGTATGACGGCATACATGGGGTGTGATATTGGGCATCTGTACCTTATAAATCTCGTTGTGCCTGCCCACCATACTGTTAAATCTGTGTTCCCAGTGCATGGCAACCATCGACATTCCATTCTTATCCAGAAAAAGAAATCCAGTGTATCCACCTACCACTTTCTCCACTTTATATTCTGGCCTATCTTGAATGATTGCTCGAAACATTTCTGTAACTTCTTTTGTCATTGGAATTACCCTTGTTCCGGCATTCGTCTTTGTCGGCTCAATCACATACTCCGTAGCTCTATCTGCCAAACACCTTGACATCACCGAGCAGTTTAAGGTTTCCATTATCCACGAGAATTGCGCCAGCTCGCACAGCGGTTGCGTACACGGTTTTACCACGTTCTGCAAGTACCCGTTGTATCGACTCATCCTGTTCCAAAGTCCCCTCATAGTGAACTTCCAAATAAAAATCATTCAGATAAGGAAGCCCCTCATAATACTTAAATTCGGGGTAATCATCATCGGGAGACAAATGGTACTCTGCTAACTGAATGACAGCACCGGCACTATAGCCCATCAGAATCCCATCATGTTGCATCAAAATATCATACAAATCGAACTCTTTGATTCGATCCATCATTCTGTCCGGCAACCCACCAAGGAAATAAACAATGTCTGCGCTTTTGATTTTTTGAGTTGCAGATTCCTTTGTGTCGGTAAAATAATTGATAAAGTTAATGTTTTCTTCCGGGATGCCATAAGTAGTAAAGCCTCCAACAATCCCATCGTGATATTTGCCACATTCCTTGCTATACAAAGCATTCCAATCCGACAAGGATTTTACACGGTTGTCTCTAAAGGAGAACGCTACGACCGCAACAGAATGATTTGGCTGTATGTAGTTTTTCAATTCGTCATAGAGCCAAGGCGCATCTATGTCAAATCCTTCAAGTAAAATGTTAATCATTGATTTATCTCCTTTGCTTGTATTTGTGCTTTTTCCAGTACATCTGCAAAGCGCTGTATCGTCTCCGCAAGCGTCTCAGCGTAGTCGAATGTCTCTTTATCGTCTCGATATTCCAACGGACTTCTGCGAACTATCAACGCATATCTAAGGGCTGCATAAGAAATAGTTCTCTCGGCATATGCTATGCTGGGAGAAAAGTTCAACTTTTTGTGTCCAAGGTATTGACATAGCTCCAAGCAATATTCAGCTAAAATACAGTAACTATGTGGCTTTCAGCCACTTTTACGGCTATGCCGTGAATAATATAGGTAAATGTATGTTTTTCTAATTATTTGCGTTTGTTTTTTCCACTTCTGAAAGCATGAATCATATTAGGCGGACACCATATTCAGTTAATACCGATACTGCATGTATAATACCATCAAAAGTCCGAGTATACGCTCAATAACTCCGTCCCCAATGGTTTTTAATTTGTTTACGCAAACCATTCCTTCATAACGTCAAATATTCTCACAAGCTCCTTCTCCTCTATCACATACGGAACCATGGAATACATGTATGAAAGGAAAGGTCTTGAAAAAACTCCTCTTTCGTAGGCAAACTGCTGGAAGCCCTCAAGCGTCTTCGGGTCATAGACCTCCACGCATGTGCAGCCGCCCATGATGCGGACCTCCTTTATGCGAGGGTCTGTAAAGTCTGCCATCTCGCGTCTGGAGATTTCCTCTATACGCTTGATTTTGCTCATGTAGTCATCGCGTTCAAAAATCTCGATGCCCTTCAGAGCCACCGCACACGCCAATGCATTTCCCATAAACGTCGGTCCATGCATCAGGGCATGTCTGTCATTGTCACTGTAAAATGCATTGAATACCTTGTGATTGGCTACAGTGACGGCGTGTCCGATATAGCCTCCGGTGAGAGCCTTGCCAAGCACCAGAATATCCGGCAGCACAAGGTCAGCCACAAATCTGTTGCCTGTCCTTCCAAAGCCTGTCGCCACCTCGTCAAATATCAGAAGCACATCGTACTCATCGCACAGCTCCCTAGCCCTCTTAAGGAAGGATATATCATACATTCTCATGCCTCCGGCACCCTGCAAAA
>ENA-OROP01002550-OROP01002550.1-human-gut-metagenome-genome-assembly--contig:-NODE-2550-length-13214-cov-5.556349_pt1 | contig 13214 bp, 6 predicted proteins | sample MGYA00242132_ERZ509056 | MGnify/ENA primary metagenome ERZ509056 (study PRJEB26280, sample SAMEA2338768) | human gut metagenome | biome: human gut; feature: human-associated habitat; material: faeces...
CGCGCTCGCCCTGCCAGCCGCGGTCGGCGTCCCACGACTGGATGACGCCCGGCACCGGCCGGAAACGCGTCGCGAGCGACTTGGCCGTCTGGACGATCACATCCTCGTAGCCGGGTATGTTTTTCAGCCGCAGTCCGTTGCCGTAACTGTCGTAGACCATGAAGCCCACGTCGTGATGCCATTGCAGATACTGCACCGAATCGAGGATCTCGGTATGCTTCCGTGCGCGCGCGGCCCATGCCTCGTCGCCCGTCAGTTCGTACATGTACCACAGCGTCCCGGCGAAGAAACCGCTCACCCAGTCGTCGACGGGCACGTAGTCGATCCGCCCGTTCTTCCAGGTCGAGGGGATGCGGATCACACCGCCCGTCTCGCTCGAATCGGCCAGCATGCCGATCTGCTTTTCGGCGACGGCGATGTTTTCGTCAATGATCGAAGCGCGCTTCGAAGGCTGCGAGCAGGCGGCAGCCCCTGCCAGGAGGAGCGCGACGGTCGCATATTTAAATAAGATCTTCATAAATTAGGTGATTAACATGATTATTTTGGTAAACCAAATCAGCTTTTCGGACAAAGGTAAAGTTTTTTTCGGACTTGCAACATATTTTAATAATCTTTTCTGATGAATGTAAAATTTTTATTATTTTCTCTTTGAAAAATTTTGGCGAACCAATTTCTTTATTTATTTTTGACCAAATATGAATCTATGAAAAATATATTAAAACACGCTGTACCAGCGATTTGGATACTATTCGGCACGCTTTGGGGCCAGCATGCCGCTGCGGCGATCGACGCCAAAATCAGTTTCGAAACGGAAATTCCCAAGGCTTTCGTATGCGGCGAAAACAGCACGGCCGAATTGAGCGGCCTCCACTACAAGGACGGGAACCGTTCGCTGCGCTGGTCGTGGAGCGCGCCGTCGACGCTCCGCTTCAACGACTTCGGACAGCTGATGCGCTCGCTGCGGGTCAAGGGCGCGGGCGTCATGCTCTGGATCTACAACCCCAGGGCCGTCGACGCCGACATGCGGTTCTCGTTCGAGACGCCCACCGGCGAAGTCCCCTACCGGTTCGATTTCCACATGGATTTCACGGGCTGGCGCGCCTGCTGGATCAAGTACAACGACATGCCGGGCGACCACGCCTCGCAGCAGGTATCCCGGCTGACGATCTCGACGCCCGCCGGGGTCGAAAGCGGCGAGCTGTTCCTCGACCGCCTGACCTTCTCCGAGGTCAAGCTCCACGACCAGATCACCCCCGACAAGCAGATTCCCGGCAACAACTGCAATCTCTCTCGCGAGTTGTGGCACTGGGCGCGCCTCTGGGAGTGGGAGCAGTACGAATACGAAGAGCCGCTGCGCGACGTCACGCCCGCAGAAAAGGCCCAGCTCGACGCCGTGAAATCGCGCATCGAAAGCATCGTCGCTGCCAACATGTCGAGCGCCAACTACATCAACGGCACGATCATCCCGCGCGCCCGGGCGACCTTCGAAAAGGCCGCGATCCGCCGCACCGACGACGGCGGGATCATCGGCGCCCCGCTGCTCTCGAACGACGAGTGCAACCGCCCGAAAGGCGAACTGCGCCTGGACGACATCGAGAACATGCTCAACGCCTTCGCGCTGAACAGCCATATCAACAAAGATCCGAAATACGACGACGATTTCTTTCTGGTGATGGACCACGCCATCGACCAGGGCTTCGCCTTCGGCCACGGCAACGGAACCAACCACCACTACGGCTACAACATACGCAAGATCTACGACGCCATGTGGCTCATGCGCGACAAGATCGCCGCACGCGGCAAGACCGACGAATACGTCAAGGTGCTGGCCTACTGGAGCGGCCTGGCGGAGACCCGCAAACCCTACGTCTACGGCCGCGACGAGCTGCTCGACTCGTGGCACACGCTGCTCATCCCCAAGATCGTCAGCGCGCTGATGCTGCCCGACGAGGCCGAACAGTACCGCGCCATGAAGAGCCTCGGCGTATGGCTCTCGGGGAGCCTCGGCTTCACGCCGGGCACCATCGGCGGCATCAAGCCCGACGGCACGACCTTCCACCACGGCGGCTTCTACCCCGCCTACTCGACCGGCGCGTTCGCCATGATCGGCTACTTCTGCAAAGCAACCCGGGGAACGGATTTCACCCTCTCGGAGCAGGCGCGCCGCAACTTCAAGCTGGCGCTGATGACCATGGCCAACTACACCGATCTGCGCGACTGGGGACTCGGCCTGGCCGGCCGCCATCCCTTCGGCAAGAACGGCCGCATCCCCGACGCCGACGTCAACGCATTCGGTTATCTGGCCGCGCTGGGCGACCTGACGGGCAGCGGCAAGGGCGCGGACCCCGAACTGGCGGGCGCCTACCTGCGCCTGAAAGGCACGGACAAGGAGCTGAACAGCCTCTTCAGGAAAGAGGGGATTTCGGCAGGTCCCACGCCCTCGGGATTCTTCGTCTATAACTACGGGGCCGCGGGCATCCACCGCCGCGGCGACTGGATGGTGACGCTCAAAGCATTCAACACCGATGTCTGGGGATCGGAGATTTATACCAAGGACAACCGCTACGGACGCTACCAGAGCTACGGTTCAGCACCGATCATCGGTTCGGGCAATCCCGTCTCGGCCGCGGCGAGCGGATTCGTGCAGGAGGGCTGGGACTGGAACCGCGTGCCGGGCGCCACGACCATCCACCTGCCCTACCCCGAACTGGAAAGCCCGCTGCCGGGGACGCTCATGGAGCGCAACCCCGAGCGCTTCTCGGGCGCTTCGTCGCTCGAAGGCCGCAACGGCATACTGGCCCTGCACTTCGTCGAAAAGGACCGCAAGAACTTCACCCCCGGAGCCACGGCATACAAATCCGTCTTCTGCTTCGACAACCGGATGGTCTTCCTCGGCAGCGGCATCGACAACGACAATCAGGCATACCCCACCGAAACGACGCTTTTCCAGCTGCGGATGGACAGCCCGGCCGAACAGATAGAAGTCGACGGCGAGCTTTACGACGCTTTCCCGCTCAACCTTTCCAAGGGCGGCGAGCGGCTGGCGCTCTCCGACACGAAGGGCAATTTCTACGTGGTGAAGAACGCCGCAGCGGTGAACATCACCAAAAAGGAGCAGACCTCGCCCAACGACAAGACCCGCGCACCCCAGACGGGCAACTTCGCCACGGCCTGGATCGACCACGGCCGCGCCCCCAAGCAGGCCGCCTACGAATATGCGGTCTACATCCAGCCCACGAACAAGGAGATCACGCGCCTGATCAAGAAAGACGGCTACGAAGTGCTGCGCCGGGACAACACGGCCCACGTCGTGAAGGACCTCGCCACGGGCATCACGGGCTACGTCTGCTTCGGGGAATACACGGGCCAGGGGCTTGTGCGCAAAGCGACCGGAGAGTCGATCGTCATGGAGCGCACCGACACGGACGGACAGGTCGTGATGAGCGTCTGCACGCCCGACCTCGGCCTCACGGAGAAGACCTACACCACGCGTCAGGAGAGCCGCCCCATCGAAAAAGAGGTGCTTTTGGACGGCGCATGGGAGCTTGCCGCACAATATCCCGGCGTGGAGGCCGTTTCCCACGACACCGGAACGCTGCTGAAGATAACCTGCCGCCACGGACAGCCCGTGGAGTTCCGGCTCAAGAAGAAATAACCATTTTCACCCACAACCTGATTTATTTATGAAAAAAGCACTTAAACGCATGGCCGCGGCAGCGCTGGTGACCCTATCGGTACTCCGGGGGGGGGACGCCTTTGCGCAGAACGCCGTGGACGGACGCGTGGTTGACGCCAACGGTGCACCGCTGGTGGGCGTAACCGTCCTGATCAAGGGGACGCAGTCGGGAACGGCCACGGGCGCCAACGGCAGCTACTCGATCAAGGCCCGGGAGGACCAGACGCTGGTCTTCTCCTATCTGGGCTACACGACCGTCGAGGAGTATGTCGGCAAACGCACGGCGATCAACGTCAAGATGACCGAAGAGGCGTCGCAGATCGGCGCCGTCGAGATCGTCAACATCGGCTACGGAACCACCACGCGGCGCGACCTCACCGGCTCGGTGGCCAAGGCCGACCTGGGAACGATGATGAAGGCCAACGTCACCAACTTCGACCAGGCGCTGGGCGGACGCATCGCCGGCGTGGTCGTCACCACGGGCGACGGCTCGCTGGGCGCCGAAGCCAATATCACCATCCGCGGAAACAACTCGCTCACGCAGAGCAACGCCCCGCTCTACATCATCGACGGATTCCCGTCCGAAGGGTCGTTCGCCGCGTCGATCAACCCCGCCGACATCGAGTCGATCGACGTGCTGAAAGACGCTTCGGCGACCGCCATCTACGGAGCGCGCGGAGCCAACGGCGTCATCGTGATCAACACCAAACGCGGCAACGAGGGCAAGCCCACGGTGAACTTCAGCGCCTCGTTCTCCCTGAACAAGATCGCCAACAAGGCCGACCTGATGGACTCCTACGAATTCGTCCGGCTTCAGAGCGAACTGATCAGCGAGGAGACGATGAACAAGAGCTATTTCAGCGAGGGACTGACGCTCGACGACTACCGCCACATCCCGGGCATCGACTGGCAGGACCAGCTCTACCGCACGGCTTTCCAGCAGAACTACAACGTCTCGCTCTCGGGCGGCAACAAGGAGGGGCTGCGCTACAACGTGGGCTTCTCGGCGCTCGACCAGGACGGCATCATCATCCGTTCGAACTTCCAGCGCTACCAGGGCAAGGCCAACTTCACGCTGCCCATCTCGAAAAAACTCACGCTGAACGCCAACGCCAACTATTCGCGCACGGCGACCAACGGCGTGACCCCCACCACGGCGCAGACCACCTCGTCGTCGTCGGGCTGGCTGATGTACTCGGTCTGGGGCTACCGCCCCGTAACGCCTCCCGGGCAGGACATCCTCGACTCGATGCTCGACGAAGCCGTAGACGGATCGAACGACTACCGCTTCAACCCGGTGAAGACCGCCAAGAACGAATACCGCAAGACGCTGGTGGACTACCTCAACGCCAACCTGGCGCTGACGTGGAAGATCACCCCCGACCTGACGTTCAAGACCACGGGCGGCTACGTCCTGAACAAACGCCGCCGCGAGGAGTTCAACGGCAGCGAGACCTACACGGGCTACGCCGGCTCGCCCAGCGGCAAGGGCGTCAACGGCGCCATCTACTGGACCGACCAGACGAGCTGGTCGAACGAAAACACGCTCAACTACAAGAAGCGCCTGGGGCGCAGCCACAACCTCGACCTGATGGCGGGACTCTCGTTCCAGGGGCAGAAGAACACCTACGACGGCGTTGCGTCGACGCAGATCACCTCCGAGGAGCTGGGCATCGCGGGCATCCACACGGGCAACTACCAGAAGGTCCAGAGCAACTACTACGACTGGCGGATGATGTCGGCCTTCCTGCGCGCCAACTACAATTTCCGCTACAAATACTACCTGACCTTCTCATTCCGCGCCGACGGCTCGTCGAAATTCCCCTCCGACAACCGCTGGGGCTACTTCCCCTCGGCCGGCCTTTCGTGGAACTTCAACCGCGAGAATCTGCTGAAGAAGAGCGAGTGGATGAGCAACGGCAAGTTGCGCCTCTCGTGGGGCCTGACGGGCAACAACCGCACGCAGACCCCTTACGACTTCTATTCGCAGATCACCGTCAACCCGGGTTCGGGCAACTCGCTCGACTATGTGTTCGGCGGCGAGCGCGTGCCGGGCTACTACGTCTCGAACATGGCCAACGAGCGGCTCAAGTGGGAGACCACCGAGCAGTGGAACGCGGGTCTCGACCTCGGGTTCTTCGAGGACCGCATCAAGGTGACGGCCGACTGGTACGACAAGGTGACGCGCGACCTGCTGCTCTACGCCCTGCTGCCCGCCTCGTCGGGCTTCGAACAGGGGATGCTCAACATCGGCAAGATCCGCAACCGCGGCTTCGAGCTGACGCTCGAAACGGTGAACGTCAAGACCCGTCAGTTCCAGTGGTCCACGTCGTTCAACATCGCCTTCAACCGCAACCGGATTCTCGGGCTGGTCGACGGACAGAACACGCTCCAGAGTTCCGTATCGTGGGAGACGCGCTTCAACTCGCAGTTCCCCTACATCTCGCAGGTGGGCAAGCCCACGGGCATGATGTACGGCTTCATCTACGACGGGACCTACAAGGCCGAGGATTTCGACGACAAGGGCAACCTCGTCAGCGGCGTTCCCTCGTTCAAGGGCAACGCGATGCAGCCGGGCGACATGAAATACCGCGACATGAACGGCGACGGCGTCATCGACGACTACGACCGCACGATCATCGGCTGCGGACAGCCCCTCAACACGGGCGGCTTCGGCAACAACTTCAACTGGAAGAACTTCGACCTGAACATCTTCTTCGCGTGGAGCTACGGCAACGACGTGCTGAACGCCAACCGGCTGGTCTTCGAGTCGGGCTGGAGGAGCCAGACCAACCAGCTGGCCTCCTACGCCGACCGCTGGTCGCCGGAGAACCCCGCGTCGAACATTCCGCGCGTGAACGCCGTCGGCCGCGAGGAGTACTCGTCGCGCGTGATCGAGGACGGTTCGTTCCTGCGGCTGAAGAACGTCTCGCTGGGCTACACGCTGCCGAGCCGTTCGCTGCGCAAGGCGGGCATCAGCCAGATGCGCGTCTACGTCTCGGCCGACAACATCTGGACCCTGACGGGTTACAGCGGTCCCGACCCCGAGGTATCGACCCGCAACTCGGTGCTGACGCCCGGATTCGACTGGTCGGCATATCCCCGCGCATTCGGCTTCACGGCCGGCGTAAACCTCACATTCTAACGGTTTAAACGCAACATTACGCCATGAAAATCAAAAGCATATTGAAACTGGGAACGCTGGCGCTGCTCTCCGCCGCCCTTCCGGCGTGCAGCTTCCTCGACACCGATCCGCAGATCATCCCCGACGACGGCTACTACAACAGCGAACAAAAGCTGATCTACGGTCTGGCGGGCGTCTACGGCGTGCTGAACAGCGAAGCGATCTACGGCAACTACTACTCGCTGCAAATCGCCAACGCCGACGACCTCTGCTACTTCAACAACTACAACAACAGCGAATCGCGTCCCGACCGCTACAACCACAGCGCCGGCACGGCGGCGATCTACGACACCTGGTCGAAGCTCTACGAAGGCATCAAGAACGCCAACCGCTACATCGAGGCCGTCGAAAAGACGGAGATCGACCCCGGGAAACTTTCGGTGGACATCGGGCTTTACATCGCCGAAGCGCGGTTCCTGCGCGCCTACTACCACTTCCTGCTGGCGCAGGCGTGGGGCGATGTGCCCCTGCGCGTCAAGGCGACCACCTCGCCCAACCCCAACGACGTGCAGATGGCCGCAACGCCGCAGGAGCAGGTGCTCAAATGGTGCGCCGACGAGATCGAAGCCACGATTCCCGACCTCTACGAGCCCATCGACAACACCCCCTCGCGCGTCAGCCAGACCGTCGCCCAGGGCATTCTGGCCCGCGTCTATCTCTTCATGGCCGGCGAGAGCGTCAAGCAGATCGACGGACTGGATAAAAAGGAGATGTACCGCCGCGCCGCCTACTGGGCCAACGAGGTGATCGCCTCGCACAAGCACGACCTGAACGAGAGCTACGAGGAGGTCTTCATCAACATGATCCGCGACCAGTACGACACGCAGTTCCACGAATCAATGTGGGAGGCCGAATTCCTCGGCGACCGCACCAGCGCGACCGACTGGACGAACGGCCGCATCGGCGACCTGATCGGCCTGCGTTCGCAGTCGGGAACGACCAACTACTCGGAGTGGGCCTGCAACTACTCCTACGGCTACTACAACGGCTCCTACACCCTCTGGCAGCTCTACTGGGAGAACGACCGCACGGCAGACGAAACGGCCAGCGCCACGGTCATCGACAAGCGGCTGACGTGGAACCTGCCGGGCTACAACTACCGCGGAATGAACAACCAGAAAATCTCGTACAAGAACAAGGCGGGCGAGACCGTGACGCGCTACTTGCAACAGACGCAGAGCATGTTCAAGACGCCGTGGGTCTACAACAACAATTTCGCCATGCCCGACATCGAGGGGCTGGACCAGACGATCGAGAACGCGTTCGACCCCGCCGATCTGGTTTACGACCCGACGGTGATGTGCGCCGTCCGCAACGCCGGCAAATGGCGCCGCGAGACGGTCTACGAGAAACAGATGTCGGCCAAGAGCCTCTACACGACGATCAACTTCCCGATCCTTCGCTACGCCGACGTGCTGCTGATGTACGCCGAGGCGATCAACGAATACGCCGGGGCGCCGGACGACCAGGCCAAGGATGCCATCCGGGAAATCCGCAAACGCGCGGGCGTCAAGACCAACGAGAGCCTGCTGGGCGACTATCGTTCGTTCCGCGACCTGGTGCGCAACGAGCGCGGACGCGAACTGGCTTTCGAGGGGCTTCGCAAGTGGGACCTGATCCGCTGGGGCACGTTCGTCGAGAAGATGCACAACGCCGGGACCAACCAGCCGACGGAGAACAAGTACCGCAACGTCAGCTATACGAACTATGCGTCGGCGAACTACGCCAACGTGACGGCACGCCACATCTACCTCCCGATTCCGACCAAGGAGCTGGCGGTGAACCACGCGCTCCGACAGAACCCCTTATGGTAAAACGCTTAATTGCAGAGCATACGATGAATACGAAACGAATCACATACCTCGCGGCGACGCTGGCCCTCGCAACCGCGGCAGTCTCGTGCGAACACGAAGAGATCTACGAGCCGCTGGAGTTCTCGGTGCGGCTGGCGCCGACGAACACCTACCGCACGGGCGACCCGGTGGTCTTCAACTTCAGCGGCAACGCCGACTTCATCACCGTCTGGACGGGCGACACGGGACACGAGTACAAGCACCGCAACCGCACGAAGGTCGACATCGCCGACATCGAGTCGTGCGAACTGGAGATCGAGATCAGCCAGCAGTACGGCACGCTGAACAACCTCGTCCTGTTTGCGGGCAACAAATTCGCGGGGCTGAACGGCAGCGACGCCGCCACCGACCGCCCCGTGGTCGAAGCCATCGCGGCGAACGACTGCGCCGACTGGACCAAACTGGAGTTCACGCCGAACAACGCGAACAAGTTCGAAACCCGCACCTACGACATCACCCGGTTCGCCGACCGTTTTTCGTGGGGCATGCACCTTTTCTATCCGGACCCCAAGACCACGATGCGCACCTATCGGATCAATCCGAAGATCACGGTCAAGTTCAAGGGCCACGACACGCAGGTCTACAACTATCCGGACATGGAATTCGTCCCCTTCTCGCTGGCTTCGCAGCACGCCGACGACCCCTATATCCATAATGTATCGGGCAACGGCAACCTGAAATTCCAGGGCCAGCCGGGAGCGAACAACACCGCCAATATCGTCTTCCAGGGCTTCAGCGCCGGAGCTTTCCCCGAGATCGACCAGTGGGCCTTCATGCAGCCCGTCGCGCTCAACACGATCTCGCCCGACACGGGCCTGAACATCAAGGGCGTGACCGACGACCTGCCGAGCTACTCGTACACCTACACCGAGCCGGGGACCTACACGGTGACCTTCATCGTCGCCGGGGGCAACTACCAGGGACAGTCGGCGCCCGCTCCCTACGAGGTGACGTTCACGGTGATCGACCCGATCGAATAACCCGTCCGAAAGTTTTCGCAAGCCCGCCCTTCAGCAAGAAAGGCGGGCTTTTTCACAATATCCGGTTGCATTTCTGCGTTTTTTCCAGTAACTTTGGAGGTGAAACTTAACCTTTAACAACCAAAACCGAAACAACCTCATCGTATGAAGGCTGAATTACAGGAAATAGCGTCGCAGTTCGCGCTGGAAGGCGCTATCACGGCAATCGACTCGCTGGGCGAGGGATTCATCAACGACACGTTCATCGTCCGCACGGCGGGCGATGCGCCGGATTACATCCTCCAGCGCAAAAACAAGAGCATCTTTCCCGACGTTCCGGCCATGATGGAGAACATCCGCAAAGTGACGGACCATATCCGCCGCCGTGTCGCAGCCGCCGGGGGCGACCCCAGACGCGAGGCGATGACCGTGGTTGCGACCCGCGACGGAAAGCTCTATCACGTGGACGCACAGGGCGAATATTGGGCCGTTTCGGTTTTCATCAGCGACACGATCGCCTACAACAAGGCCGACTCCCCGGAACTGGCCCGCAAGGGCGGCGAGGGCATCGGCAAGTTCCAGGCCCAGCTGGCGGACTTCACCGAGCCGCTGGCCGAGACGATCAAGGGCTTCCACAACATCCGCCACCGCTTCGTGCAGTGGGACGAGGCGCTGCGCCGCGACGCCGCAGGCCGCGTGAAAGACCTTGCGGAGGAGATCGGCTGGATCGAATCGCGCCGCGACGAGATGCTCTCGTTCTGGTCGAAGGTCGAGGACGGCACGATCCCCACGCGCGTGACCCACAACGACACGAAAATCAACAACATCCTCTTCGACAAGCAGGGCGAGGTGCTGTGCGCCATCGACCTCGACACGGTGATGAACTCCACGTCGCTCAACGATTTCGGCGACGCCATCCGCTCCTACGCCAACACGGGCGACGAAGACGACCGCGACCTTTCGCGCGTGGGCATGTCCCTCGAAATGTTCCGCGCCTATACCGAAGGCTATCTGTCGCAGCGGGCCGGACAGCTCAACCAGGCCGAAATCGACCACCTGGCATTCTCGGCCCGTTACATCACCTTCGAGCAGGTGCTGCGTTTTTTGATGGACTACATCGACGGCGACACCTATTACAAAACGAAATACCCCGAGCACAACCTCGTGCGCACCCGCGCCCAGTACAAACTGCTGCAAAGCATGGAAGAACAGTACGGCACGATGTGTGAAATCGTACGGGAAACCGTCGCCAAATACAAATAAGGAATGGAAATTCGCAAGATAGCAGGCATCGCGCCCGACGACCGGGCCGCCGTGGACGAGGCATTCGCCGGAATCGAGCCGCTGCCGGTGGCGTGCTGCAACTGGCCCGCGGAATTTCCCTACGCCCCGGAAGTCAGTTTCCGGATGTTCCATACGGGCGACTGGCTGATGCTGCGCTTCGACGTCGCCGAACGCTACACGGCGGCGCTCGTCACGGAGGACAACGGCGAGGTGTGGACCGACTCGTGCGCGGAGTTCTTCATCGCGCCCGACACAGGGATGTACTACAATTTCGAAACCACCTGCATCGGACGGATGCTGCTCGGGGCGCGCAAATCCCGGACCGAGGCCGAGCACGCCTCGCCCGAGGTGCTGGCGGGCGTGAAACGCTACACGACGCTTCCCTGCGGCGAGCCTTTCGCCGAGCGCGAGGGCGACAACCGCTGGTCGCTCACGCTGGCCATCCCCCCGCAGGCGCTTTTCCGCCATGCGCTGACCGACTGGAGCGGTCTCAAGGCCCGCATGAACCTCTACAAATGCGGCGACAACCTCTCGCACCCCCATTTCCTCTCGTGGCGGCCGATCCGGACGGAGAAACCCGATTTCCACCGTCCCGAGTTTTTCGGGGAGGTGACGTTCGAGAAGTGAAAAAGTGAAAAGTGAAAAGCTGAAAGCCAAGAGACAATCCGGTCGCGATGCGACAACTGCGGGCAACAGGCGAGCGCAATCGCTTGCGAATTGCCGAGCCGCCACAGCAGTCAAGGCGCGTGTTTTTGCGCCTTAAGTCCCCTCCCGAGGGAGGGATTTGGGGTGGGGTCAGACTTGTAAACGACACCAACGGCGGCGACAACACGATCGGCAGCAAACCGACAGAGAGAAAGATTAACAAATTACATAAACGTATGAACAACAAGTATTCACTTCCCAAAGACGGCGGCCTGATTTCCGAATCGGCTCCGCGCGACATCATCCATCGTTACGAGAAGATCCACACCAAGGTCTACGAAAACGAGTACGAAGGCGTGCAGTACGTCGCCGACAACATCGTCAAGGCGATCCGCATGTACAACGAAATCCACTGCTCGAACGAGGTCTACGAGGAGTCGCAGCCCTTCGTGCTGGGCCTCACGACGGGCCGCACGCCGCTGGGTCTCTACCGGGAACTGGTGAAACGCCACCACGAAGGGCAGATCAGCTTCCGGAACGTCGCCGTTTACAGCCTCGACGAGTTCTACCCGATCCGGTCGACCGAACAGCAGAGCCGCAACTACCGCATCCACGAGGAGTTCCTCAACCACATCGACATCCTGCCCGAGAACGTGCACATCCCCGACGGTACGGTTCCCGAGGACCGCGTTTCGGAATACTGCGCGTCGTACGACCACTCGGTGCGGCGCATCGACTTGATGATCATCGGCGTCGGCGAGGACGGACAGATCGGCTTCAACGAGCCGGGGTCCTACTCCCGCTCGCGCACGCGGCTGGTGCAGCTGACCTACAACACCCGCAAAATCCAGTCGGGCGCTTTCTTCGGGCTGGAGAACACGCCCAAGATGGCGGTCACGATGGGCATCGACACGATCATGCGCGCCAACCGCATCATCTTGATGGCCTGGGGCGAGGAGAAGGCCCACATCGTGCAGCGGGTCGTCGAGGGCGAGATCACGGATCAGGTTCCCGCCTCGTACCTCCAGGCGCACCAGAATATCGAGGTGGTGATCGACGAGAATGCCGCGCAGCTGCTCACCCGCGAGCAGACGCCGTGGATGGTGGGTCCCTGCGAATGGACGCCGAAATTCGTCCGCAAGGCCGTGGTATGGCTCTGCGGCGTGGTGAAGAAGCCCATCCTGAAACTCACCTATAAGGATTACATCGAAAACTCGCTGGGCGAACTGCTCGAACAGGGCCGCGCCTACGACCAGATCAACATCGACGTCTTCAACGACCTCCAGCACACCATCACGGGCTGGCCGGGCGGCAAGCCCAACGCCGACGACTCGACGCGCCCCGTGCCTTCGTCGCCCTTCCCCAAACGGGTGATCGTCTTCTCGCCGCATCCCGACGACGACGTGATCTCGATGGGCGGCACGTTCATCCGCCTCGTGCAGCAAGGTCACGACGTGCACGTGGCTTACGAAACCTCGGGCAACGTGGCCGTGCACGACGACGTGGTGCTGCAAAACATCGACACGGCCCGCGAACTGGGCTACGGCAACCACTACGCCGAAGTCGAAAAGGTCATCGCCGGCAAGAGGAAGGGCGAACCCGAGCCGCGCCCG
>ENA-OROP01002551-OROP01002551.1-human-gut-metagenome-genome-assembly--contig:-NODE-2551-length-13209-cov-4.948533_pt1 | contig 13209 bp, 10 predicted proteins | sample MGYA00242132_ERZ509056 | MGnify/ENA primary metagenome ERZ509056 (study PRJEB26280, sample SAMEA2338768) | human gut metagenome | biome: human gut; feature: human-associated habitat; material: faeces...
ATAATTTTTATCCAAATGCCATCCACTGTACCATTTATAGTCTTTTTTATTAAATGTAATCTTCTGCGTAGTCACTCCTGAAATCTTTAAATCATCCACATATACATATCCGCTGGTCCTTGAGCAGGTGCCTGTGACACCGATCCCCTGCCCCAGGTTATATTTCGTTTTTATGTTAATTTTCGATGTCTGTTCATCCTTATAAACAACATTTTTCAGCGGCATATCATTGATCGTGATCACATAATATTTTCCAGATTTTTTATAGCTGGCTGTTTTCCCAGGTTTACACTCTTTTTCCTTCGCCGGATCCCACAGTGCAACACGCATTTTTTTGCCATCTTTGATCAGCATTACCGTATATTTTGTACGGATATCCCCAACATAATTACCGTTTTTACTATTTTCCAGACCTATCCACGCATCCACATGTACGGTATCTCCATTCTTTTTTAAGGCTGCTGCCGGAACATACGCTTTTGCAGACATTTTCATATTTTTCTTTATTTTTGAAGCTTTTTTGTAACCTGCCTGCATAACATAATTGTTATTCATCCACGCTGCATCAGATTCTTTATCTCCATTGAATACAACTTTTGAACGAAGAGCCTTATTTGCGGCTGCAAATGTCTGCTCTGACGGAACAGATGCAAATACACCGATCAGCAATGCTAACACCAGCACTCTTGCCATTAACACAATACTTTTTTTCTGTTTTACCATACGCAAATCCTCCATTTCTCATTCTCTCAATTTCACGCACTGCACCTCATCTTCAAATACAATATCTGCCAATGAAAATAATTACTATCCAGACATGTAAATTATCAAAATCATCGTTATTTTTGATTATTTCATCTGTTTTCTGACCTTTTTGACAAGTTATTGTATTCAAATGAATTTATGCAATATTTATATATGTTTCATCATAATGTGTCAACAAATAAACATTCCAACAGCGTTGTTTTTATGCTAAAAATCCGTTATAATATCATTCTGCGGGAAATCCGTGGAAACACATTCCGAAAGGAGATCTAAAAATGGCTTTTGATGGATTAGTAATATCCAATCTTGTATATGAACTGAATCAAACAATTTTAAATGCAAAGATCAGCAAAATTGCCCAACCGGAAAACGACGAGCTTCTTTTTACCTTAAAAGGAAGTAACGGGCAGTTCCGTCTTGCCATGTCAGCGAGTGCTTCGCTGCCTTTTCTGTATCTGACAGAAACAAACAAACCAAGTCCGCTGACAGCACCAAATTTTTGTATGCTGTTACGCAAGCACATTGCAAACGGGCGGATCATAAAAATTTACCAGCCTCACATGGAACGTATCATTCATTTTGATATCGAGCACCTCGATGAAATGGGTGATCTGTGTCAGAAAACACTGATCGTGGAACTGATGGGAAAACACAGTAACATTATTTTCTGCAGCTCCGACGGCACGATCATTGACAGCATCAAGCATGTATCCTCCATGATGAGTTCCGTGCGTGAGGTCCTTCCGGGACGGGCTTACTGCATTCCAGCCACGCAGGAGGACAAATTAAATCCGCTTGAAGTTACAGAGGAAGTTTTCATGGAATCTGTCATGAAAAAACCTGTTTCCATCACAAAGGCAATTTATGGCTCTTTTACCGGGATCAGCCCTGTGATTGCAAACGAGATCTGTTACCGTGCTTCGATCGACGGAGATATGCCGGTAGATTCGCTCGATGCAGACGGCAAGAAACACCTGTTCCATAACTTTTCATGGATGATGGAAGATGTAAAAAATCACAATTACTGCCCAAATATCATCACACGCGGCAGGGAACCGATCGATTTTTCCTGTTTTCGTCTGTCCGAATATGTGCACACTGCTCTGGATCAAAAAATTATGCAGAACACGGATCATGCTGACACGAATGCTTATACCATGACGGAATACGATTCGATTTCCAAAGTTCTGGAGGAATACTATGCTTCCAAAAATATTTACACGCGCATCCGCCAGAAATCTGTCGACTTAAGAAAAATTGTGTCCACTGCGTTAGAGCGTAACCGTAAAAAATACCAGCTCCAGCAGAAACAGTTAAAAGATACAGAAAAAAGGGATAAATACAAAGTATACGGTGAACTGATCCACACCTACGGTTACGATTTAGAGGAAGGTGCAAAACAACTGGAAGCGCTTAATTACTATACGAACGAAAACGTAAAGATTCCTCTTGACCCGACCTTAGACGCCAAAGCAAATGCACAGAAATATTTCGATAAATACGGAAAATTAAAACGTACTTACGAGGCACTGACCGACCTGATTGAAGAAACGAAATCTGAGATCGACCACTTAGAGAGCATTGCCACATCTCTTGATATCGCCCTGACCGAGGACGATCTGGTACAGATCAAGGAAGAACTGGTGGAATATGGCTACATTAAGCGGAAACGCACTGACAAAAAAGCAAAGATCAAAAGTAAACCGTTCCATTATATTTCCTCAGACGGCTATCATATGTATGTCGGAAAAAATAATTATCAGAATGAAGAACTGACATTTAAATTTGCAACCGGAAACGACTGGTGGTTCCATGCCAAAGGAATGCCGGGCTCCCACGTCGTTGTGAAAACAAATAACGAGACAGATCTGCCGGACCGTATGTTTGAGGAGGCAGGAAAACTTGCCGGTTATTATTCCAGCGGCAGAGACAGTGACAAGATCGAGATCGATTATCTCCAGAAGAAAAATGTGAAAAAGCCAAACGGAAGTGCTCCGGGTTTTGTGATATATTACACCAACTTCTCACTGACGGTACACCCGGATATCTCCGGTCTGACACTGGTGGAATAAATCAATAATCCAATACGCCATGACCTGCATGCAAAACACTATCATCGTAAGCAATAGAATACACGTTTCGCGAACCAAACCATTATCATGAAAAAAACGCAGCCGTGAATTTTTATACGATTCACGACTGCGTTTTTTTCGCTTACAATGATTGAGTAATTTACGCTTCTTTCCTTTTCTGCAGTAACAAAAATGCGATCACTGCAAAAATCAGGTACGCTGCTATGGAAATAACAGAAGATTCCACACCGAAATCTCCACCTGTCAACAGAAAAGAATCGGTATCAAGAACATAATTATACCAGACCGCACTATCTGCCGCAGATCCGATATGAATCAGTCCTCCGATCATCAGACAATTCCAGATTCCATGCATGAGTGCGGAATACCAGATCGTTCCGGTATAGCAGGTCACCAGAGAAAACAGGATTCCAACGAGACTTCCTGCTATCACTACCTGGATCATTCCGGGAATACTCATTCCTTCTTCAATATGCAGACAGCCAAACAGGACAGATGGAGCGATCACTGCAATTTTCCGGTTCCATGCATATTCCACCGAACTCATAATAATTCCGCGGAATACCGTTTCTTCCACGATTCCAGTTGCCAATCCTAAATATGCAACACTTCCGGCAACAAGCTGTTTTAATGTTTCTGCTTCTAAGGTTGATTGCTGCCACGTTCCTGCAAATAACTGGTATATCAGAATCACCAACAGTGGCATTGCAAAAGCGGCGATGATCCAAAACGGATACAGATCCGGTTTCCCGATCTTAAAATCTGCCATTGGTATTTTTAACATTTTTTTACAGATCAGAAAGACTCCTCCAAGTACCAGACCCACATATAAAATTCCAGTGAAAATATTTCCTGTCACCGCTGACATTCCGCCTGCCACCAGCATATTTCCGATCAGAAGTGCCAAAAGCTGCGAAAATGCCAGAAGACAAAGTGCAAGAATACTTATGCCTGCTGCCTTTGTTCCACTAAATTTTGTTTGTTTACTACTGCTCATATCTGCTCCTTTTTCCTTTGCCGGCAAATGTTCTGATTTATTTTACATTTCCAATCGTTTCATCTCTGTATAAGCAAGTAAAAACGGACCAACGCCCTTTGCGTCATCCTTAACGACCGGTTCGGACATATAATAATCAAAAGTTCCGGAACGTCTGTTCGCACCGCCTAGTCCTGCAACCAGACAGATTCCGTCTAAATGAAGTTCACCATTCTCATCTTCCGATAAGTACTTCTCACAAATACCGTGAAATGCCTTCTCGCCATAGGTACGATAACTTTCCGGAAGGAATCCAAGGCGCACACCTTTTAACAGTGCATATGCCATGATCGAGCTTCCGCTTGTCTCAAGATAATTGCGATCCATGCCGCCGACATTTACAACCTGATACCACATACCGCTCTCATCCTGATATTTTAACATAGAGTCCATCAGCTCCACAAAAATCTGTTTCATTTTCTCATATGGTTCCCCGACAGATGCATCCGCTTTGTCCAACGTGTCGAGCAGAGCCATGGAATACCATCCTAATGCGCGGAGCCAGAAATTCTGGCTGAGACCGGTTACCTTGTCACACCAGAACATTTCTCTTGAGGAATCATATGCGTGATAATAAAGTCCTGTTTTTGGATCGCGCATATTCTTTACCACATTAAAAAACTGTGAAAAAATATCGTCATATTTTTTTTTGTCATGAAAACGCGTCTCATATTCCATGTAAAACGGCTGGCACATATAAAGGCCGTCTAACCAGACCTGATTCGGATAAATATTTTTATGCCAGAAATTTCCTTCTTTTGTACGAGGCATTTTCTGGATCTGACTGTAAACAAGATCGATTGCCTTGCGGTATTTCTCTTTTCCTGTCAGGTCATAAAGTTCAAACAACGTCTTACCTGCGTTTACATTGTCAATATTTAATTCTTCCACCGAATATCCTTCGATCGAACCATCCTCCATGACCTTGCAGTCAATAAAATGATCCGCAAATGAAAAATATTTTTCATCTTTTGTGATGGCATACATCTCTAAAATTGCCTTGATCATACATCCATCGATGTAATTCCAGGTTGATTTTTTCCCCTGTAAAATCTTTTCAATGTTCCAGATTGGACGATCCGGCGTACTCTTTTCTAAAAGTTCATCGATGTATTTTTCAATCTTATCCATACTGTTTTCTCCTTCTCCCGTGTGTTTTGTCCCCTTGTATTATGAGCTGATTCACACAAATCACTTTACTCTTATCATAGCTTATATAATCCAGTTTGTAAATATTTTTTGTAAGCGCTTACAAACTTTATTATAATTCACTAAAATATTTTGTCGCAAACAGCCTTTTCATTCTGTACCGAAAATTTAAAGTTTATGTATCACTTGTTGCGGATATTACTTGCTTTTTTGACAAAAAATGCATGTTTAGCTGCTGTAATATTTCACATACTATCACTGAACAAAACAAAACGTGATCAAAAGCACCGCAGCAAAGTACAAACGCCGCGGAACCTATGATTAACGCAGCGTTTGTTCAAATCATACAAATGATATCTTATAAAACAAAAGATGTATCACACACTAAAGGAGGAAACTATTATGGCAAGTCGTTCATCTAACAGAGCAGCAGTTCCTGAAGCAAAAAGTGCATTAGACCGTTTCAAATATGAGGTAGCAAGCGAGATCGGCGTACCTTTAAAGGACGGTTACAACGGTGACCTTACTTCCAGACAGAACGGTTCTGTCGGCGGTTATATGGTTAAGAAAATGATCGAGGCGCAGGAGAGACAGATGTCAGGCAAATAATTTTGCCACAAATAATTTTTGCTGTAAATGACGGTTCTTCGAGCCACTAAGATCTATGATCCGCAAGGATCTATGCCTTTGGGCACACAAAAACGGGAGCCTTCCATAGGAAAGCTCCCGTTTTTGTAACCGTATTATTATTTCCAATTTACAGGCAGTATGTAAATGAAATCTATCATAAAATCAATTTTTAAAGATTGAGCCTGCTCTTCTGATCTTCAAAGAAAATTTCCAGATAGTGCTGCAGGTTTACATTTTCTTCCTCGCATAGTTCCGGGTCTGTCGCAAGCAGATCCTGCACCTCCTCAGATGCCTGCTGTAATACAGACGCATCCTGATAGATATCCGCCAGTAAAAACTGCATCTCACCGGACTGGCGGATGCCAAAGAAATCTCCCGGTCCGCGGAGTTTTAAATCTTCGCTTGCAATCTTAAATCCATCGTTGGATTTATTTAAAATATCAAGCCGCTTCATGGAATTTTTGCTGTCTGAGGCATTGACCATAATACAATACGACTGGACATCTCCTCTTCCGACACGTCCTCTTAGCTGGTGAAGCTGTGCAAGCCCGAACCGTTCTGCATTCTCGATCATCATGACCGTCGCATTCGGCACATTGACCCCGACCTCGACAACCGTTGTGGAAACAAGTACCTGGATCTCATTTTTTACAAACTGATCCATGATCTTATTTTTCTGCTCTGCTTTCATCTGCCCATGTAAAACGCCGATCACAATGTCTTCCGGCAGTTCTTCCCGCAGACGTTTTGCATAATCGGTGACATTTTCCGCTTCCATATTTTCACTCTCTTCCACTAACGGACAGATCACATATGCCTGATGTCCCTCCCGTATTTCATGTTCGATAAAAGCATATGCCTTGGGGCGGTATCTCTGGTCAACCACACAGTTTTTGATTGGAAGCCGTTTTGCCGGGACTTCATCAATCACAGAAATATCCAGATCACCGTAAATAATAATTGCCAAAGTACGTGGGATCGGTGTTGCACTCATGACAAGCACATGCGGTTCTGTTCCTTTTCCGGCAAAAGTCTCCCGCTGACGCACTCCAAAACGATGCTGTTCATCGGTGATCACGAGCGCAAGATTCTGATAGATTGCTTTCTCCTGAATCAGCGCATGTGTCCCAATGATCATAGCATTCGAATAAACCTCTAGTGCCTCATATGCACGGCGTTTCTGTTTTGCCGTCATGGAACCTGTCAGAAGCACGATCGGAATATGGAGTCCAAACTGTTCACACATGCTCTGATAGGACTCATAATGCTGTCTTGCAAGCACCTCCGTCGGTGCCATGATTGCAGACTGGTAGCCATTGTGGGCGGTATCTGCCATCGCAAGAAACGCAACGATCGTTTTACCGGAACCTACATCACCCTGGATCAGACGCTGCATGACCGTCTCGGAACGCATATCGCGTTTTACATCCGCAAGTGCCTTTTTCTGTGCGTTGGTAAGTTCATAAGGCAGCTGCTCTATCAGTTCATCTGTAAAATCATCTTCCGCAAAAACAAACTCGTTTTTTTCTTTAACGTGCTTTTCCTTCTGATACTGCATGCTTAGAATAAAAAGGAAAAATTCGTCAAACACAAGCCGCCTTCTCGCAGTAATGAGTGTCTCCATATCCTCCGGGAAATGGATCTGGCGGATGGCATAATTATACTCACAAAGACCGTGTTTCTCGCGGATGGCATGCGGCAGATAATCCATAAACAAATGTTCGTCTCCAAGTGCCGCACGCACCGTCTTTGTGACAAGGTTATTGGAAAGCCCATTTGTCAGTGTGTATACCGGCAAAAACACCTGTTCCATGGAAGCATACTGTTCTTCGGTAAACATTGCTGCCTGTTCCATGACAAGTCTTCCATTCTTTTTATTGACTTTTCCATAAAAAATGTAAGTGCTGCCGACTTTTAAATTATTTTTCATATAAGGCATCCGGTACCATACCAGCTCTAAGGAGGCTCCCATCTCACTGATCGTCGTAACTGTGATCTGCATGGTGCGCACCTTCCGCACTACCGGTGTTCTTGTGATCCGTCCAAGAACCGCCGCCTGTTCCCCGTCGAGTACCTCATCCACATGTTTTGCCTGCGGATACTGTATATATGTCCGGGGATAATGAAGGAGTATATCACCTACGGTGTATACTCCTATCTTATGAAATAATTCTTCTGTTTTGGCGCCGACACCTTTAATTTCTCTTAAAGGGGAATTGCGATCCATTTTTACTCCATTCTTATTCTACTGAAATCACATAATAGTAGATCGGCTGTCCGCCATAGTGAACCTCGATCTCGACATCCGGGAATGCCTCTCCAATCTTCTCACCAAGTGCATTGGCGTCTTCTTCCTTCGTGTCCTCACCGTAATAAATGCTGACGATTGCAGAATCTTCATCGACTAACTGTTTCATCATATCCATAACCGTCGGCTCTAAATTCTGTCCTACGGAAAGAATACCGGAATCGCCGATACCCATAAAGTCATCCTGTTTGATCTCTTTGTCATCGATCACCGTATCACGGACTGCATAGGTAACCTGACCGGTCTTTACCATGGAGATTTCAGAACTCATGCGCTGCTCGTTATCTTCCGGTGTACTGTCAGGAATGTAATTGATCAGCGCAGTAATACCCTGTGGGATCGTCTTTGTCGGGATGACAATGATCTTTTTATCCTCCACAAGGGATGCTGCCTGATTTGCCGCAAGGATAATGTTCTTGTTGTTTGGCAAAATAAATACCGTCTTTGCATTTACTTTTTCAATGGCATTTAACATATCCTCGGTACTTGGGTTCATGGTCTGACCACCCTCAATGATGTAATCGACACCAAGACCTTTAAAGATCTCGTTGATTCCCTCACCGATGCTGACGGAAATAAATCCCATCTCTTTTGGAGGTTCTGCCGGTTTTTCCTCTTTTTCCTCCGGAATGCCGGCTGACTGCATCTCTTTTTCTTTCAGGGCGGAAATCTTCTCATCACGCTCTAACTTCATATTTTCAATGATGATCGTTGTCAGGGAACCATAGGTAAGTCCTCTCTGCATTGCAAGTCCTGGATCGTTGGTATGTACATGTACCTTTACGATCTCATCATCTGCGACAACAACGATGGAATCACCGATCGTCTCTAAATAAGACTTAAACTCATTCTCCTGCTGCAGTGTGATCGGTGTGTCAAGCATGATAAGGAACTGTGTACAATATGCAAATTTGATCTCCTGATTTGCCTGCGCTTCGATATTATAGGATGTTCCTGTGCTCTCCGGTGCCTTTTTAATTGTTTCAGCGCCCTCAATGGTATAATCTACCTCTTTGCCGAGCAGTGCGTCCATTGCACCCTTCATGACCTGCATAAGTCCCTGCCCGCCGGAATCCACAACACCTGCCTGTTTTAAAACAGGCAGCATCTCCGGTGTCAGATCTAACACACGGTCACCTTCCTTGATGACCTCTTCACAAAAATATACCAGATCTTCTGTATCATCACAAAGTTCTAACGCACGGTCAGACATCCCTTTTGCAACGGTTAAGATTGTTCCCTCTTTTGGCTTCATAACAGCCTTGTAAGCTGTCTCAACGGCCTTCTGGAAAGAATCTGATAAAATCTGTACATTGATCTCATCATATTCTGCGATCACCTTGGTAAAACCACGGAACAGCTGTGAAAGAATAACACCAGAGTTACCTCTCGCTCCTCTTAAAGAACCGGATGAAATAGCTTTTGCCAGCGCTTTCATCTCCGGTTTTTCCAACGCACTTACCTCTCTTGCCGCCGACATGATCGTCATTGACATATTTGTACCGGTATCTCCATCCGGAACCGGGAATACGTTCAACTCATTGATCCATTCTTTCTTTGCATCCAGATTCTTTGCTCCGGCAAGAAACATCTTCGCCACAAGCTCAGTATTTATCGTAGTGATTTCCACCTTCTATGTCCTCCTTAATCAATTACACGCACGCCTTCGACGTAAATATTAATTTTTTTGATTTCCAGTCCGGTAAACTCTTCTACCTTATATCTTACCGTTTCGATTAAATTGTCGGAAACCGTACTGATGCTGACACCATAGGATACGATCACATGAAAATCAATCGTGATCTTATTATCCTCGTCAATCGCTACATTAATACCATGTGTCAAATAATCTTTTTTCAGTAACTTCACCAGACCATCTTTCATATTGACAGCAGCCATACCTACAATGCCAAAACACTCCACTGCTACAGAGCCTGCATAGGTTGCAATCACTTCCGGGTCTATTGAAACTCTTCCCAACTGGGTATCCATATGTCCATTCATATACGTTCCTGCTCCTTTCAAAGCCATATTAACGCTAGTTTATTGTCTATTATAACCGCTTTTTACCAAAATTCCTAGTCCTGTTTACTATTTTTAATATTTTTTTTAAAATTTGCTTGCAATATAAAAATGAATCTGTTAGAATAAACATGTTGTGAGTCTGATAGTACAGGCAGGCTTAGTGAATTACAAGGAGGTGCAAAACTATGGCAAAATGTGCAGTTTGTGGAAAGGGCGCTCATTTCGGAAATAATGTCAGCCATTCTCATAGAAGATCAAATAGAATGTGGAAATCAAACATCAAGCGTGTGAGCTGTAAAGTAAACGGAACACCTAAGAAATTATATGTATGTGCTTCCTGTTTGAAATCCGGCAAAGTTGAAAGAGCTTAATTTTGAACACTGAAAAAACTGTCGCATCGAATCTGATACGGCAGTTTTTTTATTCATGACTGCTTTAAGACTTACTTTTTTCCCTTTCACCACATAAATGTCTTTGACGTTCATGGTTACTTTTTTTGCCGGAATTTTAACAGTAACGGTACAAACTGCTTTTTTCTTTCCGTCTGTGGTTTTTACCGTAATCTTTGTCTTCCCTTTGCCGACAGCTTTGAACCGATGGAATACCAGTTGGTAATGGTCTTGAAACACTGATCATCTACAAACCAGCTGATCTTACCCGGTGTCCATTCTAATGCATATTCATGCTCCTGCGTAAAATTAAAGGATGGATCTATCGTCGTATGTGTCCTCCACGGGATTTGTTATTCGGCCATGAATTGCCAAAATGTATCGTGCCGTCAACACTTCCCGTAACACGTCCTCTCGCCTCCATAATATCGATCTCACCGGAGAAAGCCCACCCGCCGTACGCATCGTCTAACGGCATCATCCAGAATGCCGGTCAGTATCCGGTGCCTTCCGGAAGAGACATTTTTACCTCAATACGGCCATATTTTTTTGCATATAACGGCTCTTTTGCAGTACCGTTATAATAATCATTTCCTTTCGTCCATAATTTTGCAGAGGTATAAGTGGAACTTCCTCTGTTTTCTTTTCTTGCCGTAATTACAAGATGTCCATCTTCAAAAGAGATATTTTCCCCTTTTGTATAATATTCTTTCTCGGCATTTTCCCATCCGGCAACTCCATAATCACTGCCATTACCGGACTGGTAATCCCATTTTGTTAAATCAAGTGCCTCTTCATTAAATTCATCACTCCAGACCAGTTCCCAGTCTGTGCTCTTTTTTTCTTTTGTTTCACAGTCTACCGTATTTTTTGTAACTTTAGAACCAATCTGGAGGAAATCTTAACTTTCTAATTCTATCTGTTCTGTCTCAATTTCTGTCTCTATCTCAGCATCGTTTTCTGTCTCCATGCCGATTTCTGTCTCTGTCCCTGTTTCCGTATTAATCTCCGTATTGATTTCTTTTTCGGTGCCAGCTTCGGTTCCTGTCTGACTCTCTGTCTCGTTTTCTGATGTCTCAGCTTCTGATATTTCCGATTCTGATACTTCTGATTCCTGCACACTCTCCGTTGTTTCTGCTGCCTCTTCTGTGACCGGATCATTCTGCGCCCCTAATACCGTCCCGCACGGCATCACAGATGTTGCAGCCACAGTTGCCGTCAACGTAATTGCGATAATTCTGGTTAGTTTCCTGTTTTTCATCATTATACTCCTTCTCTTCTTTTTAGGTGCAAATCCCCCTTGCAACCTTATTTTTATTAAAAAATACAATGATGCCAGAAACAATTCTCCATTTTTCAAAATGGTTTCTTTTTTTTACTTTTTATTTCGAAAAAAACACCCGAAAATTCAGATCTGAATTTTCAGGTGCTTTTCTTTATTCATTCTCTTATTTTACTTTGATACTTTTTCCTTCATAATATAAGGTACTCTTAAAGGTTTTATATTTCTTATTGATTTTCACTTTCTTTTCAGCGACAACTTTTACGTAATATGTTTTACCTGATTTTAAAGCAGCTTTTCCATATTTTTTAATCGTAACACTTGTTTTCTTGCTGTTATAGGTACCGACTTTTTTATATCCGCTCTTTTCCTTATTGGAAACATATACCGTATAACTTGTTGCTCCTGTCACTTTATTCCAGTTTGCAGAAATCTTCTTTCCGGATGATTTTAATTTTAAATTCTTGTATGGTGCCTTTGCAAAATATAATGTGTCAGACCATGCACCATAAGCCTTTTTGTTATTATTTAAATTAACATAACCTCTTACTTTGATACGGTAAAACTGTGTTTTCTTGATCTTATTGGTAGAAATATCAAGGCTTTTAGAAGTCGTTGTATTACTTAATATTTTCTTTCCGGAATTATCATAAAGAATATATTCATATCCACTCGCGGAATTAGAAGGATTCCATTCTATATATGCAGTATTTATATTTGAATAAAATACGGTATTTTCTACTCCGGTGATCTTCGTTGGTTTAACTTTTACATCATAATAGTAACTGGCAGAACCTGCATAAGCTGTAAAGCCTGTACTGCTTGTTCTTCCTGCATAAACATGTCCACGATAACGGTTGTTCTTTTTTAATCCGGTAATTTTTACATTGTTATTTTGGGAGATAACTTCTGATGCTGTACCCTTCGATGCATTATTTAAATAATAATCAATCTTATAACAGTTTGCACCGGAAGAAGCCGGCCAGGTCAATGAAATGGATGTCGTACCTGCACCACTCTGTTTTACTGAACTCGATGCAACCTGCGCTGGAGCTGTTACAACTTCAATCGCCTTCGACCACGTCACATCGGCCGGCGCAGTCGAACCAGAATATGTTGCTGATGTTCCAATCTGGACGTAATAACTCTTTCCCTCAGAAAGACCTGAAATATAGCTTTCTGATTCATCATAGTTCCGCTTACTGATACTGCTGTTAAAACTTGAATCATTGCTAATACGATAATAATAATAAATATCATTCTGCATAACAGCATCCCACTGTACTGTTACAGAGCTGCTGCCCGCTTTTACCTGTTTCACGCCTGCCGGTGCCGCAGTCTGTGCATTCGTGTCAACTCTGCCTGCAAGAACAAAAGTTAACACAAACAGCATTACAAGTAAAATTCTTTTTGCCTGTTTTCTTAACATTTTTACTCTCCTCTTTTTCCATTATTATTTTTTATTATATCATCTTTTATTATATCATCTTTTATTACAGGAAAGCAATCCTACTTTTTTCCCAACCTGATAT
>ENA-OROP01002559-OROP01002559.1-human-gut-metagenome-genome-assembly--contig:-NODE-2559-length-13165-cov-6.299771_pt1 | contig 13165 bp, 9 predicted proteins | sample MGYA00242132_ERZ509056 | MGnify/ENA primary metagenome ERZ509056 (study PRJEB26280, sample SAMEA2338768) | human gut metagenome | biome: human gut; feature: human-associated habitat; material: faeces...
AAGAATAATCACCTATCTCCGAAAAATCTCTCACATAAATATTAGAAAGTCTCTGGATTTTTTTCGCATTTCCCACACTGTAGGTATCATAGATACTGCATACTGGAAATCCGGCTTCAGTGGCAGTTTTCACCGCATATAAAAGCAAATCTTTTTTTAACTGTTCTCTGTTAACGTAACTCATACTTTGCTCTCTCCTCCAGTGTATTTCCATCCATATGATAGATTGCATCAATAATTCGATTACGATATGTGGAATTCCCTTCTCCTTCTCTAAGATGCTCAAATCCAATCTCGCCGGCAATTCCCATAGCACATATCGCTGCCGCTGCCGCCTCTAAAGGCTGCTCTACATTCGCACAAAGAAAAGCGGTCATCATACCAGAAAGCTGGCAACCGGTTCCGGTAATCGTTCCCATTTCCGGTCTTCCATTCCGAATGACATAACATTTTTCGACGTCAGCAACAAGATCAATCGCTCCTGTTACAGCGATCACACTGTCTGTTGCTTTAGAAAATGCTTTCAGCTTCTTAATCGTCTCGTCAAGATTGTCCTCTGTAACAGCATCTGACAAATCCGCATCCACACCCTTTGTATTTCCTGTTCCTTCGATTAGAGTACGAATCTCTGAAATATTTCCACGGATAACAGTAAACTTAATATCTCGAACCAATTCATTCGCTGTTTTTGTTCTAAGTCTGCTCGCTCCGGCTCCTACCGGGTCAAGCAGTACAATATGGCCAAGTGCATTTGCCTTCTTAAACTTTGAAAATAGAATTTCTTTTAAACTCTAAAAAGAAAAACGCATATACACCAATCTCGGTATATATGCGAATGTATCTACGCTATCCCTACGTTGGCATTATCCAAATCAGGTTATGGGTCTAAGCACTTTAGCTTACTCTCAGCCTGCTTCTGCAAGCTCCCCGTGTATAAATTTACCAATATAGTACGCTATTTAGGGCAAAAAATCAAGCATAATTTACTATTTTATTCACTGGACAGAGCTGACGTTCCCAAAACAACATCAAGTGTTAACATTACTGTAAATCCAAGGGAAAAAATATAGTTCCAATATTGCTGTGTTTTCCGACAGACATTTCCGGGATAAGTTCTTCTACGACAACGTAGATCATTGCTCCAAGGGGCGTTCCTAAAAAGGAAGGATAAATTCTCTCACAAACTATGACATATATCTTACAAGAAATATTTTTCAAACATACTCTAGACCGTATATCTGATAGTAATTACTGCGTGCATTTTAACACAAGGAGTCAGGCAAGTGCAACATCTAAAATCATCATCAAAGTAAACCCTACTGAAAACATGAAAAATCCGACATTGACAGACTTTCCAACAGACATTTTCGGAACTAGTTCTTCTACTACAACATAGAACATTGCCCCTGCTGCAAAGCTTAAAAAGTATGGCAGAAGCGGAACAATTAGGCTTGCGGCCCAGACGGTAAGAATAGCCGCCACTGGTTCTACTGCCCCGGAAAGTACACCATAAATGAAGGCTCTCTTTTGGGATATTCCTTCTGCACGAAGCGGCAGGGAAATAATCGCTCCTTCTGGAAAGTTTTGAATAACGATTCCTAATGCAAGAGAAAATGCTCCCATTACCGTAATATGCTCTGCTCCACTTAACAGTCCTGCATAAATAACACCAACTGCCATTCCTTCTGGAATATTGTGGATAGTCACTGCCAACAGTAGCTTATTTTTACACTTTCCATCAATACATTCTGACGGTGCGAAATGGTCGATTGCCATCAAAAATAAAATTCCAATCCAGAATCCACTTGCTGCAGGAAGGAACTTCCACACACCAATCGAATCCACTTGTTCAAGTGCTGGAAGAAGAAGACTCCAGATAGAAGCTGCCACCATCACCCCTGCTGCAAATCCCATTAACGCTTTCTGCATTCCTTTGCTTAGTTCATTTTTTAAGAAAAATACACAAAAAGCACCTAATGTCGTCCCCAAAAGGGAACACTGATGCCCTTTATTATCTCTATAATCATAAAATCCCTCCGAGACCATATTTGTTCTATTCTGCAGATACCTCTTCCGCCGCTTTATTCTCATCTGTTTTTCTTTCTGTATTCTCTTCTTCCCTTTTATATTCCTCCGTTTTTTCTTCTGTTTCCTCTTTTGCCTTATCATTTTTTGACGCATCCTTCTCTTTTTGTGTAGTAGCTTCCAGATTCTTTTTATCTTCTTTTATTGTCTCTTCTGTTTTTTGTGTAGCTTTCGTTGATGCTTCTTCTTTCTTATCTGTACTTTCTTCCTGTCCTTTTTCATCCGAGTTTTCTTCCTGTCTTTGGCTCCTATTTTTTACATCCTTTGTCTGCACCTTCTCGGTAGATTCCGTATCTGCCTGTACGAAAAGCTGCTCACTTTTTGCCATTGACAACAACAACATTAGTGCAAGGATACACAATAAAATCCTTTTTGACTTTTTCCACATTTTGCACTCTCCTTACTTTCTTTTCTCCAAAAACAGCCATCTTTTTCGACCATCTTCGCAACCTGACTAGTTCCCATAATACTAATTATTCAAATATGCAAAATTTATGATTATAAGAAAAGGCAAAAAAAAATCAAAAAAAGACAGCCTTTGACTTTTACTTTCAAAGACTGTCTTTTTTCTACAAAATCTATCTAATTATTCTGTTTTTAAACATGCTCTAGTTTGTTGTTGCGCGAAGCTGTGCTTTTAATCCAACACGGTTTGTCTTATAATGGAAGAATGGTCTTTCTGGAAGCTGAATAATCTGTGCTGGGTACTCAAAATCCTCAAGGGCATCTGCCACATCTTCACGAATATCATCAATTGTATAGCCATCCTCTAATACAACATATAAATATGGAAGGAAATATCCTTTATTCTCAAAATCTTCATCTACAACAAAGAATGCATCAATGATTCCATCAATTTCGGCATCGATAATCTTGTTCTCCATATTAAGATCAATCAGTCGACCTCCACCAACTCTGCGGACATCTCCTCTGGTAAGTGCAAACACAATACCATCCTCTGTCATATATCCAATGTCTCCTGTATGCAACCATATATTACCATCTTCATGCTTCTGAAGAGCCTTTTCCGTTGCTTCCTCTCTATCATAACCAAGCATATTTCCAAGACCTGTCTTACAAATCTCTCCGAGCTTATTATAACCAACTTCTTTATGTGTACCTGGCTCAAAAATACTCATTACTGTTAATGGCATTGGAATTCCACTGTTTCCATTACCAATCGGATGCTCTAAACATGGAAGAGTACAATTAGAACCTGCCTCGCTCTGTCCATATCCAATTGAAAGTACTGCCTTACAATTATGTGCTTTTAAGAATTCCTGTGCACGACGAATCTGTCCATTATTGAATGCTTCACAACCAACACCTGCTGCAAAAAGATGGGACATATCATAATCTTCTGGAATTCTGTCACTTCTCATAAGAAGCTCAATAAACATAGGGATTAAAGGCCAGCAGTTTGGACGATATCTCATCATCTCTAAATCGAGATCGTTCACATTACAGAACGGATCTAAAATTAATAACTTATTAGAGCATAATGGTACTAAAATCATGGAAACCACTACTGCAATAAGACAAGGTGGCAGATTCGTAAGTAACCATGTTGGACGGAAGTCTCCAGCAGAACCATAAAAAGACATCTGAGCAATAATACCAATCATTGTGTATGCAGAATGGATAACCTGCTTAGAAGTTCCTGTTGATCCACTTGTATAAGCACGGAAAAGCGGACGATTAACATCTTTCTCAACCTCAACCTTTCCTGTATAATTCTTTCCTTTTTCTAAAAATTCTTCCCATGTCATAACTCCGTCCCCGGAAAGAATTCCATCTGTATAGAAAGAATCAATTTCATGAATGATATGTTCTGGCATCTTATCTTTTTCAGCTGCATGATAAGGGCTTAATGAAATAATCGTTTCTACCCCTGCCTGCTTTTTATATTCCTCAACCTCTGCCTTTGGAAGGAAGTCATGTACAAAAATAATCTTAGCGCCAGCTTCCTTTACTGCATCAACGTTCTCCTGTAATGTATTATCACGGCAAACTAAAGATGCACCTATCTTCTCTGCTGCTAAAAGCAACACAATAAATTCAGGAACAGAACGGTAAAATACAGGAATCTGATCTCCCTCTTTGATTCCCATGGCACTCATAGATTTTGCTACCATATCTACCTTCACGAAGAAGCGTTCCCAGGAAACATCTCTTCCATAATAATGCATTGCTACCATATCCATACCTGGACAGTTCGCTTTTAAATACTCATTCAAAGACAGCTCTGGAACTTGTAACCTTAAAATACTTTCTGGATAATACTTCATCCAAGGGCGGTCAATACTTGGTCTTCCAATAAGTTCTACTTTATGATTTTTTTCCATTTTATATATTCTCCTTATCAAATAGTATTTTTCTTACACTTTATCGTATTTAAGGGTACCATACTTTATGAAAGATATCGAGTGATAAAAATGGCAAAAAAACGAAAAACGTGATTAAATAAAATCACGTTTTTCACACTTTAAATTTCTTTATCTACTTTTTTAAGAAGTGCCACTGACTGTTTCATATGTTTTAGTATACTTTCTATCTTTCTCCAATCAGAAATAACTACATCTTCTTCCGAATGACTCCATATTTCCTCAAAAAAACAACGAAACATTTTTTTCGCTATATTTATATTAAGCAATGTCACGTTATTTTGTATGTTTTTCGAATCTAATCTTAAATAACACAAGTTATTTGATAAAAACAAGCTTGGATTGGCGTTGAATTGAAAATCCATCACAAAATGCCCATGTATGATTCGCAGCTCCATCGCATTTTCTTCATGAATAATATTTTGTATATAAGAAAGACATTGTTCGCGCTGTCTTGTATCTAATAAAATTTTATTATTATAAAAGTCAAGTTCTCCACTTATCGCAAACTGACTGAGTGCTGTTTCATATAATAAAATTCTGACATGAGATTTCTTAAGTACTTCTTCAACCAAAAGATGAATATTCTGCATCTTTTCTCTTTCCGCATCCGAAATATCCAGATATTCCAACAGCTCTTTATGTAATTCTTCTGGAAGGAAATGTTCTGTCATATGTCCAAGAAGCCAACAAAGATTCTCAGATAACATCTGGGAGATATAGTCTGACCCCTGCAAAAGATTCCTCATTGTACATTTTCGAAACATTAATTCTTCTCTTGTACAAAGTGTTGCTAATCGTTGATAAACCGTTTTACACATTTTTTTATCTTCACTAATCGTTACCTGATAACACAAATTGCCCCCCAAAAGCATACTCGTAATACAGTAAGCATCTTTTGCACAAAATACAATCTTATCATAGGAATGAATACAGTTGTATATCTTAAAATTAATATGCGTATAGTTCGTCAGCATATTAATGATAAAAATACAATCATAAATATAATCTTTCTCCCCTATGTCAAAATTAATCAGTAATGAAAAATGTACTTCTGGAAAATCTCTCTGAAGAATCTGTGATGCCGTGTCTATCTGTGCAATCTGAAGTCGCACATCATGCTCCATATTTAATAAATCAATCGCAGCAATTACATTCAACGACTTTACCTGACGTAATGCCGGATGTGACATTTTTTTAAGGAATTGATATAATGTCAGTTTTGCATAATTTTGCGTTTCCGGAGCAATATCGGCTCCTATTGTTTTTGTCAGGCCTTTTACGTAAAAATATTCCGCCTCAAGATTATCATAGATTGCCTGCTTCAAATCTTCTGGCACATCAACCTGATATTCAATATATAAAGTTTTTAGTGCAGCCGATGTCGCCGATTCCACAATATAATCACTGATTACATGAAGAATCTGCGCTACACTTTTTTCTGATGGCAATGTTTTTCCATTAATCCACTTACTTATGTAAGATACATCATATTGAAGTTCGGCAGCTAGAGTTGCATTCTTTAAATTCACTGTTCCCATCAAGCGTTCTAATAAAATGCTAAACCTATTTTTCTTTTCCATTTTTCCACCACACGTTAATCCAGTACACAATTTCACTTAGACTAACTCTTTCCTTACACTAAAAAGTGATGCTGAAATAAGAATTTCAACATCACTTTTTTATTATATTCGTACTTTAAAAGTGCTCATATATCCTAACTATTTTGCTTTTACAACAACAGTTACTTTCTGAACTTTCTTAGCACATTTTACGGTAATAACTGCTTTTCCAGCCTTCTTTGCTCTAATCTTTCCAGATTTACTTACAACAGCAACCTTCTTGTTAGATGTTGTAAATGTAACTTTATTAACTACAGTGATTGGAGCCTTTGTTGCAGTAAGCTTGTATGTCTTAGGACCCTTCTTAAGGTTTAAGTTAACCTTCTTAGAATTAACAGCAATCTTTGTAAGTTTTACTGCTGCCTTCTGAACTTTTACTTTACATTTTGCTGTAGCACCACTCTTCATTGTGATTCTTACTACTGCTGTACCAACTTTCTTCGCTGTAATCTTTCCAGACTTACTTACAGTTACAACCTTCTTATTAGATGTACTCCATGAAGCAATCTGATCTCCTGGTAATGTTGCTTTAGCAACCTTAATTACGCTTGTAGACTTCTTAAGCTGTAATGGAACAGATGTTGCATTTAAAGTAATCTTTGTTGGAGCTACTGTAACAACTGTCTTAATTGTCTTTCCACTCTTAACAACGGCTGTAATCGTTACTTTTACAGCTTTACCCTTTACAACACCAGCTTTAATAACACCAGCTGTGTTAACAGATACCTTAGATGGATTTGAAGATTTGATGGAAACAATGCCATCCTGTTTGTAGTCAGAAACAAGACTTACTTTACCAGACTGTGTTGAGTAAAGGTTGTAAGAAGTTTTTGCAAATTTTGCTTTAGAATCTTTCTGATCAACTTTTACTTCTTTCTTCACAGGATTTTCATATGTCTTTGTTCCTCCTGGAACTGTTGCTTTTGCTGTATATGTTACACTTCCTGCTTCTGTATATGTTGCATCTTTTCCTTCAGATGTTACTTCACAAGATACTGTTTCAACATGACTTGCATCGTTTTTACATGTAAATGTTGCTTCACATGTCATCTTACCATCTTTTTCAGTCCACTCACCAAATGTTGGTTCGCCGTAATCATGACCAAGTTCATCTGTTATCTTTTCTGTCTTTGTATTAGTGTAATCTTCTCCACCAAATGTACATGTTGCTGTATAAGTGATTTCTCCAGCTTTTGTACATGTTGCATCTGTTGTTTTAGAGTTTACCTTACATTCTTTTGTCTGAGTATCGTCACCCTTTTCACACTTAAAGATTGCATTACATGTTGTATTGTCTTTTGACCATTCATATGTTGGTTCGCCATACTTATGTCCTGTTGCATCTGTTGTCTTTTCTGTCTTTGTAGTAGTGTAATCTTTTTCGCCAAATGTACATGTTGCTGTATAAGTGATTTCTCCAGCTTTTGTACATGTTGCATCTGTTGTTTTAGAGTTTACCTTACATTCTTTTGTCTGAGTATCGTCACCCTTTTCACACTTAAAGATTGCATTACATGTTGTATTGTCTTTTGACCATTCATATGTTGGTTCGCCATATTTATGTCCGATTGCAGGAAGTTTTATTTCCTGTGTACCCTTATGTTCTTTCTCATCAGGATCTTTTGCTGTTGCTACATAAACATCTTTACCGTCTGCTTCACACGTTGCCTTTGTTGAAGCCGCTTCATCTTTAGTTCCTGTTACACTTACTGCATCTGTATCCTTAGTATCACCTCGGCTACATTTGAATGTTACAGTAGCTGTATGATCATCATTCCATGTAAATGTAGGAACATAATTATGTGCTGTACCAGCTTTTACTGTTTCTTTTTCTTCAGCAGTGTATTCCTTACCAGCTACAGTTAATTTGGCTGTATAAGTAACGTCTCCGCCTTTTGTACAGTCTCCAGTTTCTTCACCTTCTGCAGCTTTTGCATACTGAGCTGTTACTTCTGCATTTTTATCTTTGGCTGGAGTTACGTTATCTTTTGTAAGGAAGTCTAATTCTTTACCTAAACAATGATCACATTTTACAGTCATTGTAGCTGCACTGTGGTCAGCATTCCATTTTGTTGTAGCTGCATAAGTATGTTCTGTACTGGTTCCTTCTGGAACTTCCTGCAATTCGTCGCTATCACTACTCTTCTTTGGAATAGCTTTCATACAATCTGCACATACAATTGCATTTACAACAATGTACTTGGCATCTTTATTTTCGCTTTCCTTTGTATAAGTCTGATCTTCATACTTGATATAATGATGTCCTGTTGCCTTTGCATCCTCAGATACTTTCTTAGAACCGGCTTCTACCGCACCACATGTTGTACAACGATTTTCTGTAAATCCATCGTTTTCACAAGTAGGTGCAACCGTTACTGTCTCATAAGTATGAGAATCACCAGCTACATGTTTCATATCCAGAGTTTCTACAAAATCGGCACTCCACATGAATTCCTGGTTATCGTTATTACCACCCTGCTGATATTGTTTGCCCTGGAAATTATATTTTACATAATCACTGTTATAGTTTGTCTGCTCTGTCGCATACTTATCTACATAACAATAATTTGTCGCAATAGAAGCATACAACTTACCATCTGACTTAATAGCAATTCCTGCTAACGGATGATTCTCTACTGTGTGAAGAGCACTGTTTTTATCTGAAGTCACTTCAAATGTCATTCCAGTAAAATCACTATTAATTCCTGTACCCAACATATCTGTATTCTGTTTTGCAGATACCGTATTATACTCTTTTACTTTTGTGATTACATTAGATGCTAAATCATATTTTAAAATTTCATTATTTACATTAAGATATACGGCACCATCATAATATGCGGATGTATGTGTAAGTCCTGCATAAATCTTGTCATTTACATTATCATCAATCTTAGCGCCTTCCGTAACAAGTTCTGCTCCGGATTCTACCTTTCCAGTTTCTTTACCAGCGTAATCAATTAATATTGTTACATCGCCGCTTCCTGCAAAATCAGCTCCCCACGGACGGGATACTAACTGATCACTACCTTCCTGATAAGATCCCTGAGAACCAGATCCAAAGCTATAACTTGAAGTATTTCTTACATAATACCATGTTTTCTTTTCTTTATCATAGCTGATTGGTCCCTGTGCTTTTGTAAACCATGCTTCTTCATATGTAGTATCACTTGATTTATTCTCATACAAAGTTTCAATCTTATCGAAATTACCTTTGAACTGATCTGCTAAACTGTCATGACTAATCAGGAAATAAGAATGCGTCATGTTACCATCTGTCTCTACACGGTTACGTCCCATACACTCTACATAAATATCATTGTAGCATGGGTCAATATAGTACCACTTATCATCCTTTGTTGGATCAAGTCTTACAGCATTAAAGTAATGACTATTCTGGAAAGCATTCTTTTCTCCTAACATCTCAACTTGTGAATTCCAGAAAATCTTAACAAAGTCAATAACATACGTAGGATCAATCTTTTCCTGTGTTACATTACCTTCTTCGTCTTTCTTTTCTTCCTGTCCATTGACTTCATTCTTTGTCTTCCATGCGCCATCTGCTGTACCACCTTCTCTGTAAATATCAGGGAATGCCCACTGCACTAAATAAGTGTATGCAGCAGAGTAACCGATACAAAGAGAATTACGTCTTACAAGGGCACCAAATGCTGTACTCTCTACAAACTGCGTTAAATCACCATTTAATAAAAGTGCTTTTGCCTGCTCTGGTGTAAGCTGTGGACTATCGCCATCCTGTGCATCTACTTCTGCAAGTGTTTCCGTTGCATCTTCAAGACTTGCCTGCTGTGCTGTCTCACTATTAGACTGCTCATTATTTTTCTGAATCTGACTCATATCAAAAGTACAGTAATTTCCAAGCCAGTCATTCAACACGAGAAGCTTCTCTTCTTTTGTCATACCATCATCAAGCTGTTTTAATGCTTCATCTTTGGCTTTAATTAAGTCATCGCCTAAATAAGCTACAGAAAGTTGAAGCGTCTGATAATATCCATCAACAACCATTTGAATTGTTTCTAAATCTGGAGAAGCTGCTGAACTATCATCATTACTCCATTGCTGCTGTAAAATAGATAATAGTGCTGCAATTGGATTTGTTGTTGCTTTAGATGTAAAATATGGGGCTGCAATTCCAAAGTAATCAGGATTTTCCTCATAAAAAGTCTGTAACTTCATATAAGACTCACCAACCGATTCTTGTGTTGTCTCAGACTTTCCATTATCTTCTTCTGCATATGTAGCAATCTCGTCTAACGCAGTCGCATAAGTATCATCTTTCTCTACATTAACACTAGTTACCTTACCTGCCTCATTCGTCTCATAAGTAACATCTACTAAATTAGTGTCTTTATTCTCTCCTAAAGATTTATCTGTCAGCTTTTCTGCCTTACGCTCTGTCAGATTATACCCGGATAAATCCACCTCATCTGTGTTAGTGTAAAGTGCTTCCTGAATTGCTGCTTCTGCACTTCCAGCCTTTGGCTGAGCTGCCTTCTTCTCTGCTTCTACCTTTTCGTAAGCTGTTGTAGTTGTGGCATCTTTTACCGCATCATGAACAGCTGCAAAAGCATCCGCAGGAACCAGGCTTACTGCCATAGAAGCAGTCAGAAAAAGCGCAAATAAATTCTTCACCTGTTTTTTCATACGTTTTTTCTCTCCCTTCATTATTTTATATTTCCGAATGCATCCAACATAGAAATCGTCTGCATCCCATAATATAAATAAATACATCTATATTAAACGCTGTAACCTGCCAATGGTAAGTAGCAGAGCGTATAATTTTTAAAATCTCCAAAATCTTATTACACTTTTCTTATTATGTGATAAACACCTAACAAAGGTATCTATTGAGTAGCATACCATTTTTTTCATATATATTCAAGTACATTTTGAATATATTTCCAAAAAATTATTTTATCCTAAATTACGAATTTTAAAGTCTCTTTCTGCCTCTCGCTTTGCATCCTTCTTTGCAATGTCCTGACGCTTATCATATAATTTTTTACCACGGGCAAGACCGATTTCTACCTTTACAAGGCTGCCTTTGAAATAAACTTTTAATGGCATCAATGTGTATCCCTTCATCTTAATCTGACCGGCAAGCTTATTAATCTCTGACTTGTGAAGCAGGAGCTTTCTTACGCGAAGTGGATCTTTATTAAAAATATTTCCCTTTTCGTAAGGGCTGATATGCATATGGTTAATGAGGATTTCCCCTTTGTTGCTTATTGTTACAAAAGATTCTTTGATACTGCATCTTCCCATGCGAAGAGATTTTACTTCTGTTCCATGAAGGGCGATGCCTGCCTCATATTTTTCATCAATAAAATAATCGTGATATGCCTTTTTGTTATTGGCAATTAATTTAATACCTTCTGATTTTGCCATATCAATTCCCCTTTCCTGTCTTTTCGGTGGATAACCACTCACTCAATATATGAATAAAACTGTATGAATCGTAAATTCTGGCTATCATCGCTATAGATGCTATATTCCTAAGCCTGTTAAATTCATTCTTTTTTCTTTTAGACTTTTATTATATTCTTTGCTTCTCTTTTTTAAATTCTGAATTAGATTTCGTCAATCTTCTTTTTATTATATAAATGCAGTAACCTGTCTGCTTCCTCGTCGTCAATCCAGTCATTCAAAAGAATGCCGTCTTTGTCGGGAAGGCTCTCACCGGTTTCGTCAAATTCAAATTCTTCCTGCTCTACCGGATATTCTCCATCCGCAGATTCAAAATTTCCAAATTTTCCGGCTTCTGCATCCTCATTCTTTCTTGACGTCATTCCGTCTCCATAGTAATCATCTGGGTCTGGATAGTCGCTATACTGAGAGAATTCTTTTAATATAAAGTCGATGGTTCGCTCCATTTTATTGGCAGAATGAACGACAATTTCTGCCTTCTGACCTAATGTAAAGATTCGTCCGGTATGCTCTCCGGTTAATTTATAACTTTCCTCGTCAAATACATAAAAACCATCTAAGAGGCTGATAACGCTTATCATTATCATATACATGCTGAATTCCTAGCAAATGACATAATCCTTCTATGTAGAAAATAACCTCTATATTTATCTTATTATTAAGTTCATATTTAAAAATTTTATGACACAAATTCTGTTCATAATATTCTAAAAGCTCTTTTAAATCCTTTTCTCTTGCACTCATTTATTTCTCCATAAAAACTAATAGGCTATGGAAATCCACAGCCTATTAATCGAATAGCAGATTGGTTCTCCTACCCCAATCAGGTCAACTTCTGTGTATCTTTTAATTCCCCAACAGAAAGGGATGGCATGGCTATTCATTACACACCAATAATATCAGGCATGATGCCTATTATATTTATATGCAATATTTAAACATTTATTACACTTTAGTAATAACATAATCTCAAATTTATATCAATACTTCTGAACATTTATTTTTGTGCCGTTTATTATAAAGCACTTTTGTCATATTTTCAACAGCTATTTTTATTCTTTAGCCTTTACTTCCCAGTTAATCATCGCCTGATACTGACATTCTGGTATCTTATCTTTTTTCTTTGTTTTCTCAGCCAGCTTTATAATAAACTCCTTCTTTCTTTTTTCAAATGCTTCATAGCATTCTTCTTTTGTATCAAATACACCTAAATCATGCTCTTCTCCTATAATCATCATAAAAAGAGAACTTGCACTGACACGCTCCTGCTTGTACCCCCATGCTTTTTTCGTCTTAATATAAATATTTTTCCGTAAACTATACTCTATTTCTTGTGTAATTTTATTCCTCTTCCCTTTTACAAATTCGTATGTTCCATCTTCCTTTTTTATTACAGGACGTCCATAGTTGGAAATCCAAGTGTTATCATAATATAATAATTTTACAAATCTCTCATGTCTATCTAAATATTCTAGTTTAGCTTCTGTCTGTTTTAAGAAGCGGTTGAGATTTATTTTCTTGTATTCCCTTCTTATCTGTACAAGTTTTCCATTATCATATAAGCTCATACTTTTTTCTTTTAATGTGTTTTGTCTTTTCTCATTCCTGCAATCTTTACAGACAGAC
>ENA-OROP01002563-OROP01002563.1-human-gut-metagenome-genome-assembly--contig:-NODE-2563-length-13150-cov-2.785185_pt1 | contig 13150 bp, 10 predicted proteins | sample MGYA00242132_ERZ509056 | MGnify/ENA primary metagenome ERZ509056 (study PRJEB26280, sample SAMEA2338768) | human gut metagenome | biome: human gut; feature: human-associated habitat; material: faeces...
TCCATTTTGTCCTCCGATTTTTTTAAGCTACCTATATTATATAATATTTTTTTCAAATAATCAATAGCCTATGTTTTTGTTTATTAGTAACAAAACAAACGTTCGGCATTGTTCTGAAAAATGTTTAATTAATGTATTTACAAAATCATTGACTTTGTGTTATAATATAATTTGTATGTAAAAAATTCTTCAGATCCGTAAGAAAGGAAATGAGAAATGGCAAATAAAAAGGAATATACAAATGAAGATATAGTATCCCTTAAGGGGGAGGACAGAGTAAGAAAGCGTCCTGCGGTAATATTCGGCTCTGACGGACTTGAGGGCTGTAAACATTCTGTTTTTGAAATTCTTTCAAACTCTATAGACGAGGCTCGTGACGGTCATGGCGATAAGATAATCGTTACAAAGTATAATGACGATTCTATCGAGGTGGAAGACTTCGGACGTGGTTGTCCTGTTGACTATAACCAGCGTGAGAAAAAATATAACTGGGAGCTTGTTTACTGCGAGCTTTATGCAGGTGGCAAGTATAATAATAACGGCGGAGATAACTATGAATATTCTTTGGGTCTTAACGGACTAGGTGCTTGTGCGACGCAGTATTCATCTGAGTTTATGGACGTCGAGGTTTTCCGTGACGGATATAAGTATGACCTGCACTTTGAAAAGGGAAGAAACGTTGGCGGTCTTAAAAAGGAAGAAACAAAGCAGAAAAAGACAGGTACAAAGACACATTGGCGACCTGACCTTGAAGTTTTCACTGATATAAAAATTGAGAACGAATATTTTGAGGACGTTCTGAAAAAGCAGGCTGTAGTAAACCCTAATATCACATTTATCCTGCGTATACAGCGTGAGAACAATTCTTTTGAAGAAAAGACGTTCTATTATGAGAATGGTATCGTTGATTATGTTGCAGAGATAGCAGGTGAAAAGCCTCTGACCTCGGTGCAGTTTTTCACAGGCGACCGCAAGGGTCGTGACCGTGAGGACAAGGACGATTACAAGGTAAAGCTTTCTGTGGCGTTCACTTTCTCTAATCAGGTAAAATGTCTTGAATATTATCACAATTCAAGCTTTCTGGAACATGGCGGCTCACCGGAGGACGCTGTAAAGAGTGCTTTCACATCTCAGATAAATGCTTATCTCAAAAGCAACAATAAGTATCTGAAAAACGAAAAGCCTATTACTTTTCAGGATATCGAGGATTGCTTGGTGCTTGTTTCAAGTTCGTTTTCTACACAGACTTCATATGCCAATCAGACAAAGAAAGCTATCACAAACAAGTTTATCAAGGAGTGCATGACAGAGTTCTTGAAGCACAATCTTGAGATATACTTTATTGAAAATCCTGACGAAGCGGTGAAGATAGCAGAGCAGGTTCTTGTAAACAAGAGAAGCCGTGAAAAGGCTGAGAAGTCAAGAATAGACCTGAAGAAAAAGCTTGCAGGCTCTATTGACCTATCAAATCAGGTGCAAAAATTCGTTGACTGCCGTTCAAAAGACCTTTCTCAGCGTGAGCTTTACATCGTGGAGGGCGACTCAGCCCTTGGTTCTGTAAAAATGGCAAGAAATGCAGAGTTTCAGGCTGTTATCCCTGTAAGAGGAAAGATACTCAACTGTTTGAAAGCTGACTATGATAAGATTTTCAAGAACGAGATAATCACAGATCTTATAAAGGTCATAGGCTGCGGCGTTGAGGTCAAGACGGGCAAGAACAAGGAGATATCTATGTTCAATCTTGACAACCTACGCTGGAACAAAATAGTTATCTGTACTGATGCCGATGTTGACGGCTTCCATATCAGAACGCTTATACTCACAATGCTTTACAGGCTCGTGCCGACCCTTATTGAAAAAGGATATGTTTATATTGCGGAGTCACCGCTCTTTGAGATAACGACTTCCGACAAGACTTACTTTGCATATGACGAGAACGAAAAGACAAAGATACTCAAAATGATAGGCAATAAAAAGTTTGATATCCAGCGTTCAAAAGGTCTTGGCGAGAACGAGGCGGAGATGATGAGCCTTACGACAATGGACCCTGCCACAAGACGTCTTATAAAGATAGAGCCTGACGATATCGAGCAGACACAATGGATGTTCGATATGCTTTTGGGTGACGATCTGCAGGGAAGAAAAGATTTCATCACCAATAATGGTGTTGATTATCTGGATATGGCAGATATTTCATAAGCTGTTTGAGTGGAGAGCATTATGGACGCAATTTTTATATGGTCGTCTGCGCTTGTGATATGTGTTGGACTTCCATTGTTTTTCACAGTAATAAATGTTATAAGGCTTTTTGAGAATGCACCTAAAGAATTGGACAGACCGCTGTTTGATGTGCTGACGGTGGTAATCGGTTCGCTGCTGTCTGTTTTTGACCTTGACGGGTTAGGTCTTGGCGTTGAATATGATGTTCCTCTAACTGTTCATGGGGAATTTCATACACCCATATCAGGGGAGTATAGGTTTAGTTTTTTCTTCCTGTTTTTTATAGCTATGGTGTGCATTGTACTGTTGAGTGTTATAACAAAGAGAAAACCACCGTTGTTTGCGGCTATGCTCATTGCAGGGGTGTATATGGGCAATGTGCTTGATATACTGCTGGTGATACAGCTTTTGAAGAATATGGATAACTTTTTCACGGTGATGATGTTGGTTTTTCCAATGAATTATATGCTTATGTCCGTAAGGCTCATTCGCCGTGAAATAAAGGTGCAGACGGGATATCTCAGCAATTCGGCGGAGAAAAGCGGCTTTATGGGCTGGCTTAATAAGCTTCTCACAAAAAGCCTTGGTTGGTATCTTATCAGCTTTGTGGCAATGATACCGCTCCTTGCGGTGATGCTTTTGATACTTGTTTTATTTGGACAGCGCCCTGACAGCATAGTAAAGGCTTTCACGGAAACAGCCGATTGGACGTTTTCTCAGCAGATACCTCCGCCGCCTGATTACTCCCAAGGGCATTATCTTTGCACAGTTGCGGCAGGGGGACACGCTAAGCTTGTCAAACCTCAGCGAATGGGTCTGCGGCGTGGGGATAAGATAGTTGTGAACAGACAGCTTTGTGTTGCAAACGCATTTGAAGAGCTTATACAGGATAAGCTTCCACGTTTTCACAAATGTGTGAGAAGCTTTTACGATAAACACGGATATCCCATTTCACAGCATATATCGACGAAATTGCGTGCTGATGTGGTCTATATCCTTATGAAACCACTTGAATTTATTTTTATTGCGGTGCTGTATATGTTTGACGCCGATCCCGAAAGCAGGATCGCTATGCAGTATACAGGCAAAAAGTGCACCGACCTTACGAACTTTATGAAAGGATAGATTTTATGGCAAGAAAAAAGGCAGAGCCTAAAAAGACTGCTAAACCAAATAACAACGCATATATCGAGGGTGCAGGACTTGTTGCAGACGAAAAGATAACAATGTCTCTTGAAAAGAACTATATGCCATATGCCATGAGCGTTTTGGTATCAAGAGCGTTCCCTGAGATAGACGGTTTTAAGCCCTCACACAGAAAACTGCTTTATACCATGTATAAAATGGGACTTTTAAACGGAAAGCTCACAAAGTCTGCCAATATCGTTGGTGCGACCATGAGGCTCAATCCTCACGGCGACGGTGCTATATATGAAACCATGGTAAGACTTTCACAGGGCAATGAAGCGCTTTTGCACCCATATGTAATGAGCAAGGGTAACTTCGGTAAGGCATATTCAAGAGATATGGCTTATGCTGCCTCTCGATACACTGAGGCAAAGCTCATGCCTATCTGTCAGGAGCTTTTCGGAGATATAGACAAGGACACTGTTGATTTTGTTCCTAACTATGATAACACCACCACAGAGCCGACCTTGCTTCCTGCTACTTATCCGTCAATACTTGTTAATGCAAATGTTGGTATAGGCGTTTCTATGGCTTCATCAGTTTGTCCGTTCAATCTCAGCGAGGTTTGCGAGACAACTATCGGACTTATGAAAAATCCTGATTTCAACGCTCTTGAAACGCTGAAAGGACCTGACTTTCCGGGTGGTGCTTCACTTCTATATGATGAGGAGGAGCTTGATAAGATATACCGCACAGGAAAAGGCTCTGTTAAGCTGAGAGCAAAATATCAGTATGACAAGGAGTCAAGGTGTCTTGAGATCGTTGAGATACCTGCCACTACCACAGTTGAAGCAATAATCGAGAAGATAATTGCTCTCGTTAAGGCAGGCAAGATAAGAGAGGTATCATATATCCGTGATGAAACGGACATTAACGGTCTGAAAATAGGTATAGATATCAAAAAGGGCGTAGACCCTGACAAGCTTATGCAAAAGCTTTATAAGCTGACACCGCTTCAGGACTCGTATTCATGCAATTTCTATATACTTGTTCACGGCTATCCAAGAATAATGGGCGTTTATGATATAATTAAAGAATGGGTAGCGTTCAGAATGGATTGCGTTCGACGCAGAACAAGCTTTGACCTTGCAAAGAAGAAAGACAAGCTCCACCTTCTGAAAGGTCTTGGAAAAATACTTCTCGATATCGACAAGGCTATAAAGATAATCAGAGAAACAGAAGAAGAAACCGAAGTCGTTCCAAACCTGATGATAGGTTTCGGCATTGATGAGATACAGGCTGATTATGTGGCTGAAATAAAGCTCAGACTCCTTAACCGTGAGTATATCCTCAAAAGAACTGCCGAAACTGAGGACCTTGAAAAAGCTATTGCAGAGCTTGAAGATATTCTTGGAAGCGACAGAAAAATAAAGAATATCATCATTTCCGAATTAAAGGAAGTTTCAAAGAAGTATGGTCAGCCAAGAAAAACTCAGTTCTATTATAAGACTGATATCGAGGAGATAGACATAGAGGACGATATCCCTGACTACGCCTGCAAGCTTTTCCTATCTCAAAGCGGTTATTTCAAGAAATGTACTCCGCAATCACTGAGAATGGCAAGCGAGCAGAAGTATAAAGAGGGCGATGGTCCGCTTCAGGAAATGGAAAGCACCAATAAGACGGAGCTTCTGTTCTTCTCTGACAAGGCAGCTGTGTATAAGACCAAGGTATCGCAGTTTGCCGACACAAAGGCAAGCTCTCTTGGCGACTATATTCCTGCAAAGCTTGGTTTTGATGACGGTGAGGGCGTTGTGTCCATGGTGAATACTGTAGATTATTCGGGCTATATGATATTCTGTTTTGAAAACGGAAAGGTGGCAAAAGTGCCGCTCAATGCCTATGAAACAAAGACCAACAGAAAGAAGCTTGCCAACGCTTATTCTGCAAAGGCTAAGCTTGTGGGAATGTTCTTTGTGCAGGATAACGCTGAGATAATGCTTCGCACAACTAACGGCAGAGCAATGATATTTGATACAGCGCTTCTTATGCCTAAGTCCACGAGAGATACTATAGGCGTTCAGGTCATGACACTTAAAGCGAAGAATGCAGTTGTTGATAAGGCATTTATCGTTGACGATGAGACAGCAGCAGGCCTTTCAAAATATCGCAGCAAAACGATACCTGTTGCAGGCTGTTTTGCAAAGGATATCGAAGACCCTGACCAGATGCACTTCTGATATATGTTTTTACAGCGGATAGACTTCTGTCCGCTGTTTTTCGTTTGTTGACTTTTTACAGAGATTATGGTATACTTGTTTTGAAAAAGTGTGCAAATACACGGATGTTGCAAAAGGGAGTTGTTTTTATGGAGTGTCCTAAATGCCACAAGTCAGTTGACGATGATGACATTTTCTGTCCTAACTGTGACACTAGATTAAGACCAGACAAAAATACATCTATCATGAAGCGTTTCAAAAAGAAGAATAAACCGCTAAATGTGGAAATAGTGGGTGAGAAAAAACATAAATTGTCTGAAAGCAAGCTCAAGCTTATTCTTATAACAGTGGCGGTAGTGCTCCTTGTGGTGCTTGTCGTCCTTATCGTTGTGAATACTATAAGCGGAAAGGGTGAAAACACCGCTGAGAGCATTTCTGAATATATCGGCGTTGATGTTGCAAAGGCTCAGAAAAAGCTTGATATGCACTTTAAGGACGAATCTGCTTTTCAGGGAGTGAACAAAGCACTGAATTTTGATTATATCATTGAGTCTGATGACAGTGTTAATGTTGATGGTATAAATTATCCTGAATGGGCAGCGCTTGTTACTGTTGATGATGAAGAACGTATACAAACTGTAAAATATTCAAATTTCAAGGTGCTTAAAAACAATGCAAACGGTGAAAAAAAGAGTAAAGCTATCAACCTTGATAAGTTTGAACAAGGAGCAAAGTGGAATGGCTTGTCAGATGCCATAGACCTTGAATATTACGGCATCGTATGGTCAAAAGACACTAAAAATTATATATACCGCTATTGGTATGAGAATGACGCAGGTGATGATCAGCCTGTGGTGCTTAATGTAACGTTCGATACGGATAATAAGTATCTGTATTATTCTTCTACGCTTATTTATCCTGAGTATCTGTAAAAGGGTCATAATGTTACAAAAGAAATACAAATTGTTGCGTAAATTCTACAATTTCACAAAAAAACTTGACTTATGCTCGGTTTGTTGCTAATATAAATTGATGAATAACGTAAAAAGGAGGTTCGGTATGGATCCTAGTACTAAATTATGTATGGGCTGTATGAACGAACTTGGTTCTGACGGTCGCTGTCATTATTGTAGCTATACCGACGATATCCCACATTTACAGGCTTATCTTGCACCGAGAACAGTGCTTGACAACAGATATATAGTCGGAAAAATGCTTTCATATAATGGTGAGGGTGCGTCTTACATTTGCTACGATATGGTTGGCAAATGCAAGTGTGTGGCAAGAGAGTATATGCCTGACACTCTTTGCGAAAGAGATAGCGAAAGTCAGCGACTTGTGGTGAATCCAGATTGTCTGGCTAAGTATAAGACATTTATGTCTGAGTTTGCAGACGTGAACAAAGTTCTTTCACGCATGAGAAATCTTCAGCATATCGCCACGGCAAAGGATATGTTTTGCGAGAATAATACGACCTATGTCATACTCGAATATGTGGAGGGCGTGACGCTAAAGAAATTTTTACAGTCGAATACAGGCTTTCTCACATGGGAACAAGTCAAAAAGCTTTTTGTGCCATTGTTTACAACATTGAGCATTATACATAATGCAGGTATCATACACAGGGGAATATCTCCTGAAAATATTATTGTTACAACTGATTGTGAGCTTAAACTTACAGGCTTTTGCATAAGTTCTATAAGAACATCTAATACAGGGCTTTCTCCTGAGTTCTATTCAGGATATACCGCCCCTGAGCAATATTCTTCGTTAGAATGGCAGGGCACATGGACTGACGTTTATGCACTTGCTGCAGTTCTTTATAGAATACTAACAGGCTGTATGCCCCTTGACGCTTATACCCGTACAAAGAATGATACTATGGTCGAAGCTTGCAGAGTCAATCCGAGAATACCACAGCATATCTCACGAGTTCTTTCAAGAGCTATGAGAGTTCGTGGCGAAGAAAGAATACAGACAGTTTCTGAGCTTGTTACTGCACTTTTTGAGCAGCATACAACGCATATGGAACACCCTAAGGGTTCAACTCAGACTATTCCTATACAGCATGTTCCAAGACAAAGAACGCAGTCAAGGCAAATGTCACAGCAGACTCGTGAGGAAGAAAAGCCTAAGAATAAAACGGCTACGATAATAGGCTGGACTGTGCTTGTGATAGTGCTTTTGCTTTCAGTTTTTCTGCTATATGAGTTGTTTTCAGGTCCGTCGGACAGCAATAATGATTCGTCTGAGGATAAGGTCATTTCTTCTGATGATGCAGATGGAGTTGACAGCGAGGTATTCGTTTACAGCACCACAGTTGCTACGCCTAAGGTGACTGATGCTGAAAGTCAGTCAGAATATGGCTATGGCGCTATAATGCCTAACGTTGTGGGTCTGGAATACAATACTGTTGTAAAACAGCTTGGTGAGGATTTTACTATCAAGGCTGAATATTATTATTCTGATGTTGACGATAAGGACGTTGTTAAAGAGCAGAGCATACCAGAGGGTACTGATTTTGATCCGTCTTTGAAAAATGAGCTTGTTCTTAAAGTATGTGCAGGTCCTGAAAATGTTTCTGTTCCTGATTTCTCTGGTCTGTCAAAGAAGGCTTACCTTGAGCTACTTGATTCTTATAATATCAAGTATAAGGTCGTTACCGATTTCTCAAGCTCTGTTTCTGCAGGATATGTTATGGCGACGAGCGTTAATGTTGGAAACACTGTGAATGTTAAAAATGGTGATGTGCTTACAGTTACAGTTTCCGCAGGTCTTGTGACTACTACGACCACTACAACAAAGGCAACAGAGCCTAAGCCTGATACGAACACAGGCAGCTCTTCTGAAACAACACCAGCTCCGGCTGTTGTGCCTGCTGAATAACGAAAACGTTTAATAAAATGTTAAAAAATAAACAAAGCCCTTGACAATTCAGGGGCTTTGTGCTATGCTCATTATAGATTATTAGGAAAGTAACAGGATAAATTGTTTCCTGGTTTGGAGGTATTTTACATGGCTAAGAAAATTGGTGTACTTACCAGCGGAGGAGATGCTCCGGGAATGAACGCTGCTGTCAGAGCAGTATGCAGAGCTGGTCTTGCAAAGGGTATGGAAGTCGTAGGTATCCTCAGAGGATATAACGGTCTTCTTAATGGTGAAGTTATTGAGATGAATGCAAGAACTGTTTCTGGCATAATCCAGAGAGGCGGTACTTGTCTTTATACTGCAAGATGTCCTGAATTCAGAGATATCGAGGGCGTAAAGAAGGGCAGAGATAAGTGTCTTGAAATGGGCCTTGACGGTATCGTAGTTATCGGTGGTGACGGCTCATTCAGAGGTGCGGCTGATCTTTCAGCACAGGGTATCCCATGTATCGGTCTGCCTGGTACTATAGACAACGATATTTCATGCACAGAATATACTATCGGTTATGACACAGCTATGAACACGGCTATGGAAATGATCGATAAGATCAGAGATACAGCACAGTCACATGACAGATGTTCAGTAGTTGAGGTAATGGGCAGAAACGCTGGTCACATTGCTATCAACGTTGCTGCTGCTGTAGGCGCTGAGGCTGTTATCACACCTGAGAAGCCTTATGACCTCAATGCTATTGCTCAGAAGATGGAGCAGACAAAGAAGTCAGGCAAGACACATTTTATCATTGTAGTTGCTGAGGGTGTTGGCAAGACAGAGTATATCACAAGAACTCTTCAGGATATTACTGGTGTCGAGTCAAGAGCTACTATTCTCGGTCATGTTCAGAGAGGCGGCTCTCCTACAGTAAGAGATAGAGTTGTCGCAACTGAAATGGGCTATCACGCTGTTGAACTGCTCGAGCAGGGCATTGGCAACAGAGTTGTTGGTATGAAGGACAACAAGATATATGATGTAGATATTCAGGAGGCTCTTTCAATGAAGAAGCCTTTCGAGGAAGAGCTTTACAAGATCCTCAATGAAACTGCATTCTAATTTTTCATGAGGTCTGAGTCTTTAAGACTTTGACATATTACAGAGTAGAAAACTGAGCGTTAAGTGTCCGTCGGACGGGGAGTTGCCGTCGGAACGAAAAAGGTAGAACCTTTGCGGTTCGGTTTTCGCATCCCGCTGAATGTGTAATTGAAGCTTTTTATAGCGGCTCTGCACATCCCGCATGGGTAGTGTGCAGAGCTGTTTTTATGCTCCGTTATGCACAAAGCGACAAGCTCGCAGAATAAGGAGGTAAATTTATGAAGAGCTTCGGAAGAATGTTCTATGACTCTTTCAAGTCACTGAAAGATCTTAGAACATTGACAACTGCAGGAATACTGATAGCGTTGGCGTTTGCTATCAGATCATTTTCCATTGAGGTAACGCCTGACTTGAGGATCGGTTTCACTTTTCTTGCAACCTGTACTATAGGTATGCTTTACGGACCTGTGGTATGCGGAATGTCTACATTTGTGCTTGACTTTCTAGGATATATAGTGCAGAACAAATCTCCGAGAGCCTACAGCCCACAGCTTGCAATGGTAGTTATTATTTCAGGTATCATCTACGGCTGTCTGTTGTATAAGTGCGATTTTAACAACAAAAAGCTTCAAAGCTACATAAGGATCGCAATTGCAAGAGGAAGTGTTATACTTTTCTGTAATATAGGACTTAATTCTTATTTCCTGTATACACTTTATGTAAACAAGACTTTTGGCATCACAAACCTCACCAAAGAAGGAATGAGCGGTTTTCTTACATACTGCACACCGAGAATAGCGAAAAATCTTATCCAGCTCCCTGTGGATCTGATCTTGCTCATGATATTCCTGCCTGCTGTGAAGTTTGCTTATGAAAAAGTAAGATCACAGTTTGGACATAAAGCGACAAATATATGATTTAAAGCAGCGGCAGAAATGTCGCTGCTTTTTTGCGTGAAAATATACAAGAAAAATGGGGTACTAATGTGAAATTTAGGTGAAACACTTGAAATCCGTTGAGATTTAGTGTATAATTAAAATTAAGTTATTTTTAAGGCAGGCTTCTGCCTTTTATTCAGAAAGGTCTTGAGTGTATGATAAATGTTGGTTTTATCGGTGCAGGAAATATGGGCTATGCTATCATGAAAGGCATTGCAGGCAGTAAAATGGGTAAGAATATTCAGCTTTACGCTTTTGATAAATATGCTCCGATACTTGATAGACTTGACGAGCTTGGAACAGTAAAATGTTCAGGCTGTGCAGAGGTAGTTGAAAAGTCAGAATATGTTTTTCTTGCAATTAAGCCTCAGCAGCTTGACGAGGTGCTTGATGAGATAGCTCCTGCGGTAACGAAAGATACTGTCATAGTTTCTATATGCGCAGGCATTACAGATGATTATATCGCTTCAAAAACTGTGGCTGGCGTAAAGGTAGTGCTTGTTATGCCAAACACTCCTCTTCTTCTTGGGGAGGGCGCAACTGCTCTTTCACGTTCTGACAGCGTAACAGATGAGGAGTTTGAGCTTGTTTGCAATATCTTTGGCTCATGCGGCATGTATGCCGTCATATCAAAGGATAAAATGAAAGAGATAATAGCAATAAACGGCTCATCTCCTGCTTTTATCTATCTGTATGCTCAGGCATTCGTAGAGTATGCGAAGAGCGTTGATATTGATGAAACAGTTGCAAGAGATCTTTTTGCAAAGTCGCTTATCGGCTCTGCCAAAATGATAACTGACAGTGGCAAGTCACTTGACGAGCTTATTGAAATGGTATCATCAAAGGGTGGCACAACTATCGCTGGTCTTGAAAAGCTCCGTGAGGGCGGTCTGCCAAAGGCTGTTGAGGACTGCTGCAAGGCTTGCACTAAGAGAGCTTACGAGCTTTCAAAATAGTTATTTTTTCTGCACCGTGGCATATACATTACTCAAAGGAGTGATGTATAATGAACAGCGCGACAGGCATATACAAAAGCGGAGTTCTTGCATTTTTTGCAGGAGCTATCCTGATTGGTGCGCTTTTGGGTGCTGTTACTTTTTGCTTTATGGGCAGCGACGAGCTTTCAATGCTGTCGGTGTTTTCAAACAGCTTTGTTGACGTGAGGTCGTCAGGTGATCTTGAAGAAATACTTGTGAGGTCTTTTTTCAGTTCGACTGTTTTTTTAGCGGTTGTGTTTTTGTCAGGTTTTTCTTCACTGGGACAGCCTTTAGCTGTTGCAGTATTGCTGTTGCGTGGCATGGGCTGGGGTGTTGCAATGTCTCAGCTTTACAGCATTTACGGCGGACATGGTGCATTACTTTCAGCCATGTTTGTACTTCTTCCTGCAGTCATAACAGCGGCGGCACTTATGATAGCCGCAAGGGAAGCTGTCGCTATGTCAAATATCCTGCTGTGCATTGTTTTTTCTGAAGGACAGCATGGCGGTCTGCGACAGACGGTGCGGCTTTATGCTGTTAAGTTTCTTGTGCTTGAAGCAGCGGCGGCTGTTGCGGCTGCGCTTGAATGTCTGCTGACGATTATTTTTGCAGGACGAATTTAGTATACAGTATACAAAGAATGAAATAAAATTCGGGGCAATTTCGGGGACTATTAATTTTAAGGAGCGGTGTAATGTCTTTATTTGGTAATTACAATACCCCTGGCAGAGGTGTGCTTAAAGCACCTCAGGAGAAAAAGGGTATTTTTAAGTTTTTTGAAGTCTATGGCAGGCATATGTGGAAGCTTATGGAGCTTAATTTGCTGTATTTCGTTTTCTGCATACCGCTGACGCTTATGGTTATACTTATGCTTATGACATCAAATCCAATATGGCTCTTACTGGCGATACCGTCAGTATTGGTAGGACCTGCAACGGCTGCAATGACAAAGGTTTGCCGAAATTATTCTCAGGAAAGAAATGCGTTTTTGCTACATGATTTCTGGGATTCTTTCAAGAAGAATTTCAAGCAGGGCACTATCATGGGTGCCATAGATATCATCTTCGCTATAGGATTTATGGTCGGGATTCCAATGTATAAATATTGGGCAGAGCAGAACTCTATGATATACATTCCGTTTGTTATCTGCATAAGCTGTCTTATCGTATTCTTCATGATGCACTTTTACATCTATCTTATGATAAGCTCCACTAACCTTAACATGAAGCAGATAATAAAGAACTCGTTTTATCTTGTGAGTCTTGGCATAAAGCAGTCTCTTTGGTCACTTCTGGCATCGCTTATCGTTATTGTTATGATGTATCTTTTCCTGCCGTATTCTCTGTTCATATTGCCATTTTGGCCTCTTTCGTTCATATGCTTCGTGACTTGCTTCAATTGTTATCCTGTTATCAGAAAACACGTTATCCAGCCTTACTACGATCAGCGTGGTGAAAGCAATCCTGAGTTTGCATACAAGAATGCAGATCCTGACGAACAGCTCTTTGAGGATAGAGCGGCGGAAGAAACTCCTGTCAAGACCAAAGAGAGCAGAAAAAAAGGCAAAACAATCTCATAAAAAACATAAGGACAGCTCGTTTGAACTGTCCTTTGTTTATGCTAATTATTTTTCGATTTCGCCAAGTGAAAGCGCTTTGAGATAAGCGTTTATGAAACCGTCAAGGTCGCCGTCCATAACAGCGTTTACATT
>ENA-OROP01002566-OROP01002566.1-human-gut-metagenome-genome-assembly--contig:-NODE-2566-length-13132-cov-3.164946_pt1 | contig 13132 bp, 10 predicted proteins | sample MGYA00242132_ERZ509056 | MGnify/ENA primary metagenome ERZ509056 (study PRJEB26280, sample SAMEA2338768) | human gut metagenome | biome: human gut; feature: human-associated habitat; material: faeces...
AAAAGTAGTTACTTCTCCCTCAATCAGGGAAAAAGTATCAAATGTTGGTTTTAAAAGCAGGTGGGACATACAGACCTTTGCTTTCAGATTAAGAACGATCATAGTGAAAACCTCTCTGGATAATTATTAGAGATATTATAGCATAATTTCTGTAGCATTATAATTCTAATTTTTAAAAAAGCCTTTCAATAAATTTTAAATCAAGTATAATATATTTCTATATGACATAGCCTTGGGGAAGGCATAATGCCGTTTGCGGATATGTGTTGGCTGAAAATAAGCGTAGATTTGCGAAAGATATACAGAAATAATGAGGTAAGAGAGGAAAAAAACTTGGAGAAAAAGACAATAGAAGAAAATACGATTACGGAGGGGATTATCTGGAAGCAGCTTCTGATATTTTTCTTTCCGATCATGCTGGGAACTTTAATCCAACAATTATATACAACCGTGGATACGATTATCGTCGGACGCTTTGTGGGGAAGGCGGCATTAGCCAGCGTAGGCGGTCCGGCGGCTGTTTTATCAACGATTGTTGTTACATTTTTTAATGGACTGGCAAATGGAGCGGCAGTTGTCATTGCGCAGTATTACGGAGCAAAAGACAAAGGAAGACTGCATACAGGACTTCATACTGCATATTTATTTTCCATTGTGGTCAGCCTCGTAATATCTGTAGTGGGAGCAGTGCTGACACCATGGCTGCTTAAGATCATGAACACTCCACAGGATATGATGGCATCATCAACTACATATTTACGCATTTATTTTATGGGAATCTTATTTACGCTGGTCTATAATATGGGAGCGGCGATCATGAGAGCAGTCGGAGATTCCAAAAGACCGCTTCTTTATCTGGTGGTTTGTTGCGTACTGAATATAGGTCTGGATATATTCATGGTAGTTATATTAAAAATGGGAATTGCCGGAGCAGCACTGGCAACCGTATTTTCCCAGTGTGTCAGCGCATTTTTTGTGACCTGGTCTTTGACAAAAGACTATGATTCTATGAAACTACAATTCAGAGAACTTCGCATGGAAGCATGTGTTCTAAAAAGAGAGTTGAAAATCGGTATACCGGGAGCTCTGCAGGCATGCGCTTATGGAGTGACCAATGTAGTCATTCAGGCATCAATCAATAGCTTTGGAACGGATACTGCGGCAGGATGGGCGGCTTATGGAAAATTAGATTTGATTTTCTGGACAGTATCCAGTGCACTGGGAGCGGCGGTCACAACATTTGTCGGACAGAATTATGGCGCAGGTAAGTGGGACCGGGTATATAAGAGTATCCGGGTAAACATTGGTATTTCTTATGTATTTACAGGTATGATCATCTTTACATTGTATGCATTTTGTGAGCCTATGTATCATATGTTTACAACAGATCCGAAGGTGATTGACATAGGCGTGTATATGCTCCGGTTCCTGGTGCCGAGTTATCTGCTCAGCATTCTGCTTGAAAACCTGGACGGTGGACTTCGCGGAGTCGGAGATGTACTGTGGCCTACGATATTTACATTTGGAGGATTGTTTTTAATACGACTCCCGTGGGTTATGATTCTGACTCCGATTTATCATAAGGTGGAGATTTTGCTGATCAGTTATCCGATTGCATGGGGAGGAACACTTCTATTCGTAATACCGTATTATTTCTGGAAGAAGAAAAAGTGTTTCAACAAAATATGCAGTGAAAAATAAAGCGAAATTTATGGATTTTTGCGAAATAATTCTCAAAAGTCAAAAAATTCTTTACAAATAAGCAATAAAGTATTATTATACAAAAAAAGATAGAAATCTTCAGGGCAGGGTGAGATTCCCTACCGGCGGTAAAGCCCGCGAGCCGAGAGGCATGATTCGGTGAGATTCCGAAGCCGACAGTATAGTCTGGATGAGAGAAGAAGACGGTACATATAGTTTTAGTTATGAATGCGGTATCGAGGCTCTGAGATGGTAGACCATTTCAGAGCTTTTTTACTTTCGCAGATAATTAGTCATGAAGTTGTGATTAAAGTACCAGTGAACAAAACCCCTGTAGATCATCTGCAGGGGTTTTGTTCTAAGTTTAAGTCGAACGCCCGTGAGACAAATTTGCTATTACTCATCATCAGAAGAGGTGGGAGTCTTCTCGATTGAGATAAAAAGAAAGAAGGAATGTATGTGACAGACCAGGATTATATGAAACGCGCAATAGAACTTGCAAAAAAAGGAGAAGGATGGACGAATCCTAATCCGATGGTCGGAGCGGTCATCGTAAAGGATGGACGTATTATCGGCGAAGGCTATCATGTCAGATGTGGAGAGTTGCATGCGGAACGAAATGCAATTGCTTCTCTTACTGAATCAGCCGAAGGGGCAACGCTGTACGTTACATTGGAACCATGTTGTCATTATGGAAAGACGCCGCCGTGTACGGAAGCAATTTTAGAGCAGAAGATAAAAAAAGTAGTGATTGGATCCAGAGACCCAAATCCGAAAGTGGCAGGAAAGGGAGCGAAGATATTAAGAGATGCCGGTGTAGCGGTTGTGAAAGATTTTATGAAGGACAAATGTGATGAATTAAATCCAATATTTTTTCATTATATAACGACCAAAACACCATATGTAGTTATGAAGTATGCAATGACGCTGGATGGGAAAATTGCAACAAAGACAGGAGCTTCAAAATGGATCACCCAAGAAGCCGCACGCAGAGAAGTACAGTATATGCGTCATCGGTATATGGGAATCATGGTCGGGATAGGAACGGTACTTGCTGATGATCCAATGCTGAATGTCCGGGTAGAAGGGCTTAAAAGTCCGGTCAGGATTATCTGTGACAGTAAGTTGAGAATTCCACTGGACAGCCAGATCGTAAAAAGTGCGAGGGAGTACCGGACGATTGTAGCCTATGCAGATCCGGAGAATGTAGAGAAGAAAAAAGAAATTTTGCAGACAATGGGAGTGGAAACCATATTTTGTCCGGATATGAAAAAACATGTTAATCTGAAGCATTTGATGAAGCATCTGGGAAAAGAAAATATCGACAGCATTTTACTGGAGGGTGGAGGAACTTTAAATGACAGTGCATTACGAGCCGGAGTTGTCCAGGAGGTGCAGGCATTTATTGCACCAAAAATCTTTGGCGGAACAGGAAGTCGGACTCCGGTGGATGGAATTGGGATAGAGCTTCCGTCTCAGGCAGCGGTACTAAAGTTCAAAGATATCTGCCAGATTGGAGAAGACCTGAAAATTACCTGTCACGTCTTAAGAAAAGAACAGGAGGAATTATGTTTACAGGAATTGTAGAAGAAGTGGGAAAAGTCCGTTATATTCAGTTGAATGGGAATTCAGGGGTATTGGCGGTGAAGGCAGCAAAAGTACTGGAAGGTACGAAGATCGGAGACAGTATTGCGGTAAATGGAGTATGTCTGACAGTCACTTCCCTGCAGCCTGACGGATTTACGGCAGATGTCATGGCAGAGACGATCAGAAGGAGCAGTCTTGGAAATTGTAAGATTGGAAGTTATGTAAATCTTGAACGGGCAATGGCAGCGGATGGAAGATTCGGAGGCCATATTGTGAGCGGCCATATTGACGGAACAGGAGTTATCAGGTCAATGATCCAAGAGGAAAATGCAGTCTGGGTATCCATTAAAACTTCACAGCGGATATTAGATCTGATCGTGGAAAAGGGGTCTGTCTGCATCGATGGAATCAGCCTGACGGTTGCGAAGGTAGACGATGAAGGGTTTCAGGTATCAGTCATTCCACATACAGGGGAAGAGACGATACTTCTGAAAAAAGCATCCGGAGATCTTGTGAATCTGGAAAATGACATAATCGGAAAATATGTAGAAAAATTAATGGGGATTGAAAAAAAAGAAGAGTCCAAATTGGAACATGAGAAAAAAACAGGAATTACAATGGAGTTTCTGGAAGAATTTGGATTTTAAATATATAGCAACAAAAAAAAGAATAACGGAGGAAGAACAGATGGAACAAAAGTATCAATATAATACAGTAGAAGAGGCGATCCGGGATTTACAAGATGGAAAGATTATCCTTGTTACAGATGACCCGGACAGAGAAAATGAAGGAGACATGATCTGTGCTGCTCAGTTTGCGACCCGGGAAAATATTAATTTTATGGCAACGCATGCAAAGGGACTGATCTGTACGCCGATGAGTGCAGAACTGGCAGCAAAGCTTAATTTTCCACAGATGGTTTCAGAAAATACCGATAATCATGAAACAGCATTTACGGTATCGATTGATCACGTAGATACAACAACCGGTATATCGGCAGCAGAACGTGCATATACGATGATGAAATGTGTGGATGATACATCAAGACCAGAAGATTTCAGAAGACCAGGCCATGTATTCCCGCTGGTGGCAAAAAAAGGCGGTGTACTTGTGCGTAACGGTCACACAGAGGCAACGACAGATCTTGTAAGACTGGCGGGGCTGAAAGAATGTGGCGTATGTTGTGAAATCATGAAAGAAGACGGAACGATGATGCGTACATCAGAACTCTGGGAGCTGGCTCGTAAGTATCATCTTACATTTATCACAATCAAAGATTTGCAGGATTATTTAAGAATTCATGAAAAGCATGTAAAAGAAGAGGCGGTGGCAGATCTTCCAACACAGTATGGAGAATTTAAGATTCATGGATATGTGAATGACATTACAGGAGAGCATCATCTTGCTTTGGTAAAAGGAGAAATCGGGGAGGGAGAGAATGTACTTTGCAGAGTCCATTCAGAATGCCTGACCGGAGATGCTTTTGGTTCTCTTCGCTGTGACTGTGGATTGCAGCTTCAGACGGCAATGCGCCAGGTGGAGGAAGAGGGAAGAGGAATCATCCTCTACATGAGACAGGAGGGAAGAGGAATCGGACTGATCAATAAGATCAAAGCATACGAACTTCAGGAACGTGGATATGATACAGTCGAGGCGAATGTTCAACTGGGATTTGCCCCAGATCTCAGAGAGTACTGGGTCGGAGCTCAGATTTTATCAGACCTGGGCGTGAAATCCTTAAGACTTCTTACCAATAACCCGGATAAAGTCTATGGGCTTCAGGATTTCGGACTGGAAATTAAGGAAAGAGTACCATTAGAGATCCAGCCACAAAAATATGATCTGAATTATATGAAAACAAAACAGGAAAAAATGGGACACATTTTCAAAGAAATACAATTATAAAAAAGAATTCAGGAGGAAGATGAACATGAAACAGATTCAGGTAATTGAAGGAAAAGTAGTAGCACCAGAGGGAATGAAAGTCGGAATCGTAGCAGCCAGATTTAATGAAATTATTGTCAATAAGTTATTAGGCGGAGCTGTTGACGGACTTGTGAGACATGGTGTAGAAGAAGAAAATATTACAGCAGCATGGGTGCCGGGAGCATTTGAAATACCAATCACAGCGCAGAAAATGGCGCAGTCAGGAACGTACGATGCAGTCATCTGTGTAGGTGCAGTTATTCGTGGAGATACATCTCATTATGATCTGGTGTGTAACGAATCAGCAAAAGGAATTGCACAGATCGAGCTTGCAACAGGTATTCCTGTTTTATTTGGAATCATTACAACAGAAAATATTGAACAGGCCATTGCACGTGCCGGAAGTAAAGCTGGCAATAAAGGTTATGACTGTGCGTTATCAGCAATTGAGATGGTGAATCTGATAAAACAGTTATAAAATTTGACTTTTATTCTTATACAAAGTAAAATAAACTATGTATGTCTTTTTAAAGATGTACATAGTTTATTTGTTTATTGGAGAATGAAAATGTTTGAAAAGAATAAAGAAAAAATGAAGGAAAAAATGGAGCCGGATAAAGTGCTTCGTTTTGCGATTGTTGCAGTAATCCTCTTGTTTTTGATCGGTGCGCTGATTATTGGAACGCGAATGATGAATCCGCGAGTGGATGCGACAGAAGGAGTAAAGAAACTGACAGAACTGGAAGATGCCAATGTTCAGAAGATTGATGCCAAGATTCAGGAATTAGAGCAGACAGAAGCAGATGAGGCGGCAGCGTGGAAAGCAAAGTCTGCAAAAGAAAAAATGGATGGCTGCATTGTGCTTGGCGACAGTACTGCACTTGGCTTCAGACAGAATGACATCTTGAGTAAGTCGCAGGTGAAGTCAAAGGATGGAGCAACGGTCAGCGATGCGGAAGGTTCCGGATTAAATGAGCTTTTGACAGCCGTAACAGAAGCAGAGACTGCACCACAGAAGCTTATACTCTGTATCGGAAGAGGAGATGTAGCAGTCAGTGGAGAGACAGCGGATGCATTTGCAGCGAACTACAAAAGCTTTGTTGAGCAGGTGAAAGCAGCATTGCCGGATACGAAAGTTTATGTATGCAGTATCCCGGCATACCTGTCACTGACAAGTGCAGGTGATGCGGCAGGTTCAGCCGATTCAGATACTGATTCAGATTCAGATGCTAAAGATACAACTGACAACTCGAATCTTAAGAGCAGTACAGATTCTAAGAGCAGCATAGATTCTAAGAGCAATAGTGATAGTGATACATCATCAGATGATAGTAGTTCGTCCAAGATGAGTACCGCGCTGGATGTAACTTCATACAATGAAGCTTTGAAGGCTCTTTGTAAGGAAGAAAAAGTGAAATATGTAGACACAACAGATCTTACGGACGCTTCTTATTATGGGGAGGACGGAAGTACAATGACAAAAGCCTATTATGAGGCTTGTATTAATAAAATTCTGGAGGCAGCGTTTAGAAATTATGTTATTCAATAGTATCGCATTTATATGTGTATTTTTACCAGTTATTTTCATATTGTATTATCTGCTTCCGGGAAAGATAAAAGACATTGCCCTGGTTGCAGGGGGAGCAGTTTTTTTTGCATGGGGAGCCCCGGTCAATCTGGTCGTTCTGGCATTTTTTATAGTGTTTAATTATGCTGTAGGAATTCAGATGGAAGGCTACATGCGAAGAAGAAGGAGTACGGAGAAGTTATTTGCTGGAAGCATACTGACCAATATGATAGTATATGTGTTCTTTGCATTTATCGGACAACGCGTGGGCTTTATTTCGGAAGTGCCGGTCGGAGTAGGAATCTGCATCTTACAGGTGCTTTCTTATCTGATTGAGATTCACCGGGGAAATGTAAAGGCTCAGAAAAGTATTCTGGATTTTGCAGTTTACATAGCAATGTTTCCGTTGTTCCTGGCAGGACCGGTCGTAAAATATCCGCAGATCCGAAAGGAATTAAAGACTCGCAAATTGTCCTGGGCAAAGGCTGGCGAAGGAATTATTTTATTTGTATGTGGTTTTGCAAAGAAAGTTATCATTGCAGATTACCTGGCAGATTCATTCACTAAGATCATGTCTTTGAAGGCAGGCGAGTTGTCTGCGTTTGGTGCATGGCTGGGATGTGCGATCTTCATGTTCCAGATTTACTTTGCGTTCAGCGGATACTGTGATATGGCGGTGGGACTTTGCAGAATGCTTGGATTTGATGTGAAGAAAAATTTCCGATATCCATATGTAGCACGTAACATAACAACATTTGTGCGACGTTTTAACAGCTCTGTTTCTGCATGGTTCTGGGATTACATCTGTGAACCACTCTGGGGCGGCTGGCTTGGAACACTTGTATCCGGAATTCTGATGGGACTTTGGTATGCAGGTATGTGGAAGAATGCACCGTGGCAGGTAACGGTCACAGGTGGATTGCTCTGGGGTATCTACCTTGCATTCTGGCAGATCGTGGAGCGTTATGCACTGCCATTTTTAAAGAGATTACCACCTGTGCTTGGGCAGATTTATACATGGTTTTTTACAGCACTTGGCTGGGTATTTTTCTTCGGTAAAACACCGGCAGCGTCATTTGGTTATCTGAAAGTGATGTTTGGATTTGGCGGAGGCGATGTGGTTGGTATCATGGGAAGATATCTTTTCCTTGGAAATGTGTTCGTTCTTGTAGTGGCATTTCTTGCAAGTACACCACTTCCGAATCTTATCTGGAAGAAGATTCTGGTATTTGGAAAGAAAGATAAAAAAGAAAAAAATAAAAAACGTCTGGAGCGAGGCAGAAGTGCAGTATTTGTATTCGCAGCCGTGATCATGATCCTGTGTCTTGTGAATGTGACAGGAGCAGGAAGGACATTTTTCAAAGAGACGGTGAAAGATACCCAGGCGAAACTGGATACAGTTCTTGGAAGACGGGACGTGAACGGTGTGTACCGAGGAAAGAACCAGTATCTTCTGGCGGATATTAACAAGCTGGACGAAAAGAAGGTTCAGGCAAATGTGGACGCGATTACAGCCCTTGCCGAGGATTATTCCGATGTGCCGATGTATATGGCACTGATTCCGGATGCTGCAAATGTATGGGCAGATAAGCTTCCTTCTTATGCTCCGGTGGAAGATCAGACAGTGCAGATTGCACAGATTCAGAGCATGCTTGGAGACAGTGTGAACTGGATTGATGCACAAGGTGTTCTAAATGCGAATAAAGATAAGAAAATTTATTACCACACAGATTCCCGATGGACAACGCTTGGAGCTAGTCTTGTATGGCAGCAGATTGCTTCAGATCTGGGACTTGACACTTCGAAAGCACCGGCTTTAAAACCTTATGTAGTGACCGGTGATTTCAGTGGAAATCTGTCCAGAACAAGTGGATTTGAAAGCGGATACCGTGAACCGATTTACGCATATCTGACGGAAAATGCTTCCGATAACACGCAGATGGTGGCAAGCTATGAGTCTGAGGGCGTAAAGACAGCAGAGCTTTATGACCGTACAAAACTGGACGAACCGGATGCGTATGAAGTATTTCTCGGTGGAGATTATGATAAAATAGATATCCGCACGACAGCGGACAGCACGGACCGGCTGCTTCTGGTGAAGGATTCCTTTGCAGACTGTATGATTCCATTTTTAATTCCATATTACAGGGAGATCATCGTGGTAGATGCAGATTATTATCAGAAGCATGTGTCGGATTTGTTAGATAAGAATAAAATTACAAGTGTGCTGTTTTTGTACAATTGCAATAATTTTGTACAGGATGACAAGCTGAGTAGTATTTTGACAACGGATAAGACAGAATAGGAACTGCAAAGTAATTGGAGTGTTAGTAAATGATAAGATTAAATAAATACCTCAGTGAGGCAGGTGTCTGTTCCAGAAGAGAGGCGGACCGTCTCATAGAGGCGGGACGTGTGACGGTGGATGGCGTACGGGCTGTACCGGGCATGAAAGTGTCAGAGGAGCAGAAAATCTGTGTCGGGAAAAAAGTGATCCGGGGTGCAGAACAGAAGGTTGTTCTGGCAGTCAACAAACCGGCAGGTATCGTGTGTACCGGGGATATGAAAGTGAAAAATAATATCATACGTTTCCTGCATTATCCGGTGCGCGTAACCTATGCAGGAAGACTGGATAAAGATTCGGAAGGCCTCCTTATTATGACAAATGATGGAGAACTGATCAACAGTATGATGCGGGCGAGATATCATCATGAAAAGGAATATCATGTCCGCGTGGATAAAGAAATTACTTCAGAATTTGTGCGGCAGATGTCAGAGGGTGTGCATATACAGGACGTGGAAAAGAATCTGGATGCGGTAACAAGACCGTGTGAGGTAAAGCAAATTGGAAAGTACACATTTTCCATTATTCTGACACAGGGGCTGAACCGTCAGATCCGGAGAATGTGCGAAGCACTTGGATATAAAGTGACAAAGCTTGTAAGAATAAGAATTATGAATGTAGAACTGGGAAGCTTAAAGAGTGGAGCAGTGCGAAAAATAGAAGGACAGGAGTTAAAGAAGCTATATGAACAGGCAGGAACGCATGAAGGAACTGGTGGAGCTTTTGAATAAAGCATCAAAAGCATATTATCAAGACGCAGAAGAAATCATGAGCAACTATGAGTACGACAAGCTTTATGATGAACTTCAGGAACTGGAGCGTGAGCTTGGGATCACACTTTCCAATAGTCCGACGGTGCGAGTTGGATATGAAGTGGTCAGTGAACTCCCAAAAGAACGGCATGAAAGCCCAATGCTTTCTTTGGACAAGACGAAAGATGTAGAGGAATTAAAGAATTTTGTGGGAGATCAGAAGGCACTGATGTCCTGGAAAATGGACGGACTTACCATTGTTCTGACTTACCGGGACGGACATCTTTTTAAGGCAGTCACCCGTGGAAATGGAGAAGTAGGCGAGGTCATCACAAACAATGCAAAAGTCTTTAAAAATGTACCGCTTCAGATCAGCTATCAAGGTGAGCTGATACTGCGCGGCGAAGCAGTGATTGGCTATAAAGATTTTGAGAAGATTAATGAGCAAATCCAGGAAGCAGAAGCCAAATATAAAAATCCGCGTAATCTCTGCAGTGGTTCTGTACGCCAGCTGAACAGTGAGATTACAGCAAAAAGAAATGTAAAATTCTATGCATTTACACTGGTCAGTGCAAAAGATGTGGATTTCCACAATTCCAGAGCCTGTCAGATGGAATGGCTGAAAGAGCAGGGGTTTGAAGTAGTAGAATACCACGAAGTAATAAGAGACACAGTAGAGGCGGAAGTTATTAAATTTTCAGAAAAAATTGCCGAGAACGATTTCCCGTCCGACGGACTTGTGTTAGTATATGATGATATAGCGTATGGAAGATCACTGGGGCGGACGTCTAAGTTTCCACGAGATTCATTTGCATTTAAATGGGCTGATGAGATCCGCCAGACAAAGCTTCTGGAGATTGAGTGGAGTCCATCTAGAACAGGACTCATCAATCCGGTCGCTATCTTTGAACCGGTGGAGCTGGAGGGAACGACAGTGAGCCGTGCTAGTGTCCATAACATCAGTATTATGGAAGAATTGGAACTTGGTGTGGGGGATGAGATTGAAGTTTATAAGGCGAATATGATCATTCCGCAGATTGCACAGAATCTGACAAGAAGTGGTGTGAAAGATATTCCAGAAGTCTGTCCGGTCTGTGGCGGCAAGACAGAGATCCGCCGGGTCAGCAATGCAAAAGCACTGTATTGTACCAATCCGGAATGTCAGGCAAAGCATGTCAAAGCATTTGCACTCTTTGCGAGTCGTGATGCTTTGAATATTGAAGGTTTGTCAGAGGCAACGCTGGAGAAGTTTATTGACCGTGGATTTATAAAGGAATTCACAGACATTTTCCATTTGGATAAATGGCAGGAAGAGATTCAGACTATGGAAGGTTTTGGAGAAAAATCCTACAAGAACCTGATCGCAAATGTGGAGAAAGCAAGAGTGACGACACTTCCGAAAGTTATCTATGCACTTGGAATTCCGGGAATTGGTCTTGCAAATGCGAAGGTCATCTGCAGAGAATTTTCCGGTGATGTGGATCGTATGATTCATGCTACTGCAGAAGAACTTGCAGAGATTCAGGGAGTAGGCGAAGTACTTGCCGGTGCATTTGTAACTTATTTTCAGGATGAGAAGCATGTAGAAAGCTTGAAGCGACTGATTGCAGAGCTTGAGATTCCAAAGGAAGAAGAATCAGAGAGTCAACAGATCTTTGCCGGAGTGAACTTTGTTATTACCGGGAGTGTGGAACATTTTGCAAACAGAGGAGAGGTCAAGGAACTGATTGAGAGCCTGGGAGGAAAAGTTACGGGATCTGTCACTTCCAAAACAAATTACCTAATCAATAATGATGTGACATCGACTTCCTCAAAGAATAAAAAAGCAAACGAACTGGGAGTTCCGATTATTTCGGAGGAGCAGTTCATTAAGATGGTAGAGGAACAAAAGTAGGAAAGAAGGGAAAGAACCATGTCTGAACAGGATTATGTAGATACAATTGATAACAACGATAATAATAGCAATGACAATCATAACGATGATGAATATGAGAAAGTCTGCTTTGTCTGCCACAGACCAGAGAGCGTGGCTGGAAAGATGATCAATCTTCCGAACAATATGTGTGTGTGCAATGACTGTATGCAAAAGAGTTTTGATGCTATGAATAATATGAACTTCGGTGGTGCGATTGATTATAGCCAGCTTATGAATATGCCGGGAGTTCAGTTCTTAAATATTGATGATATGAGCCAGCAGATTCCAAAGCAGCAGCGCGTGAAGAAGAAAAAAGAAGGCGAGGAGGCAACGCCGCTCGTTGACATTCATAACCTTCCGGCACCGCATAAGATCAAGGCGAGCCTGGACGAGTATGTAGTCGGACAGGAATATGCCAAGAAAGTGATGTCTGTTGCTGTATACAACCATTACAAGCGTGTGGCAACGGATTCCATGGACGACATTGAGATTGAGAAATCTAACATGCTGATGATTGGACCTACAGGTTCCGGTAAGACCTATCTTGTCAAGACGCTGGCAAGAATTCTGGATGTGCCGCTTGCGATTACAGATGCTACATCTCTGACGGAAGCAGGTTATATTGGAGATGATATCGAAAGCGTTGTATCCAAGCTTCTGGCAGCAGCGGATAACGATGTGGAAAAAGCAGAACAGGGAATCATTTTTATTGATGAGATTGATAAGATTGCAAAAAAGAAAAATGCGAGTCAGCGTGATGTCAGTGGAGAGTCCGTACAGCAGGGAATGCTGAAGCTTTTAGAAGGAAGCGAAGTGGAAGTTCCGGTTGGAGCTAACAGTAAAAATGCGATGGTTCCGCTCACAACAGTCAATACAAAGAACATTTTATTTATCTGTGGAGGAGCATTTCCGGATCTGGACGGCATCATCAAAGAGAGACTTACAAAGCAGTCTGCAATTGGATTTGGCGCAGATCTGAAAGATAAATATGATCATGATAAGAAGATTCTTGAGAAGGTAACAACAGAAGATCTTAGAAACTTTGGTATGATTCCGGAGTTCCTGGGACGACTTCCGGTAGTCTTTACATTACAGGGACTCACAGAAGATATGTATGTGAAGATCCTGGAGGAGCCAAAGAATGCAATTCTGAAGCAGTATCAGAAACTTCTTGCACTGGATGAAGTGAAGCTCGATTTCACAGAAGATGCATTACGTGCAATTGCGAAAAAGGCGATGGAGAAGGATACAGGAGCGAGAGCCCTTCGTGCGATTATCGAAGAATTTATGCTGGATATCATGTATGAAATCCCGAAAGATGACAGCATCGGTCAAGTGAC
>ENA-OROP01002578-OROP01002578.1-human-gut-metagenome-genome-assembly--contig:-NODE-2578-length-13094-cov-34.291357_pt1 | contig 13094 bp, 8 predicted proteins | sample MGYA00242132_ERZ509056 | MGnify/ENA primary metagenome ERZ509056 (study PRJEB26280, sample SAMEA2338768) | human gut metagenome | biome: human gut; feature: human-associated habitat; material: faeces...
ATTTGTATTCTTGCTTAAATCTAATTTTTCACAACCAGTTGCATACTGAAGATATGCTACTTCTGTATCTGTCAGACCTTTGTCAGAAAGATTGATTTCTGTCTTCGCTGCTAAGTCTGCTTTAGTAAGCGCACCTTCTTCCTTTCCACTAAATACCTGATACATCGTTTGTGAAGTAAATGGAATGATATTATCATCTTTGCTTAAATTAAATTTAAACTGAGCACTTACTCCATCTAATGGCTTTTTATTCTTTTCAAATGTTGCTATTACAGTAACTTTTCCGCTGTCTTTTAATGCAATCGGCATATACTTCACAACTTCTGTTCCATCTGCTTGTTTGAAAGTCTTTTGTTCAATCTTTAATGCTGTTTGATCAGAAATTTTGAAGTTGACTTTATCGAAATCTTTTGCCTGCGTTCCCTGGAATTCATAATACTTGAAATTTCCTACTGTTACATTCTGGGATTCTGCCGCAAATGAAATCCCACTTGTAACTGTTGGTGTGGTTGTACCTTCCTGTGTCACCGCTGCCTGATTCCCCTGATCTGCTGTTGCCGCCATTACCGTAAATCCGTTGACCGGTATCATAGATATGCTGAGCAGACATGCTAACAGTTTCTTTCTACTCTTGCCATTTAAGTGGCTGAATACTTTCCATCCTTTTTGCATGAAATTCGTCCTCCTTTTCTTCATGTTTGAATCTGCATATTGCTTTGTTTATTATAACACTTTTTTGTGTAGAATGCATAAAAGAGTGATCGATTTGATCACTCTTTTAGCGCATTTTTGGGATTATTTAATTTTAATCGTTACAGTTGCTTTCTTTCCACGTACTTTTTTCCGTGGAATCTTAGTCTTCTTCATAAGTGAAAGCTCCCTATTAACTTATTATCCCTATTTACAATTACTATACTTTTTTAATTATACTCCTGCATTAATCTTTATTCAATGTATTTGTTCACATTTTATACACATTTTTCATGCATACAACAACAATAAAAAGACTAGGACAATCAGTTTTGGAAGATGTATATTTATACAATCCAAAACTGACTGTCCTAGTCTTTTGTTCATTAGAGTTTTTATTTAATTATTTTTATATCTAATGCTGTGGCGCTCCATTAGGTTCCAATGTTCCTCCAACCTGTTTCTTCATTCTGAATCGGTAGAAGATGATCGTTGCTAATGTTGACACAACTAAGATTCCAACAAATACTGCAATATCCTGTCCGATCCGTCCATCCATGGATAGTGTGTGACGGAATGCGTGTACTGTATAGCTGAATGGCATATATTTGTGTAATACTGTGTAGAAGTGTGGTGCCATATCCAGTGGATATGTTCCTCCGGCTGCACCTAACTGTACGACCATGAATACTAACATGACGTAACTTCCGACACGGTTTAATAACATCTCACCAAAGCAGATCAATGACATAAATGCCATGGATGCTAAGACGGCCATTCCAAATGTTTTTCCTACGTAGTGTGGTTCGAGTCCATTGATTCCCATTAAAACTGCAACCATGATCACTGCCTGCGCAATGGATACTGCTGCCATAACTGTGACTTTGCTTAACCACCACTGAAGTCCACTCTTGACTTCTTCGTTTTTCTCCATTAAAGGATACATTAATGTAAATGCCATACATGCTACGAATAATCCAACGGACATCATATATGGTGCCATTGCGTGACCATTGTTATCAACGTGTGAATATTCTACATTCTTAGCTTTTACTGGTGCTGCAAACATTTTGTTTGTCTTCTTGGTTGCTTTGATGCTGTTAACCTGATCTGCTCCTTTTTGTAAGGAATCTTTTAATGTCTTGCTTCCACTCTGAAGTGTTCCGATTCCATTTCCAAGAGTTGTAGATCCTGCTGCTAACTGACTTGATCCACTTGCGATCTGTCCAGCTCCAGATGCTAACTGTCCAGCTCCACTGTTTAATGTATTGTTGTTAGCAACTAAGGCTGCTGTTCCTGATTTCAGTGTTTTTGTTCCTTTGTAAAGTTTTGCTGTTCCTGACTTAAATGTTGGAAGTTTTGAGCTTACCTGACCAATTCCACTATTCAGCTGAGTTGCTCCGCTATTTAATGCTTTGGAGTTGTTTGTTAATGTTGTAAGTCCTGTGTTCAGACTTTCAACTCCTGCTGTGTAGTTTGCAATTCCAATCTTTAATCCGCTTGTGCTGTCGTTGATTCCGGATTCTAAGGTTGTCATTCCTGTCTGTACTTTTGTAGCACCTTCTGATAACTGAGTTAACGCCTGGATCATACCCATTGTATCCTGAGTTGTTCCCTGACGGTCTAATGTTGTTTTTACTTCATTTAAGCCTTCGTACAAGCCATTCATCATTGCTTTTTCATATCCAGAAAGTGTCTGGGATGATTCTGCAAGTTGCTTAGATGAATCTGCTAAAGAACTAACATATGCTTTTACCGTTGCAAGTTGCTGTTCACTACTTGCGGACTGTGTTTTTGCTGTTGTTTTTGTATCTGCCGCTTTCTGTGCATTTGTATATGTTTCATCAACATTATTTTCAACATCAGATGCTGCGCTATCTACCTCGTCGATTTCAGCTAATAATGCTTTTTTATCTTCTTCGCTTAATTTATCAAGTACAGATGAATTCTTTAACTTGCTTACTTTGCTGTTTAAATCAGATACACTTAACTTTGCATTTGCTGCACTGCTTGCTGCCTTCTTAGCTGTTTCATTGTCTGCTTTCTGTGTTGATGTCTCTGATGCGGTTGATCCAGCAGAAAGCATTTGATTCAATTCATTTAATTTTGTATTGAATGCTTCTAATTGTGTATCGAAATCGCTTCGTTTGCTTATAATTCCATCTTTCTTCGCTTCATTTTCTTTTAACTGAGTTCCAAGTCCATTGGATGTTTCTTTTGTCTGACCCAACAGATTTTTAAGGCCTGCTGATAATGTTCCAGTTCCATCTTTTAAATCCTTACTTCCACTGGATAATTTCTCAACACCTGCATTTAATGCTTTATTATTCGCTGCAAGCTGTTTGCTTCCAACCTGTGCTGTGCTGACTCCATTTGTGTACTGGGAGATTCCTAATTTTAAGGATTTAGAGCCATTGGATAACTGAGTTGCTCCTGTCTGCAGAGCTGCAACTCCATTTTTCAATGTCTTTGTTCCTGATTTTAAAGATTTTGCTCCACTGTCAACTTTGGCTACACCTGCTGTATATGTTTTTAGCCCTACGGAAAGTGATTTTGCTCCATTCTGAAATGTTAATGTGCTGGATGCTAATTTCTTTAAATTCTGTTCGATCGTATCATTTCCAGCTTTCAGCTTCTTCGCTCCGCTTTCGATCTTTTTGGATCCATCTGCTGCTTTCTGGAAACCGCTTCCGGCTGTCTTGATCTGATCAAATACGGTCTTTACATAAGTTTCTGTTACTTTTTCTCTGACTGACTTCTCAATCTTCGCTATGGCACTGTCATCCATCTTGGATGCTACATAGTTCGTACCTGGGTTTGTCTTGTATGTCAGTTTCATCTGTTTTGGATTCTTATCCATTAATGTTGTTGCATTCTTTGAGAAATTTTCTGGAATGGAAATGATCATATAGTATTCTCCACTCTTCAATCCTTCCTCTGCTTTCTTGTCACTTACAAAATGAAAATCCAGTGATCCTGAATCTTTTAGATTCTTTACCAGATCATCTCCTACTTGTAATGTTTTTCCCTCGTAATTTACCTTCTTATCGTGATTGACTACCGCTACTGGTAATTGATCTGCATCTCCGTATGGATCCCACATGGAACCAAGGAATACAGATGTATAAATTGCAGGAATCGTAATGATCGCGATCAAAATGATAATCATCCAGGGGTTCTTTGAAATTTTCTGCCATTCTCGTTTTAACATGATCACAGCTGCTCCTTCCTTGCATTTTTATTACTTATATAGAGGTCATACCTCTTTGAATCATTGGTTATTATATGCACTTCCTTGATAAAAGTCAATAATTTATTGAACATTGGTCATTTTTTTATTTCATACATAACTTTCTTTTTCATTTATGATATATCTTTTTTCTTCTGTTCATTTTCTTTTGATTCTGTTATGATAAAAGTGCTTTTTTATTTGAATTTCAATGGAAACGAGGAATTTTATTACATATGATACAAGATATTTATCCACATAAACTAAACAATCAATATCATCCAGATCAAAAACCAGATGCTGACAGCATTATTTTATATTTTACACAGGAAGGTCTTCTTCATCGTTTATTAAAGAAAGAAGACTTAGAAGAAATGGGGCAGGAAAATCTATTTTCTCTGGATGAAATGATCTATACCGGTGATGGTAAGAAACTTGCAAGACCAACTCTTTTAAATGAGGAACATCTATTTTTATCATTCCCTAGATTGAGTGATTTTGTGAATGATACTCATGTTACAGAAGAAACTCTTACATATCTTTTCTCTGTGGATGATGACAACTACTTCTTATTAAATGAAGCTCCGGAAGAAATTCCTGAAGATTATGAATTCAATACCGTACGTGAGCTTCGCAATTTACAGATTGGTCCAAAATACCGCACGTTTGCGGCGATCACTGGTTTACATCTTTATAACTGGTACCGCACAAACCGTTTCTGTGGATGCTGTGGACACAAGACCGTTCATTCTTCCACAGAACGTGCTTTAAAATGCCCATCGTGCGGTCACTTGATCTATCCAAGAATCGTGCCTGCTGTGATCGTTGGTGTTAAAAATGGTGATAAGATCCTGCTTACAAAATACCGTAAAGGATTCACTCCATTTGCATTGATTGCTGGATTTACAGAGATTGGTGAGACTTTGGAAGAGACTGTTGCACGAGAGGTCATGGAAGAAGCTGGTATTCGTGTGAAGAATATTCAATATTATAAATCTCAGCCTTGGGGTGTTGTCGATGATCTGCTGGCTGGTTTTTATTGCGAGGTAGATGGAGATACAGAGATTCATATGGATGCTTCAGAATTGAAACTTGCTGAATGGAAGAGCCGCGATGAGATTGAACTACAGCCGAATGATTTTAGTTTGACGAATGAGATGATGCGGGCGTTTAAAGAAGGGAAGTTTTAGTTTGAAGACGGAAATTATTGGTGGAATATTATAAAAAGAGATCATGTGTCCGTACGGTTGCTGACACATGATCTCTTTTTATAATATTCAAATAATTTACGTCATTCAAACCACTATACATTGTGTATGTTAGACGGTATTGGTTGATAATTTTTGTATTTATTAACCAAAGGTAAAAGGATGTCTCTTTTTCATTTAATAAAAATATTTATTTTGCTGTAGCAGTTTCTTTATGCCCACTCTTTATCTTATCATACTGTGCAAACATACCTGCAAGTAATGTTCCAGAGATTGAATGCCATACACAAGATACTGCACAGATAATTGCTGATTCTGGTGTTGATGCGAACTGGGCTGTTGTTGTTGCAAGGTTTGTTGCTAATCCAGCATTCTGCATTCCAACTTCGATAGAAATTGTTCGTTTCTTTGCTGTGTTCATTCCAGTAAGTTTTCCCGCACAATATCCAAGGAAATATCCGAAACCATTGTGTAAAAGTACTGCAACAAAGATTACGATTCCAGACTGGAAGAATTTTGATCCCTGTGATGAGATAACTCCACCAACAACACATGCAAGTCCAAGAACTGCCACACCCGGCATGACTTTCTGAACTTCTTTGAATGCTTCATTTTTTCCTAATGCGTAGTTTAATGCAAACCCGATCGCTACTGGTACGATAACCGTTTCTATGATAGATACAAACATTGGTAATCCATGAATTGTGATCTTGGCTCCGCTTGCCAGAAAGGATACCATCAGTGGTGTCATCACTGGAGAGAGGATTGTAGATACAGTTGTCATTCCAACAGAAAATGCAACATCTCCACCGCAAAGATAGGACATAATGTTTGATGATACTCCTCCAGGACAGCATCCTACAAGAATCAGTCCAAGAGCGATTCCATCTGGCAGATTCAGTAATTTTGTAATTGCAAATGCCAGGAATGGCATGATCAGATACTGAGCGATCGCACCAATACAGATATCAAATGGTCTTTGTGCAAGAATTTTGAAATCTTCTGTTGTCAGTGTCAATCCCATACTGAACATGATGACACCAATAATGATAGACTGACTCGTGAATTTATTTGCTACTGGATCCGTGAATAATTGAAAATTCACCCACCCCATCAACGATGGCAGGAAAAATGTAATGACTGCGATCGCGATGACAACGATAGATGTGTAGTCTGATAAAAATTTGCTTAGTTTTTGTAGTTGTTTCATATTATGTTACCTCCTGATATTCCTCACCGCCCTTCGCTATAAATCAAGAAAGAATCCTGCTCAGAGGACTTTTTATTTCATCGAAATTTTCTATGCAATAAAAAAGCCCCTTCTCAGAAAAATCCTGAAAAGGGACGAACTAATCCGCGTTACCACCCAATTTCTGCAATAAAATTACAGCTCTTAACGTACTATCATACGCTTTCCTTATAACGGAGGATTCCGGCGAGACTTACTGGTTCAAAATATTAATGTCAAGTAATGTTCAGTCCGCATCTTAGAGATGATATCTGTTCATGAAAATGTATCTGCTCACACCAACCGCAGACTCTCTGAAACACTTGATTCAAAAACAGCGTTGTTCTCTTCAACGAATTTCGGTGAAGTTTATTTATTTAAAATATATTATAGTCCTTTGAGATAATTTGTCAAGTTTTAGTTTGAAGACGGAAATTATTGGTGGAATATTATAAAAATGGTTATATGTCTGCGACGCGCTCTCGCTCGACTCACTACGCAGCTGTACTAAGCTCCTGAATGATCTTACGATCATCCACTCGCTAAGTGCAGGCGTGTTCCTACGGTCGCCGACATATAACCATTTTTATAATATTCAATAATTTCAGTTATCGAAACCACTGGTAGTGGTGTATGTTTTACTGTATTGGTATTTATAATAAACACTGTCTGTCACTACAAAAATTAAAAAACGATAACACTCAATATACACACCACTTAAGTTTTCCAATCTTGTAATTGTCCACACTTTAGACTTCTGGTATATGATAAAAAATAAATAAACGATCGGAAGAGCAGCATTAGAATTTTGCCACGTTTTTTACGGATTCGCAGCCGGCTTGGTGCGTTGTTTGAGCCTCAAAGAGTTCTGTTTTCAATACCCTTGAAGGCGAGTTACGCAAGGAAAGCCGGCGGATCAGCGATCTGTAAAAAACGTGAGGAAAATTCTCTAGCTGCTCTTCCGATCGTTTATTTATTTTTTATCATATATTCGAAATCTACAGTTGGCCAACTACAAATTAAAAATTTATCCACAGATCTCTACAAATTTCTTTATTCTATCTACAGAAACACTTCGATACCGATCTCCATCTTCATCGGATACCTGGAATGATACTCTCTCTCCCATTCCAGTCGCATCGACTCCCCAGCCTCTGCATGTGCTGTGTAATTGTTTGATTCCTGTTTTGTCTATGATCTTCTGGGCGTTGTTTTCGTTGACTCCACATCCTGCGATGATCTCAATCTGGTTCCCATATTTTTTCTGAAGATCTGCTAACAGATGAATTCCTTCTTCTGCGGTTGCTTCCTGTCCACTTGTCAGTAATCGATCAAATCCTAAATCGATCAGTGTTTCGATTGCCTCATATGGATCTCTTGTGCAGTCAAATGCTCTATGGAATGTTGCTTTGCGTCCTTCATTTTTTACATTTTCCAAGAATTCCTGACAACGGTTCTTATCGATTGTTCGGTCTTCATTTAAGAAACCGAAAGATACTCCATCTGTCCCATATGCTAATAGTAGCTTAAGATTCTCAAGCATCTGTTCATACTGGTAATTTGTATAGCAGAATCCCCCTGCTCTGGCTCTTACCATAGATACGATCTCAATATCGCTGTATTGTTTGATCATGATCAAGCTTCCTAAAGATGGTGTTAATCCACCTAAACTTAATGCACTGTTTAATTCTACTCTTTTGACTCCGCATTCGCTTGCCATCATGGCATCTTCGAAGCTTCCACAACATACTTCTATCATTGTTTTCCTTCCTTTACTTGCAAATATTTTATGATTCCGGCATGTATTTTTTGCCTGTTTCTGTCTGGGCAAGACCTGCCTGACTGGTTTCCTTTAAAGAACATGGCAAGAGGTCTCCGACTTCTGCCATTGCATCGATCACTTCATCCAATGGGACCTTGCTTTCAATGCCTGCCATTGCCATATCTGAGGCTGTGATCGCATTGACAGATCCAATGACATTTCTCTTGATACATGGTACTTCTACCAAACCACCTAATGGATCACATACCAATCCCAATAATGATTTCAAGGCAAATGCTCCTGCATCAAAGATCTGCTTTGTGCTGCCGCCACGAATGTACGTAATAGCTGTTGCTGCCATACAGGAGGCCGAACCAATCTCAGCCTGACATCCTCCTTGTGCCCCTGCGATACAGGCACGTTCTGCGATAACTTGTCCGACTCCGGCCGCAATATACATTCCTTCTAGCATCTTTGCTTCTGGTACTTTATGAAATTGTTCATATGTGATCAATACTGCTGGAAGCACCCCACATGCTCCGGCTGTCGGTGCTGCTACGATACGTTTCATACAGGCATTTGATTCGCCCATTTTTAAAGCATTTGCCATGACGGTCCCGACAAATTCACCGGTCAGATTCTGCATTTTTCTAACCTCTTCCATCATCTTTTCACCGTCGCCACCAGAAAGACCGCTTTGTGACTTTAAGTCTTTATCGTAACTTTCATTGGCATCTTTCATTGCAAGATACATACTGCTCATTTTCCCGATAGACTCTAAACGGTCTACCTGTCGTTCTGTCATATCATCATGTAAAATTGTTTCCCATAATTGACATTCCTGTTCTTTTGCTCTTGTTTCTATCTCTTCTACGGATGCAAATCCCATACTCTAGTCCTCCTTCATCTTAGCAAGATATGTAACTTTCTGGATTCCTTCCAGACGTTCCAAAAAGTTCAGACCTTCTTCTGGTATTTCTTTGTCACATTCAATGACCATGACTGCACTTCCACCTCTGTGATCACGGTATAATTGCATCGTTGCGATATTAACCGATTTATGAGCAAGCATTGATGTTACTTCTGCTACATGTCCTGGCTGGTCGTCATTGTGTACGACTAATGTTGTATACTCCCCGCTAAAGTTTGCTTCTAGTCCATCGATTGTGCAGATCTTAATTCGTCCACCGCCTAAGGAACAGGCTACAATCTCAAGATTCCTTCCTGATTCTCCGACAAGTAATAATTTTACACTGTTTGGATGTGCATTTTTTAATTGAATCTTTCCAATCTCAAATTTCACTCCTGATTCTTTTGCAATGTCAAAACTGTCTGGAATCCGAATGTCATCGGCTGCCATGCCAAGTAATCCTGCCACTAATGCTTTGTCTGTACCATGTCCTTTTCCTGTTGCAAGAAATGATCCATGTAATAGTATTTTAGCTTCTTTTACCGATTCTCCGAGCAGGTGCCTTGATACCTGTCCGATCCTTACAGCACCTGCTGTATGAGAGCTCGACGGTCCGACCATCACTGGTCCTACGATGTCAAATAAATTCATGTGATTTCTCCTGTCTATAAATGCCTTTCGTCTTTTGAAATGCTGTTTTGCCGTGTATCATTTTGTTTCTTGTATATAATTTACTCGTAATATATGAAAAAGGCAAGTATAGAATTTCCTATACTTGCCCTGCTTTGGAACATCTCATATTGATCTGTTAATTTTTCTTAGAAATTAAATCCTTTGATCGTTGCAAAATAATCTTCTGGTGTTTCTGCACGACGGATCATTTCTGTTGTTCCATCCTCTTTTAATAAGATTTCTGCAGATTTTAATTTACCATTATAGTTATATCCCATTGCAAATCCGTGTGCTCCTGTATCATGAATCACTAACAGATCTCCCATGTCGATCTTTGGTAATTTACGGTCGATCGCAAATTTATCGTTATTTTCACAAAGAGATCCTGTGATATCATATACATGATCTGCTGGTTCGTTTTCTTTACCCATAACTGTGATGTGATGGTACGCCCCATACATTGCAGGTCTCATTAAGTTGACTGCACATGCATCAACACCAATGTATTCTTTATGTGTATGTTTTTCATGGATTGCTTTTGTTACTAAATGTCCGTTTGGTGCAAGCATGTAACGTCCAAGTTCGGTAAAGATCTTCACATCTCCCATTCCGGCTGGTACTAATACTTCGTCATATACTTTGTGTACACCTTCACCAATGACAGCGATGTCATTACCTTCCTGATCTGGAAGGTAAGGGATTCCGACTCCACCAGATAAGTTGATAAATCCGATATGAACTCCAACTTCTTCTTTTAATTTAACTGCTAATTCAAATAACTGTTTTGCAAGTGTTGGATAGTATTCATTTGTAACCGTGTTACTTGCAAGGAAAGAATGGATTCCGAATTCTTTGACACCGAGCTCTTTTAACTGTTTGAAAGCTTCAAAGATCTGTTCTGTTGTCATTCCGTATTTTGCATCTCCTGGGTTATCCATGATATCTGTTCCTAATGCGAAAACTCCACCTGGATTGTAACGACAGGAAATCTTTTCTGGGATTCCGGCACATTCTTTTAAGAATTCGATATGTGTAATGTCATCTAAGTTGATCGTTGCACCTAACTGTTTTGCCAGAATAAATTCTTCTGCTGGTGTATCGTTAGAAGAGAACATGATCTCGCTTCCATCGAATCCACAACGATCTGACATCATAAGTTCTGTTAAAGATGAGCAGTCTGTTCCGCATCCTTCTTCTTTTAAAATCTTTAAGATTGTTGGATTTGGTGTCGCTTTTACAGCAAAATATTCTTTAAATCCTTTATTCCATGAAAATGCTTTGTATAATCCTCTTGCTGTTTCACGGATTCCTTTTTCATCATATAAATGAAATGGTGTTGGATATTTTTTTACGATCTCATCTAACTGTTCTTTTGTTACAAATGGTACTTTTGCCATGGTGTTTGGTTCCTTTCTTCTATACTTTTTGTATATTTATTTCATTTTTAATAGTTGTATTTCATTGGCCAGTGCATCTTTAAATACTTCCACCAGATTATTGTTACTGGAATACAGGCTGGTTGCTTCGTAACGATTTGTGATCGCGCCTGTTAAAACGTCTTTGGAATCCGTGATCAATCGGATCTGTTCTTTCTTACATTCTGTCAGATAAACAGTTGCTCCTTGTAAATCAAATGCTTCATTCGTTATGATCACGACTTTCTTTCCTTCACTTACCATCTTCTCTAAGTATTCCCGAAACATCTCCAGTCGTTCATTGTATACAGAGATATACGCACGCTCTTCTGCACAAAGCAGCATATCTATGATCTTATCGCAAATATGTTCTTCGCCTTTGATCGTCAGGTATCCGCCTTCGTTCTTGCGTTTGCCCGGAAGTTCCGCGATCAGCTCTGTCTTCTTCTGTTCCAGATGCCGGATCTTATTACTGCAGAATTCTTCGATCGCTACCGGTGTGTAACGAACTGTATCTTCCTCTTGTATATAGGCTGCGCCTTTGTCTACCAAGCCTGCCAGTGCATTGTAAGCGTTCGATCTTGAAATCCCGCTTTGTTTGGCTGCCTCGTATCCGTTAAGGCTTCCTTCCAGTGTCAGTAAAATGTAAAGATTGGCTTCGTGTCTTGTGAGTCCAAATTCCATCAGACGCTCTACATTATCCATCACTTTCACCTCGTGTTCCTATCTAGGACTACTATAGTCGAATTAAAAAAGAATGTCAAGTTTTCCTTGACATTATGAGAATTTTTCTTGAGTTTATTATGAATCCTTATATTTTTATATTGACATTTTTCATTACAATTGTTAATATATTCCATGTAAATATTTTACAGCATGTTAGAGTTTCTTCTTTCGTCTGTTTGCCAATCAAATATTTATCATATCATGAGTTTATGTATCAATTAATTTATTTTCTTATCTAATAGTGCTTGCCACTCTCTGTATTTTCTAATACAATGAAAGGAGAAACTTATGAGTAAAAATAAAAAATCGCTGCAAGATTTAACTTTACTTGACCGCTTTTTATTTGCTGAAGTTATGGAAGATCCTAAGACATTTGAGAATATATTATCTATTATTCTTGGAGAAGATATCTCCATCAAAGGCCGTCCACAATCTGAACACGAAAGTCGGACTTCGCCTCTAAAACGACAGGTGCGACTTGACGTATGGGCAGAGGATGAAACCGATGCTGTTTATAATGTAGAAGCTCAAAAAGAAAATACGAAAAATCTTCCTCATAGAAGTCGTTTTTATCAGGCTCTGATTGACTCCAAATTATTAGATCCTGGAGAAGTAGATTTTTCGAATATGAAAGACTGTTATTCTATTATCATTGCACCTTTCGATCTGTTTGGAAGAGGATTATATCAATATACTTTTCAAATGACTTGTGCTGAAACTGGTCAGCCATTAGAAGATGGTGCTACGCGAATTTTTCTAAATACACATGGTAAAAATTCAGAAGATATTAGTCCTGAATTAAAGGAGCTTCTTTACTATATGGAACATACTACTGAAGAAATATCTTGCTCTACTTCACGCCTTCAGGAAATTAAGAATCACGTCAATATTGTGAAATCCAGCGAAGAGATTGGAGTGAAATATATGCAGGAATGGGAAGAAAAGATTCTTGAGAAGCGAAAAGCACGTGCTGAAGGGCTAGCCGAAGGACGTGCTGAGGGGCGTGCTGAAGGAGAAACCTTCCGATTAATTCAACTAATAAAAAAGAAAATCCAGAAATCAAAATCTTTCATTCAAATTGCTGACGAACTGGAAGAAGAACCTGACAACATTCAATCACTTTACGAATGCATTTCGCAGAATATTAATCTAACAACTGAAGAAATCTACAAAATCTACATCTCACCTGATAAAACTGAAATCGAGTAGGAGGGAGTGATTAACTCCCGTCCTCTCACACCACCGTGCATACCG
>ENA-OROP01002584-OROP01002584.1-human-gut-metagenome-genome-assembly--contig:-NODE-2584-length-13062-cov-6.485431_pt1 | contig 13062 bp, 9 predicted proteins | sample MGYA00242132_ERZ509056 | MGnify/ENA primary metagenome ERZ509056 (study PRJEB26280, sample SAMEA2338768) | human gut metagenome | biome: human gut; feature: human-associated habitat; material: faeces...
GGGATCCCGGTATCCCGCGGAAAGATCGTGACCTTAAAGAGCGGTGCATTTGAAAACATGCCGGGCGTCTTCGCGGGCGGCGACGCCGTGACGGGCGCCGCGACGGTCATCCTGGCCATGGGAGCGGGACGCACCGCGGCCAAAGCCATCGACGAATATGTAAAATCACGTGCAAACGGCACACATTAAGCGAGAGTTCCGTATATTAGCTGCAACATGCAAATCCGATAAATCCGACACCATGAACAACATCAAATCCCTGATCGCCGCACTGGCTTTCGCCGGCCTGACGGCCTGCGCCGACAACAGCCCCAAAACCTTCTCGGGATTCATCACCGACGCCTCGATGAACACCGTCACCGTCCGTGCACTGACCGACGAGAGCACCTGCACCTTCGCGACCACGGCCGCCGACAAGAGCGACGCCAACGGCCTGCTGCTCGGCGCCCCCGTCACCGTAGACTACACGGGCAAGCTGAAGGACGGCGCCGCCGCCACGAAGATTGCGACCGATCCCACCTACGCCGAAGCCGTCGGCAAATGGACGATGCCCGACCCGATTGCTCCCGAAGGCGTCATGGGCGTCGAGATCATGGTCGAAGGCGCAGCCAGGTCGATCAACATGGCGACGCTGGTCTACACCTCGTGGGAGCTTCAGGGCGAGGCGGACAAAATCCTGCTCAAGGGCCAGAGCCTCGGCAACGGCCAGACCATCGACTTCACCCAGACGGGCATGATCGCCAAAACGGCCGACGGGAACTACACCCTCACGATCGAGGGCACGGGCACGGTCTACACCAAGGCCAGGCAGTAAACAGCTTTTCCGCCCCGAAAAGCCAGCGCCTCCGGACTTCCGGGGACGCTTTCGTTTCCGGGAGGGTCCGGCGTCCGCTTTTCCCCGAAAATAGCGGCTCCGACGCTTGCTAAATCCGTGCTAAATGCGTAAATTTGTGGCTACTAACCCGTTTATCCGAACCATGAACAAAATTCTGACGGGAGCCTTGCTGCTCCTCTTTTCCTCCAGCGCCGCGGCGCAGACTCCCCGCGACTCGATTGCATTCGCCACCGCCCAATGGCGCACGGCCGACCTCGGCGGCGGCGCCGAATGCCGCTACGCCCAGATCGACATGTTCGGGTCGCGGCAGAGCATCTCCGTCGCCACCTACCCCGGACGCAGGTTCACCACCTCGATCGTCCACCTCGACCGCAGGGCCGAGTCCACGAGCGATCTGGGGAAGGCCGCCGGCGCGGAGATCGCCGTCAACGGCAGCTACTTCAACGTCAAAACCTTCGAACCGGTCACCTTCGTCCTGCTCGACAGGAAGATCGTGGGACGCACCACCCCCGAGGAGGCATTCCGCACCAACGGCGTCATCGCCTTCAAGGACCGCAAGGGCCGCCGGATGGAGATCTTCCCGTGCGACACGACGCAGTATGCCGACGTGGCGCGCCGCTACCGCTCGGCGCTGGCCGCAGGCCCGGTGCTGATCGACGGCGGCAAGGTGGTCGAATACACCTCCGGGAGCAGTTTCTACACGCGCCGCCATCCCCGGACGCTGATCGGCAAACGGGCCGACGGCACGGTGGTGATGGCCGTGATCGACGGGCGTTTCAAAGGCCAGGGCGACGGCGCGACCATCGCCGAAACAGCCTACATCGCACGCCAATTAGGTCTTACCGAGGCGCTGAACCTCGACGGCGGCGGCTCCTCGACGCTCTGGACGGCGCAGGAAGGCGTCCTCAACCATCCCTACGACAACCGCCGCTTCGACCACGAGGGCGAGCGCGGGGTCCCCAACTGCATCGTGGTCCGCAGGTGACCGGCCAGCGGCCCTGAATCAAAGAACGCGGTTTGATGAAGTTGCATCAAACCGCGTTCTCATTTAACCTGATCACCCTTACTGCTTCGACTGCACGTACTGTTCGTACAACCGGTCGTAACAAGCCTTCAACTGCGGAAACTCCGCCTTCTTCACCTCGTACATGAAGACGCCCCGGTAGTGCGCATCCTCGTACAGGGCCTTCAGGATCGCTGTCCAGTCGTTGTCGCCCCGGCCCTGGCCCGGCAGTTCGTGACACTCGTTGCGGCCGTCGCCGTCGCTGACGTGAATCGTCCTCACCCGGCGTCCGAGCGCACTGATCAGCAGTTCGGGATTGTCGATGTGGTTGGTGTCGACCGCGGCGTCCACCTCCCGGGGCACGAGCGACATGATGTGCAGCACCTCTTCGACCGTACGGCCCAGCGGGCGTTCGTAGTTCCCGTCCTTGACCAGTTCGTAGCCCAGCATGTTCTCGATCACCACCCGGGCGCCGATCTTCTTCGCATCGGGAAGCAGCTCCCCGACCGAGCGCACCAGCTGCGCGATCCGCGCGTCGCGCTCCCCGTGCCCGAGATACCAGCTCGGGTGGAACAGCACGATCCGCGGCGACAGGATCTTGCAGAAGCGCAGCACGCGGCGGTGCAGTTCGACACTCCGCTGCCGCACGGCCTCGTCCGTCTGCGAGAGGTCGATCTCACGGCCGAAAGGCATGTGCACCGACCAGATTTCGATTCCGGCGCGCTTGAGGTCGCGCTTCAGCTGACGGCAGCGCGCCTCGATCTGCCGATCGTCGGTCATCTCCTTGTTCAGGAACAGCGTCGACGCGCTGATCTCGATGGCGTCGATGCCAGCCCTCTTCGCCTCGGCGAAGGTTTCGTAGGTCCAGTTCGTCACCGGGCCGAAAATCCCGGACGAGGAACCCACCTTCAGCCGCGGCGGCTGCCCGGCAAACACCGGGATTGTGCATAGGACTGCAAGCAGCAGCAGTCCGGTTCTGTAAAGTTTCATAACTGTAAAGATCATAAAAAAGTCGGGCCGATGCAAAACCGCACCTCCTTGCGGGGCCGCCGGACGCCGCGACAGATAAAAGGGGCGTTACGCCCCCAAAGATACAAAAAAAGGGGCGCACCGATGAAAGCACGCCCCCTGTGAACAGATTTATTTCACGACGGCTCCGATCACCGTCTTGCCCGTGCGCGAAGCGCCGGTCTGGTCGATGGCGCTGACCGCCTCGCCGAAGGCCGGATCGAGCGTCTCGCCCAGGATCTTCAGCTCCGAAGCGGACATGCCGTACTGGCGCGCCGGATTCGCGTCGCCGAGCAGCACGCAGGTCTTCGTCGCACCGCCGTTGTCGCCCAGCGGGCTGAGCATCGAGGCAGGATCGAACGCCGCGCCTGCGACAGCCATACCGTCGGCATTGTAGACCGTGCCTCCGATAATGGAGTTGGCGACCTTGTAGCTGGCGTCCTTGAACCAGGCGACATCGTCGGCCGCGCCGTCCGTCGTATTGCCCGAGATCAGCGTATTGTAGACCTCGATGGCCCCTCCGACGGCAGCCTGCTGCAATCCCGCACCGTTTCCGACCGTCACCGTCGTGTTGCCGGCAATCGTACAGCTGACGATCACCGCCTTGCTCGGCTTGGCCGCCGTGCCGTAGACCGCGATACCGCCGCCCTTTCCGGAATGGTTGCCGTAGACCGTCGAATTGACGATCACCAGGTTGCCGTTTTCGCGGACGTAGATACCGCCGCCGTTCTTGGTGGCATGTTCGGGGTTGACGCTGTTGTTCGAGATCGTGGTGTTGCTGATCAGCACATTGGTCTTGCCGCCCGTGTCGCCGAAGATATACATGCAGATACCGACGCCCGAGGTCTTGTTGTTGTTGAACGTACAGTTGTTGATCCGCAGCAGTTTGGCTCCGTCGGCCCACAGACAGCCGCCGTTGTATGCCGCCGTCGACTTGGTCGCATTGTCGGCAACCACGCAGTTGTCGAACAACGCCTCGGCTCCGGCGTCGACACGGATGGCGCCCATGCGGATGTCCGTATTCTCGACGATCTTGCAGTTGAGGATGTCCACCGTCGCGTTGCCGATGAAAATGCCCGCGCCGTAACTCTGGTAGAACTTCACGCCGCCTATCGTCGTGCTGCCCACCGTACTGAACTGCGACGAACCGTTCTTGATCGTGAATCCGTCGAGCGAAGCCTTCATGCCGTTCATCTTGGCCGCCGTCACCGCAACCACGTGGCATACGGCGTGGTCGCCGTCCAGAATCGTCTCGTTCGCCACGGGATCAGCCACGGCGCCCTCGGCCGCATCGGCCGGATAGCCGCCGATCATCGAGAAGTTGCTGTGGATTTCGAACGTGTTGTCCAGCGCGGTCTTCATGCCCGTCAGCGGAACCGAAGGCACGTAGGAACCCGCAGCCACATGGATCACGTCGCCGTTCATCGCCTGGTCGATCGCGTTGGCCAGCGTGGTCGCCGTCTCCCATGTCAGGCCGTCCTTGTCGGCCGAGCCGTCGGTCTTGACATAGTAGTGCGTCGCCAGGTCCGAAGCGCTCGCAGCGGCCTGCGTCACGGGCAGCGTGACGTTCTCGCCCTTGATGACATAGGCCGAGATCGTCGCCGTGCGTTCGTCGAGCGTACGGTTTGCGGCCACGGTCACCGTGATCGTGGCGTCGCCCGGTCCGTACGACGGATCGAACGACACCCAGTCCTTGTCGCATTCGATGCGCCACGGAAGGTTCGATTTGATCGAAAGTTCGTAGTCCTTGGTGGCCTTCTCCGCGGTGATGCTCGTCTCCACGAACGACAGTTCGGGCGTCTCGGGAGTAAAGGCCGTATCGTCGCTAAAATCCTGGCAGGCTCCCAGCGCCGCGCATGCGGCCGTCAGGAGCAGGTATTGAAATATCGTTTTCATCGGTTCCGTCTTTTATTGTTCAACAATCGCCAGTCCGGTCGCCACCTTGCGCATGACTCCGCCCTGGTCGGTCGGCCAGTTCAGCAGTTTGAGTTCGCCCTCCGCACCGTCGCGAGCGATGAAGGTCGACGAGCCGCCGCCGTCGAGGTTGAGCGCGTCGCTGGCTCCGCAGGCCGACATCAGGTTCATCAGGTCCAGCAGGTCGGCGCCGTTCGAATAGTAGAAGTTACGGCCGTCGACCACCATCAGGTAAACCTCCTTGCCGTCCTGCGACACGCCGATCGCCGTACGCGGCTCCATGTTCGCCACCGGCATCGTGTTGCCGCTCTGGTCCAGCTGCTCGCCGTTCTTGAGCAGCAGCGTGCTGCGGCCGCAGACCGCTTCGCGGACGATGTCCTTGTGAAGAGCGTACTCCTCCTCCGTGAAGCAGCAGGCCCTGTTGTCCTTCGTGATCACGAAGACGTTGCAGTCCGTACGGCTGAACGAAGTCTTCACCGCCACGCCGTCGCGGTAGCATACGCCGTAGGGGATGTAGGTCGTCGTATTGAAGAAGTCGGCGTTCGTGCCGCCCAAGACCTTCTTCCCGTTCTTCTGCATCGCTTCGAGCTGCTTCATAATCGTCTGGCCGGTGCCCACCTGGTTCTTGTCGTCGGCGAGCGTCGTGCGCAGGGTGATTTTGTCGTTCAGGGCGATCTTGAACAGGAACAGCTGCATGGCCAGTCCGTCGTCGGCCAGAAATGCCATCTCCAGCACGTCCACGCCGTCGGCCAGGTTGTAGGTCCTGTCGCTCTTCACGTGAGCCACATACCCGTTCGATCCGTCGACGATGCTCTGTCCCCAGGCCGTCTGGGCGGTCGTGTCGAACTTGGCGTATTCGTCGAAAGCATTCGAATTGTCGCACGCAGCAAGCAGCCACACGCACAACAGCATTCCGATCATATATCTGTATGTTTTCATCGTTTTATCGTTTTATGCATATTGGACAATCCCGCTAATAACCCGGATTATTCGGTTTGAGGTTCGGATTGTAAAGCAACTCCCGGCTCGGAAGCGGCATCAGGCACTGGTAGTCCTTCGTGCCGAGCGTCTGCGTAGCCTTTCCGGTCCGCACGAGGTCGTACCAGCGGAAACCCTCGGCGAGGAACTCCAGACGGCGCTCCTGAAGCACCGCGTCGAGAAAATCGGCTTCGTTCCCCGGACTCACCCTGTCGAGGCCGCGCTTTTCCCGCAACTCGTTGAGACGATCCAGACCTCCGTTCAGCCCCTGCGCCTCGGCGCTGATCAGGTACATTTCGGCCAGACGCGAAATCACCACGGGGTCCGACCCGGTCTGCCCGCTGGGGTATTTGTTGACGAAGTTCAGGTTGTCGAGCGTGGTGATCGACACCTCCTTGCGCAGGTCGTTGTCGGCGTACATCGTCATCACGTCGCCCGCGGGACGGTAGTTGTAACTGCCCTTGTTGGGGTGGTTGTAGGAGTAGAACTGGTTGGAAATCTTGATCGACGAACCGTCCTCGGTCAGGCACGAGAAGGCGAAGATCACCTCCTTGTTGGCCTTCGAGCGGAAAATCTTGTCGAAGTCGTCGAGTGCGTAATTCGGATTGGTGATCAGGCTCTCGGCCAGCTCCTTGGCCTCTCCCTTCTTGCCCAGATAGAGTTTCACGCGCGCTTTCAGGGCCGTCACGGCGGCGGGCGACACGTAGTAGAAACTGTCGGCGCTCAACCCGTTCAGGAAGCCCGAAGCCGCGTCGAGGTCCTCCTCGACCAGTTCCCAGGCCATCGAGGCCGGATCGCGCGAAACCTTGGCCTGGGTGTTCTGCCGCAGGACGGGCACGTCGCCGAAGCGGGTCACCAGACAGAGGTAAATATACGCCCGGAAATAGCGGCACTCGCCCAGCACCCGGTTCCGCGTGGGGCTGTCGGCCAGCCCCTCGGCGATCGACATGACGTTGTTCACCTGCAAAAGCGCCTTGTAGTAGCCGTTCCACTGGCTGCTGACAAACGTATGCAGCGCATTGGAAAGCGAGTTGATCAGGTCGATCGGGCGGCCCGTGCTGGTCATCAGCTCACCGCCGAAGAGGTCGAACGCGATGTAAGAGTAGTAGGTAGGTCCCTCCTGGACCTTATTGTACATTCCGATGCGCAGCGCCTCGATGTCGTCGGAGCCGACCACCGTCGGGGAGACCGCCGAATGCGGCTCGATGTCGAGCATGCCGTTGCAAGCACCCATCAGGGGCAGCAGGGCAAACAAGATGATTTTATGCAACGATTTCATGATTGTCGGATTTAGAAAGTGATGTTTACGCCTAACTTGAAGATGCGCGGCTGGGGAACGCCGTCGTTATCCTCGCCGTAGAAGCGCGGATCGAGATTGACGCTCGTCTCGGGGTCCCAGCCGGGATAGCGCGAGCAGAGGAAGACGTTGTCGCCCTGGGCATAGACCCGGAGTCCCTTGAGGTGGATTTTCGAAACCAGCCGCTGCGGGAAGGTGTATCCCAGCGTCACCGAGCGCAGGCGGATGAACGAACCGTCGGTCAGGTACATCGTCGAGTTCTTGCCGTTCCATCCGCTGTACGAGTAGATCGCGCGCGGGTATTTGTCCGACGTGCCGGGTCCCGTCCAGCGGTTGTCGGCATAGGCTTTCAGCAGCGAGCGGGTATAGCCGGGCTTGGAGCCGTGGATCATCCACGACGCATACACGTCGTTTCCGTAGCTGTACGTAAAGAAGAGGCTCAATTCCAGCCCTTTGTACTTGAAGGTGTTGTTCCAGCCGCCCGAGAATTTGGGGTTGGGGTTGCCCGTGACGATACGGTCGTCGTCCGTGATGTCCCCGTCGCCGTTGCGGTCCCAGTACTTGACGTCGCCGGCGCGCACGCCCTTGTCGTAGAGCGCCTGCGGCACCTCGCCGTCGTACTGGTAGATGCCGTCCGTGCGGAAGATGTACCACGAACCCATCGTCCGGCCGAGTTTCAGCGCGCGGTTGGCGCCGATCGACAGCAGGTCGTCTTCGAGCAGCGACGTCAGCTTGTTGACGTTGCGGGCGATGTTGAACGACGAACTCCACAGCACCTTGCCCAGATTGAGGTGGGTGTTGATCGTGAACTCGACACCCTTGTTGCGCATCGACCCGATGTTGCTCAGGATCGAGGTCTCGCCCGTCGTGGCGTGCACGGGCTTCGAGTAGAGCAGGTTGTTCGTGTTCTTCAGGTAAACGTCGGCGATCATGTTGATCTTGCCGCCCAGGAAGCTCAAGTCGAATCCGGCGTTGTACTGGTCGGCGGTCTCCCACGTCAGACGGTCGTTGCCGCTCGACGAAATGGCGATGCCGCTCTGGCCGCCGTAGTTGACGCCGCCGCTGATCAGGGCCTGCCAGCCGTAGTTGCTGATTCCGTCCTGGTTACCCGTGCGGCCGTAGCTGGCGCGGATCTTCAGGTCGGTCTTCTCGGCGTTCCAGAACGACTCGTTCGAGACGTTCCAGCCGACCGACACCGAGGGGAACCAGCCCCAGCGGCAGTCGGGCGCGAAGCGCGACGAACCGTCGGTACGGATCGTGGCATTGACCACGTAACGGTCCTTGTAGGCGAGGCTCAAACGGGCGAAATAGGATTCGATGGCATATTCCGACAGTCCGGCGCTGGCATCGACGATGTTGGCGGCCACGCTCGCCACGTCGAACGCCGGCGAGGGATAGTTCTGCGCATCAATGTACGACGTGCGGCTCCTGGTCTTGAGGAACGAGTGACCCACCATGGCCCCGAGTTCGAAATCTTCGCCGATCTTGCGGTTATAGTTGGCGTAGAGGTCGATCGTGTTGGTCATCACGAACCGGTTCCGGTCCAGGATGCGGCCCTTGTCGGCAGCATAGGGGTGGTTCTGATTGTAATAGATGTAGTCGTAGGTGTAGGCCGAGTCGTTGTTGTACGACGCCCTGACCGTCAGGCCCTTGATGATCTGCGCCTCGGCCCAGAACGAACCGATGAAGCGGTAGTTGTCCGTATAGGAGGTCTCCTCGGAGAGAATCTGCACGGCATTGTGCAGCAGCAGTTCGTCGGTTCCGCCCGTGTAATAGCCGCCGTTGGGTTTGTAGGGACGGTCGAAGGGGCGCTGCTGCACGGCGCGTCCGATGATCGTCGATCCGAGATCGGCTCCCGGGATACGGTTGTTGTGCAGGTAGTTGCCGCTGATGTTGGCGCCCACCTTCAGCCATTTGAACATTTCGTGGTTGATATTCGACTTGAGGTTGACCTTCGAGATGTCGTTCGTCTTGATGACGCCCTCCTGGTAGTTGTAGCTGCCCGAAAGGTAGTATTTGGTCTTGGCGTTGCCGCCCGAAAACGACAGGTCGAGGTAGTGCGACTGCCCGAGCCGGGTGATCAGGTCGAGCCAGTCGGTGTCGGGCATGTCTCCGTAGGGATTGCGGATGGGCTTGACATATCCCGAGCTGTTGACCGTGAAGCCGTTCTGGCGGTTGTAGTTGTCGACGCCCTCGTTGAAGACCTCGACGTACTGCTTCGAACCGACGTATTCGCGGCGCCCGGTGTTGGGAAACTGCGTGATGCTGAAGCCGTAGTTGACCTTGACCTCCGATTTGCCCTCGCGGCCCTGCTTGGTGGTGATCAGCACGACGCCGTTGGTGGCGCGCGAGCCGTAGATCGCGGCCGAAGCGGCGTCCTTCAGCACCTCGATCGACTCGATGTCCGTGAGGTTGAGCGTCGCCAGCGAACTCATGTTCTCGCCGAACGAATAGAGCGACGCCGAGTTGTTCGACAGCGGAATGCCGTCGATCACGTAAAGCGGCTCGTTGCTGGCGCTGAGCGACGACGAACCGCGGATGCTCATCTTCTCGGCCGAGCCGAGGTTACCCGAACTGGTCGAGATCGACACGCCGGCGATGCGGCCCTGAAGGAGTTCCGAGGGCGACATCACGCTGCGCATGTTCTCCTCGGTGGGCTTGAACTGGCTGATGGCGTTGGTCACCAGGCTGCGGCGCTGCGTGCCGTAACCGACCACGACCACCTCGTCGAGGGCCATGTTGTCGTTTTCGAGCCGGACCTCATAGAACCGTGCCGGATCGTCCACCGCAACCTCCCTGGTCTTCAGGCCGAGGTAGGAGACGATCAGGCGGACATCCGTGCGCGCCCCGATCCGTACGGAGAACGAGCCGTCGAGGTCGGTGGTGGCGCCGATCGTCGTGCCGTCGACGATCACCGTGGCGCCGGTGATCGGATTCCCGGCGCTGTCTTTCACGACGCCCTTCACGACGGCATTGGCCGAAGCGCGGGCCGCGGCGTCCCGCTTCGCGGGGACGGACATGATGGCGATCATCTTGCCCTCGACGCTGCTCACGACGTTCTGTCCGGCGAACATCTTCCCGACGACCGCGCCGATCTCCTCGTTTTTGACATCGAGGGTGATCTTCTTGTTCACATCGGCATCCTTCGTCTTGATGACGAACGAGTAGCCGTAATCCTTTTGCAGGCGTTCGATCGCCGCCTTGACGGTCGCATTGCGGACCGACAGGCTCACCTTCTGGGCCGAGGCCGCGGAGGCCTGGAACAGGAAGCACAGAAGTGCGGCAAGCGTGATCAAACTTTTGACGGAAGGTAAAAGTTTATTCATTACGTTAAGATTTGAAGTTTTGAGAAATAGGTCATTAAAGATTCCGTTCGTTCTGTGTACTACATGATATGGTTATTTTAGGGGTGGCGATATGTAATATACCTCGGCTTCCCTGCGCACCGAGAAAAGGCGGTCCTTGTTGAGCGCATCGAGGATTTCGTCGAGCGACTCCTCGTTGACGAACGAGGCGTAGTAGGTCTCGTCGCACAGCGATTTGTCCGTGACGACGATCTCGACGGCGAAGTGGCGGCGCAGGTCGGCGACGATGTCGCCCAGGGTCTGCTCCACGAAGAAGAAGTTGTCGTTGTCGATCCAGTTCGCATAGGAATCGGGATCGAAATTGAGGAAGTCGATGTGATTGTTGGTCTTGTTGAAACGGAGGATGTCTCCGGGCTCGAGGGTGAGTTTCCCGTTCATCTTCGACGCCTTGATGACTACCGACACCTTGCCGCGCACCAGACTCACCTCCGACTTGGCGTCCTCCTGGTAGGATTTGAGGTTGAACTGCGTGCCGAGCACCTTCACCTCCAGCCAGTCGGCGGAGACGATGAACGGGCGGTCCTCGTCGCGGCGGACGTCGGCGAACATCTCGCCCGACAGGTAGACCTGCCTCATCGAGCGGTTGAACTGCTTGGGATAGATGAGTTTCGTACCGGCGTTGAGCCACACGTGCGTGCTGTCGGGCAGCACGATCTCGCGGCGCTCGCCCATGCCGGCATAGACCTCCACCCACTCGCGCGGGGTGTTGGCCTGATGCCTGTAATGGAGCGCCAGAACGACGGCGGCAACGGCGGCGGCGTATTCGATTATACGGAGGGACCACCGCCGGAGGTTACCGCTGCGGGGGGGGGAATTCGGGGCGGGGCATGCCGCGAGGATCGAGTCCAGCTTACGCCGCACGCGCTCCTTGCCCTCGGGATCGTACTCGGTCTCGGTAGCGTCCAGCAGGTCGCTGAACAGCTGGTCCAGCCCCGGGTCCTTCAGCCGCTCCCGCAGCCACATGCGCACCTGCTGCGCCTCGGCTTCCGTGCAGTTGTCCCGCATGTAGGCAAGCAGCTGTTCACGCGACATATTTTTCTTGGTATCCATAGGTTTCGTCTTGTTTTCAGAAGAACAGCACAAAAAAGAGCGTCACGACGGAGATCGTCTTGCGGATCTGCTTGATCGCCAGGTCGACGTGCTTTTCGACCGTGCGGATCGAGAGGTTCAGCGCCCGGGCGATCTCGGCATTGGTCATGTTGCGGTCGTAGCGCATGGCGAATATCTCGCGCCGCTTGTCGGGCATCGAACGCATCACCGAGTCGATGAACCCGACCCGTTCGCGCACGTCCACGTAGTCGTAAATGTCCGTATCGCCGTCGGCGACGTTGAGCATCGCATCGTTGATGTCGCTGCGCAGCATGTTGTACCGCAGCCGCATGTAGTCGAAAAGTTCGTTGCGCGTGGCGACCAGCAGGTAGTTGCGCACCGACAGTTCGGGATTGACCTGCTCCTTGCGCATCCACATTTTGACGAAGACGTTCTGGATGATGTCCTCCGCCACGGAAGAGTCCTTGACGATATGCCTGGCGAAGGTGTGCAGCAGGTCGTAGTAGCGGTCGAAAAGCACTCCGAAGGCTGCCTTGTCGCCGCCGCGCATCATCACGACAAGCTCCGAATCCCGTAAACGATTCTGCATGCCCGTCAGTATTTGCTCATGTCCGTAACCGCATAGGGCGTCCGGCAGGCCTCCAGCGCCGCCCGGATCGCCACCGGGGCGTTGGCGTCGGTAACCGGCGTCGAATAACCCGTCGTCGAGGTGCTGGAGGTCGAATAGCGGTAGCCGTTTCCCTCGACGCTGACGCCCGTGCAGGGCGTGACGAGCGTCCGGAACACCGTCGCGGCGGCCGCGTAACGGCTGATTCCGTAGTCCATGTGGTAGGAGTCGCGCGTGAGGTCCATCCCGTTGTCCCTGTTCAGCGACGAGGTCCGCAGGTTCTGGAGCGACGTTCCCGAGGGGATCACGATGTCGATGCAGGTCTGGGCGGTGATCTTCCGCACCTGGGCCACGATCGCCTCGAACATCGCCTGCTGGTTGGCGAAATACTTCGGATAATGGGAGTGGTAGGCTCCGTAGGCCTGGGCCATGATGTAGCCGATCGTGGGCCGGTCGAGGGGCTGCGCCTGCTGGATGTAGTCGCAAAGTCCGGAAATCGCGCCCCGCTCGGTCTCGTCCCACTCCCACGCATAGTACGAACCGGTGTGCTCCTGCAACGTCACGATGTCCCACGTATCCGACTCGACAATGCTCTTGAGCGAACGGTTCAGCGTCCCTTCGTTCTCCCACTTCGTCGCTCCCGGCTCGCAGTAATAATAGGTGCAGATGTCCGGCGCGGCATAGTTCTCGAAAAATTCGGGCAGCTTATAGCCGCCGTGATAGGCCCGCACCATCCGGACATGGGTGATTCCGGCGCTTTTCAACATGCCCGGCAGATGCTCCGTGGCATCGACCGTAAAACTATTGCCGATAAAGAGTATCTTGAGGGATTTGCCTCCCGCCGGCAGCGGCGGGTTGAACGAGCCGTTGAGCTCGCTCCCGATCCGGATCACCTCGCCGTCGGCGAAGACGAAGCAGACGTATTTCCCCGTGTCGAGCACGCAGCGCAGCGCAACGGCTCCGCCCGCAGGAGCGGCCGTGCCCGTGTCGGCCCCGTCGAAAGCG
>ENA-OROP01002595-OROP01002595.1-human-gut-metagenome-genome-assembly--contig:-NODE-2595-length-13011-cov-2.895415_pt1 | contig 13011 bp, 12 predicted proteins | sample MGYA00242132_ERZ509056 | MGnify/ENA primary metagenome ERZ509056 (study PRJEB26280, sample SAMEA2338768) | human gut metagenome | biome: human gut; feature: human-associated habitat; material: faeces...
TCTGCTTGTGTTTTTGGGAAAAGATTTTCTTCAGGTTCCTCTAAAAATATATCGCTATGTTGGTATCTCGTATAATTGTTATATCGTTGCAAGAAATCATTTCTTTCTTTTTCTGATGAAAAAGAAAGAAATTCATTATTAAGTTTCAAATCATATGATTGTTTTATATTTTTCTCGCTGTCAGATTTCTTCAATGCAGTTTTATACATTCTGTACATAAGATTTACATTGTCACGAGTCTTGATAAAGCTTTCTGATTTTTCATTAAAAACAATTCTCGTCAAATAATGCACATAAAGCATAATAGGAATCAATGACTGTAAACCACTAGATATATTAGACATTGGCAACCCATTTTCTAAATTGTCAAATTTAACCATGTCTTTATCTTGTTTTTCATCGTAATAATATTCAGCTCCTAGCGACAATATTGAAAGATGTTTGCCTACAAATTCTTTTCTTGATTCAGCCCAATCTGCCATAAAGCTACGTGTATTTGTTTCCTCATATGATAATTCCATCCAATTCGGAACAGTAGCAATTACATTTCGTTCAGCAGGTATGTATGACAATTTCGCTCTTTTATAAAATCGTCCCTGATTAGTAAACTTACACGTAAATTGCTTATTTGCATGTACATACTCTAGTGTCAGAAAAGTTGTTTTGTAAACAATTCTTAGATCTGGGCTTGTATCATATCCTTGAAGTTTATGAAAATCCAATAGTTGTTCAAAAAAATAGTTATTTTTTTGAAAAAAAGCAATATCTTTGGAGACCATAAGTCTCTTCTCAACCCACGCACAATGACATGCTATTTTTAATATGCAACTTTTACCAGCACTTTGAGGACCAATAAATACATTAACACGCGAGAAATCTAACTTCACTTCTTTAATAGGTCCAAAATTATATATCTCAAGATGTTTTATTGCCATACTTTTTTGTAACAAAGATAACAGTTTATAGCCAATTCTCATATTGAAAATGAAAAAATTATGCGCTATTTAGAGGAAAACTATATTAAGAACTGATTAACTTCAACCTTAAATGAATAAATAATCCACATAAATTCAACTTAATATCTTTTCTTCATTAATTTATCCATATCCTCAGAAATCTTATCATCTGTAACTTTTGCGTATCCTTGTGTCGTTCTGATATTTGTATGTCCCATCATTTTGGATATGCTTTCCATGGGAACTCCGGCAGAAACCATCAAGGTACCGAAAGTATGACGGCTTTGATGGTATGACAAGTTATGCTTGAACTGAAGCGAAAATCCCAATTCATGTATCTCAAACCAAATCATACTCCGTATGGGTAACGGGAAAATGGGCTTACTGTCATCTGTCGTATTATACAAGGAAATTATCTGCTCCGCTACCGGGTGCAATGGTATAAATGACTCAACACTTGTTTTCTTGCGGTATGTTCTGATATATTTTCGTCCTTCTGCAGTTGTACCTATATGATGTGGATAGAGATTGCGTACATCAACGTAAGCCAAACCGCAAAAACATGAAAATATAAAGGTTCTTCTTGCAAGTTCCTGTAGTGGATCCGGTTTTGGATGGCTCATTATCTCCTGAAGCTGATTCTTGCTTATATACATGAGCTTTGTAGATGCCTTCTTTTCATATTTTATATCATCCAAAGGATTATATCTTAAAATTCCGTTATCCACGGCAAGATAAACCAGACGTTTCAGCCAGCAAAGACAATGGTTACGGTATGATGGCTTATGAGGGTAATTTGTTTTCAGATACAAAATGAAATTAGTGCCAAACTCTTCGGTAATATCTGTAAAAAGCATGTCCTCCTTGCCCAGAGAACGGATGTATTCCCCCAGATAGTAATGATACATTTTTGATTGCCTGTAACTGGAAGTTGAATCTATTTGAATGGAACGGATTTTCAGATTTTCCCGTTCCACCTCCCCTGCCTGTAATATGTATTTCGGGATGTCGACTGCTCCAGTCATAGCTGTTTTCAGCAACTCTGCACTGATGACACCGTTTACTTTCAACAGTTCAGCATAAGTTTCATCTATCCGTTTTTTATACTCGCAAAGCATTCCGTTCAGTCTGTTGTTCTTGACTTCCCCTTTTTTGCTGTTCCACTCTTCCGGTTGGCAATATAACCCAGTCGATAATACAACAGCTTTTCCATCTATTGTAATACGACACATGATTGATGTAGTTCCGTCAGATTTGACTTTACTGCGGTTTATATAATACAGTTGCTTATATGTACTTCTCATGACTCTTCCTTTTTTGATTTATAATACCAATTTCATATCACTCGTTGCTTCGATAAATTTGTCCATATCCTCGAAAAGTTTTTTAGGAGTTACCCTTGCATAAAGCTGGGTAGTCGTTAGATTGGTATGGCCCAACATTTTGCTGATTGTTTCAATAGGAACACCAGCCTCAAGGGTTATCAGACTTCCGAAGGTATGTCTTCCCATATGATAGACCAAATCACAGCTTATGCCAGCCAGATCCCGCAAACCTTTCATGTGGCGTCTCATATTGGGGTGGTGTATCATCGGGAAAAGTTCTTTCCTGTCATTCGAACGATATTTTTCTATAAGAGCGATAGCCTCCGGCAGCAATTTGACGCGGGCCAGGTATTCATTCTTCTTTCTCAGATACTTTAACCATAAGCCACCTTTATCGTCCTTGTATATATTATCTCTAGTGATTGAAACTGCATCCGCATACGGAACTCCTGTATAACAGGCAAAGAGAAACAAATCCCTGGCTATATTATGAGTGATTCTTTCCGGTGGTATTACGACATCACGGATCTTCTCAAAATCCTCACGACTCAAAGCCCGTGGTGGTTTCCGGTTCTCTTGGGGTAGTTTGAAATTCACAAAATAACGCTTCTCCGCATGTCCTTCCTTGAATGCCATCCGGCAGATTTTCTTCAGGATTGCCAGATAATGTCTTGCCGTATCTACCGCAAGTCCTTTGTCCTTCAGTATATAATCCTGAAACTCCCATGGGATGTGTTCATTCAACTGTCCAAAAGCAACATCACTTGTCTTGAATCGTTTTTGAATGAATTCGCCAAGATACCTGCGGGTGTAAATGTATGTTGACATGGAGCTTTTAGCTACATCAATACCGATTCTTGAGCGCATATCCTCGATATGCATATCAAGCCGTTTCAACAGAGTAATCTGGGTTTCTACACTTCCCTGCAAAAGTTCTTTGACAGCAGTCGCGTCAAAATCAATCTTACGTTCAACAAGTGAATCAAATGCAGAATTGACCGAAAGCAAGAGCCGGTCAATTTTTGCATTAACATCAACGGCTTCTTTACTCTTTCCATTTAGTCGGCTCTCTCTTGGATTCCATAACTCCGGAGTACATGACAGCTTACAACTGAATTGCGCCATCGTGTTGTTTACCGTTATTCGCCCCATTATCGGAGCCTTTCCGAATTTGTCAAGACCGCTCTTTTTCAGGTAGAGCAGCACCTTGAATTTTTCTACTTTCATACGCTTATTTTTTTAATGGCAAAATTACCTATTTTATAAGCGTCCTTTGATATGCAAAATGCTGACATACAGTGAATAATAGCCTCTGTGACAGATTCTTTATTGTTCAGTCTGTTACCTGTTCGGTTCAGGTAACTGGGGAGCTAACATTCTGGTAACTGAACACCTGCAATATCCTGTCCATTTTTGCTTTCCATTATCTCAGCAAAAAACAGAACTTTTGCTCATATTCAACCGATTACGTTTCCCTTTCTCATCCCTTCATCTACTTGCTTCCTGTATTCTGTTCCACACTTCCCGTCACACGTTCGCGACGATGATGCTGACGCTTGGCGCCGACCTCTATATCACCTCGAAGTTGCTCGGTCATGCCGACGTGAAGATGACGCAGGTGTACGCCAAAATCATCAATCAGAAAAAGGACGATGCAGTCAATCTGGTGAACGGGTTGTTCGACTGAAACATAAATGGTTCTTTGTACCGGAGCGGCCATATATATTTTAGTTTACTTTAGTATCTATATATAAGGGAGAAAAACTAAACTAAACCATTTTCAAGTAAACAATCGAAAGGAAATCGGCGGCGAAAGTTTGATCCAAATAAGGGCTTTTACCGCCTTATATAAAAGGAACAAGTCGTCTATAGTATTGACCTTCCGCCAATGAAAAATATCTCTGAATAGGCTGCTGGAATATGCTGCCCGACCCGGATAACGGTTCCCGTTTCTTCTTTCTGTTCCCCTTATATTGCTTGACAGACGTGCGTGTTGCCGGAGGAACTCAGATGGTAATTCTGCGTCGGAATATACCAACCTGTTTGCCACTTTATAATCAGGCCAATATTGGACAACGAGACTGCCCCTGCTTGCAGATTGTGTGGCAGCCCTCCCGCCGCCGAACGGTGGTAGGGGTATTAGGCTACCCCGAAAGAATTTTCGTGGCAGACGGGCAAGCCTGAACCAAAATGACTTTGGCAGGCATTATATATTTAATCAATGTCGCTATTGTCGAGGATATTCCGATAAAAATGTCATCATAAAGATGTTATCAAATGGAAATATAAACGATATCTCTGATGTGGAACTCAAAAAAATCTTGATTTTGTTTTGCCGATAAAAATAAATTACATATGTTTGCATTAACAATTTTGTTAGATAATATTGTTAATACGGAATCTGAAATGCATGAACAAGAAAAAAACAACACGGAACAGCTGATTCTGGAGGCTGCCGAGCAGGAATTTTTCACCAAGGGATTCGGTGGCGCGCGCACGGCTGTGATCGCCGAGAAAGCGGGTGTAACGCATGCCATGCTACACTACTATTTCCGTAAAAAGGAATATCTGTTCGAGCGCATAGTCGCAAAAAACATCTCGCTCCTTGCGCAGGCGATTACCGTGGCTGTCGGTAATTCCGATTTGCCGATTGTGGAACGGCTGAAATCGGGTGTCGCCGCGCACTTCGATCTCATTGCCGCCAATCCGCAGTTGCCCCGGTTCTTTCTCAACGAGGTCCTGTCGCGCCCCGAACATTACCACATCCTGTATGAACGGATAAAAGAGGTGAGCGATAACCTCTTCGCAACCCTGCAGAAAGATGTGGACGAAGCGTCCGGACGCGGAGAGATTGAGTATGTGGACATACGGATGCTATTCATCAGCCTCTTGTCGCTCAACATATTTCCGTTCATCGCCTATGCATTTATAGAACCCGTATCGAACGAACTGTTGGGCGGCATGATGGCCGACCGGGAGAAATATCTTGCCATGCGCAAGGCGGAGAATATCGAAATGATCCTGCGCAGAATCAAAAAACAATAGGCCATGAAACGATTTGTCATATGTTTGCTGCTCGCCATACCAACGACAAGGCTCGCCGTCGCCCAGTCGCTTGACGAGTGCCGGCGTTTGGCGCGGGAACACTATCCCGAAATTCGGCAGTACGACCTGATTGCACAAACCGAGCAATATGATCTCTCGAATGCCGCAAGGGCCTGGATTCCGCAAATTGTCCTCTCGGGACAAGCGATGTGGCAGAATGTTGCCGTAAATTTCCCCGAAGCCTTTTCCGAGATGCTGGCACAGCAAGGCCTGCACATTCCGGGCATGCGCAAGGATCAATACAAAGTAGCGCTGGATGTCTCCCAAACTATCTGGGACGGCGGGCAATCCAAAGCCAACCGGACGATTGCCGAAGCGGATGCTGCCGAACAACGCAGTCGTCTGGATGTAAGCCTGTACGATTTGCAGGCGAGAGTGGATGGTCTCTATTTCGGTATTCTGCTTTTGGACGAACAGGTTGCACAGGTCGAGGCGAAGATCGGGTTGCTGGAGAGCAACTTGTCGCGGATGCAGGTGTATCGCAAAAATGGAGTCGCCATGCAGGCCGACGTGGATGCCGTCGAGGCGGAGTTGCTTGCGTCGCGTCAGTCCCTCGGCCAGATAGAGGCCTCACGTGCGAGTTATCGCCGCATGCTGGAACTGTTCATAGGATGTCGATTGAGAGACGATGCACTGGAAAGACCGGTCCTGTGCGAAGCGAAAAGCCATCTTTCCGCACACCCGCAGCTCGCATGGTTCGACGCCCAGCATGAAAAACTGGAGGCCCGGCGCGATGCGGTCAGGAGCTCGCTGACGCCCCGATTCAGCGCCTTTGCACAGGGATTTTACGGCTACCCGGGATTGGACATGTTCAAAAGCATGGTATCGGCGGATTGGCAGTTAAATGCCATTGTCGGAGTGAGGATGTCATGGAATATCGGAGCATTCTACACCAAACGGAACAATCTCGGGAAGATCGACGCAGCGCAGCGGCAGATTGATGTGCAACGCGACATATTCCTCTTCAATACACAGGTGCAGACGGCACAGGACGACGGGGAGATTGCCCGTTTGCGCAAGGCCGTGACGGAAGATACCCGGATCGTGGAGCTGCGGCGCTCGGTACGCATGGCCGCGGAATCAAAACTCGAAAACGGAGTGATCGACGCGACGGACTTGCTCCAAAAGATTACCGACGAAACTTCCGCCATGCTGAACCGCAGCACCCACGAAATAGAACTGCTACAGGCAGTGTACAGATTGAAACACACATTAAATCAATAGATGCCATGAAACAGATTTCATATATCGTCCTGGCGATGCTTGCCGTATCGTGCGGTCCCAGCACCCCATACGATGCTCAGGGCACATTCGAGGCTACCGAAGTGGACGTTTCCTCCGAAGCGGCGGGGCGCATTCTTCATTTCGATGTCGAGGAGGGTATGCCTGTAACAGCGGGTGCGGTGGTCGGCGATATTGACAGCACGCAACTCCATTTACAGCGTAAGCAACTTTTAGCACAACTCTCGGCCCTCGCGGGTAGTCGTCCCGACATTCAGGCGCAGGCAGCGTCGCTGCGCGAACAGATAGCCAAGCAGCAGACCGAATGTACCCGTGTTAAGAATATGTTGCGCGACGGTGCGGCTACGCAGAAGCAGCTTGATGATATCGAAGCGCAGATTCGTGTGTTGGAGAGCCAGCTCACGGCGACGCTTTCGACTCTCGGCAAGAATACGGCCTCCATCAACGACAATGCTGCGGCCCTGGAGGCGCAGATCGCCGCACTCGACGACCGCATCGCCAAGTGCCGCATCCAGTCGCCCGTTGCCGGTACGGTGCTGGTGAAATATGCCGAAACCGGCGAGCTCGCATCCGTCGGCAAGCCTTTGATGAAAATCGCCGATCTGGACCACATCTATCTGCGGGCCTACTTCACCTCCGACCAGCTCGGGCGGTTCGGCCTCGGAGACAAGGTGCGCGTGGTGGCAGACTTCGGCGGCGACGAACGTTACGACTACGAGGGGCGTATCATGTGGATTTCATCCGAGAGCGAATTTACCCCGAAAACCATCCAGACGAGAGATTCCAGGGCCAATCTGGTCTATGCGGTGAAAATTGCGGTTGAAAACGACGGCCGGCTGAAAATCGGTCTTGCGGGAGATGTCCTGTTATGAACGCCATAGACATACAGAGCCTCTCAAAGCGTTTCGGTCGGGTGCAGGCACTCGATGCGGTGTCGTTTTCCGTCGGGAAAGGCGAGCTGTTCGGATTGATCGGCCCCGACGGTGCGGGCAAAACAACGCTGTTCCGCCTGCTCACCACGCTGCTCACCCCCAACAGCGGTACGGCCTCGGTCGATGGGTTCGACATCGTGAACGACTATCTTTCGATCCGCTCGCGCGTGGGCTACATGCCCGGCAGGTTTTCGCTTTATCCGGACCTGACGGTCGAGGAGAATCTCGATTTCTTCGCCGCCCTGTTCGGCGTTAGGGCCCGGGAATCGTACGATCTTGTCGCTCCGATTTACAAGCAGATCGAACCGTTCCGCAAGCGCCGCGCCGGAAAACTTTCGGGAGGAATGAAGCAGAAACTTGCGCTTTCGTGCGCATTGATTCACCGCCCGAGCGTGCTTTTTCTCGACGAGCCTACAACGGGAGTCGATGCCGTGTCGCGCAGTGAGTTCTGGGACATGCTCGCCTCATTGCAGCAGAAAGGCATTACCATCCTCGTCTCGACCCCGTATATGGATGAGGCGTCGCGTTGCGACCGTATTGCGCTCTGCAACGAAGGCCATATTCTGGGGATCGACACGCCAAACGACATTGTCCGCCGGTTCGATGCGCCGCTCTATGCGGTACGGGCCTCGAACATGTACGCACTGCTCTCGGCGGCCCGGAGGATCGAAGGCGTTGCGGAGTGTTACTCCTTCGGGGAGGTGCATCATCTGGTGACAGACCGGGGTTTCGACCCCAGTCGGTTCCTGGGGCAGCTGAACGAACTGGACGACCTCTCCATCGAACCGGTCGTACCGACCATCGAGGACATATTCATAAAATGGATGAAACGATGAGCGATATAGTCATATCCGTGCGTAATCTGACGAAATGTTTCGGCGACTTCGTAGCTGTCGACCATATCTCGTTCGATGTGTACCGAGGGGAGATTTTCGGCTTCCTCGGAGCAAACGGTGCGGGGAAGACCACCGCCATGCGGATGCTTTGCGGATTGAGTTTCCCCACTTCGGGCGAGGGGTCGGTCGCCGGTTGCGATGTGCAATGCGAAGGCGAGCGGATCAAACGCCATATCGGGTATATGAGCCAGCGTTTTTCGCTGTACAACGACCTGAGTGTTTGGGAAAACATGGATCTTTTTGCCGGAATCTACGGGCTGTCTAAAAAGGAGACGGCCGAACGCGCCGCAGAACTGCTCGCGAAACTGGATTTCGTCTCGGAGCGCGACACCCTTGTGGGGGCGTTGCCGCTGGGCTGGAAGCAGAAGCTGTCGTTCGCCATTGCCACCATCCATCGCCCCGAAGTGGTTTTTCTGGATGAACCTACCGGGGGCGTCGATCCCGTGACGCGCCGCCAGTTCTGGGAGATGATCTACGAAGCCGCAGACGCGGGTACGACGATATTCGTGACGACCCACTATATGGATGAGGCGGAGTACTGCTCGCGTGTGTCGATCATGGTTGACGGCGTAGTGCGGGCGTTGGATACGCCCGCCCGTCTGAAACAACAATTCGCCGCCGGATCAATGGATGAGGTCTTCCGCATCCTGGCCCGAGGCGCTCAACGTGGAGAGTGACCTGTTATGAAAAATAATTTCCTTTCATTCGTAAAAAAAGAGTCGCTGCACATCCTGCGCGACAGGCGGACGATGCTCATTGTGGTGTTGATCCCCATCGTGCTCATGGTGCTGTTCGGCTTCGCCATATCGACGGAGGTAAACGATATCAAGGTTGCGGCGGTTGCCCCCGACCGGACGGATGGCGTGCGGGATGCCGTCGAACGGCTGGCCCGGAACGATTATTTCACCTTCTGCGGATATACGGACAACAGATCCATCGATGCGCTGCTTCGCTCGGGCAAGACCGATGCCGTCGTGGTATTCGCCGCGGACTTTGACCGCCGCATGCAGTCGGCGGCATCGGGCCTGCCGTCGTCTCCGGCCATTCAGCTGATTCTTGATGCCTCAAACGTCAATACGGCAGGCGCTGCGACGGCCTATCTGCAGGGTGTGTTGCTGGGTGCGGAGTCGCAGCAGTCGCTGTTCGAAACCCGTATGCTGTTCAATCCGCAAATGAAGAGCGCATTCAACTTCGTTCCGGGAATCATGGGCCTGATATTCATCCTCGTATGCGCCATGATGACCTCCGTGTCGATCGTCCGTGAAAAGGAGGTGGGCACGATGGAGGTATTGCTCGTGTCGCCTGTACGTCCGTTCAAAATCATCTTCGCCAAGATGATTCCCTACTTTGCCATCTCATGCTGCGTATTGATCCTGATCCTCCTGCTTGCACGCTACCTGTTGGGGGTGCCTATGAGCGGCGGTGTGGCCGGTATTTTCTCGCTGTCGCTCCTATACCTGGTCCTCTCGCTGTCGCTCGGGCTGCTCGTATCGACCATTGCCCGCACGCAGGTTGCGGCGCTGCTCATCTCGGCCATGGTGATGATGATGCCCATCTTGATGCTTTCGGGCATGCTGTTCCCTATCGAAAACCTGCCGAAATTCTTTCAGACGGTGTCGCTCCTCGTTCCGACACGCTGGTATATTGACGCCGTACGCAAGATGATGATCCAGGGAGCATCGGTCGTCGAGGTCTGGCAGGATTGTGTCATCCTGTTCTGCATGACCGCCTTGGTGCTCGGCGTCTCGCTCAAAAAATTCAACGACAAACTGGAATAGTCCATGAGAACATTCAAGGTTTTATTACGCAAAGAGTTCCTGCAGATCCGCCGCAATTCATTCCTTCCGCGGTTGATTGTCGCGTTCCCGGTTCTCATTATGCTGATTATGCCGCTGATTATGACGATGGATGTCCGCAACGTCAATGTCGCCGTCGTGGATCTTGACCATTCCGCCACTTCACGCCGCATCGCTTCGCATATCAGAGCCTCGGAATATCTCTCGTTTACGGTGGCTACATCCGACTTCCAGCTTGCCATGAAACATCTGGAAAAGGGGACGGTAGATGCCATTGTGGAGATTCCATCCGGGTTCGAACGCGACATGGCTGCCGCACGGCCCGAGCGCATCAGCATCACCGCCAATGCCGTCAATGCGACTAAAGGTTCGATGGGGATGCAGTATCTCGTGCAAACGATCTCGCGCACACTCTCGGAGTTGAAAGCCGAAAAGAGCCCCGTCGGAGCCGCGGAGCTGATTACGGTGCAGAACCGCTTCAACCCCACGTTGAACTATCGTCATTATATGATTCCCGCATTGATGATTATCCTTTTTATTCTCATCTGCGGATTCCTTCCGGCACTTAGTATCGTGGGCGAAAAGGAGAGCGGAACCATCGAGCAGATCAATGTCACTCCCGTCAGCCGGTTTACCTTCACCCTTGCCAAATTGCTGCCGTATTGGTTGATCGGTCTGTTTGTGCTGACTGTGGCAATGTGTTTGGCATGGGCCGTCTATGGTCTCACGCCGGAGGGGGCGGTCGGCTCCATTTATCTGGGAGCCATCCTCTTCATTCTAACCATATCGGGGTTCAGCCTGACAATAGCCAATTATTCCGAGACCATGCAGCAGACGATGTTTGTGATGTTTTTCTTCATTATGATCTTCATGCTGATGAGCGGTCTGCTGACCCCGATTGATTCAATGCCTGCGTGGGCTCGGAAAATCACGGTTGTCCTGCCGCCCCGCTACTTCGTCGAAATCCTACGGTCGGTCTATCTGAAAGGTGCGACCCTCGCCGAATTATGGAGCAACTATCTTGCATTGGGTATTTTCGCAACTTTGTTCAACACGCTTGCTGCCGTAACCTATAAGAAACAGGCATAATCGAATCGTATTGCGAGGAATTATTACTTGAAAGAGACCGGCAAATACGTTGCCATTACGCCATAAATATCATAGTCGTATTGTACTCCTCATGCCCAACTTGGCCCTCTCCATACACCGCAAACCATGATACGCATTGTACTTAACCCAAAATACGAACACCTGCGTGACGCAATCACGCAATTGGTTCATCCATTCCGGTTTGCCCGCAGCGGGGAGACGCTCCACGACGGACGCAATACCATCAAGCACTTCGATTGTGACGGCTTGTCGCTCGCAGTCAAACGATATGGACATATTTCACCGTTGAACAAGGTCGTCTATGGCACCCTGCGTCGCAGCAAGGCCGAACGGGCCTATCTGCATGCCGCGAGATTGCGTGATCTGGGGGTTGATACGCCCGAAGAGGTGGCCTTTGTCGAGGAGCGGCACTACGGGATCCTGCGGGCAAGCTATTTTATCTCGCTCTATTCGGATTATCGTCCGGTCATGGAGGTGATTGAGGAAACAGCTCCGGACGCAGATGTCCAGATGGGCCTGTTTGACCAGCTGGCCAATTTCATTTATCATATGTCCACTGGGCAGGCATCCTCCACCGCGATCTGAATATCGGCAATATCCTTTGTGCGGAAAGTCTTCCCGGGAAGTTTTCCTTTCAACTCATTGATACGAACCGGATGGAGTTCCGACAGCATCTCTCCATGCAGATGTGCATGCACAACCTGCGGAGACTGTCGTGCCCGCTGACAATCTACCTCGCCGTTTTGGAAAGTTGTGCCTTGATTATCCGCGCCGAGCGAGATTCGTTGCAACTGAAAGGTGTCTGGTATCGGCTGCTCTTCGAAAACAGGAAACGGTTCAAATCCCGGGTCAGAAGGTTGCTGTAAAACTACTTCCACAAATCTTTGAAGCGTACTCTGCCCTTCCCTCGATTACTGTGTGATTCTGGTCTTGACTCCGAGGGCGTCGCATGCATAGGCGTAAATCGCCGGCTAACAGGCAACTGATAGGTAAAGTTGGATTCAACAGCTGCAATTTTCGGGTTGTACTGCTCGATTTTTGCCGCGATTCGATTCTTGGCGCTGCCATTTAACAAGGCCTCCGGAGTTTGAAACTCCGGAGGCCTTGTTTTGTCTCTCTCCATCCGTTTTTCCCTCTTTATTCCAATTTCTATTTGTCCCGGCCGTGTGGAGTCTGGTTTCTCCCGGATACGGCGACAGTATGCTGGTATTCAGTACTGTAGTAGTGTGGCAGTCTCCTTCTGCCGTGTTCCGGCATGCGGCTTGTGTGGTGCACCCCGATGATGGCCGTGTCCGGAATTGTTACGCAGGCACCCTTTTTGCTGGTCGGTTTATGACCGGCCCCTCCATCCCGTCTTGCACTGCCCCGCACGGAGGCTGCATCTCCGGCGGGAGCATGTATCCGGCTCGGATATAATGTATCAGCTCCCCTTTATTGCTTGGCAGATGTGCGTGTCGCTGGAGAAACTCCGATGGCAATTCTATGTCTAACTATACCAACCTGTTTGCCTCACAATAATCAGTTCTGTATTGGACAAAACAACTGCCTCTGCTTGCAGATTGTGTGGAATTCCTCCTGCCGCTGAGCGGCTGGAGGGGTATTAGGCTCCCCATCCCTTTGTTTGGTGGCAGACGGGCAAGCCCGGATGC
>ENA-OROP01002597-OROP01002597.1-human-gut-metagenome-genome-assembly--contig:-NODE-2597-length-12998-cov-5.272657_pt1 | contig 12998 bp, 9 predicted proteins | sample MGYA00242132_ERZ509056 | MGnify/ENA primary metagenome ERZ509056 (study PRJEB26280, sample SAMEA2338768) | human gut metagenome | biome: human gut; feature: human-associated habitat; material: faeces...
GGATAAAAAAATCCGAACTTTTAATAAATTAATTACATATTTTATTTGCTTTGAAGTGAGCTGACAATGTCTTCAAAATCATTTGTTTCGGCAGAACCGTAGAATACTTCGTTTTGTATAAGCGTGAATATATGAGCCGTTCCGTTATCGCAAGTTATATATACTGTTCCGTATGTTTTAGAATCGGACTTGCTTTTTGTCGTGACTGTAAAATAAGCATAACGTTTACCGTTTATTGAAGTGTATTCAATCTTTTTGTATATTTCATTTGCCTCGTCTTGAGTTAAATACTTTGAGTATGCATTTGCAACTGAAGAAAGGTTAGTTTGTTTGAACTCGGAATTGTTTTGGTAAGAATAAATAATTCCCGAAGTTGTGTATGTGTTTGTATAAGAAATACCTTGATTTGACTTTGCAAGCGGTTTCCATGATGCAGGGACGGAGAACTGATAATTGTCGACTTTTACCGTAGTTAAAGTATCTTCGGGGTCGTTTCTCATCAATTTACCGATTTTTGAAGAATCAAGTTCTTCTGCCTTTATGCTGTTTAGAATTGTGTTAAGTTCCATTTCATCGTAATCTAAATTAGTCGTTACGGCAAAATTGTACACATAATCGCCTTTTTCAAAGAAAGTATCGACTGTGTATAAATCGGAATCGGTTGAACCCGAAATAGTTTGAGTGTACTTGTATGAATTAGTACCTGTTTCTGATACCGGGGTAAGAGTGGAATATTTTGTACTTGCATATTTTTCTCTTATGGCATGGTCATGTGTGGCAAGCGAATAAGCAGTCGTGTCACCTGTTTTTGAATAAATACCAAATGAGATGTGTGATGTTGATTCGTTTTTAGGCTCATAGAATGTAAATTCGTTTTCAGTATTATCATCTTCCATTTGATAATTAGCCGGTACATAGAAACTTACTTTATATGTATCGTCTGTGATTTCACGGTATTGTCTTGTACCCTCTGTTTTTACCGTGGAAAGATCATATGTTTCATTATCTATTTTGCCAATCTTAAATGAATCCACTAAAGAAAGTATCATATCTTTTGTTGATGTATCGTCATTGATTTTTATCAATGAAGTGATTAAATATCTGTAATCCTTTGTATAGTATTCGTGAAAATCAATGATTTGCTCTTTATTTTTTGCCTGAAAGTGCATATGCTGTGTTCCGTTTGATTCAGGTAATTTTTCTGCATTGATAAGTGTATATGAAGAAAAAAAGTCTTTTTTCTTTGAATATTCTTCATCAAAATCAACAGTATTTTCAGTTATAGGATAAACGTCTATGTACATTGAACTTTCGTCATCGGCAACGAATTTTGTTGTCATTGCGTCAAGAGTTCTGTCAGCCATTTTCATTTGAGTAGGAGTGTCAATGCTCCATAAATAATAGCTGTCACCTGTTTTTGTCATATCAGTGATACCTGTGACGGTAGAAGAATTATCCATATTTTCTTTTGTTACAAGTATTGCTTGAGTGTCGTTGTCATAACCTACTGTTGCACCGAATGTTTCGGAAATAAATCTTAGCGGAACCATTGTAACGCCGTTTTCGGAAAGTGCAGGTGATTCAAGAAGTGTTTCTGTATGGTCGTTTACAGTTGCAACGATATTGCCGATTTGAAGTTCAATATTTACGGCAGGGTATGTAAGAGTTATTTTTTGAGTATCGCCGTCCCAGTCAACTTTTGCACCAAAAGCCTCTGTTATAACTCTTAACGGTACCAATGTAGTGTTGTTTTCTGTTACATACGGTGTTTCAACTTCTGTTTCAATGCCGTTTATTTTAAGAATACTGTCACCCACGTTGAATGCGATTTCTACTTTGTCATTTGTGTTTTCGTCATTTTCAGCAAGCGCAAAAGGTGCTGCTGAAAGAGCTGTTGTTGCGGCAAGAATTGCAGCGATTAGTTTTTTGTTCATTTTAATACCCCCAATTTATTATTTTAGATTAGGAACAATGTCAGTTGAAATTTGTTCGCCGTTCCTTGTATAAATTACGTTGATACTTCCCGAAGAATATGTATCACGCAATGCTTTATTAAAGTCCACAATGCTGTGTACTTCAACGCCGTTGATAGAGTTTATAACATCACCGTTTGAAAGTGAACTTGACGAAGATGTTTTTACGGTGACGCCTTTCTTTGTCGGCAGACCGATTCGCGCCTCCCATGAATTTTCAAGTGTAACGCCTAAATCCGGTCTTATGACTTTTCCGTTTTGCTCAAATTGATTGAGTACATAATTAATCGTGTCAAGCGGGATTGAAAAGTTAATTCCCTCAATTCCGACACCGGCATATTTTGAAGAATTAATACCTATAAGCTGACCTTTCATATTAAGAAGCGGTCCGCCGGAATTACCTGCATTGATAGCGGCGTCAGTTTGAATTAACGGATAATACGCGCTCGGAGTGCTGACGTTAAGTCCGCTTACGATACCTTTTGATGCACTGTTTCGCATTGAAAGCGAAAGGGGAGTGCCGATTGCAACAACGGACTGCCCTGCGAAGATACTGTCCGATTGTGCGAACGATATTGGCTTTAAACCAAGACGGCCAACCTTTACCAAAGCCAAGTCGGAATCTTTGTCGATTGCCTGAACTTGTCCGGCATAGCTTTCGCCGTCGGAGAAAACGACTGTTATGTTGTCAATATCGCTTACAACGTGTGCATTTGTAAGGATAATACCGCCTGATTTGATAACTACACCTGTACCGTGAGCGGTAAGTTCGTTGTAATTTGAAACAGTCCCTGTCATATATTCGGGTTTGTAATTTCCTACTATGGCAACGACACTTGAACTTGCGTTTTCAATCACTTGAGCAGTGACTGTATCTTCATCGGAATCAATGTAAACACTTCTTGTATTTCCGTCCCAGTTTACGTTTGAACCGAGAGCCTCACTGACCGCTCTAAGCGGTATATACGTCGAATCATTCATAATGAAAGCACCTGTGTTTAAGGCATTTCCGTTTACGAATATGTTTATGTTGTCGGACGCATATGCGGTTGAAGAAATCGCTAACATCAGCGCAGTTGCCGCAATTATTTGTTTTTTCATCATTACCTCCCACAATGTTGTATAATATATAATAAAATTCACATTATTGTTATATGATACAATGAAAATTTTGTAAAAATATATTTATATAGTATCATAGAGAGTAAAAAAATGCAAGTAAAATTTTGAAGAATAAGGTAAGATAAAAATGACTTTACAAACTACCCATAAAGCGATATAATAGAAATAACTATATGCTTTATAGGAGGATGGCAATGAACGATATATTAAAGGACGTGTCTATGGCACACAGGATTGTTGTCAAAGTCGGAACGTCTACGCTTACATATGAACACGGAACAATGAATTTGAAACTTATAGACAGACTGTCTATGGTGCTTTCTGATTTGAGAAATCAAGGCAAGGAGATAATTCTTGTTTCATCGGGTGCACAGGGAATTGCACTCGGTAAACTCGGTTTGGCTGAAAAGCCGAAAGATACAAAGGGCAAACAAGCCATTGCGGCAGTCGGACAGTGCGAACTGATGTATCTTTACGATAAAATGTTTTCGGGTTACAACAACACCGTTGCACAGGTGCTTTTAACGCGTGAGGATATTGCAATTCCACGCAGAAAGAGAAATATTCAAAATACTGTTACAACGCTTATTGAAATGGGAATAATTCCTGTTGTAAACGAAAATGATACGGTAAGTTATGACGAAATCGAAATCGGCGACAATGATAATTTATCGGCAGTCGTTGCCGACCTTGTTGACGCGGACTTACTTGTACTTTTCTCCGATATTGACGGCTTGTACGACGATGACCCACACAAGAATAAAAACGCAAAATTACTTCCTACAGTATACAATATTGACGAAGTCAGAGATGTTGCCGGCGGTGCGGGAACAAGCAGAGGTACGGGCGGTATGGTGACAAAGCTTGAGGCTGCCGAAAGAGCGACAAATGCCGGTATTCATATGATAATCGCAAATGGAAACAATGTTGATTCGCTTTACGATATACTTGACGGAAAGCCTGTCGGAACATTGTTTGTGTCGAAGAATTTCGATAAGGAGGAAGAATAATGAGCGAGCTTTTGGAAAAATGCACTCTTGCAAAAGATGCAGGATATAAAATGGTTTCAGTAAGTACGGTTACAAAGGACAATGCACTTGAGGCTATTGCAAATGCACTTGTAGAACGTGCCGATGAAATTATTGCGGCAAACAACATTGATATAGAAAACGCAAAGAAAAACGGAACACGTCAAGCTATGATTGACAGACTTACTCTTACAAAAGAGCGCATTGACGGAATTGCGGAGGGAGTAAGACAGGTCAAAGCACTTGCCGACCCAATCGGTGAAGTAATAAAAATGTGGAAAAGACCAAACGGATTGACTATCGGTCAAAAACGTGTGCCTATGGGCGTTATTGCAATAATTTACGAGGCAAGACCGAATGTAACGGTTGACGCGGCGGTACTTTGCCTTAAAACTTCAAACGCTTGCATTTTAAGAGGCGGAAGTGAAGCAATCAATTCAAACAAAGCCGTTATGAAAATTATGCAGGACGCGGCATACGGTGTCGGAATACCTGAGGGGACACTAAATATAATAGAAGATACTTCGCGTGAAACAGCAACTCAGCTTATGAAAATGAACGGATATGTGGATTTGTTAATCCCACGCGGCGGTAAGGGACTTATTCGTTCGGTTGTTGAAAATGCGACTGTTCCCGTTGTTGAAACGGCGGCTGGCAACTGCCACGTTTTCGTTGACGCGGACGCGGATATTGATATGGCGGTTAAAATTGTGCTTAATGCGAAAGTACAACGTCCGTCTGTGTGCAATGCTGCCGAAACATTGCTTATAGACAAAAAAATAGCGGATAAATTTATTCCTGTTATGTTCAAGGCACTGAAAGAAAAGAATGTTGAAATCAGAGCCGACCAAAATTCAAAAGCAATATTTGCAGATGTAAATGACGCGACAGACGAGGATTATTATACTGAATATAATGATTATATTATGGCGGTAAAAGTCGTTGACGGAATTGATGAGGCGATTGAGCATATTAATAAGTACAACACAAAACATTCTGAGGCGATTGTTACAAACAATTACGAACATTCGCAAAAGTTCTTGAATGAGGTTGATGCGGCGGCGGTTTACGTTAATGCTTCAACAAGATTTACGGATGGTTTTGAGTTCGGATTTGGTGCTGAAATAGGTATAAGTACACAAAAAATGCACGCAAGAGGTCCAATGGGACTTGAGGCATTGACTTCTATTAAATATATAATTTACGGTGACGGTCAGATAAGAGAATGATAAAGTGGATATTTTTCGATGTCGGTTCAACGCTTGTTGACGAAAGCAAGGCGTGGGAAAAACGCGTCAGCGATACGGTAAAAGGGAGCAACATAAGCGTAAGCGAGTTTTATAAATTAATGGACGACTGTGCTTTGAAAAATTTAATTCCGTATGATGACGCTGTTATTATATCTGGATTGAACAGGGCAGAATGGCACAGTGAGCTTGAAATGCTTTATGAATATTCTGAAAATGTTTTGTCACAACTGTATGGTAAGTACAAAATCGGAGTTATAGCCAATCAGCCGTTGGGGACACAAAAACGCCTTGAAAAGTACGGCTTGGCAAAGTATATCAGCCTTGTCATATCCTCTGCGGAGGAGGGTGTATCAAAACCCGATATAAGACTTTTTCAAAAAGCACTTGAGAAAGCCGACTGTAAAGGTGAAAATGCTGTGATGGTCGGTGACAGGGTGGATAATGACGTTGCACCGGCTAAAAAGTTGGGTATGAAAACAGTATGCGTAAAACAGGGTATTCACAAATTAAACACACCTAAAAATGAATTTGAAGTGCCGGATTATACTGTGGATACAATAGAAGAATTATTAAATATATTAAAAGAGGGACACTAAATTGGAATTTAGTGTCCCTCTTTGACGGTGGAAGGAAAAACTGTTAATTAAAACAGCTTTTCAAGCAATTTATTGGAGCGTTCGATAAACTTTGTCATTTGTTCTGCCGGCAAAGGACTGTGGCTTATTTTCGCTAAGTCGTAAACATGGTCAATAACAAGATTTGCGTCCTCGTCATTTAATGTATCTATTTTCTTGATAAGTGAGTTGTTTGAATTTAGTACAAGTGTAAATTCATCGTGGAACATATCAGCCATACCTGCCATTTGCTGACCGTAAGCCTTATACATCTCCTGCATACGTCTTGACTGCTCACCAAGCAAAATTACGGCAGGGATTGAATCGTCTTTAAGTGACTGCACTTCGATTTTCAATGTATCGTCCTTGATTTCATTCTTGAACTTTTCAATCAACTTTTCTTCTTGTTCTTTAGTTGAATCGTCTTTTTCTGTGTTGTCCGAAATGTCATTTATGGCGGAATCAATACGTTTGAATTTAACACCGGGCTGTTTCATTTCAACAAGTGAAATAAAATGTGTATCCATCATTGACGGAAGTACAACGGCATTAAGTCCTTGATTTTTGAACATATTGATATACTGCGATTGAGTTTGCGGATCAGAAACGTAATAAACGTCTTTTTCTTCCTTGCCGTCAAGGTATTCGTCCAACGTCAAATATTTACCGTCAATATCCTTATAAATAATTACATCCTTAACTTTTTCATAGAACTTTTCATCTCTTAAACAGCCGTATTTAATGAATATATTGATATAATCCCAATACTTTTCATAGTTTTCACGTTCGTTATTATAAATACTTGTAAGCTTGTCCGCAACTTTCTTTGTGATATGTGAAGAAATTTTCTTAACATATCCGTCATTCTGCAAGAAACTTCTTGATACGTTAAGCGGCAAGTCAGGACAGTCGATAACACCCTTCAAAAGCATTAGAAATTCGGGAATAACTTCCTTTACGTTGTCGGCAACAAATACTTGATTGTTGTATAACTTTATCTGTCCCTCTTGACCTGCAAATTCATGATTGATTTTAGGGAAGTACAAAATACCTTTTAAGTTGAACGGATAGTCTACGTTAAGGTGAATCCAGAAAAGCGGTTCGTTGAAGTCCATAAATACGTTTCTGTAAAATTCCTTGTATTCTTCGTCTGTACACTCCGACGGCTTTTTCATCCAAAGCGGTGTCGTGTTGTTGATAGGCTTTGGCTCTGACGGTGTATCGTACTCGTGTTCATGATCATGATCGTGACCGCAGTCGCAGTGATCTTCGTGTTTGTCCTCAGGAACTTCAACATATATTTCAATAGGTAGGAATGCACAATACTTATGAAGAATTTGACGGATTTTGCTTTCTTCAAGAAATTCTTCCGAATCTTCGGCGATGTTAAGAGTTATTGAAGTACCTCTTTCTGTTCTGTCACCGTCTGTTAAGTCAAATTCCATACTTCCGTCACAAGTCCATTTTGCGGCTTTTGCACCGTCTTGATATGAAAGCGAATCAATTTCAACACTGTCGGCAACCATAAACGCACTGTAAAAACCAAGTCCGAAATGACCGATAATTTGAGAACCTTTGTCGTCCTCCTCTTTGTACTTTGAAAGGAAGTCGCTTGCACCCGAAAATGCGATTTGATTGATGTACTTGTCGATTTCTTCGGCAGTCATACCGATACCGTTATCACTGATGACAAGCTTTTTAGCGTCCTTAAAGATTGATACGGTAACTTTGAATTTTTCGTTTTCGTCAATTTGAGCTTCACCGATACTTGCAAGTTTCTTTAATTTTGTGACCGCGTCACAACCGTTTGAAACAAGTTCTCTAAGGAAAATATCCTTATCGGAATAAAGCCATTTTTTTATAATAGGGAAAAGATTTTCACTGTCAACTGAAATATTACCTTTTGCCATATAAATCACTCCTTGAAGTTAATTAATTTATATAATATATATTAATACTCAAAGTAAGATTTGTCAATACAAAATTAGCACTCAACAGATGTGAGTGCTAACAATTTACAATTTATTCATAATATATTCGATTTTAGATGTAACCGTAGATACCTCTGACTGAAACTTCACCGGAAGTGACGTGAATAATACCGTTTTCGGTTTGTACGGCGAGTGAACCGTTTTCGTCAACGTCAACGGCAGTTCCGCGAACCGTTTCGTTTTTGAAAATGACGTTTACTTCTCTGCCGAGCGTGACGCAACACTTTTTGTATTCATCAAGAATTGCACTGAGTCCGCCGTCGAGAAACTTCTTATAATAACATTCAAATTCGTTTAACAATTTTGCGATTAATTCGTTTCGCACATATTTGTGACCGCTTTCGATAAACATTGAAGTAGCCTTGTCGGCGATGTCGTCATCGAATGATTCTGTGTTTACATTTACACCGATACCGCATACAACGTAGTTGACCATATTTATCTCAGCAGACATTTCGGTTAGAATACCGCATATTTTTTTACCGTTAATAACAATGTCGTTAGGCCATTTAATCATTGAATTAAGACCGATAGCCTTGCAGACAGCAAGACCTGCAACGAGCGTTATTTGTGAAACTTCAAGCGGGGAGATTTCGGGCTTTAAAAGGATTGAATGCCAAATACCTATCCCTCTTGGAGAAGTCCAACCGCGTCCGCGACTGCCTTTGCCGTGCGTTTGCACTTCGGCGATAAATACACTGCCGTCCGGCGAGGTATTGCTTTCCTTTGCACGATTGTTTGTCGTGTCGGTTTCATCATATATAAATAAGCTGTGACCGATAAAATCGGTGGTAAGTCCGCTTTTGATGCCGCTTTCGGTTATGATGTCAGGCGAGGAAATAAGGCGGTAGCCTTTGTTTGTGACCGATTCGATTTTGTAACCGCTTTCACGCAATGATTTAATATGCTTCCATATTGCCGTTCTTGAAACGTTCAGCATTTCGCTTATGCGTTCGCCTGAAATATATCCGTCTGCATTTTTTAATATATCTAAAATTTCTTCTTTCAATTAAAATCAACCCTTTCGGGATAAATTATATAATTTTTTGTTAAAAAAATCAATCCTTTTAAATAATTTTGTGTTATTGATTGACAAAATAAAAAAAAGGTGATATAATACTTTATTATTGAATATTAAAAGCAATGATGGAACAAAGTAAGGTATATACCGCCTAAAGAGAGTATCGGTTATTGAGCTGTGAGCCGATACGGTAAGGATTTATTTGAAATTTCATTCCGGAGCTGCATAGGTGAAAGCGGTTTGCAAGTAGTCTGTGACGGGTAGTGCCGTTATACATAATTGAGTGCCGATATTTTATCGGAAGTCGGGTGGTACCGCGGAGTTTGAATTTACACACTTCGTCCCTTATGGGACGGAGTGTTTTTTAATTTATATTGAAAGGAATTTTGAAATGAGAGAAAAGTTAGAAGAAATCAAAAAAAATGCCCTTGATGTACTTCAAAAAGCAACTGACATTGATGCTCTTGAAGAAGCAAGAATAAAGTTTCTCGGTAAAAAGGGTGAACTTACTGCCGTACTAAAAGGTATGGGACAGTTAAGCAAAGAAGAAAGACCGCAAATCGGTGCGCTTGCAAACGAAATTCGCGGTGTAATCGAAAACCACATAGATACGAAGAAAGCGGAAATTTCAGAAAAGCTTGAAGAAATCAAGCTGAAGAGCGAAGTAATCGACGTTACAATGCCGGGTAAGGCACAAAAAACAGGTAAACTTCATCCGCTTACAAAAGTAATGAACAACATTAAAGACACATTTATCGGAATGGGTTTTGAAATCGCGGAAGGTCCGGAAGTTGAGCTTGACTACTACAACTTTGAGGCACTTAACATTCCGCCGAATCACCCTGCACGTGATACTCAGGACACATTCTATATAAACGAAAATACGGTTTTGAGAACACAAACTTCACCTATCCAAGTTCGTGTTATGGAAAAGAAGAAACCGCCTATCAGAATTATAGCACCCGGAAGAGTTTACAGAAGTGACGCGGTTGACGCAACTCACTCACCTGTATTCCACCAAATCGAAGGACTGGTAGTTGATAAAGGTGTTACAATGGCAGATTTAAAGGGTACTCTTGAAATGTTTATCCACCGTCTTTACGGCGAAAATACAAAAGTACGTTTCAGACCTCACCATTTCCCGTTTACAGAGCCGTCAGCCGAAGTTGACGTTTCATGTTTCGCTTGCGGCGGTAAAGGCTGCAGCGTATGTAAAGGCGAGGGCTGGATTGAAGTTTTGGGCTGCGGTATGGTACACCCTAAGGTACTTGCAAACTGCGGTATTGACCCTGAAGTATATTCGGGCTTTGCTTTCGGTATCGGTCTTGAAAGAATTGCAATGGGTAAGTATGATATTAACGACCTTAGACTTTTCTTTGAAAATGATTTGAGATTCTTAGACCAGTTTTAATATATTATTCGGAAATTGAAAGGAATGAAATATAATGAATTTACCTATGAGTTGGCTTAATGACTATATGGATATAGACGTTACGCCGAAAGAATATTCAGACAGACTTACAATGACAGGCTCTAAAGTTGAGGGTTGGGAGAATATGGGCGAATCTGTTCAGAATGTAGTTGCGGGTAAGGTGCTTACCTGTGAAGATCACCCTGACAGTGACCATCTTCATGTGTGTACGGTTGACGCGGGAACAGGCGAGATTTTGCAGATTGTCTGCGGTGCGCCGAATGTAAAAGCAGGTATAATCGTTCCCGTTGCACTTGTCGGTGCGGTACTTCCTGACGGAAAAATTAAAAAAGGCAAGCTTAGAGGCGTTGAATCTTACGGTATGCTTTGCTCACACGATGAACTTGGTATAACAGAGGATATGCTTGGTTATGAACCTGAATACGGTATTCTTATTCTTCCGGACGATACAAAAATCGGTACGGATATTAAGGATATATTCGGTATGAATGAAACTGTCGTTGAATTTGAAATCACTTCAAACAGACCTGATTGTTTCAGCATAATCGGTCTTGCACGTGAAACAGCGGCGTCATTTAATAAAAAGTTCACTATTCCTGAAGTTAAGTTTAACGAAAACAGTGAAAATATCGCCGATACAATCAGCGTTGATGTACAGGACAAGGATAAGTGTAAGAGATACTGTGCAAGAATGGTTAAAAACGTTAAAATCGGCCCGTCACCGAGTTGGATGCAGGAAAGACTTCGTGCGTGCGGTGTAAGACCTATCAACAATATTGTCGATATAACAAACTATGTACTTCTTGAATACGGTCAGCCTATGCACGCATTTGATTTGAGAGATTTACAGGATAACAAAATTATCGTAAGACGTGCAAATGACGGTGAAGTTATAAAGACTCTTGATGAACAGGACAGAACACTTACTTCAAACGACCTTGTAATCGCAGACGGCGGCAGAGCTGTTGCTATTGCAGGTGTTATGGGCGGATTTAACAGTGAAGTTAAGGATGATACAACAACTGTTATTTTTGAATCGGCTACATTTGACGGTGCGTCTGTAAGACTTACAGCACAAAGTGTCGGTCTTAGAACAGAATCATCATCAAGATATGAAAAGGGACTTGACTATAACAATACAGTTCCTGCCGTTGAAAGAGCGTGTCAGCTTGTAGAAAAACTTGGTTGTGGTGAAAATGTCGGCGGAATGATTGACGTTATGGGTAACGTAACAGATATGCAGCCGCTTGCTTTCAGACCTGATAAAATTAATGCGTTCCTTGGAACAGACATTCCGACAGAGGATATGGTTAAGTATTTTGACGCACTTGAAATCAAGGTTGACCTTGACAAGATGACTGTAACTCCTCCGTCATTCAGACCTGACCTTGAAGGTGAGGCGGATATTGCGGAAGAAGTTGCACGTTTCTACGGTTACGATAAAATACCTGTAACACTTCTTTCGGGCGAGGCTACTTGCGGAATGAAAACAGAACGTCAGCAGATACAGGACAGAGTGAACGAACTTCTTACAGCACAAGGTATGTACGAAATTTACACATACACATTCACAAGTCCGTCAATATTCGATAAACTGAATATTCCGAAAGACAGTGAAATGAGAAACGTTGTAAAAATTACAAATCCGCTTGGCGAGGACACATCGGTAATGCGTACAACTACTATCGCAAGTATGATGGATATATTGTCAAGAAACTATAATTACAGAAATCCGTCTGCCAAGTTGTTTGAAATAGGAAAGATATTTATTCCGACAACGGACGGTGAACTTCCGAACGAACCTGTTAAAATCACAATGGGTATGTACGGCGATAACGTAGATTTCTATGACATTAAGGGTATATGCGAAACAATGTTTGCACAACTTAACGTAAAGAATGTTAAGTATGAGGCCGTAACAGATAACCCGACATTCCACCCGGGAAGATGTGCAAAGATAAGTGCCGGCAATAAGGTAATCGGCATAATCGGTGAAATTCACCCTGCAGTAAGCAGAAAATACGGAATTGAAACTCCTGTATATATTGCCGAATTGGATTTTGAGAATGTATTCCTTAATATTAAGACTGATATTAAGTTTAAGGAACTTCCTAAGTATCCTGCCGTAACTCGTGATATAGCAATGCTTGTTGATAAGACAGTTCCTGTTGCGGATATTGAAAATGTAATCAAAAAGGCATCGGGTAAAATGCTTGAAAGCTTGCAGTTGTTTGACGTTTACGAGGGTAAACAGATACCTGAGGGCAAAAAGAGCGTTGCATACAGTGCTATATACAGAAGCGCAGACAGAAGTTTGACAGGTGATGAAGTACAGAAAGTATTTGATAAGGTTGTTAAAAATCTTGAAAATCAAATCGGTGCTCAATTAAGATAAGATATAAAAAACTGCATTTTGATTTTATTCAAAATGCAGTTTTTGTTATTTAGCAGACAAAACCGTTATGGTTTTGTCTGCTTTGTTTTTTGGAGTATGAGGTGCTAACCTCATTGGAAATCATTTCTGACGACATGTGCGGCAGAAATGGCTTAAAATCTAAAGTTTCGAC
>ENA-OROP01002632-OROP01002632.1-human-gut-metagenome-genome-assembly--contig:-NODE-2632-length-12847-cov-3.029784_pt1 | contig 12847 bp, 13 predicted proteins | sample MGYA00242132_ERZ509056 | MGnify/ENA primary metagenome ERZ509056 (study PRJEB26280, sample SAMEA2338768) | human gut metagenome | biome: human gut; feature: human-associated habitat; material: faeces...
CACGTTATAAGGCCTTATGACCGAATGACCCAATATATCAGCCTGAAATTCCATAAGAAAATCGTTGCTTGCCGCACCACCGTCAGCCTTTATGCTTCCGATAGCCCCAGCGTCCTCCTCCATCGCCATGAGAACGTCATATGTCTGATAGCACATAGCTTCCAATGTTGCCCTGACTATGTGGCATCTGTTTGTTCCTCTTGTAAGCCCTGTTATCATGCCCCTGGCTTCGGGCTTCCAGTATGGTGCGCCAAGTCCCACGAATGCAGGCACAAAGTAAACTCCCCCTGCGTCCTCAACGCTTCTTGCAAGCTCCTCGGTTTCTGCCGCTGTGCGTATTATGCAAAGCTCGTCACGAAGCCATTTTACCGCCGCACCCGATACGAATACCGACCCCTCCAGAGCATAATTCACCTTTCCTCCTATGCCCCAGGCAATAGTCGTGAGCAGCCCATGACGGCTTTCCACAGGCTTTTCACCCGTGTTCATAAGCAGAAAACCGCCCGTGCCATAGGTGTTTTTCACATCTCCCTCACGGAAACAGCATTGCCCAAAAAGTGCCGCCTGCTGATCTCCTGCACAGCCTGCGATCTTTATCCTGCTTCCGAAAATGTTCTCCTCAGTTTCGCCCAAGTCACCCGAACATTCTTTGACCTCAGGGAGCATACAGCTGGGTATGCCCAAAAGCCCCAGTATCTCCCTGTCCCATTCAAGGGTGTGAATGTTGAAAAGCATAGTCCTGGAAGCATTGGAGTAGTCCGTAACGTGTACCCTTCCCCCTGTCAGATTCCATATGAGCCAGCAATCCACAGTGCCGAAAAGTATCTCCCCCTTTTCCGCACGCTCCCTCACACCCTCAACATTTTCAAGTATCCACTTTATCTTTGTGGCAGAGAAATAAGGGTCGATAAGAAGTCCCGTCTTGTCCTTGAAAAACTTCTGTAAGCCCTGACTTTCCATTCGTGCGCAGTCCTCAGAAGTCCTTCTGCATTGCCAAACGATAGCGTTATAAACAGGCTTGCCGGTGTTCTTGTCCCAAAGTATCGTCGTTTCACGCTGATTGGCGATGCCGATAGCCGCCACGTCCTCCGCTGTTATCCCAGCCTTTGCAATGACCTCACGAGCAGAACTGAGCTGACTTTCCAGTATGTCCATAGGGTCATGCTCCACCCAGCCGTTGCCGGGGAATATCTGCGGATATTCTTTCTGTACGCTCGCAACCTTTTCACCCTTTGCGTTAAAAAGCACCGCTCTGGAGGAAGTCGTTCCCTGATCTAAAGAGAGTATGTATTCTTTCATAAAATTTCTCCTTATTGCAAAAAAGGGGCGGAAATCCCACCCCTGATTATTCTGTAAAAGTAACGTATATACGTCGTCTGTAGGAGAACGGTGCAATTTCTGCTTTGCAGAAATGCGACGTCCCGCTTGCCCGACGTTTTGTTTACTTATTCTTTTTCGTTACACCACGTTGCGGATATTCTGCCACACTTTATATCGTCATCAGATAAGCCCCGTGTAAAGCAGTATAAGATAAATGATCAACAAAAGCGACAGAACGCCAAGAAGCTTCCAAACACCCTTTATGGCAGACTTTTCCTGCTTTTTAGCTTTAACAAATTCCTCAATAGCGTCCGGAGTGTATTCTTTGTGCATCTGGCTTCCTACTGTTGGATTGAGCATATCATTGATGTTGATGTTGCGGTATTTTTCCTCACGAAGCTTCTTAGGATCGGTCTCCTTGGTGCTGATGTTATCATATGAAGAATTAAGCAGGCTCTTGTCCATTTTCTTCATGTTGATAGCGTCCATAGAAAGCTCTGCTTCCTCAGGTCTGCCAAGGCTGTCACCATTGTCGTAAATATGCTTTGTGTCAACGCTCTTCATAAGCTGATTGTTTGAGCGGTTTGCCCTCAGCATCTTGATAAGAGTGTCAGTGTAGAGGTTTTCCTCTTCCTCAGCCTCGTCAGTAAGGATTATGTCCGAGGTGTCGTTTATCGCCTCGTCAACTGTATCGATAAGGGAAGTAAGTCCCTTGTTCGCCTTCTTGTATGGCTTTTTAGCCGCAGGCTTCGGAGCTTCCGCCGCAGGCTGTGGAGCAGGCTGGCTGTACACAGGTGCTGAAACTGTCTGCTGTGCTGTCTGAACAGGCGTTTGAGCAGGTGCAGGCTGTGAAACTGGCGGAACAGGAGCAGAAACAGGCTGGCTTGCAGGTGCAGAGCCTGAAATGCCCTCGTGTCCCGGAATAAAGATCTTTCTCTTTCTTATAGGTGCGTTTATCTCGCCGGGAATACCGCTCTGAGCCATCGGCTTTGTGTTGAATACAGAAGCAGACTGGATGTCCTCTGTAGGCGTCGGTGCAGGAGCAGGCTGTGGCTCTGGTATAGGCTCTGGCTCTGGTGCAGGCTGTACTGCTACAGGCTCAGGCTGAACGGGAGCTGGAGGCGGAACTACCTTAAGCTCAGGATTTTCCTCAGGCTCGTCAGGTATAGGCTCGCTGTCAGGACCGTCTTCGCCAACGATAGCGTCAGCAGAAATGGAGCTTGCAGCCGCAGAGAAATCGTTGCTTTCGATAGTCGAATCCTCGTCGCCCTCAAAGTTTACCATTTTGCCTGTTGTAACATCATAGTATTCCTCGCCGTCCTTGACAGCGATCTTGAGCTTCGGCGCAGGCTCGCCCCTCTTAGGCAGGTTAGCCTGTGGAATGTCAATGTCAGGGAATACCTCGTCAACGTCCACCTTTGCGATCTTAAGTATCTCCATTGCGGATCTGCACTTCATAGAGCCTCTTACCATTTCCTTGATAGGAAGCAGAATTATATCGCAGAATGTGGCATAGAAAGACCTCAGCGCAGACATTGAGCTGTCAAGCATATCCTGCGGAAAACGATGGTCAAAATACTTATCCCATTGCTCAGGGCTTGACATTATCATCTTGTCTATGTACTGACAAAGTGGTATCCAAAGCTCAGGCTCTTCAAAATCTCTGTCATTGGTGATGAGCCACATATAACATCTGAGGAAACAGTCATAGCATGAGATATCTCTGAGGTTGAGCATAACGTCATCAATGTTCAGGGAAGCCGAAAATATAGGATCAGAGAATGCGAAGCATCTGTATCCGTTGCTGGCGATCTTTGCATAAGCCGTTTTCAGATCCTTTTCAGAACGGGAGAAAGGCGGCAGAAAATCAAAATCATAAGGCGTTTCATAATCAGCCGTGTCACCTTTAGCCGCCATATCAAGCAACTTTTTGTATGTGAGCGTGACATCAGCAGTAGGAGTGTCAACGGCTATGCCGAGCACCCTGAAAGGATTGCAGGCAAAAAGTTCCATTGCCGTTATCCCAAGTGACGGTCTTGTCATAAATAGATCCTCCTCCATGAATTTACTTCATATATACTTAAGCTTTTACCTTTTTTATTCGTGTTGTCTTCTTCACGATCGGGTATTTTTGTGTATCTTTATGCCAAAAATAGTTTTCTTAAACTAATTTGTTTTTTGTTTTTAATTAACAAAATAAATAACTTAACAAATATAGTATAGCAAATATTAGTATAAATTACATTAACTAAACGTGAATTTTATATTTATATTATATTAATACGAAACAAAATGCACAAAAAGAGTTTAAAAAATCGTACAAAAAGTAACTGCCAAAAGGTTTGCAATTTTGGTGAAAATATTGTATAATAAATAAGTATAAGATGTCAGGCATAAAATGCCGATATCAGATCATCATGCCAATAAAAAAGGGGGAGATCTTATGGGTCTGTTCAGCAGAAAAAGCTCCGAGCCCAAAACATCGACACAGCCTAAAAAGCAGCAGATAAATGCTGATGATATATGGAACACGCCTGTGAAGAGAGCAGGCGGAGATACGGCTTTTGTGAAGGAGTCCAGCAGCGATAAGGTACACGCCGAGAAGATAACCGATACCATAGAGCCGGAAACTATCCGCAGCAAGATGGAGCAGCTTGAAAAAGAGCTGGCTGAAAAGAAAAACGATCCCGTAAAGACCTATGCCGACTACGACGTGAACCCGGTAGGACAGGCTGAGATAACCGATGCCCAGAGCGAGTATGAAAAGCTTTATGAGGAGGAACACGCAAGATTTGTAGCTTCTCATAAGGAGGATATAAGCGTGGCGTCCGTTGAAGGTATCGACTCAAAGCTTGAGGAGATATATAGGATACATGACGAGAAAGTGGCTCAGGAGAAGCGTGATACAGGCAATATCGAAGCTATAAGTGCAGAAACCACAGCCGCAAAGGTGGCTGAGCTTCCTTATGCAAAAAAGCCTGAGGACTATGCAGAGTATAAGGATATAAAGGGAATATCCGTCGATGAGGCTCTTGTGGAGGGCCTTGGCTCTGTTGACCACAGCGAGGACGACGATGCTATCGGTTCAGTATCGGAAGAGTTTTTGGCGCAGAAGGTGAAAGAATTTAACGAAAAATATGGCAGATGATCGGGGTAAAGGCAGTAATTAGGGGTATTGCCAGAATAAATTGAATTGGAGAGATAAAATTGAAGATCAATACCGATAACCCTATCATAAAGTTTTCAGGCAAAGGCAAGCCGTTTCAGTATGATAAGTTGCTTTATGCTACATTAAATGAGTATATACTTGATTATAAGAATGCAAGACTTGATAAGCTTACCGATCAGGACGCTTCTATATGCCTTGCGAGAATAATAAGAAAAATGGAAGTCAATGACGTTCCTGTCCAGCAGTTTTTCCATGAAGAGCTTGAAAAGTGGAGCGAGCATACCAACTATGAGAAGATACTCAGACTTTGCGAGCTTATGGCAAAGGATATCTTCGGCTGTTTTGATAAGAACAGAGATGACGGCAACGGCGGCTTCTATAAAACAGACAGGCTCTATTGCGTAAATAATGACGGTGAAAGAGATTATATCGTTTGTGACGAGGTTGAGAAAAAGGGACTTTTCAAGAAAGTTCCAACTCCTGTCACATTGTATTTCAATGATCTTATGGAGAAAAATAAACGTGGCGAGCTGCCAAAATCCAAGTAAATTTTGTATTAACAGATAATAAGGAGAGTATTAACATGGTAAATATAGAAATGGCAAACGGAAAGAATATCAAGATCGAGCTTTATCCTGACGTTGCACCTATCACAGTTGCAAATTTTGAGAAGCTTGTTAAAGAGGGCTTTTATGACGGACTGATATTCCATAGAGTTATCTCAGGCTTTATGATACAGGGCGGCGACCCAATGGGAACAGGCATGGGCGGTGCAAAAGAGAAGATAAAGGGCGAGTTCCTTGCCAATGGTGTTCGTAACGACCTCAAGCATACAAGAGGCGTTATCTCAATGGCACGTTCAGCAATGCCAAATTCAGCAAGCTCACAGTTCTTTATCATGCACCAGGATGCTCCTCATCTTGACGGACAGTATGCAGCATTCGGCAAGGTAGTCGAGGGCATGGACGTTGTTGACGAGATCGCAGCAGTTGACGTAAATTTCAACGAAAAGCCGCTTGTAGATCAGGTCATGAAGAAAGTAACTCTTATTGAGGACTAATAAAAAGGAAAATCATGGGCTGCGGTCTTTATGGCGGCAGCCCTTGTTTACGGCAAAAACAATATCAGGAGAGTAAATAATGGATTTCAAGAAAGTAACAGTGGGATTTTTTGCAGCGGTCATGGCAATGACCTCAGTGTGTTTCGCTGATCCCGAAACGCCTGTGACAACCGATGTGCCAGCCACAGATCCTGTACCGGAAACAACCACTACCGCTCAGCCTCAGTGGGAGGACACTGAAACGACTACAACTACCACAGCTCAGACATGGGAAACCACCACATGGGGAACTACCACATCTTATTCCTATGTTCCGGACACTCCGACTTCTACGCCGACAGTTGTAAAGCTTGTGGTCAGCGAGGTAAAGGATAAAAAGTTCACAGCGAAAATAAATATCCAGTGCGACCACCTTATCTCAAACGCCTCTATCTCCGTGGGCTATGACGATAGCCTTGTAGAGTTTGAAAAGTGCGAAACCAATGATAAAGCAGGAGGCATGGCAGTAGACAATGCCTTTGCAGGTAAGTTTGTATATAACTATGTGAACGCAGACGGCACAGACTTTGACGGTGATTATGCGACTCTCCATTTCAAAGTCGCAGACGAAAAGCTCACCTCAACAGTGCTTTATCTCACAGTAAATTCCCTTGATGACGAAAACCTCAATGCCATATCAAATCAGGTAGAGAACGGTATCGTCAAGTATCAGGACGCTGCAGACGTTAAGCAGGACGACAGCGATTATATCGAAATAGACGTTGACTATTCCAAGTACCCTATCGCTCCCGAGGATATAGGACTTACAGATGTTGACAGCGTAACAGTAGCCAACGGCGAAGTGCTTATATTCGAGGACGGCAAGTTTCAGACCCTCAGCACAGGCGAAACAAAGATAGATATTGTTTATAAGGACGGCTCAGTAGGGCATTTTAAAATAGTGATAAAAGAACCTGAAGCCGTGAAGCTTGAAAGCTCAGAAGCAGAAGCGACCTCAAAAGCCGCAAGTCCGGTGTCGGAAGAAAAGAGCGGTTCATCAATGGGCATTATTATTGGCGTGGTCTGCGTTTTGTGCGTAGCTCTTATTGCCGCTGAGTATCTTATGATAGTGAAAAACAAAACAGTAGGCGACAATAAGTCAGCCAACAAGGATAATGATAAAGATATCCACGATACAGATGAAAGCGACGATACCAATTTGTCCGAGCCTGACGAACCTGACGAAAATGAAGAGCAGGAAGAAACTGATAATACAGACGACGATACAGACACAGAAGAATAAACAAAAAGCGGTGCAGAGAATTGAACTCTGACACCGCTTTATTTTCTTATTTAGCTATTATTAGACAATTCCTTAAGCTCTCGACCCTCTTTAAGCAGGTCATGCAACCTTTGAGCGTCATTATTTGCAATAGCATCACGATACTCCGTTAATCTTGCGATTATATGCTCTATCTCGTCCACCAGTGGGCCACGGTTCATAAGGAAAAGCTCCGTCCACATATCTTCGTTGAGTTTAGCCACTCTCGTAAGGTCTTTGAATGATCCTGCTGAAAAACCTGCCTGCTTTAAAAGACTAGGGCTTTTTACATATGAACTTGAAACAACGTGAGCAAGCTGAGAAGTGAACGCAATAACGCTGTCATGCTCCTCAACGTTTGATACAACGACCTTTGCAAAACCTATGTTGTATGCAAGCCTTGATATCTCCTGCACCACCCTCATAGGCGTTCTGTCAGTAGGTGTCATTATAAAGCTTGCTTTCTCAAAAAGATTGTCCACCGAGTATGCAAAACCCGAAAATTCACGTCCTGCCATAGGGTGACAGCCGAGAAAGTTTACGCCGTTTTCAATGCAAACGCCCTCTACCGCTCTGACTATCTCGCCCTTTACTCCACAAGTGTCAAGAACGATACCGCCCTTTTTGAACTTGCCTGCATTCTCCGTGATAAATTTTATGGTAGCCTCAGGGTGAAGTCCCACGATAACAACGTCACAGCCTGCAAGGTCGTCAATGGTCATTTCACCGTCGATAGCCTCCTGCGCCAGCGCCCCTGCTATCGTTCCCCTGTCAATATCTATACCGAAACAGCTCTCATGAGTGTTCTTTTTTATTGCCTTGGCAAGCGAACCGCCTATAAGTCCAAGTCCAACTATACAAATCTTCATTGTTCGTCATGCTCCCTTTACTTTTACGCTTTTAAGCTTTTATGTAATAAAGTATACCACTGAAATCACACTTTGTCAAGAGCCATGCACACCTAATTATTCACCGCAAAGCTCTGCAATAGCGTTTGCATACATATTCAGATTTATTTTGAAAGTTTCCATAGAAATATGCTCGTCAGCTCCGTGCATATTGTTGTTTTCCTCAGGAAATTCCGCACCGAACGCAACACCGCCCTTTGTGTTGTGAACGTAGGTTATTCCGCCCTCTGCGATACATTTTCCCTTTTCGCCCTTGACCTTTTCGTATACCCTTAATAAGGTCTGAACGAACTCACTGTTTTCGTCCACATAATGCGGCTCCATGCCGTCAAGCTCGTCCACCTTGAAGCCCTTGCTTTCAAGTGCCGAAGTTATGATACCGCTTATCTCAGCAAGCGTCTTGTCAATAGGGAAGCGTATGTCGATACCGCCATGAAGCCTGCTACCCTCAGTTTTAAGGATAGTCAGCGCACAGGTCATCTCGCCTGATACATCGTCTGAAAAACCAAGACCGCAGGACTTTCCGTTGCATTCTCCGTGTGGGAAAAGCTCAGCCAACCCACCAAGGAGAGCATTTTCATTTTTGTATTCTGCCACAAATTTTGTCACCGCATTGTCGCCGTTTTCAGGTCTTGACCCGTGTGACGATTTTCCTCTGATGACCTTCTCACTGTCGTCAGCAAACTTCACAATGCACTTGTCCGGGATAGCATTTATAACGCTTCCGCCCTTTATCTCAGCTATCTTATCATCTGAAAATTCAGCAGAGAATGTAAGATGCACCATGCCCTTTTCACAGTTGAGCACAGGAAAAGAGCCGTCGGGGGTGAACACCATTTCAGGGAAAGGCTGTTTGCTTTCATAATATTCCATGTCCTCACAGCCGCCCTCTTCATTGCCACCGAAAATAACACGGAAGTTCTTTTTTATAGGAATGTTAAGCTCTTTGATAGCCTTAACAGCCCACAGCACCGCAACGCTCGGACCTTTGTCGTCAATTGTTCCTCTGCCGAAAAGTTTTCCGTCAGCTTTAGTCAGCTTGAAAGGCGGATAGCTCCAGCCCTCGCCTGCAGGAACAGTGTCAAGATGTGAAAGCACAGAAAGCTTACATTCACCCTCTGGGTAAAAATCACCGTGAACAGCATAGCCGTCAAAGTCCTTTGTTGTCATGCCGAGCTTTTCAAGATAAGCCTTTCCCCAGTCAAGAGCCTTGCGAGAACCTTCGCCAAATGGCTTAACAGGGGCGTTTATGTCGCCAACGCTCTCAATAGAAATAATCTCGTCTAGGTCACGTAGAATCTCGTCCATGTGCTTGTCAAAATATTCTGCAAATTGTTTCTGATACATATTTATTCCTGCCTTTCAAGTGTGCAAATCATTATTTCCGAGGGATTATTCAGCCTGAATTTACCAAGTCCTGCCGTAACAGCAAGCTTTGCCAATCCCTGTTCAGCGTTAAGTTCGTAAATCCCCTTTGTGTATCGTGGAAAGAATTTCCGCTCGGGAGAAAGTATTCCGCCAATAAAAGGCAATCTTATAACTCCCCCATGACAGTGACCCGAAAACGTCACATCTGCCCCCCAGTCTGCATAAGCACGGAACGCCAGCGGCGTGTGCGAAAGCAAAAAGTTACATTCGCTCCTGTCAGGCTCGCCTAGAAGCTTTGTAAGCTCGTCCTTTGTGATCTGCGGCAGGTCGTGATGTGAAAAATCTTCGTTGCGGTAAAATCTTTGGGGAAGCTGAGTGCCGTATATATTGATGTGATCCTCGCCTATTTTTATCTGCTCCATGTTGTTTCTCAGAATGTGTACTCCACATTCGGTGAGTTTCAAAGCAAGGGCTTCGGCATTATCCATGTTGTCAGTTTCATGGTTACCGAAAATATAATAGGTCGGTGCAATATGTTTTAGCCTTTTCATAAGGGCAAGCTTCGGTATCATGTCCGTTTCATCACGGCTGTAAAGATCACCTGCAAAGAAAATAAAGTCAGGCTCGGCGGCAATGCAGGAATTTACCAGATTGTTGAAATTATCCCCGTAACGCTTCTTGTGAAGATCTGCAAGAAGAAGTATCTTTTTACCAACAAAATTCTTAGGGAGCTTTGATACCTTCAGTTCGTATTTGTTCACCCTTAGCTGTCTGTTTGAAATAAGCATATAACCGCCCAGAAATGCGGCGGCAGCAAAAAGCGGCAGCTTGTATGACATTTTATTACCTCATTCCTACTTGCATAGATATTTTTTCAGATCGCCCATTTTGCGTGGTTGTAGCCGTAATCGTAGAGCCTTCTCAGCTTTGCAGGGTCGCCCTCAGTCCTGCCTACACCGAAGGTGGTTTTTGGTGTGAAAACAAAGACTTTCCCCTCCGCTTTAAGCTCCATAAGCTCTGCGATACATTTGTTGTATCTCTCGGCTCTTGTGGCAAGGGCTTCGGCAAACTCAGGGTGCTTGTGATAATATTTCATGGCAAGCTTTGTAGCAGGCTCTTGGGTCTTAACATAGCCCTTTGGTCGGGTCAGCACAACGATATTTTTGTCACAGCCTGCTTTTATTGCCTGCATATATGGTATTGAATCTGATATACCGCCGTCCATATATTTTTCTCCGTTTATCTCTATCTCAGGGAAAAGCAGAGGAAGCGCACAGGTTGCTCTAAGCAAATTCCAGCGGGTGTCATTTTTTGGCACGTCCATGTACTCAGCCTTGCCGTTTTTTACGTTTGTAACAACTGCACAAAATCTGCCTTTGAAGTTTCTGTAGGCTTCATAATCAAAGGGAAGCTCAACATTAGGCACAACATTGTAGGCATAATCAAGATTATAGTAGCATCGGTTTTTCGGGTCGATAAGATGTCTTGCACCCATGTATTTCTTTGTTCCCATAAACCCAGTTGCAAGGCGGAGATTTCTGCCTATCTGCCCTGAGCAGTAAGAAACGCCGAAAGCTGCTCCTGCCGAAACGCCTATAACATAATCGGCTATTATTTTATCCTCCAGCAGAGCGTCCATTATTCCGCAGGAATAGACCGTTCTGCTGGCTCCGCCCTCTAAAGTAAGTCCAAGCATGATATTACCTCTGTTTCTGAAAAGAGGACGGCTTGACCGTCCCCATTTTTATTATATTATCTGTCTATTGAGAAAACAGGCGAACCCTGTCCGTCTGTTTTGTTAAACGCACTGAACAACGGGCGAACGCTGTTCGCCCCTACAGTTTTTATCTTGCGGCTTCAGATGTTGTATCTGCCATGCTGTTATCCAAAGCTGAATTGTCAAGAACTGTTTCTGTGAACTCTCTGCCGTCGTCGGTAAGAGCCTTTTTAAGCTCGTCCATGGCGTTCTTTGTTGCGTTGTCGTCTGTTATCCTTACGATAACATTGTCGCTCATAAGCTTCACTGTGGAAACAAGACTTTTAAGATCTACCACACGCTCATCAATTATATAAGTGCTTCCTGAAACCTTGATGTCATAAAATTCCTTTGGCACTGCTGTTGTTGTGGTAGTAACGGAAGCTTCATTGGAGGAAGCACTTACGTCCTTGCCGTCCCCTGAGCCTTCGCCTTTTCCACCGCCTAGTCCAAGTCCAAGATACTGCATTATAAGAATAAGCGCCGCAATGATAATGACGATCAGCATGATACCAAGAAGCTTTTTCTTCTTTTTCTTTTTCTGCTTTTGTCTTTGTTTTTCAAGGTCACTGCGGTAGAGCTTTTCAACATCGTTCTGAATACTCATTTTTATTTTCCTTTCTATTTGGAAGTGTTTATGTATGTAAAGTAAACATTTTCGTATTTGTCTGACACAGCCTGCACAGCGGTTTCAACTATTCTCATGTTACGATAAAGCACAGCGTCACCGTCATAGACCACTGCCGCAAGCATTACTTCACCGTCTGCCGCACCGAGTCCTTCAAAAAGAGATATGAGCCTGCCTGAGATGTCTTCATCAGGGGTCACGGTCATAATATCCTCATCATTACGGGAAATATACAGCTTGTCAGTGCCGTTTTCATTTCGCATATCAAGTGAGATAAGCATACCCTGAGTGTAGCCGTCAAGCGCCTGCTGATTTTTTGCGGCATTGCTGTTAATGCTCTCAGCCTTTTTATAGGATTCATCTATCTGCTTTTGCATATCCTTACGGAGATTTTCTAACTCGTCAGCGGACTTTTGCTTCTGCTCCTCAAGCTATTGAGTGACAGCCTGTACCTGAGCTTTTGCGTCCTCTTTCTGACTGTCGGCAGATGCGGAAACATCGGTCATGACCCAGAAAAGCATTATCATGATAACATCGAGCAGGGAAGTCAGCTCAAGGACTATGCCCTTATTTTTCCTGAAACCATTCATGGCTGTTCACCGCTTTGGGAATGTTCAGCGTTGTTTCTTTCAAGATAGAGCTGAACATTTTTTTCGTTATCCTCTATTTTTGCAGAGATTATGCCGTCAAGAAATTTGAAGATTATAGCAAAAACAAGTCCCCAAAAAGTGGAGGTCAAAGCGCCATAGAAATTATCCTGAACGTTTGTCATATCGCCCACCATACCGAGGAGGGAGATAACAGTGCCGAGGATACCCAAGAGAGGGAAAATCCCTGTAAGATTTACGAACAGAGAATAAAGGCTTCCTGTGCGGTTACGCATAGAAACGATATCTGTTTCACGAATGTCCGATATATCGTTGTCAGCCTGACGGCGGGAAGCACCTGAGTCGGGAACGAAGATGTTAAGATGAAGCTTTTTGTAGAGAACATCAGCCGATTTTTTAGTGAAATAAAAGACGAGGGCGGTCGCGACTGCAACCAAGAAAATTATCATGTCGAAGCCGAAAAAGTTCATAAAAATTACGGAAAAGAGTTTTTTCATGGATAAGACCCCCTATAGAGATAATGATAGCACATTTTGAGGTAAATTGCAAGATGTGGGGGCGGATTTTTAGTGAGGAGGGGAGGAATGAGAAATGAGAAATGAGGAATGAGGAGTGAGGAGTGAGGAATGAGCATAGCAGACCAAAGTAAATTACAAGCATAAAGTAAAAATAAAGCACCGAGCGAAGCGAGCAAAAGGTCCAGGGACACGTCCCTGGTCAGGGTCAAGGG
>ENA-OROP01002647-OROP01002647.1-human-gut-metagenome-genome-assembly--contig:-NODE-2647-length-12776-cov-3.303986_pt1 | contig 12776 bp, 11 predicted proteins | sample MGYA00242132_ERZ509056 | MGnify/ENA primary metagenome ERZ509056 (study PRJEB26280, sample SAMEA2338768) | human gut metagenome | biome: human gut; feature: human-associated habitat; material: faeces...
GCTGTTTGTATGTAGGGGCGAACAGTGTTCGCCCGTTGATTTGACATTTTTGCAAAAGAAAAAGGGACGGAAATTTGATTTTCCGTCCCTTTAACGTTATTTTATGGAGAATGAAGTTACAAGCTATATCTTTGAATAGCCGAAGCTGTTTACCAAAGCATCGACCTTCTGTCCTGATTTGCACATTGGGCATTCTGATGATGTATATGTCATGTAATCAGGCAGATCCTTTTCTGTGAAAAGGGCATGGATAGCAGTGCCGTTGTTCTCTTTGATAGCGGAGAATATGGAAGCTATTCCTACAAGGTTGCCGTTATAGTATTTCAGACAGTCCATTGCTCTGTTTATGCTCTTTCCTGTTGAAACGGAAGCGATAAGCAGAAGCACCTGCTTGCCCCATATCTTCTTCTGAGTGTTATCTCTGAATATCATCTGATTTACAGCGTTTAGCTCAGGTGTTACTACATTTACGTCTGCACCGCTGTTTATGCCGCTTTCGCCAAGGCTTTCAGCGAGAAAGGCACCGATGATCTCTGTGCCTTCAAGGCATATGATAGTGTCGATATGTGTTGAAACATAGGTGGCTGCCAATGCCTTTGCGGCTTCCTTTGCCATTTTATAACCAGTTTTAAGAGATGTTATATCTACATAATAATTGATATGCGAGTGGTTAGTTGCATAGTGACCCGGTATAACGCCTATCTGTATCTTGCTGTTGCCTGCTGCCTGTATAATTTGCATACGTTCTTCCAAAATAAAGACCTCCTTACAAGTAAAGTGTGAACAGTATGTTGCTATTCGTTATTATATCACATATGAACAAGATTTTCAATGCTATTTTTGATGAATTTTGCTATATATTTTTGTGACAATACACAATTAATAAACTGATAAATCAAAATTTACAGCGATTTGTTTGTAATTCGTGAGGTGTTGTGTATATTGTTGTGTAAACTAATGTATGATTTGTACAAAATTCTGCTTGTAATTTTATTGGAAAATGTGTATAATTGAATGAGGAAAACTTTAAGCAGCTCTGTGATAAAGCTTTGCTGTTGATAAATGGCGTATCGGAGGAGGTCTTTTTATATGAGGACGAGAAAGCTTTTGTCGGGGCTTGGGGCGGCTGTGATGTCGCTTATGATGATAATACCGTGGGCGGTGTATGCGGACAGCCCTCAGACGGAGGACAGCTCCATTGTGACGGAAAGCTCTGCGGCGGAGGCTATGGCGGAGCAGGAGGTTATCAAGGCGCAGAAAAACTCCACCCAGAACACTGAGACCGATTGGGTGCTTTTCGGCTGTATCGGTGGCGGTGCGGTGGTAGTGCTTATAATGATAGGGCTTATGGCTAAGAAAAAATGATATATATACAAGGGCGGCGTGGGCTGCCCTTTTTTTGTTGGGGATAACTGTCATAGGCGGCAGAATGGGCGGGACGTCGCATTTCTGTGAAACAGAAATTGAGCCGATCCCCTACAAACAACGTGTGAATATTTTTGGATATTTGCAACTTTATTTGATATTGCACGTCTTTATAGATGAGGAATTTCTTATGAGTTTCTTAAAACAACGGCTTTATTTATTGACTTATACTTTTTTTATGGTATAATGTATACATAAAAACAGATAAGAACAAAAGACAACAGGACAGCAAGATAACAAAGAATAATACGCTCATGCTATACCCTTATGGGGAGAGTGGGGCTGTTTTATCCGTCTGGCTGCTGTCAGGCGGATTTTTTTTATGCTGTTTTGAAAAAATCACAAACGGAGGTATTGCAATGACCACGAAAAAAAGGATATGCACTGTTATAATAGTGCTTGTTATCGTCTGCGCAGTGTGTGTGGGAGGCTTTTTCGTATGGAAAAAGACCGGCAAGGGAGGCTCAAAAAGCTCACAGAAGGTATATGTGCAGAAGGTATCGTCGCTTAACACAGTGTCGGACTTCAAGCTTTCTAATTGCTCGTTTTTGGGCGTTGTTGAGGCGCAGGAGTCTGTGGACGTAAAGTATGACAGCTCAAAGACGGTGGACGAGATACTTGTTAAGGACGGTGACTCTGTTAAAAAGGGTGACAAGCTTCTTACATATGACGTTGAGGCTATAAACCTTCAGCTTGAGCAGGCTAAGCTTGAGGTCGAGAGGCTTCAGAACGAGATAACCTCAAACAAGAGCCAGATAGCTGAGCTTGAAAAGGAAAAGAAAAACGTTGATCAGGACGCCGCTGTGTCATACACGACACAGATACTTTCTTTGCAGAGCGACATCGCCAAGAACGAATATGACATAAAGGCTAAAAACGTTGAGATCAAAAAGCTGGAGGTTTCCACAAAGAACGCATACGTCACCGCTTCTATTGACGGAACTGTTAAGAACGTCAAGACGGTGGACAAGCTTCAGGAGGACGGCGGTGACGTTATAATGCAGATAACAGAAGAGGGCGACTACAGAATAAAGGGCAGATTCAACGAGCAGAACAGCACTGACATCATGCAGGGCGTTTCTGTTATCGTAAAGTCAAGGCTTGATGATTCCACTTGGAAGGGCGAGATAACTTCTGTTGACACAAGTCCGCAGAAAAATTCTGACGATATGTACATGTACAGCTACGGTTCAAGCGATGAGATGAGCCAGTCTTCAAACTATGCTTTCTATGTTAAGCCTGAGAGCTTTGACGGACTTATGCTCGGTCAGCACGTTCTTATCGAGATAGACAACGGACAGGACACTTCTATAAACAAGACGGGCATATGGCTCTATTCCGACTTTATCTGCAAGGACGGCAAAAAGAACTACGTCTGGGCTAAGAACGAGGACGGAAAGATAGAAAAGAGATATGTTGAAATAGGTCAGAAGGACGAGGATAACGGTGACTGCGAGATAAAATCAGGTCTTGAAAAAGGCGATTATATCGCATACCCTGACAAGTCTATCGAGGAGGGCATGACGGCTACCACAAATGAGGCTGACGTGTCTGTTCCGCCTAATGACCTTGACCCGAACGACAACACGGACGGTGACGATAATATCGAGGGCGGTGACGAGGACATCGTTTATGACGGAAGCGATGAGGACGGCATGGCTATAGACGAGGATATGCTTGCAAGCATGACGGACGAGGAGATAGAAGAATACTTCAACAAGCTTTACGGTGAAGAGGAAAATGCAGAAAATGCAGACGGTGAGAATGCCGACGCTGCTGATGCTGACGCAGCTTTCGCTGAATAAGGAGGGCTTGCAATGGTATTTGAACTGAAAAATATCTACAAGGATTATTTGCAGGGCAAGGAAGCTGTGCCTGTGCTTAAGGATATTTCCCTTGAGGTCTCAGAGGGGGAATATGTGGCGATAATGGGTCCGTCAGGCTCGGGAAAGTCTACGCTTATGAACATTATAGGCTGTCTTGACAAGCAGACAAAGGGTAGCTTTGTTTTTGACGGCTGTGACATTATGCAGGCAAAGGATAGGAAGCTTTCGGAGATAAGAAACAAGAAGATAGGTTTTGTGTTTCAGAACTTTAATCTGCTCCCTAGACAATCAGCACTTGAAAATGTGGAGCTTCCGCTGCTTTATGCGGGGGTAGGCAAAAGAGAAAGACGTCAGAGAGCAAAGCGGCTCTTGAAAAGGTGGGGCTTGCACAGAGAATGATGTTCAAGCCTACTCAGCTTTCAGGCGGTCAGAAGCAGAGGGTGGCTATTGCAAGGGCGATAGTCAACAATCCAAAGCTTCTTCTTGCAGACGAACCCACAGGCGCTCTTGACACAAAGTCGGGCGATCAGGTAATGGAGCTTTTCAAGGAGCTTAATGACGACGGTGTTACTATCGTTATGATAACACACGAGCCTGACATTGCAAGATGTGCAAAGAGGATAATGTATATCCGTGACGGCGAGCTTCATGGAGAAAAGGCAGGTGAACAGGAATGAAAAAGGTAATAATAACACTCCTGTGCATAGCTATCCTCGGCGGAGGCGGATATGCGGGAGCAATGAAATATAAGAAAAATCAGGACAAGAAAACTGTTGTGGCGGTAGTTCCTGTTGACCTTATGGCGGAAACTGCGGATAGTTACGAGTGGGACAGCTCAACGAACATGGATGGGCAGATAGTTTCTGCCAACGCTCAGAGAATTACTCTTGACAACGAGAAACTTGTTAAAAAGGTGTTTGTGAAAAAGGGCGACACTGTGAAAAAGGGCGACACTATACTTGAATATGACATGACGGTGGTGGAGCTGGAGCTTTCACAGAAAGAAAATCAGGTAAAGGTCTGCGAGCAGAACATCAAAATGGCTCAAAAGGAGCTTGCTAAATACAAGCTTTTAAAGCCTTCTGAGGACGCACCGCAAGAGCCTGACGATCCAGAGCCTGAGCCGGAACCAGAGCCAGAGCCAGAGCCAACTCCCGATCCTGAGCCAACTCCTGAGCCTGTGGAAACTGTGGACGTTGTAAAGGCTGTTTTCCAGACGAAAAATGCAGGCACAAAGGACGATCCTTATATTATAAACTGCAACAGGAACACAAAGGTATCCAGAGCGTTTCTTGAAAGGATAAAGACAACGGGGGCTTATGCGGAGCTTTGCGTTTATGATGATAATTCAAACTTTATATACAAGTGGATAGTCAACCGTGAAACAATTGGCAAAAAGGCTCTTGCAGACTGGACAGTTTCACAGGGGATAACTGAGGACAAGGAAAGCGGTACGCTTTCTCTTGACACTTCTGTGGAGCAGTTCGGCAAGTTCTCTATTGTTTTGCCTGCAGGCTCAGACCGCAGTGATGACAGTGCTGACGATAGCGATGATACTGATGATATCGACAATGGCGGTGATGTGGATATACCTGATAATGGTGATTATGATGATAATGACGCCGGCATAGATGTCACTCCTGCTGACCCGTCACAGACGGACGGTGCAAATTCAGGCTCTGAGGACTATATGCACAGCCGTGCAGAGATAAAGAAAATGATATCAGAAAAAGAGGACGAGATAAAGAGCTTAAAGCTTAACCTTAAGTCTGCAAAGCTTGACTACAATGACGCTTTGAAGAAAAAGACAGACGGCAAGGTAGTGGCTACTATCGACGGCGTTGTTAAGAAGATAGGCACTGTAGGCGACGCTGCCGCAGAGGGTGATAATTCGGACGATGGTGACGACAAAGACGATATGGACATTACAGACAGCAGCATGGACTACAGTGGTGACAGCTCTGATGATGACGTTTTCGCAATAATCGAGGGCGAGGGCGGAGTTTCCGTTACTTTTAGTGTGGGCGAGCTTAATCTTGACAGAGCGGCTGTGGGAAACACTGTTATGGTGAACTCATACAACACGGGAATGAGCATTGACGCTGAGATAACAAAGATAAGCAGCGAGCCTACGTCATACTCGACAAACAACTGGGGTGACAATCCTAACAGCTCCACCTACACTATAGAAGCTAGGCTCAGCGACAGCACGGATTTCAACGTGGGCGACTGGGTAGGCGTTTCATTTGTGAATGACACCACGACCAGTGACAGCGTTTATCTGCCTATACATTATGTAAGGCAGGAAAACGGAAACTACTATATAATGAAAGCCAACAAGGACGGCAGACTTGTGAAAAGCTACATAAAAACAGGCAAGATAATGTATGGCACTAATATCGAGGTCAAGGGCGGACTTTCTATGAAAGATAAGATATGCTTCCCATACGGCAAGGACGTCAAAGAGGGCGTAAGGACAAAGGAGACCGACAAAGTCCTTTATCCTGAGTATTAAAAGGGGGCGGATAATATGATAGAAAATATCAGACTTTCATTTAAGGGAATACTTTCACATAAGATACGCTCGTTTCTTACTATGCTTGGTATCATTATCGGTATTGCGGCTATCATTGCTATAGTTTCCACTATCAAGGGTACAAATGAGCAGATAAAGAACAATCTTATCGGCGCAGGAAACAACACTGTGAAGATCCAGCTTTCAAATGGCGACACTGTTTGCGACTTTTCTTATGAAGCGCCACCGTCTAATGTGGCAATGTTCACATCGGACACTAAAAAACGTATCAACGAGCTTAAAGAGGTGGAGTCAAGCACTTTTTACCGCACAAGAAACAATCCTGACAATCTGTTTTATCTTAACAACAAAATGGATTCGTCAACTATATACGGAGTAGACAAGGATTATTTTGACACTGTTGGATACGAGATAGTTGAGGGAAAGGGCTTTGCGGAGAGAAACTTTACCAAATTTGACAAAGTGGCAGTGGTAGACAAGACGCTTGCAGAGGGTCTTTTTCAGGGTGAAAGCCCTGTGGGAAAGGTAATAGATATAAGTGGCGAGCCGTTCACTGTAATAGGCGTGGCTGTGAAAAATTCAAACTTTGAGCCTGTTATAAGCTCAGTGGAAGACTACTACACATACAATCAGACATCAAGCGGACTTGTCTTTATCCCCACAAACGATTGGGGGATAGTTTTCCGCTATGACGAACCAGAAAACTGTATCGTAAAGGCTGTGGACACGGACTCGATGACGAATGCGGGCAAAAAGTCGGCGGATATTCTTAACGAGAACGTTTCGGCTGTAAAGGGCGGAGGCAAGGAAACCAGCGCTTCTGTGGAATACAAGAGCGATAGCCTGCTGGAGCAGGCAAAGTCATTGCAGGATCTGAGTTCATCGACTAATAAGATGCTTATATGGATAGCTAGCATCTCACTGCTGGTAGGCGGTATAGGCGTAATGAACATTATGCTTGTGTCGGTAACAGAGAGAACGAGAGAGATAGGACTGAAAAAAGCACTGGGAGCAAGGAAAAAGAGAATTCTTGCACAGTTTTTGACAGAAGCGGCAGTGCTTACGAGCATAGGCGGAATAATCGGTGTGCTGACGGGTATAGGGCTTTCGCAGGTAATAGCGAAGGTAGCGGAAGTGCCTGTGGCGATATCCTCGGCGTCAATAGTAGTGTCGGTGGTATTTTCAATGGTAGTTGGAATAGTATTTGGACTTATTCCGTCCATAAAGGCGGCGAAGCTCAATCCTATCGACGCTTTGAGATATGAATAATAAGCTATAATAAAGCGGTGTCGGAGTGTAAAGCTCTGACCCGCTTTTGTTTGCCTACACAGCTTTATGATAAATCAAACCTTAACGTTTCGATGTGGGGACGTCGGGGGCGCCGTCCCCTACATTTGGGTGCAGTGTTTATACAATGTAATAATCAGTAGGATCGTGAAAAAATGAAACGGGCGAACACTGTTCGCCCCTACAGTTGGTCTGTGCGGAAAACAAAAAAGCAGGCGGAGATCAATTCTCCACCTGCTTGCGTTTGTGTAAATCAGAAAAGCGACTTCACCGCTTCACATATCTTCTCTGCTATATATGGATTGTTCATGGTGTAAAGGTGTATGCCGTCTACATCATTGGCGATGAGATCTACTATCTGCGATACCGCATAGGCTATGCCTGCATCTCTCATTGCTATTGGGTCGTTCTCGTATTTGTCCATTATCTTTAGAAATTTCTTCGGCAGGGTCGCATGACAAAGAGTTGTCATTCTAAGTATTTGCTTTTTGTTGGTCACAGGCATTATTCCTGCTTCGATAGGCACGTTTATCCCTGCTATGGCTGTTTTTTCTCTGAAATCGTAAAATGTGCTGTTGTCAAAGAAAAGCTGGGTGATAAGCTGTGAACAGCCTGCGTCTACTTTATCCTTCAGGTGCTTTATATCATCTACTATGCTGTCGCACTCCGGGTGACATTCAGGATAGCATGCGCCTATTACGTTCATGTCGCTGTGTTCTTTTATGAAAGATACAAGGTCGGAAGCGTAGTGAAAATCACCTGCCGGCTCAAAATCAGGGTTTCTGTCACCTCTCAAAGCAAGTATGTTCTCAATATTCGCAGACTTCATCTCTTCAAGCTGCTCTAATACTCGCTCCTTTGTCTGATAAAGGCATGGAAGATGTGCCACCGACTCTATCTTGTGGTGATTTTTTATAGCCGAGCATATGTCGATAGTCGCATTGTTCGTGCTTCCGCCTGCTCCGTATGTTACGCTGATAAAATCAGGGTTAAGTGGCTGGAGCTGTGATATGGTGCTGTATATGCTCTCAACAGGCGTTGAACTCTTTGGTGGGAACACCTCAAAGGATAATGTTGTCTTTTTCTTGAAAAGCTCGCAGGTCTTCATTTATTTTCCTCTTTTCTGTTATCTATATAAAAATATATTTTTTATTTTTCTGCAAAGTATATTATAACACAAAATTCCTAGTAAATCAATAATTTTTATTTTATGGTCTGCCATAGCTTAAAACTATATCTAGCGGAGATACAGGTATTATCTTAAAAAATAAGGCTGAAAAAGGTGGCAGTCGGTGAAAATTGTGTGTAATGCTTGATTATTGGCGAAAAGTATGCTATACTTTACTCATTGAGCAGATAACAAAAACAGCAGAGAAAGGCGGTTTTTTGTTGAATAACAGAGATCAGTTCAAAAAGATACTTAACTATCTCAGCGCACTTGTTATAATCTGTGCCTTTATGAAGTGCTTCGACACGGTTTGGAACAACTATTACAACAAGGCGATGCGTGACCCGTTCTGGCATAATGGTAACATTCTTATGGTGGCTATCTATGTGGTGCTCTATATATCCATGGCAAAGACCTTTAACGGCTTCCGTCTTGGATATGATAAATTCACGGGGCTTTTCGGCTCGCAGGTGCTGGGTGTGCTGGGTGCGAATTTTATAGAATTTATACTCGTTTCTCTTATCGGACGAGGCAGGCTCAACATAGCGCCCATACTTGTTATGACGGTAATTCAGGTGGCAATAGCCTTTGCGTGGAGCTATGTTTTCACTTGGATATATCAGGCGGTATACCCTCCACGGCGAATGATAATCGTTTATGGAAACAAGAACGCTAAGTACCTTGTTTCAAAAATGAGCGTGAGAAATGACAAATACAGGATATGCGCTTCTATAAGCTGTGAGGAGAGCCTTGAGGATATCGAGCGTGAGATATTAAAACACGAGGCTGTTATAATCTCGGATATTCCAAATGACCTGAGAAACAAGCTTTTGAAATTTACTTTTGAAAATTCTATCAGGACTTATATAAACCCTAAGCTGTCAGATATTATCGTAAGGGGTGCGGAGGATTTCCACCTTTTCGATACGCCCCTTTTGCTGGCGAGAAATGACGGCTTGCGCTGGGAACAGCGTGCGGTAAAGAGGATACTTGACATTGTGCTGTCGGCTGCCGCACTGGTGGTGGCGTCGCCGTTCATGCTAGTGACGGCTATTGCAATAAAGGCTTATGATGGCGGTCCTGTGCTTTATTCTCAGAAAAGGCTCACAACAGGGGGCAGGGTGTTCAAGGTATACAAGTTCAGAAGCATGATAGTTGACGCTGAAAAGAAAAGCGGTGCGACCCTTGCAAAGAAAAATGACAGCCGTATCACTCCTATAGGAAAGTTTATAAGAAAAGTAAGGATAGACGAGCTTCCGCAGCTTATAAACATACTAAAGGGCGATATGTCGTTTGTAGGGCCTAGACCTGAGCGGCCTGAGATCGCGCAGAAGTATGAAAAGACAATGCCTGAGTTCAAATACAGACTGAAAGTCAAGGCTGGGCTTACGGGCTATGCGCAGGTAATGGGAAAGTATAACACTACGCCTTATGACAAGCTGAAGCTTGACCTTATGTACATAGAGCATCAGTCGCTTATGCTTGATCTTAGAATATTCTTTATGACGGTAAAGACCTGCTTTATACCAGAAGCCACTGAGGGCGTAAAGGATTCGGCTCCTCTTGAAACTCACCGTGACAGGATAGAGCATGACAACAGCAAGGACGAAAAGAACAGCGAAGAGATAAAGCTGTGATAATATGAAAATGCAGAGGGCGGATCATTTTCGCCCTCTTTTTTGTATTTTGTGTGTAGGGGCGACCTGAGGTCGCCTGTGTTCGGAAATGCAACGTCACACCCAAAGCGAAAAAGTTTGTCTTATTGCAAATTTAGCAGGCGAACAAAGACGGACGAACACTGTTCGCTCCTACATTTATCAACAAGTAACAAAAGAGCAGAACGTGAAAATGCGTTCTGTTCTTTTTGCATATATGACTTATGACCCCTAGACCGCCATGGTGGTCTTGAATTTAAGACTTATTTTGTCTGCGATAAGTGCGATAAATTCGCTGTTTGTGGGCTTGCCCTTGCCTGTGTTTATTGTGTAGCCGAAGAAACTGTTGAGGGTGTCGATATCTCCTCTGTCCCATGCTATCTCAATGGCATGGCGTATGGCTCTTTCCACTCTGGAGGGCGTAGTTGCGAATTTTTTTGCCACTGCAGGATATAATAGCTTTGTAACGCTTTCAAGCATTTCCTTATCGTTCACGGACTGTATGATAGCTTCCCTGAGATAGTGATAGCCCTTGATGTGGGCAGGGACGCCTATCTGATGGATTATGTCTGTGACGATTATCTCAAGGTTTATGCTCTGCTTGTTTTTCGTATAGCTTGAGTCGGAGGATATATCGGTGTCGATATCCAGCATGGACTTTATCCTCTCGCCAAGTATCTTTATGTCGAATGGTTTGAGCATGAAATATGACGCTCCTGCGTTCATGACCTGTGTTTCTATAAATGAGTTCTCATAGGCACTTGTGATTATAAAAAGCGGTTTCTGATAGGATGAGTTCTGTATCTTTCTGATAAGCTCGATTGCGTCAAGGCTCGGCATCACTGCGTCTGCGATAACAACGTCCGGCTGTTCGTTTTTGATAGCGTCATAGATAGTAAGTCCGTCCTTGGGACGTGTTATCACGAAAAAGCCCATTGCTCTCAGTGAGGAAGCACATGCTACCCCGTACTGTGCCGAATCGTCGCCAATAAGAATTTTGATCTTGTTTGTCATTGTCATTTCCTCCGTCGTATAATCTGTCATTTTTGTTTGAGAGCGTTTGTTTTAACTCCCTTTCACAAGATAAATGATAACACATTTATTTGTTAAATGCAATAGTTTTTTAGAAAAATCGTCAACAAATTATCGACTTATTAATGCAAAGTGTACAAATATCAGTGCGTGAATATGCCAAAACAAGATAATTAAGCATTGTTCGACTGCAGATGATATTTTTCTCTATGCAAAGCCTTTTCATAAATCGACAGCGATCGGCAAAGGTCGCTAACCTGCGTTTTCTATGGTGCTTTCGGCAAGCTCTGAGGTCTTTGAATACATTTCGTCAGCGAAGATTCCATAGCCTTTGGCGGTGTCCTCGATAAAAACATGGGTCACTGCGCCCACGAGTCTTCCGTCCTGAATGATAGGCGAGCCGCTCATGCCCTGCAAAATGCCCCCTGTTTTTTCAAGAAGCGTCTTGTCAGTTATTTTGATAACAAGGTCATGCTCGGCAGAATCTGAGAGATTTATCTGCTCGATAGAAATTTCGTACTCTTTTGGTCCGTCATTGTCAATAGAGGAGAGTATTTTGGCTTTGCCGGGGTGTATCTCCTGACGGAAGCCGAGAGGAAACTCTTTTGCATTTGGGCAAGGGTTTGCATTCAGTGTGCCGAACACACCGCTTTCGCAGTTTTTCAGGATATCACCTGTGGAGGCGGAGTTTGCAAACTCGCCTAAAAGCTGTCCCGGACAGCCTGAGCGTGACTTGTTGAAGCCTGTGAGGTTTATTTCGCCAACTGTGCCTGCGGAGAGGGGGAGGGGTTCTTTTGTGTCTGCGTCGCATACGGGGTGACCAAGACCTCCGAAAGTTCCGTTTTCAGGGTCATAGAATGTGAGCGTGCCTATGCCTGCGGAGGAGTCACGCACCCACATTCCTGCTTTGTAGCTTCCGTTCTCAAGGCGTGGGCAGAGCTTGAAGGTCAGGTCGTTGCTTCCACGCTTTATGCGCACTGAGCAGGCTTCACCGTTTGAGCTTCTGATTATCTTTGCAACGTCTGCGTTGCTTTTGACTTTTTCTCCGTCGATAGATACTATAACATCGCCCTCTCTTATACCGCAATCTTTGGCAGGGCTTGAAGAATCCACCTTTTGCAGATCGACTACCATTACGCCCTCTGTGAGAAGCTTTATGCCGAATGGCTGTCCACAGGGATAAAGCATTGGTCTTTCCATTGTCTTTGATTCAACCTCCTTGACTGGCACTGCCCCAAAAAGCATGAGCATATTTTTTGTGTATCGTGATGCTCCTGACGAACCGCCTGACACCGCCACTGTCACCTTGCTTTCGCAGGGCTTTGAGGATATGGTGAAAAAGGAGTTCACGCTAAGCTCGCTGCCCTTTGAAACAAGGTAGAAATCGGGGAGCGTTGTGGAATAAAATCCTATAAGACCAAACAGCCCCAGCAGTATTATCCCTGTGACGCAGGCTGTTTTTTTGAAAAATGACGACATTTTTTCACGTTCCTTTCTGTTTTTCTTTTCGCTTTTATTGTTGACCTGCTGAGAAATTTAATTCAGCCGTCGGCATAAGTATTATTTGTCTTGGAAAGCCTTTTTCAATTTTATTCTGCCTTCTTAACAGTGCAAAGGAAGAAAATTTCATTTGTATGTGTTGAATTTCGTGGCATACTATGATATAATAAAATATCTGATGAGAAAACTATGATACGATAATATTTTAATACATAAAAGAGGTACATTATGTCAAAAAAAGACAGACTTAAAGCACAGAAAGAAAAGCAGGACAGGCTCAGAAAAGAAGAGGAGCTTGAAGAACAGAGAGAGCGTGAGGAAGCCAGAGAAAGGCAGAGCCGTTCGGC
>ENA-OROP01002662-OROP01002662.1-human-gut-metagenome-genome-assembly--contig:-NODE-2662-length-12712-cov-5.277001_pt1 | contig 12712 bp, 10 predicted proteins | sample MGYA00242132_ERZ509056 | MGnify/ENA primary metagenome ERZ509056 (study PRJEB26280, sample SAMEA2338768) | human gut metagenome | biome: human gut; feature: human-associated habitat; material: faeces...
AAATCCCCTCATGAATGAGGGGTAGGGGAGTTGAGGTGTCGAAGACACTTTTTTATTGCCAAGCATACGACAAAAAGATACCTTGATAATACCTTTAGGCTGCCCTTGCTGGAGCAGCCTGAAGTGCAATTATGCACAAAAAAATAGGAATGAAGCGTGAAAGATTAATAGAAAACATAAAAAAGATAGTCAAGGCAAACTTTTTGATAAAACATTATTGACAATGATTATCATTAACAATATAATGAATGATGGAAATGATAATCAGTTTCAAATCGTGCGAGGTAATATATATATGAGCCAAGAAGAGAGATTTCAAGAAGTATTAAATCAATTAAAGAAAGCTGGCTATCGGATTACCGAACAGAGAAAGCTTCTTTTACACATTATATTGAATAATGAATACTCCTCTTGTAAGGAGATTTATTATGCAGCAAAGAAGCAGGACGACAAAGTCGGAATTGCAACTGTGTATCGTACTGTGCAACTGTTGGAAGATATGGAACTGATCCATAAAGAGATGGTTGTGAGAATTTAGCGAGAAGAAGGAGTGGATTATGATGCCGTTAACGATGTTAAATCCAGGCGAAAGTGCATCTATCGTCCGGGTAGGCGGAAATGAAGAAACAAAAAGATTCCTGGAGAATCTCGGATTCGTAGCTGGAAGTGAGGTGAAAGTTATTTCCAGTAACGAGGGTAACATAATTGCCCAGATCAAAGAATCACGAGTTGCAGTCAGCAAAGGAATTGCTAATAAAATAATGGTCTAGGAGGAACGGGAGAATGACTTTAAGAGATGTGAAAGTTGATCAGACAGTATCCGTAGTAAAGCTTCATGGAGAGGGAGCTACAAAAAGAAGAATTATGGATATGGGAATCACAAAAGGAACCAGCATTTATGTCCGTAAAGTAGCACCACTTGGTGATCCGGTGGAAGTTACTGTACGTGGATATGAATTGTCTCTGAGAAAAGCAGACGCAGAGATGATCGAAGTTAAATAACCAATTAGAGAGTAAAACAGGAGGATGTAAAAAAATGGGAGTGAAGATAGCACTTGCCGGAAACCCGAATAGTGGTAAGACAACACTTTTCAATGCTTTGACAGGTTCCAATCAGTTCGTTGGTAACTGGCCTGGAGTTACTGTTGAGAAAAAAGAAGGAAAATGGAAGGAAGACAAAGAAGTTGTAATTATGGACCTTCCAGGTATCTATTCTTTATCACCATATACATTGGAGGAAGTTGTAGCCAGAAATTATCTGATCACAGAGCGTCCGGATGCAATCCTGAATATCGTAGACGGAACAAACCTGGAGCGTAACTTATACCTTACAACTCAGTTACTTGAGCTTGGTATCCCGGTTGTTATGGCAATTAACATGATGGATATTGTACGCAAGAATGGTGATGAGATCAACACAAAGAAACTTGCTGAGAAGCTTGGCTGTGAAGTTGTAACAATTTCTGCTCTGAAAGGTGATGGAATCAAAGATGCAGCTTCAAGAGCAGTAAAGCACGCCGGACAGAAAGCCGGACAGGAATCTGTGCATGAGTTCGCACCGGAAGTTGAGAACTACCTGAATGAGATTGAAGGCAGACTTGGATATGAAATTCCGGAAGAGCAGAAAAGATTTTACGCGATCAAATTATTTGAGCGTGACGATAAGATCAAAGATGCTATGAAAAATGCACCGGATGTTGAAGATATCATTGCTCGTGCAGAGAAAGAGATGGATGACGATGCAGAGAGTATCATCACAAATGAGAGATACAGTTTCATTGGTTCTATTATCGGAGACTGCTTAAAGAAGAATAAAACACAGGAACTGACAACATCTGATAAGATTGACCGTATCGTAACAAACAGATGGCTTGCACTTCCAATCTTTGCAGCAGTTATGTGGCTTGTATATTATGTGTCTGTAACAACAGTAGGTTCCATATTGACAGACTGGACAAATGATACATTGTTTGGTGAGTGGATTATTCCGGCAGCTCAGAGCTTCTTTGAAGGAATCGGATGTGCGGACTGGTTAACAGGTCTGATCGTAGACGGAGTTATCTCCGGAGTTGGTGCTGTACTTGGATTCGTACCTCAGATGCTTGTATTATTTCTTTTCCTTGCATTCCTTGAGTCTTGCGGATACATGGCACGTATCGCATTCATCATGGACCGTATTTTCCGTAAGTTCGGACTTTCCGGAAAATCATTTATCCCGATGCTGATCGGAACAGGTTGTGGAGTTCCTGGAGTTATGGCTTCCCGTACAATCGAGAATGACCGTGACCGTAAGATGACTGTTATGACAACAACATTTATCCCTTGCGGAGCGAAACTTCCAATTATCGCCCTGATCGCCGGAGCACTTTTCGATGGCGCTTCATGGGTAGCACCAAGTGCTTACTTTGTTGGTATCGCAGCAATCATCTGCTCTGGTATCATCCTGAAAAAGACAAAGATGTTCGCAGGAGATCCAGCACCATTTGTTATGGAGCTTCCTGCATATCATATGCCAACAGTTGGCAACGTTCTTAGAAGTATGTGGGAACGTGGCTGGTCCTTTATCAAAAAAGCTGGTACAATTATTACATTATCAACAATCGTTGTTTGGTTCTTATTGAACTTCGGTTGGACAGATGCTGGATTCGGAATGCTGAACTTCGATGGACTTGAGGGAGCAGCTATGGAGGCAGCACAGGCAGAGTGTATTCTTGCTAAGATCGGTAACTTGATTTCCTGGATCTTCACACCACTTGGTTGGGGAGATTGGAAGATGACTGTAGCAGCTATTACAGGACTTGTAGCGAAAGAAAACGTTGTAGGTACATTCGGACAGCTCTTCGGATTTGCAGAAGTTGCAGAAGACGGACAGGAAATCTGGGGAACACTTGCAAGCAGCATGTCACAGATCGCAGCTTACTCATTCCTTGTATTCAACCTTCTGTGTGCACCATGCTTCGCAGCAATGGGAGCTATTAAAAGAGAGATGAACAACACAAAATGGTTCTGGTTCGCAATCGGATATCAATGCTTACTTGCTTACCTCGTATCTCTTTGTATCTTCCAGTTTGGTACACTCTTCACAGGTGGCGGATTCGGTATTGGAACAGTAGCAGCAATCGTAGTTCTGATCGGTTTCCTTTACATGCTGTTCCGTCCTTACAAAGAGAGTACATCACTTAACACTAAAACCGTTTCAAGTGTAAAAGCAGCATCGAAATAATGATTATAATGTCGAAAAGTCTTTCTTCACCTGTGCTTGCACAAAGGTGAAGAAATGACCTTGAGACATAACATAAATAAGCAGAAAGAAGGGGATTTTATGATGGCATTGGCAGCACAGACAAGTATTTTATCTACAATGATTGTAGCGCTTGTAATAATTGCGATTGTAGCATGGATTATAAGAGGCATGATACAAAAGAAGAAGAGAAGTGGTACATTTATCGGATGTGATTGTGGGTGTGCCAATTGTCCACACTCCTGTCATAATCCAAAGAATAGTAATAGTCAGAGTGGCTGCGGCGGCTGTGGCGGGTGCTAGTCTGGAAAATGTATGACTTAGATTTAAGTCATATGATGTAAAATAATCTTATGTGTGAATAAATGTGTGAATAGACAGGGAAATCCTTGCAGATGAGTTTCATTTGCAGGGATTTTCTTTTGCGCTTTGCTCTTTTCAATGGGACGCAAATAGGGTAAAATAAATGCTAGGTGAATATGATGAATAAGAAATCTTTATACAAATTAGAATACAATAAAATAATTGAAAAACTGACAGAGCACGCAGGTTCTTTTGGAGGCCAGGAGCGTTGCAGAAAATTAAAACCAAAGACGGAAATCTCTGAAATTGAGAGAATGCAGGAAGAAACGGCCGCAGCATTTACACGGATCGTAAAGAAAGGACGTCCATCTTTTGGAGGCTGTAGTCCGGTAAGTGAATCTATGATGCGTCTGGAAATCGGAGGAACACTTGGAAGTGGGGAGTTGCTTCGCATATGTAAGGTTCTGGAGACAGCAGGACATGTGAAGAATTACGGGCGCCATGACAATGCAGATGATATGCAGGATATATTGGACGGATACTTTGAACAGCTTGTTCCTGTATCTATTTTGTCCACGGAAATCCGCAGATGTATTCCGGCAGAAGATGAGATTAGTGATGATGCAAGTCCGGAGCTTAAGAGAATCCGTCGTGCTATGGGGCAGATTAATGATAAGGTTCATGCAACATTGTCTTCCATGGTGAATGGTTCACTCCGCACATATTTGCAGGATCCGATTATTACGATGCGTGGGGATCGTTACTGTATCCCGGTCAAGGCCGAATACCGTGGTCAGGTCCCGGGAATGATCCATGACCAGTCATCAACAGGTTCTACTTTATTTATCGAACCGATGGCAGTTGTAAAGCTGAATAATGATCTGAAAGAATTATATGGAAAGGAACAGGAAGAAATTCAGGTCATTCTTGCCAGGTTGAGTGCAGACGCAGCAGAATATGTTTCTGAAATCCGTACGGACTATGCAACATTGACAGAGCTTGATTTTATATTTGCAAGAGGAGCTCTTGCATTGGATATGAATGCCAGCAAACCGATGTTCAACCAGGAGAGAAGGATCCGTATCCGCGAGGGAAGACATCCGTTATTAGATAAGAAGAAAGTCGTTCCGATCAGTCTGACACTGGGCGGGGATTTTGATCTTCTGATTGTGACAGGACCGAACACCGGTGGTAAGACTGTGTCACTTAAGACAGTTGGATTATTCCAGCTCATGGGACAGGCAGGTCTTCACATTCCGGCACTGGATCGTTCTGAACTGGGTGTATTCCGTGAAGTTTATGCAGATATCGGTGATGAGCAGAGTATTGAACAGAACTTAAGTACATTCTCATCACATATGACAAATGTAGTGTCATTTATCAAGCAGGTGGATGAAGATTCACTTGTACTTTTTGACGAGCTTGGAGCTGGAACTGACCCGACTGAGGGTGCGGCACTGGCAACAGCAATATTGAATCATTTGCATTGTCAGGGAATCCGTACTATGGCGACTACGCATTACAGTGAATTAAAGGTTTATGCCTTGTCCACACCAGGGGTAGAAAATGCGAGCTGTGAGTTCGACGTGGAGACACTTCGCCCGACGTATCGACTGCTTCTTGGAATTCCAGGAAAGAGTAATGCATTTGCAATTGCAGGAAAACTGGGACTTCCGGACTATATTATCGAGGAAGCAAAGGCACATTTGACAGAGCAGGACGAATCTTTTGAGGACTTGCTGACAGATTTGGAGAGCAGCAGACGAACCATCGCGAAAGAACAGGAAGAGATTGCGGCTTACCGCCGTGAGCTGGAGGCTCTGAAGCAGGAGACGGCGCAGAAGAAAGAAAAGCTGGAAGAACAGCGTGACCGCATTTTACGAGAAGCAAATGAAAAAGCACATGCGATTCTGGCAGATGCCAAAGAGACAGCAGATGAGACAATGCGTAACTTTCATAAGTTTGGAAAGGCCAATGTTTCGGCAACGGAGATGGAAAAAGAGCGTGAGCGCCTGAGAAAGAAGATGGAGAAGACACGCGAGGGCATGACAGAGGAAGTGAAGAAGCCGAAGAAGCAGTATAAGCCATCTGATTTTAAATTAGGCGAGACAGTTAAAGTTCTGAGCATGAATCTGACCGGAACAGTGCATTCACTGCCAGATACAAAAGGCAACCTTATGGTTCAGATGGGAATTCTTAGCTCAAAAGTACACATTTCTGATCTGGAGATTGTTGATGAGAAGCCGGCATATCTGAAAAAGACTGCCGCAAGAACAAGCAAGGGTAAGGTGAAGATGGGCAAATCTTTGTCCGTAAGCCCGGAAATCAATCTGCTTGGAAAGACCGTTGACGAGGCGGTCGCAGAGCTGGATAAATATTTGGACGATGCGTCTCTGGCACATTTGACAAGTGTGCGCGTGGTACACGGAAAAGGAACCGGAGCTTTAAGAGCGGGCATCCACCAATATCTGAAACGTCAGAAGCATGTGAAATCTTACAGATTAGGAGCATTTGGCGAAGGAGATGCCGGAGTGACGATTGTAGAATTAAAATAATGCAAAAATCAGGGAGAATAAATAATGGTTAATAAACAGAAAATTTTGATCGTGGATGACGATGAGGCAATTGCAGAGCTTGTATCTTTGTATCTTGCAAAAGAATGTTTTGACACGATGATGGTTCATGACGGGGAGAAGGCGCTTGTAGCATTCGACACCTATCACCCGAATCTGGTACTTTTAGATTTGATGCTTCCGGGTATTGACGGGTATCAGGTCTGCCGCGAGATCCGTGCGCGGGCAAATACACCGATTATCATGCTTTCCGCAAAAGGGGAGGTTTTTGATAAAGTGCTTGGTCTGGAGCTTGGAGCCGATGACTATATTATGAAGCCATTTGATTCAAAAGAGCTTGTGGCGCGCGTAAAAGCAGTGCTCCGCCGTTATCAGGCAGTGCCGAAACCAGAGGTTCCTGCAGTAGATAAGGGAAAATGTGTGGAATACCCGGGAATCGAGATCAATCTGACGAATTATTCTGTTCTGGTCGATGGGCAGAATGTGGAGATGCCGCCGAAAGAGCTGGAGCTTCTTTACTTCCTGGCATCTTCGCCAAATCAGGTGTTTACAAGAGAGCAGCTTTTGGATCAAATCTGGGGATATGAGTATATTGGAGATACCCGTACGGTTGATGTGCATATTAAGCGTTTGCGCGAGAAGATCAAAGATCATAATGGCTGGAAACTTGCCACCGTATGGGGCATTGGATACAAGTTTGAAGTAAAGTAACAGATCAGGAAACCACATAGAAGAGGCATTGTATGAAAAGTACATTGTATTTAAAATTTATCATCATATATATGATTTTCGGGTTCATGAGTTTGTTCACAGTAGCAACGCTTACAAGAACATTGACAGAAGAACCTCTTGAACGGGATCTGGCTGCGGATGTTTATCAGGAAGCGAACCTGGTGGCAAATGAGTATCTGCCACATTATTTCCTTGAACAGATTGATGAAAGTGCTGTCCATACACAACTTGTTGGAATGGAAGCGCATCTGGACGGGGCAGTCTGGTTCGTAGACCGGGAAGGTAATATGATCACTTCCGCACATTCCGACGGATATCCGACAGCACCGACTGCGATTGAAGATTTTAACCCGGCAGAAATTGGCAGCGCAAAGTATGAAGTCGGAACATATCACGATTATTTTAAAGAAGATATGATCACAGTCATTGCACCGGTTGTACATGGATATTCCACACAAGGGTATCTGCTGATACACAAAAGCATGACTCAGATTGGACAATTACAGATTACGTTAATGAATGCAGCGTATATCACACTTGCAGTCATCTATCTGTTGTCATTTTCCATTTTGCTTGGAATTCAGTTTATCGTGTACAGACCGCTCTGCAAGATAACCGAGGCAGCGAAACAATATGCGTCCGGTAATCTGGACTATGAGATTCCTGTGAACACAGAAGATGAGATTGGTTATCTGTCAGCATCGCTGAACTTTATGTCTTCCCAGCTTCGGGATATGGAGGATTATCAGAAGAAATTTGTGGCAAATGTGTCACATGATTTCCGCTCTCCTTTAACATCGATCAAAGGGTATGTAGAGGCAATTGCAGATGGGACAATCCCGCCGGAAATGCAGGGGAAATATCTGAATATCATTTTATTTGAGACAGAGAGACTGACCGATCTGACCAAGGATCTCCTTACGTTGAATGAATTCGATACGAAGAATTTATTACTGGATAAAGTTCCATTTGACATTCATGAAATGATCAAAAATGTGGCAGCCTCCTTTGAGGGACGTTGCACGCAGAAAAAGATTTCTATTGAGCTGGTCTTTGCCAGAAAGCATTTGAAAGTAGTAGCAGATAAGCGAAAGATTCAGCAAGTGCTCTACAATTTGCTTGATAATGCGATCAAATTCAGTGACCAGGATTCAATCATTACGATTGAAACGACCGAACGTGGGGATAAGATCTACACGTCGGTCAAAGATTATGGAATTGGAATTCCGAGAAATGCACTGAATAAGATCTGGGAGAGATTTTATAAATCCGATCTGTCCCGTGGAAAAGATAAAAAAGGAACCGGCCTTGGGCTTGCAATTGTCAAAGAGGCGATACAGGCTCACGGTGAAAATATTAATGTAGTCAGTACAGAAGGTGTCGGTACCGAGTTCATTTTCTCGTTGCCGAAGGCAGAGGGATAAGGTATACTGTAAATATCTTCTTTGTTGAATATAAGGTTTGTAAAGGAGCCTGCGTGTACGCATGAAAGATGAGAAAGAACCATTAGAGCAAAAGCAGAACTCGGAAGAAGAGGAGTATTCTTTTTTACAGGAAATCATTAAAGATGAGGCAGGAGATCAGGCGAAGTGGAAACACGACGTCCTTAGAAGGATTCAGTTAGGATTAATATTCGGACTGGTGGCCTGCTTTACTTTTTTTGCGTGCAAACCGTGGGTGGAGAAGAGATTTGAAGAAGATCCGACGGAAGTAACAATTCCACAGGACGAACAGCAGGAAGAAAATCAGACACAGCAGGAAGAAGAACAAGGCCAGGAACAAAAAACCGTTCTGACAACAGAAACCTATCAGGAAATGCTGAATAATCTGAAGCAGGTGTCAGGAGAAGTGAGAAAAAGTGTTGTAGAGATTCAGGGCGCTGTTACAGAAGAGGAATTTTCGAAAGATCAGGAAGATAAGGAAAAGAGTATTTCCGGAATGATCGTGGCAGATAATGGTCAGGAACTTCTGATTCTCGCAGGAGAGCTTCCGGTAAAAGAAGCGAAGATCATCCGTGTTACATTTTCCGGAGACAGTCAGTGCGATGCCATATTGAAGAGCCGGGATGCAGGGCTGGGACTGTGTGTTTATGCAGTTCAGAGAAAGAATATTGCGGATGATGTATGGGCACAGATTGAGACAGCGACACTTGGCGGCTCAAAAGTTGTGTCCGAAGGCGATACAGTTATTGCTGTCGGGAAATTGTATGGCTGTGATACGATTGCCGGATATGGTGTGATCGAGTCTGGCGAAAATTATCTGGATAAGGCAGATGGACAGTATCAGACCATTTATACGGATGTGGCAGGAGATATTTCCGGAAGCGGAGTTCTTGTGAATATCCGTGGAGAGGTGATTGGAATTATCAACACTTCTGTCAGGTCAGATGATCAGACAAATAAGATTTCCGGATATGGAATTTCTGATATCAAAGGTGTGATAGAGTTACTTTCTAATGGGAAAAATGTACCATATCTTGGAGTGTCCGGTGTAGAGGTAAGCAGCGAGATGCAGGGACAGGGAATTCCACAAGGTGTTTATGTGAAAGAAGTCGATGCAGAATCTCCGGCTATGGCGGCAGGAATTCAGAGTGGTGATATCATTACCAATATTGCAGATACAGATATCATCAATCTTCTTGGTTATCATAATACGCTTATGAAGCAAAATGTGGGAGATAAAATTCTTGTTCGTGGAAAACGTCAGGGAACCGGAGGAGAATATGTGGATATTGACTTTGGAGTCACAGTTGGGTATAAACAGTAAGGAATACTATGCGAAACTATGATGGTGTGTTGCAACAATAACAGAAAATAGTGAACAAATGTCAGCGGAAGCTGACTGATATAAAATTAAGAAAAGAAAGGCACGAATTATGAGATATATTGATACTCTTGTAGAAGGAGAAACAATTCGAAATATATATTTATGTAAAGGAAAGAGATCCGCAGAGACTCGGAATGGAAAGCCGTATGACAATCTGATACTTCAGGATAAGACAGGAACTCTGGACGGAAAAGTCTGGGATCCGAATTCCAATGGAATTGCTGATTATGATGAGAAAGATTTCATTGAAGTATTCGGAGATGTCATCAGTTATAATAACAATCTTCAATTGAACATCCGCCAGATCAGAAAAGCACAGGAAGGCGAATACATACCTGCAGATTATATGCCTTCGACAGAAAAAAGCGTAGATGGGATGTACGAAGAACTGCTTTCCTACGGAAGACAGATCAGCAATCCGTATCTGCGTGGAGTAATCGAGTATTATTTTGAAAAAGACGAGAAATTCATTCGCACATTCAAAGGACATTCCGCAGCAAAGAGTGTACACCACGGATTTGCCGGAGGACTCTTGGAGCACACATTGAGTGTTGTGAAATTCTGCGAGTATATGGTTGGACAGTATGATATTCTCAACAAAGACCTGCTTTACACAGCAGCTATGTGCCACGATATCGGAAAGACAATTGAGTTGTCACCATTCCCGGAAAATGATTACACAGACGATGGACAGCTTCTTGGTCATATCATTATCGGAATCGAGATGATCGATGATGCAATCCGCGAGATTCCAGAATTCCCAAAACAGCTTGCAAGTGAGCTGAAACACTGCATCGTGGCACACCACGGAGAGTTAGAATACGGTTCCCCGAAAAAACCGGCACTGGCAGAAGCCATGGCACTAAATCTTGCCGACAACGCAGACGCCAAGATGCAGACATTAAAAGAAATATTCAAAGACAAAAAAGCCGGAGAGTGGCTTGGATATAACAGATTGTTCGAGTCAAACTTAAGAAAAACAACAATATAGTAATGTAATGGGGACGTAGCAAAACGTAAAAATACTACGTCCCCACCAGTGATTAAGGGTGTCCCTTTTTGTAAAAAGGGGTGCCCCAATTCTTATTATGAGGTATGAATATGCAGAAAAATGATTTGGTTACAGTGGCAATTGAAGATATTGGTGTCGGGGGAGAAGGCATTGGTAAAGTAGATGGGTATACTTTATTTATGAAAGATGCGATTATCGGTGATGTGGTTGAAGCCAAGATTGTGAAGGCAAAGAAGAACTACGGTTATGCAAGACTTATGAATATTGTTACGCCGTCTGAAAATCGTGTAGAAAAGCCAGCGTGTCCGATGGCGAGAAGATGTGGTGGCTGCCAGATTCAGGAGATGAAGTATGGAGCCCAGCTTTCATTTAAAGAAGGAAAAGTCCGTGGTAATCTGGAACGAATCGGAGAAGTCCCGACAGAACTTCTTGACAAAGTTATGCAGCCTATTGTTGGCATGGAAGAGCCATTTCATTATCGAAATAAAGCGCAGTTCCCAATTGGAACAGACAAAGAAGGACACATTATCACTGGATTTTACGCAGGAAGAACACACAGCATCATTCCGAATACAGACTGTACACTGGGTGTAGCGGTCAATCAGAAAATTCTCGAGATTATTCTGCATTTTATGGAGAATAATCACATTTCTGCATACGACGAGGAGAAGCATAAGGGGCTGGTGCGTCATGTGTTGATCCGTTATGGATTCAAAACTGATGAAATCATGGTTTGTCTTGTGATGAATGGGGAAAAACTGCCACACGCAGAAAAACTTGTGGATAAATTATGTGAAATCTCAGGAATGACAAGCATCACAATCAGTGTGAACAAGGCAAAAACTAATGTCATCATGGGAAATGAAATAAAACTGCTCTGGGGGCAGACGTACATCACGGATTATATTGGAAATGTAAAATATCAGATTTCCCCTCTGTCATTTTACCAGGTGAATCCGGTCCAGACAGAGAAGTTATACGGACTGGCACTGGACTATGCAGATTTAAATGGAAATGAGACGGTGTGGGATCTCTACTGTGGAATCGGAACCATTTCCCTGTTCCTTGCTCAGAATGCAAAGCAGGTATATGGGGTGGAAATCGTACCGCAGGCCATTGACGATGCAAGGAATAATGCGAAGATCAATGATATTACGAATGCGGAATTCTATGTAGGCAAGGCAGAGAAAGTTCTGCCGGAATATTACCGTGAATATCAGGAAAGTCATGGAGGAGAGACTGCCCATGCAGATGTGATCGTTGTGGATCCGCCACGCAAAGGCTGCGAGGAATCATTGCTACAGACCATTGTAGACATGCAGCCAGAAAAAGTTGTATATGTTAGCTGCGACAGCGCCACACTGGCAAGAGATGTTAAGTTCCTAAGAGAAAGCGGATATGAACTTAAAATAATCACGCCAGTTGATCAATTCCCGAACACGGTTCATGTGGAGACGGTTGTCTTGCTTTCCAAGGGCGAGGTCGACTCGAAAAAGATTCGGGTTGAGTTCTCTTTGGAAGATATGGATATGTCCGAATTTCAGGATGGGGCAACCTACACCCAGATCAAGGACTATGTGCTGGAGCATAGCGGGTTAAAGGTATCCAATCTTTATATCTCACAGATTAAGAGGAAATGTGGGATTGAAGTTGGCAAGAATTACAATTTGCCGAAGTCCGAGGATTCCAGACAGCCACAGTGCCCACCGGAAAAAGAGAAAGCAATCCGAGAAGCATTCAAATATTTTGGGATGATCTAACATCCCGCAAAATGGAGGTTTCTTATGGATAGATTGATTTCTTGTGAGTTTAACATGGATACCGCTTGTGTGGAATTGAAATTTTTTGATGGCAGCAAGATTGCCATTGATACGATTGCGGTGGAAAACGAGGTTGCCGACAATATGTATCAGCGGTCAGAACTGGATTATCTGATCTACAATGACCCGATTGGATATGCAGACCTTGTTTTGAACGGAAACCCCGAAATTTATCTAAAAACTGTAACTGAATGTAAACCCTTAG
>ENA-OROP01002687-OROP01002687.1-human-gut-metagenome-genome-assembly--contig:-NODE-2687-length-12630-cov-3.042386_pt1 | contig 12630 bp, 7 predicted proteins | sample MGYA00242132_ERZ509056 | MGnify/ENA primary metagenome ERZ509056 (study PRJEB26280, sample SAMEA2338768) | human gut metagenome | biome: human gut; feature: human-associated habitat; material: faeces...
TTTTCAAGCTCTGCGGCGGTTATTTCTTTTCTGAAATACTTTTCTTCAGCGAATTTCAGCTCACGGAGAGAGCCTATTCTAGGATAGCCAACTATTGTTGTTTTCATATATCAAATTCCTTTCTTGGTTTTATTTCATAAGCTTATGATAATATTATATCGGTTTAATAGGAATTTGTAAAATACTAAAACTATTGTGTTTGCTATAGTTTCAGGCTATATCGGCATATACAAAAAAGCGGCACAGCATACACTGCACCGCCTGTTTACACATATTTTAGTCGCCGAATGCAACGCCCAGAGCCTTTGCGGTCTTGACGAGCTGGTGGTCGGCAGGGACGAATTTTGTTTTGCCTGCGACTTCTGAAAGTGGGTTTTCTGACACAACTTCATTTATCATTGCCACTGCATAGCCGTATTTATCGGCTGCGATAAGCTCTGCGGCATGGACACCGAACTTTGTGGCAAGCACTCTGTCATAGGCTGACGGACTGCCGCCTCTGAGCATATGACCAGGAACGCAAACTCTTGTTTCTCTGCCTGTAAGCTCTTCGATCTGCTTTGCAATTCTAGGGGTAGCAGTTGTAAGACCCTGCTCTGCACGGAGTCTTGCTCTTTCCTTCTTTTTAAGCTTTGCCTCTTCTTTATCAAAAGCACCCTCAGCTACGGCGAGGATAGAAAATCCCTTTGATTCTCTCTTTTCGCAGGCAGCGGCAAGCTTTTCGATATCATATGGTATTTCAGGAATGACTATCATATCTGCACCGCCTGCGATACCTGAATAGAGGGTGAGCCAGCCGGCTTTATTGCCCATTATTTCTGCAACGAGTATTCTTCCGTGGGAATTGGCTGTGGAATGAAGTCTGTCGATAACGTCTGTGGCGGTATCCACTGCGGTATGGAAGCCGAATGTTACGCTTGTGCCCCAGATATCGTTGTCGATAGTTTTTGGCAGGCCGATAACGTTAAGTCCCTCGGTTGAAAGGAGGTTTGCGGTCTTATGAGTGCCGTTGCCACCCAAGGGGAGCAGGCAATCGAGCTTCTGCTTTTTATAGGTTTCTTTCATAGCCTTTACTTTATCCACGTTATCTTCTTCGATGACCTGCATTTTCTTGAAAGGCGTTCTCTTTGTGCCGAAAATAGTTCCGCCTGTGGTAAGGATACCAGAAAAATCAGACTGTTTCATTTCTTTGCACATATTATTGATAAGTCCGTAATAGCCGTCCTCGATACCTACTATCTGAACGTCCTCGCCAAACTTTTCATAGCAAGCCTTTGCAACGCCTCTGATAGTTGCGTTAAGTCCCGGACAATCTCCTCCGCTTGTGAGTATGCCTATTCTTTTCTTCATTTTACCAAGTCCTTTCAATGAAATTCTATCATTATCAACGATATCAATACTTATCGCTTGTGCTGAAATCTTCTATATCGGCTTCGTCGGAAGGAGTGATATCCTGCTGAGTTTCCTCAGGGGTGGCCTCGCTTTCCGGCTCATCGTCAATATATGTGAATCTTGAAGTCTGATGCTCCTTCTTATCCTTTTCACTGTTCTCGCTAAGTTTGAAACGTGCTATCATATTCTTTAGTATAAGCGACTGACTTGAAAGCTCTTCACTTGCGGAAGCTGAACCGACCGCAGTTGAGGTATTGGCTGATACAACGGCTGATATCTGGTCTACTCCCGTATTTACCTGAACGATAGCTTCTGCCTGCGCCTCAGAAGCGTCTGAGATATTCTTTACGAGATCCTTTATAGTATTTGAATTATTTACGATATTGTTCAGTGAATCAGCAGTTTCTTCGGCTATCTTAGAGCCCTTTGAAACAGCAGCAGACTGGTTTTCGATAAGTGAAGCGGTCTGCTTTGCGGCTTCGGCTGATCTTGATGCCAGACGTCTTACCTCGTCTGCTACCACGCCAAAGCCCTTTGAACCCTCTCTTGCGGCCTCTACGGCGGCGTTAAGGGCAAGGATATTTGTTTGGAATGCGATCTCGTCAATGACCTTGATTATCTTTGAGATCTCATCGGAAGCAGTATGGATAGCATTCATGGCATTTACCATGTTGCCCATATCGCTGTTGCAGTTGTCAACGGCTTCGGTATTCTTAAGTACGATATTATAAGCGTTCTTAGAGTCCTCAGAGTTCTGAGTTATCTGCTTTGAAACATCACTGAGGGTAGCGGAAAGCTCCTCGATCGCGGAAGCCTGCTGTGTAGAACCCTGTGATACAGACTGTGCGATATTTGACACCTGAACCGCTCCTGAGTTCACCTGCTCGGCTGACATATTGATAGAAGCAAAGGTATCAGACAGAGAGTCGAGTATCTCGTTAAACGTACTCTTTATCTTATAGAAGTCGCCCTTGAAAGTGCCTTCCATTCTGTGGCAAAGGTTGCCCTCGGATATCTGGGTAAGAGCCACTGTGATAAGGTTGATATACTGTCTGAGGCAGACGATAGTTTCTTCCAGAGAGTTTGAAAGGACGCCAAGCTCGTCCTTTGAATACCACACGTCAACAGGGTCGGTAAGGTTGCCCTGTGCGAGAGAACGAAGTCTGTTTGTGGTAGAAATGATAGGCTTTGTTATCCTCTTTGCAAAAAGCAGAGAGAACAGCACCGTCAGGCACATAAGCACAACGCCCATTACAAATATATTAGTAAGTGCGCTGGAGCTTGCAGTAGTGAAGTCGGCAACATTTGTAACCATGACGACAGTACCGTCAAAATATGACGAACCATAATAGCCCACGATATAATTGTTATCCTTAAATTTATACTCTGTTGTACCGCTATTATTTGCAAGTATTTTCTCAACGGCATTTGTCACTTCCGTATATTCTTCATCTTTCTTACCGATCTCAAGGGCATTTTTACCTATCTGATCTGTATCTTTATGAAGAAGGATCTCTCCGTCTTTACCAACAAGATAAACATAGCCGGATTTTCCGAAGGTATATTCATTAAGAGCATTGACAAGCATATCGCTCTGAATGGTAATACAAGCGACTTTTTGTTCTGTGTTGCCAGACTTTGTTGAAGCAAGTATAGAAAAATAATTCTTACCGCCAAAGGAATATATATTGGTTATATAAGCCGAGCTTCTTTCGCAAGCGCTTATGATGTGCTTCTTTTCAACTGATGACGATACCATTTCATTATCTGTTGCAAGCACAATGCCATTGGCGTCAAAAACCGTAAAATTCAGATAGAAGCCTGTGTTGTCTGCAAAGCCACTTTTTACCGCCTTCAGTCTGTCAGCGTCAGTTTTTGCCTCTAAAAAAGAATCAGACTTTACGGTCGAAACTATATTATTCGTATAAGAGCTGATCGTCGAGTCAAAATTCTTAGCCGCCTGAACAGCCAGTGGTTCAGCGGTGCTTTTGAGCGTATCCTTTGCAGAAACGTTTATAAAATACACGGAAACCAAGCTGAGCAGCACCGTGATGATAAGTGCGATTGAAAGCATTGCCAAAAGCAGCTTTGAACGCAACGTTTTCATATACAGTTCCCCCTTATGAACTTGTTTTTAACGCAGCACACAACACTGCGATATTACGTGTTTATTATATCATAATTGCACAATTATTTCAAGTACCACAAGCATATTTTTTGTGAACTTATGATGCAATTAATGATATGGAGGTGAATAAGAATAGGTAAAAAAGGGGGTAAATAAAATATGTACATAAGTCTAAGGATAAGAAAAAGGGTGATGCTTTGTGTTATAGCTGTGCTTTCTATGCTGGCGGCAGTGGCTGTTATGCCGACCTTTGCAAAAGAAGAAAAAACAGATGGGATAAAGCTTCCGATCATAATGTATCACAGCATCGTAAAAAACGAAGATCGCAGCGGTGAGTATGTCATAACGCCTATCGAACTTGAAAAGGATCTGCTTTATCTGAAGCAGAACGGCTACACTACTGTTTTTGTAAATGACGTTATAAGATATGTGAAGCGTGGGGGCGAGCTGCCTGAGAAGCCTATCATACTGTCCTTTGATGACGGCACTTACAACTACAGAGAATATCTTCTGCCGCTTCTTGAAAAATACGATATGAAAGCCACTGTATCTATTGTGGGAGCTTACACTGACGCTGCCTGCGAGGAGGCTGAGCCTGATCCTGCTTACTCTTATCTTGACTGGCAAGACGTTTCAGTGCTTCGTGACAGCGGTCATGTGGAGATATGCAATCACTCTTACGATATGCACAATCTTGATGGCAGGCGTGGAGTTGGTCAGCTAGAGGGGGAAAGCTACGAGGATTACCGAAAGATATTTCTTAACGACACCACGAAGCTTCAAACGCTTTGCGATGAACACTGTGGTTTTCAGCCAAACGTTTACACCTATCCTTTCGGCATAACCTGCGAAAGTGCAAGTCGGCTCGTAAAGAACATGGGGTTTGAGGCTAGTCTTGGAGTAGAGGAAAAAATCAATATAATAAAAAAAGAAGATGAGCGCTGCCTTTTTGGTCTTTACAGATACAATCGCAGTGGGATCATCTCCACAGAAGAATTCATGAAAAAAGTTTTTGGAGCATAAAAAAAAGCAGCCCCTATTGGAGCCACTCTCTAAACTGAATCACCATCAGCATATTCACATTATACTCTGGCAGGTGTCGAAATTATACTTGTTTTTGTGTGATTTTTGTAAAAAAAATGTGTATTCGTGTAAGCAGAGTGAAAAATGCTGTCACAAGCAGCCAAAAGCACGTTGATACGCCTCTTTTGGCTGTTTATCATCTCTTTACACAGAACTTATTTATCCTTTTTGCCGCCTTTGATCTTTCCTCTTATCCAGATAATTATTACTACAAGTGCAATAACAAGGACAATAAGGACGATAGCAAGGGCGGTATTGAGCATCTTTTTATACTGGTCCATAACGTTTGCGTTTTTGGACACGGCAGATGAAGTATCGGAGCTGTCTTTCTTTTGGGCGGTCTGGGTCTGCTGTTCATCTCCGCCTGCGGCTCTTATTATGGTGACAGTATAGGTGGCGGCATTGCCGTCAACGTCTGTGACGGTTATGGTTCGTACATTTTCGCCCACCTGACACTCGCTTGTGCCTGTATACCATATGTAATCAGAGGGGCTTGCTGTTGTTCCCTCTATCTCAACATTGGTAACGGAATTGTCAACGTTCACTGTATAGTTATAGACATTATAGGCAAAGGCAGGAGAAAGCTCGCCGTTATCCACTGTCAGGGCTGTAAGAACGCCTTTATCGGGTATGCCGTTTGAAGGTGCGGTCTTAGTGGCAGTGGTGGTAGTGGTAGTGGTCTTTTCGGTGGTGGTCGTGGTTTCTGTTTCGGTCTTGGTTTCCACCTTATCGCCTCCAACTGTTATGACAAAATAGGGGGTAGGCGAGCCGATAAGCTCTGAATCAGGGGAATATATCTGACAGCTTTGCAGGCTTATATTTGCATTTCCTGCTGACAGACCTTTGAACGTAAAGCTGAAATCCACTTCTGAAGAGGGGGTATCAGGAAATCCGTTTACTGTAAGAACTCCTCCGCCACCTGAGGCGTTGTCGCTTGACACAAATTCTATAACGGAATCGTCATAGGCGATATTTGCCTGAACGCTTCCTATCTCTGAATCTGCGGAAAATGTCACGGACACTTCAAACTGCTGATCGGTCATGACGGGGTTTTTAGGCGGATAGAAGAAAGCCTCCCCTGTTGCATGGGCAGTGAGAGCCGTCATTGGAACTGCAAGTGCGGCTGTCAAGAGCGATGAGAATATTCTTTTTACAAGCTTTGTTTTTGTGATCATTGCTATCCCTCCCGATAACACGGATAATTATTTGGTATAAACTTTGGCTATATCAGACCACTGTCCGAAATAGGTCTTGTTCCCTGTGGCTGTATAGCTTCTCACACGGACAAAATATGTCTTTTGGCTTTTAAGATTTGTTACGGTCTTTTTGTCGGTCTTATTTGAGGTCACCTTAACTGTCTTTGCATCGCTGAAAGATATATTTTCAGCGTAGGATATCTCATAGCCTGTAGCAGAGCCTTTCTGTGCATAGTCTATATAAAAGCCTTTTTTCACTGGCATGAGCTTTTGTATGGTCTGCCTGGCAGGGGTGATGACAAAAGACTTCGTTATCACTCCGCCATACGAGCCTTTTCCTGTTACTGTTACCTTAGCTGTGCCTATATTCTTATTGCAGGAATATTTCACTATATAGTCTGTGCCGTTTTTAAGGGTCTTGCCCGAATATGTGACTGTTACGCTTTGGGTGATGTTCTTGCCTGTGAAAGACTTGTTTTTTATGCCTGCGACCTTAGCTTTGGCAATATCATATTTTGCGGTGGTTACGCTCTTTGTATCAGACCATGCACCGTTATAACGCTTGCCGCTGACTATTGTATACGAACGCACTCTTACATAATATTTCTTCCCTGCCGTCAGGTTTGAAACTGTCTTTTTATCCGTTTTGTTTGAGGATATTATCAAGGTTTTTGCACCTGCAAAGTCAGAGCGTGTACTGTATTGCAGTTCATATCCTGTGGCTGAGCCTTTCTGAGCAAAGTCGATAAAAAAGCCTTTATATCTTGTTTGCAGAGATTGTATCTCCTGTTTTGCAGGATAAATGGTAAAAGTTTTTGTTATCGTACCCTGATAGTTGCCCATGAAGCTTATGGTTATTTTTCCAACGCCTATTTTTGTATTTGAGCTATAGGAAACAGTATAATCATGTTCAGGAAGAAGAAATTTTCCTCCGTCCGTTACCATAACGTCAGGTCTTATAGGCTTGCCTGTGTAGGAGAGCGTATCAACATAATAGACGCTTGTCAATTGGGCGGACTTTGGAAGAATGTCGAATGCTTTGGCTATAGCGCCGCTGTATCCGCCAATGCCTGTTATTATCATTTTGCCCTTGCCTGCGGCTATATTATCGGCATAGTCAATGGTATAGTCTTTATTATTTGTCAAAGTGGTGTCGCCATAGGAAAGCGTTATACTGCTTTGAGCAAGCTCATAGCCTGTGAATGTCATATGTGTTTTAAAGCCTGATATCTCGCAGTCTTTTATAAGCTTTCTGTCGGTATAGACCGCCTGCACTGTCATATGGGCTGTGACTTTTGAAAAGTCTTTATCCCAGCCTGTAAAGCGTTTGCCTTTTATGGTCGGTGCTTTGGGCGGATCGGCACTTTTGCCGTATTCTACGGTCTGAGATGACAAAACTATGCCGTTTATATCGGTGAAATCGACCTTGCAGGTATTGGCTTTCCAGCCTGCATAAAGCGTCTTTGAGCCGTCTGAAAAGCTCACGGACGTTATAGGCTCGCTCTCAAGCTGTGAATCGGCATACCAGCCTGTGAACTGTGCGCCCTCTTTTGTGGGGGCGGAAAGCTGTGCGGTTTCGCCCTCGCCAAGCTCATCAGGGTTGAGGGGGCTGTTTTCGCCGCCGTTAAGGATATAATCTATCTTTGCTTTGTCACTTGGGGTGACTGTTGCGGAAACTGTGGTGTTTTCTGTGAAAACTGTGTTGCTGTTCACAGGTTCGCCTTTACGATACCAGCCGAGAGTGTAGCCCTGCTGAACGTTCACATTCGGGAACACGGCTTTGCCTGCATAGTCGGTGCAGACTTCTATGGTCTGTGCCACAGCGGAGAATGTTATCTTATGGGAAGCCTGCTCACTATATGAGGTCTGGCGCACAAGAGTGCCGTCCATTGTCCACTTTGCGCTGTCTTTGAACTTTTCACCGTAGGTGTTCATTGCATATGCCCCTTGAGAAAGTGCATTTTTTGCAGAAAGGCTTGAAACCAGGCTGTCGCTGTCATTGCTGTAACAGCCGTATGCGTTCACAACGGAAACGGCAATATCCCTGCCTCCTATAAAGGCATTTGTAATGGCGGAGCTGTTTTCCCTTAGGTTTGAAGAACACTCTGTTATGATACCACAGGAATGTCTTCCTATGACGCCACCTGAATAGACTTCTCCTGACACGGTGCCGTCAAAGGTGCAGGCTTTTATGGCTGTTCCTTGATAAAAACCCACTATTCCACCTGCGTAATCGCCTTTCACTATACAGTTTTTCAGGGAAATGTTATTTATCTCCGCACCATTTTTTATGTATGCGAAAAGCCCTGAATACTCCCCTGAGGAGATAACTGCGTTTTTTATAAGATGTCCGTTGCCGTCAAAATAGCCCATGAATGGGTTTTCAGAATCGCCTACGGGTGAGATAGTTTTTCCGTCAAAGTCAAGGTCAGCTTCAAGGGTGACTAGCTTGCCCTCGAAGCTTTCGCCACTGCTGACACGCTTTGCAAAGCTTTCCCACTGGGCTTCTGTGGTTATAACAAGGGTTTCGTCCTGTTCTTCTGCGGCGGAGATAAGGAGCTTTTGTGCGTTTGAGATATCGTTTTTAGAAGCGTTCTCGTCTGCAAGCACCATTCGGGCATTGTTTGCTTCCCTTTCACAGCCTGCAAATGTGCCGTACTTCGCAAGGGCGCTTTCAAGTGAACTTTTATCGGGCTTTGCAGTATCGTCAGTATAAGCATAGATAAAAAGACTTCCTATGGAGTCGGTCTTATCTGCTCCAACGTCAGACCAATATTTGCCGTTAAGGGAAACATAGCTTTGCCCTGACTGTGCATTTGATGTTCGGTCGCTTTCTGCAAGGAGATATCCCCTGCCGCTGTCGCCGCTGAATTTTACTGAAATGGAATATTTCTCGCCCTCTTCAAGGAGGATATCCTCGGGAAAGTCAACTGTATAAAAGCCGTTTGCGGACACTGAGCCGCTTATCTGCGTTTCAAGGACGCCTATAGGGTCGCTGTCGGAAACGTCGGTATAGACGCTTAGGGTGTAATCCGCACTGCCCGTTTTGCCCACATACATAAAGCCTGCTTTATCAAGCTTTTCATCGGCTTTAGCGGTGAAAACATTTGCACCGTAAACAGAGCCGTCATTACTGGCGTTCACAACATAACCTGTCATTTTGCTATAGTGATATGTATTATCACAGCTTTCTTCAAAGTCATAGCAGCAAAACTGTCCGAACTCTGCTTCGTCATAGGACACCCAATAGAAGCCGTCATTGTCCTGATCTGCGCCCCACGAGCCTTTCACAAGCCATGCACCGTTATTGGCAGGCTTATATCTGAAATTATCCTTACTGTAGTTATCGTCCCAGCCCACCACTGTGACGGAATGATTTATGATAGTGTTTTTTGAGGCGTCGGGATCATAGTAGGCAGTATTGTTATGATTCATATAGCCATTTCCTGCAAAATAGCTTGCGGAAACTGCTCCAAGCTCCATTATTTTACGCTTCACCTGCGTGGTGCTTGAAAGCTCCATGACATAATTCAGCCTGTATTCGCTGACGCTTTTCTTATTTTCGGAAACTATCATATTCCCTGTGCCGGATTCTAAAAACGGCTCGTAATCCTCATAGCATAGTCCCTGACCATTTGCAAGGGCAGAGGCCGCAAAGAGCCAGTTTCCCCCTGATGAAAAATCGTCTTTACCTGTGGCTGTGCCTGAATTTGAGGACAGCACCAAGGCAGGCACTGAAAATTCTGTGGAGGGGTTTTCAAGCCCCTTTTTGATAAGATCCTGTTCTGCGCAGGCAAGGGCTGAGAATGCCCAGCAAGCACCTGTTGAAGCCTGATCTTTTACTGTTGTGATCTCTCCTGAGCTTCTTGGGTCATAGGTGGATGGGAGCTTTCGGGCAGCTAGTCTTGCAGGGGACTTCATCTGATAGTCACCGTCTGTGCTTTTGGCCACGCCCTCTATCTCATAGCTATAGCCGTTATGGGTAAAGTTTACGGGAACGACTTTTATGCCGTTATCCTCGTTGGCAAGTGCAAAAGTCTGCGCCGAAAGCTGAAAAGCCAAGAGCAAAGCTGTCAAAAGCCCTGCCGCACCTTTCATTCTTCTCATTTTCCGCCCTCCTGTTTATATCAGGTTATGGTTATCTTTCTTGTATACTCGTTTGAAATACATCTGCCGTATGCCGCTGTTTCTCTAAGTCTTACTGCGTTCTTTTCAAGGAAAGCAACACGCTTTGCATAGTCGGAGATATCCTCAAGCTTTTTCAGCGAGGTATCATACTCCAGAGTTCTGTTCTCAGCCTGCGCAAGTATGCGTGTGCCTGTGCGGTTAAAGGCAAGGATCCTGCCGTATGGCACTTGTCTGATATCGTCCTTTCTGATGCCGAGAACAAGGTGCAGGACCATTCTTCTTACTCTTGCCATGGTGATATTCTTTGACTTTATACGCTGTTCAAAGATATCCATAGTTTCAGGGCAGGAGCTTACGACAGACATAAATCTGTTGGCAAGGTGTTCGTCGCAGTCAGGTAGGGCTAGAAAATCTTCTCTTGAAGCTGTGCAGAGCTTGAAAAGCATTTCTCTGCCTGCCTGCCGGGTAAAGGACGGCTTACAGCCCTCAAAATCATATGGAACAAATTTCTGCCACTCACCGCCCTCTTTTATAAGCTCTCTTATATGAGAAGCCGAAGCAAAATCACCAGACTCTGCCTGAGAATCATGTGCGACAGCTTCACGCTTTACGGCATAAGGCACTAGCCATGGGGCTATACGCTTTGCCGCCTTTATATACTCCACTGCAAGAACGTTATTTGGTGTGGAGAATATCTCTTCGGCGGTTCTGCCATAAAGACCTATGGAGGCTTCATACATAGCCTGCGGGTAGGACTTTCCCTGAGATAAAAGTTCTCTTACCTGCTGTGAATTTTCAAGCATTGCGGATATTTCAGCTGCCTGTTCAAGGGCGTTCCTATCACCGCTTTCACAGCCGAAAGACAAGGTCGTTACCACGTCCTCCCCGAGACCTGCAAGAAGCCTTACTGCACTTCTTGCAAAGACCTCACTGTTTGAACATGAGAACGGGCATGGCAGTTCTATAACAAGGTCTGCACCGTTTCTTATAGCAGCCTGCGCTCTGTCATATTTTGAGAAAACAGCCGCTGAGCCACGCTGCACGCAATCGCCGCTCATTACTGCGACGATACCCTCTGCGCCAGCCTGTCTTGTGGCTTGTATCTGATATTTATGTCCGTTATGGAACGGATTATATTCCGCAACTATTCCCGCAATTTTCATTTTTTACTCCTCTTTCTACCCTATGCTTATTTTATTCCGTCTTTCAAAAGCTTACTGCGAATTATGATACTAATATGTTAAGCCCTAGTAAAAAAATTGTGCAATATGTATATTTATGAAAAAAGCTCTTGAAATTTATCATTAATATTGATATACTATAAGTATATGATATTATGGGCTTAAAGTCAAGCCCGTTATCTGACATATTATAATCGGGAGGAGATTTTTTCCAATGAAAATCTTAGTTGTAAATGCAGGTTCATCATCACTTAAATATCAGCTTCTGGATATGAAGGACGAGTCTGTTATCGCAAAGGGCAACTGCGACCGTATCGGTATCGACGGCCATGTGAGCGCAAAGACAGGCGACGGCAGACACATCGAGGAGGATTGCAATTTTCCTACTCACACTGAGGCTTTTGAAAAGCTCGTTGAGGTACTCACATCAGGCGAAACAAAGGTCATCGACTCTATGTCTGAGATATCAGCCGTTGGTCACAGAATAGTTCAGGGTGCTGAGGTATTCAAGGAGACCTGCCTTGTAACAGACGAAGTTATCGACCAGATCGACGCACTGGCTGAGCTTGCACCTGTACATAACCACCCACACGCTCTTGCACTGAGAGCCTGCAAGGCAGTTATCCCAGCAGGCACACCACAGGTAGTCGTATTCGACACTGCTTTCCACTCAACAATGCCAAGAAAGGCTTATCTCTACGGTCTGCCATACGAGTGCTACACTGATCTTCATGTAAGAAAATACGGCTTCCACGGAACATCACACAGATTTGTTTCAGGCGAGCTTGCAAGAGTAATGGGCAAGCCTATCGAGGAGCTTAAGATAGTTTCATGCCACCTTGGCAACGGCTCATCTATCACAGCTATCAATGGTGGCAAGTCTGTTGACACATCAATGGGTTTCACTCCTCTTGACGGTCTTGTAATGGGCACACGCTGCGGCTCTGTTGACCCTTCTGCTGTTGACTATGTTGAAAAGAAAATGGGCTTTACACCTGACCAGATGACAGAATACATGAACAAGAAGTCAGGCTTCCTTGGTCTGTCTGGTATCGGCTCTGACAACAGAGATATTCAGGCTGCTGCAAGTGAGGGCAATGAGAGAGCGCTTATCGTAAGCGAGATATTCGCTTATCAGATCAAGAAGTTCATAGGTTCATACGCTGCTGCAATGAACGGCCTTGACGCTGTTATCTTCACAGGCGGTATCGGTGAGAACGCACCTGAGGTAAGAGCGGCTGCTTGCTCAAATCTCGATATCCTCGGTATCCACATTGATGCTGAGAAGAATCTCTGCCGTGGAATACTTAAAGAGATCTCCACAGACGATTCTAAGACAAAGGTTTACGTTATCCCAACAAACGAAGAGCTTCTCATTGCAAGAGATACTCTGGCACTTGTTACAAAGTAATATTTCAGATAACATTAAGGGCGCTGTAAAAAAAGCGCAACAAAGCCCGTGGATTTCCTCGATATGGAAGCCCACGGGCTTTAATATATCACACAGCAAAAAAGAACTATC
>ENA-OROP01002711-OROP01002711.1-human-gut-metagenome-genome-assembly--contig:-NODE-2711-length-12566-cov-2.705139_pt1 | contig 12566 bp, 9 predicted proteins | sample MGYA00242132_ERZ509056 | MGnify/ENA primary metagenome ERZ509056 (study PRJEB26280, sample SAMEA2338768) | human gut metagenome | biome: human gut; feature: human-associated habitat; material: faeces...
CTGCGTATATCTCTTGTAAAAAGGAAACAGATATAGGCAGCTTTTATTTTACGTACGGTTCATAATCGTAATGACGAATGTATATGTCCCTTACAGAAAGTAGAATAGTTACAGTTCGAATCAGAAAGTTTTTGCCACATGTAAAAATGTAAAGATACCAGAATGGAAAGTGTTTCCACCGGCATCTTATGAATTATGGTCTACCTGATCCATGTACTTGATGAGGCGGAAAATCTGGCTTGTATAGCCCCATTCATTATCATAGAAACAGATGACCTTAAAGAAGTGAGAATTTACTTGAATTCCCTGTCTTGCATCAAAGATAGAAGCGTGTGAATCTCCGATGAAATCAGAAGATACAACTTCATCATCTACATAATCAAGAATGCCGGACAAATATGTCATGGAGGCTTCCTTTACTTTTTTGCAGATATCCTCATAAGATGCAGACTCTTTTAGTGCGACGTTCAGATCAACGATTGAGACGTCTGTAGTTGGAACACGATAAGAAATACCACTCATCTTGTCCTTCAGAGAAGGAATGACGAGAGAGATAGCCTTAGCGGCTCCGGTTGCATCGATGATGTATTCGGCACCGCAGGAACCCCAAGGGATGGAAGCAGCATCATCTTCTGTGAAGACAGGAATCTTCTGCCCGTTAATGATACGTCCGAATCCGTTAATGCCAATTGAAATTGCCGTGTTACAATTACCTCCTATAAGACATATTAATGAAGTGGCAATTTCTGATTCATTTGTAATCTAACGCAAGTGTAACATAGTAAAATTGAAAAAACCACCTTTTTGCAGGTAATTAAAATATGAACTGGAATAATTAAAAATTAACGATTCAGATAAAAATATTGCGAAAAAGAAAGGAAGATGCTATACTTATAAAAGTCAAGCAAAGACAAGGAGGAATGTAGTGATGAAACATGTGAAAACATTGAATACACAGACTCTGAACAAGACAGTGAAAAAAGGCGGTTGCGGCGAATGTCAGACATCTTGCCAGTCAGCATGCAAGACTTCCTGTACAGTAGGAAATCAGACCTGTGAGCAGAGCAAATAAGTAAAAGAACATAGGTAAAAAACCAGGAGACAGCGGTCTTAAAAGGGTCGCTGTCTCTGTTCTGTTGCCAAATAACCATTAAAATTTTTAAAGAGATAGAAAAAAATAGAAAAGGAGATTATTACTGTGATTCATCAGTATAAGAATAACGGATATAACATTGTTCTGGATGTATACAGTGGAGCCGTACATGTGGTTGATGACCTGTGCTATGATGTGATCGCTGTGCTGAATGAACCGGACGAAGAACCAACAGATGAGATTTTAAAGAGTGATCTTACATGGGAGAATCTGAAAAAGCGGCTTGGAGGTACATATAGCGAGGAAGATTTAAGAGATGCTCTTGATGATGTCATTGAACTGACAGAGGACGGGAAATTATTTACAAAGGATGAGTTTGAATATCTTGTTCCAATCGTGAAGAAGAGAAAGACAGTTGTAAAGGCTCTTTGCCTTCACATTGCACATGACTGTAATCTGGCCTGCAGGTACTGCTTTGCAGAAGAAGGCGAGTATCATGGAAGACGTGCTCTTATGAGTTATGAAGTCGGAAAGAAGGCATTAGATTTCCTGATCGCAAATTCCGGAAGCAGAAGAAATCTGGAAGTAGATTTCTTTGGAGGAGAGCCACTTATGAACTGGCAGGTTGTCAAAGATCTGGTAGCATACGGAAGAGAACAGGAAAAGCTTCATGACAAGAATTTCCGATTTACAGTTACGACGAACGGCGTTCTTCTGAATGATGAGACTCAGGAGTTTGTCAATAAAGAGATGGACAATGTTGTGCTAAGCCTGGATGGACGAAAAGAAATCAATGATAAGATGCGTCCGTTCCGCAACGGAAAAGGAAGTTACGATCTGATCGTGCCGAAATTCCAGAAGCTGGCTGAAAGCCGTAATCAGGAGAAGTATTATATCCGTGGGACATTTACAAGAAATAATCTGGATTTCTCCAATGATATCCTGCATTTTGCAGACCTTGGATTCAAGCAGATGTCCATTGAGCCGGTCGTAGGTGACGAATCCGATCCATATGCGATCCGCGAAGAGGATATTCCACAGATCAAAGAAGAGTATGATAAGCTTGCCAAGATTATGATTGAGCGTGAAAAAGAAGGAAAAGGATTTAACTTCTTCCACTTTATGATCGATCTGGAAGGCGGTCCATGTGTGATGAAACGTATGTCCGGCTGTGGTTCCGGAACAGAATATCTGTCTGTCACACCATGGGGAGATCTGTATCCATGCCATCAGTTTGTCGGACAGGAAGAATTCCTGGTGGGAAATGTAGACGATGGAATTGTAAAGCCGGAGATTGCAGATGATTTCAGAAGCTGCAGTGTATATTCAAAAGAAAAATGTAAAAATTGTTTCGCTAAATTCTACTGTAGCGGTGGATGTATGGCAAACTCTTATAATTTCCATGGAACGATCCATGATTGTTATGATATTGGCTGTGAGATGCAGCGTAAACGTGTGGAATGTGCCATTATGATCAAAGCAGCACTGGCAGATGCATAATGTGTAACATAGAATCCTTCGAAGGAATGGAAGAAAGAGAAAGGAAGTAAATCATGAAAAAAAGCAGAGGCATACTTAGTCTTATTGTGGCAGCAGCCTTGATCGTACTGCTTGGTTTTACGACAATTGTTGGATTCGGAAAAGGCCATACAGGTTCTATGAAGAATATCAAACTGGGTCTGGACCTTGCCGGTGGTGTAAGTATCACATATCAGGTCAAAGATGACAATCCATCGGATGAAGAGATGAGTGATACGATCTATAAGCTGCAAAAGCGCGTAGAACAGTATAGTACAGAGGCAAGTGTATATCAGGAGGGAAGAGACCGTATTAATATCGAGATTCCTGGTGTTACAGATGCCAATGAGATTTTAGACGAACTGGGACAGCCGGGTTCCCTGTATTTTATTGCACAGACAGGCAGTGACGGCTCAGCAAACTATAGTCAGGTGAACAGTACGGGAGATGCGTCCAAAGATTATCAGCTCAACAAGACAATTGAAGAATTGCAGGCAGACGGTTCTATTGTACTGAGTGGCAATGATGTAAAAAGTGCCCAGGCTCAGACAACAGAAGACCAGCTGACAAAGAATAAACAGAATGTTGTATCTCTTACATTTACAAAAGATGGAACAACAAAGTTCGCAGATGCAACAACAAAAGCACTGGCAGCAAGACAGAGCATTGGTATCTATTATGACGGAGCATTTGTAAGTGTTCCGAATGTACAGGCAGCCATTACAAATGGACAGGCTCAGATCAGTGGTAACATGACCTATGAAGAAGCAGATGCGCTTGCTTCTACAATCCGTATCGGTGGTCTGAAGCTGGAACTGGAAGAGTTACGTTCTAATGTTGTCGGAGCTCAGCTTGGTGAGCAGGCAGTTGCGACCAGTTTAAAAGCCGGAGCAATCGGACTTGCAATTGTATTTGTATTCATGTGTTGTGTATACTTGCTTCCGGGACTTGCATCCGGACTTGCACTTTTAATCTATACAGGACTTGTACTTATAATCCTGAATGCATTTGAAGTAACATTGACACTTCCGGGTATTGCTGGTATCATTCTTGGCATTGGTATGGCAGTAGATGCCAACGTTATCATCTTCGCTCGTGTACGTGAAGAGATGGCACGCGGAAGAAGTGTAAAGAATTCTCTGAAGATTGGTTTCCAGAAAGCTTTATCAGCAATCTTAGATGGTAATATTACGACTCTGATCGCAGCAGCTGTATTGTGGTTCAAAGGTTCCGGTACAGTAAAAGGATTCGCACAGACACTTGCAATTGGTATCATCGCATCTATGTTTACAGCACTTGTTATTACAAGATTGATCGTAAATGCATTTTATGCAGTCGGACTTAGAAGTGAAAAATTATATTATCGTCCAAAGAAAGAGCGTGAGCCAATCGATTTCCTTTCAAAGAAAAAAGTGTTCTTTACAATTTCTCTTGTATTAATTGCAGCAGGAGTGATCACGATCGGTATCAATGAAGGAAGAGGAAAAGGAGCATTTGCATACAGCCTTGAATTCCAGGGCGGTACATCTACAAATGTAACATTTGATAAAGATTACTCTATTGATGAGATTGATAAGGAAATTGTTCCGGTTGTAGAAAAGGCAACTGGAGATAACAATGTTCAGACTCAGAAAGTAGCCGGAACCAATCAGGTTATTATCAAGACAGTTACACTGGATCTTGACAAGCGTGAAGCACTGAATAAGGCTATGGTTGATAACTTCGGTGTGGACGAATCAAAGATCACGGCAGAAAATATCAGTTCTACAGTAAGTAATGAGATGCGAAGAGATGCAGTTATCGCGGTTGTTATTGCGACAATCTGTATGCTTCTGTATATCTGGTTCCGATTCAAAGATATCCGTTTCGCGACCAGTGCGGTACTTGCTCTTTTACATGACGTCCTTGTTGTAGTAGGATTCTATGCAATTGCAAGAATCTCTGTTGGTAATACATTTATCGCGTGTATACTGACAATCGTTGGATATTCCATCAACGCGACCATTGTTATCTTTGACCGTATCCGAGAGGAAATGCGTGGTAAGACAAAGAGCAGTGATGTTGCAGTAGTTGTAAACAAGAGTATCACACAGACGCTGACAAGAAGCATCTATACATCTCTTACAACATTTATCATGGTAGCAGTACTTTACGTCATGGGTGTAAGTTCTATCAAGGAGTTTGCACTTCCATTGATGGTCGGAGTTGTATGCGGAGCTTACTCATCTGTATGTATCACAGGAGCGCTGTGGTATGTAATGAAACGCTTCAAGAAGTAATTTTAAATACTATAGAACAGCCAAGGTCATATTTTATGGCGAGGCTGTTCTTTTCTTAAAGTAAATATTTGCAAAGTAAATAAAATGATGTTGGAGATTTCTGTTGAAAGTGTAGTATTTACTTTGCAAATATTTATTTGGATAAAACAGGAGAGACGAAAATTATGGAACGCTGGGTACTTTTAAGAAAAGGTGCTGATTTTGAGGCTATCAGTAAGAAATTTCATATTAGTCCGAGACTGGCCAGTCTGATCCGTAACCGGGATGTTATTGGAGATGAAGCAATCAACCAATATCTGAACGATACAATTGCGGAACTCTACGATGGAATGCAGATGAAGGGTATGCCGCAGGCGGTGGAAATTCTGACTGAAAAAATCAGGGACCGGGAAAAAATCCGTGTCATTGGAGACTATGACTGTGATGGGATCAATGCGACATATATTCTTCTAGAAGGTCTGGAAAAGCTTGGCGCAAAGGTGGACAGCGACATCCCGGATCGTATCAAAGACGGATATGGATTAAATCAGCATCTGATTGACCGGGCACATGAAGATGGAATTGATACGATCATCACCTGCGATAACGGAATTGCGGCAGCGAAAGAAATTGAGTATGGAAAAGCACTCGGTATGACGATCATCGTAACAGACCATCATGAAGTGCCGTACAAGGAAAATGAAGCGGGAAGAAGATACATTTTACCGCCGGCAGATGCAGTTGTTGACCCAAGGCAGGAAGGATGTGAATATCCATTTAAAGGATTATGTGGTGCAGCGGTTGCATACAAGCTTGTAGAGGCGCTCTGTGAGGCAAATGGTCAGGATGTGGCGGATCTGGATTATCTTTTGGAAAATGTTGCAATTGCAACAGTGGCAGATGTGATGGATCTGACAGAGGAAAATCGAATTCTGGTGAAGCAGGGTCTTGAGATGCTAAAGAGGACATCTAATCTGGGACTACGTGCCCTGATCCAGTGTATCGGGCTGGAGGGAAAAAAGATTCAGGCATATCACATCGGATTTATTCTTGCTCCGTGTCTGAATGCCAGTGGTAAGCTGGATACGGCAAAAAGAGCACTGGCACTGCTTCGGACAAAGACAGAGCGGGAGGCAGATATGCTGGCAGGTGATCTGAAAGCATTGAATGAGAGCCGTAGAGATATGACAGACCGCGTTGTAGATGAGGCAATGGCGAAAGTGGAACAGACAGATATCCGGGGGGATAAGGTGCTTGTTATCTATCTGCCGGATTGTCATGAAAGCCTTGCCGGCCTTGTGGCTGGACGTGTGAGAGAAAATTACTATCGTCCGGTATTTGTATTGACGGATTCCGAAGATGGAGTCAAAGGATCGGGAAGATCAATCGAAAGCTATTCCATGTATGAAGAACTGACAGGCTGTGGGGATCTTCTGACAAAATTCGGCGGACATCCGATGGCGGCAGGACTTTCACTTGATAAAGAAAATGTTGAGAAATTCAAAAGAAGACTAAATGATCAGTGTACGCTTTCAGAAGAAGAGCTGACAGAAAAAGTAGTGATCGATATGGAACTGCCATTTGCTGCTATTACAGAACATTTTATAGAAGAACTTGAATACATGGAACCATTTGGAAAAGGTAATACAAAACCGGTTTTTGCGGCAAGAGGAGTCGTCATGCAGCATGTGAAGATCATCGGGAAAAATAAAAATGTTGCAAAAGCAACAGCAATCGATGCGGCGGGAAACCGGATGGAAGCCATCTGTTTTCATGATGCACAGGAATTTGCAGAACGGTGTGAAAGAGATAATGGGAAAATGTCCATTACATTTTACCCCGGAATCAAGGAATTCCGGGGAGATAGACAAATTCAGATTGTAATTACCCATTATCGATAGATTTTTTTTGAAAAATGGAACAAATAATGCTATACTAAAAGATATACTTTACCTTGAAAGAGAAGAAGGAGAGAATAATTATGAAACCGATAGAAGATTATGTAGTAAGTATTCCGGATTTTCCAGAACCGGGGATCATATTTCGTGATGTGACAGGTGTATTACAGGACGCGGAAGGACTGCATCTTGCAATTGATCTGATGCAGGAAAAATTAGAAGGTCTTGACTTTGACGTAATAGTCGGACCGGAATCCAGAGGATTTATTTTCGGGGTACCGATCGCATATAATCTGAAAAAGCCATTTATTCCGATTCGTAAAAAAGGAAAGCTCCCAAGAGAGACGGTTTCTGCAGAGTATGAATTAGAGTATGGCACAGCAACTATCGAGATGCACAAAGATGCAATCAAGCCAGGGCAGAGAGTTGTGATCATTGATGATCTGATCGCGACAGGCGGAACGAATGAGGCGATGATCCATTTGATTGAAGGTCTTGGCGGAAAGGTTGTAAAGACTGTGTTTTTAATGGAACTGGCAGGACTTCACGGACGTGACAGATTACAGGGATATGATATAGATTCAGTTATTGTATATCCTGGAAAATAGAAAAAGATATACATTTGAGAGACTAGAGAGGGAAGGAGGCGTTAATATGTCAGAGAATAAAACAACATATGAGTCACTGGACGACAAGATTGCTCCGGAAGCATTGCTAAAAGACACAAGAGGGAAACTTCAGATGGTAGATGGGCACGGGATCAAACAGGAGGCAGATTATGATGATCCGGATAAGCTTTATGGCATGTTAATTGCCCGTATTCAAAAGTATCATCCGTCTGCGGATGTTACTCAGATCGAGAAGGCATATAATCTGGCAAAAAAAGCGCATGGAGACCAAAAGAGAAAGTCGGGAGAACCGTATATTATCCACCCACTCTGGGTAGCGATCATTCTTGCGGATCTTGAGATGGATAAGGAGACAATTATCGCAGCTCTTCTTCATGACGTAGTGGAAGATACTCGGATTGGAGAGGATTATATCAAAGAAGAGTTTGGAGAAGAGGTAGCTCTTCTGGTAGACGGTGTTACGAAACTTGGCCGTGTAGCTTATTCTGCGGACAAACTGGAACTCCAGGCGGAGAATTTGAGAAAGATGTTCCTTGCTATGGCAAAGGATATCCGGGTCATTATCATTAAACTTGCGGACCGTCTGCATAATATGCGTACACTGCAGTTCATGACTCCGGCCAAACAGCAGGAAAAGGCCCGTGAGACAATGGATATTTATGCACCGATCGCGGGAAGGCTTGGCATTTCTAAAATTAAGACAGAACTTGACGATCTGTCATTGAAGTATCTGAAACCAGATGTATTTTTTGATCTTGTAAATCAGATCAATGCCAGAAAAACTGAGCGTGAGGAATTTGTCCAACAGATTGTGGATGAAGTGTCCATGCATATGAAAAATGCGGGGATTAAAGCAGATGTAAATGGACGTGTAAAGCATTTCTTCAGTATTTATAAGAAGATGGTCAATCAGGATAAGACAGTAGATCAGATTTATGACCTGTTTGCAGTCCGTATCATTGTGGATTCTGTCAAAGACTGTTATGCGGCATTGGGAATTATCCATGAGATTTATACGCCGATTCCTGGAAGATTTAAAGATTATATTGCCATGCCGAAACCGAATATGTATCAGTCTCTGCATACAACGCTGATGAGTTCGATCGGTCAGCCGTTTGAGATCCAGATCCGTACACAGGAGATGCATAAGACAGCCGAATATGGTATTGCTGCTCACTGGAAGTATAAAGAGTCCGGCGGCAGCAAGAAAGGTGTTATGGCTGAAGAAGAGAAAATGAGCTGGCTCAGACAGATTCTGGAATGGCAGAGAGATATGTCTGACAACAAGGAATTCTTAAGCCTCATCAAAGGAGATCTGGATCTGTTTGCAGACGATGTGTACTGCTTTACACCGCAGGGGGATGTAAAGACATTGCCGACGGGGTCCACTCCAATCGACTTTGCTTATTCCATACACAGTGCAGTCGGCAATAAGATGGTCGGTGCCAGAGTGAATGGAAAGCTTGTTCCGATTGATTACAGAATCCAGAATGGAGACAGAATAGAAATTCTGACCTCCCAGAATTCGAAAGGACCAAGCCGTGACTGGCTGAATGTAGTCAAGAGTACACAGGCAAAAAATAAAATCAATCAGTGGTTCAAAAAAGAATTTAAAGAGAGCAATATTATCAAAGGAAAAGAGATGGTGGCCTCCTATTGCAAAGCAAAATCTCTCAACCTTTCTAATCTGCTCCAGCCAAAATATGAAGAGATCGTACAGAGAAAATATGGATTCAAGGACTGGGATTCTGTGCTTGCCGCGATCGGACATGGCGGCTTAAAAGAAGGACAGGTCGTGAATCGTCTGGCGGAAGAATATGGCAAGGATCACAAGCAGGAACTGACAGATGAAATTGTACTTGAAAAAGTTGCAGAGGCGGCTAAGAATAAAGTCCATATTGCCAAGTCCAAGAGTGGAATTGTCGTAAAAGGAATTGATGATGTGGCAGTCCGGTTCTCCAGATGCTGTAATCCAGTACCGGGAGATGAGATTGTCGGATTTGTTACAAGAGGAAGAGGACTTTCGATTCACCGCACGGATTGTGTTAATATGATACATTTGACAGAAGCAGAACGTGCAAGACTGATTCCGGCTGAGTGGGAAGGAAATGTGACAGAAGAGACAGGAGGTCAGTATCTGGCTGAGATCAAGATGTATGCAAGAGATCAGCAGGGACTTCTGATGAGTATTTCCAAAGTATTTACGGAGATGGAGATGGATGTCAAATCCTTAAATATCCGCACGAGCAAGCAGGGAACTGCGACCATCGAGGCTGGATTTATTGTGCATGGCCGAGAGGAACTTGCGAAAGTAATTGGTAAACTGCGTCAGATTGATGACGTGATCGATATTGAGAGAACAACAGGCTAGGAGGAAAGAAAAAGCAATGAAGATAGAGAAATTTTCCCTTGGGATTTTGGGGGCAAATTGTTACCTTTTGATAAATGAAGAGACAAAGGATACAGTTGTAGTGGATCCAGGTGGACATTCTAAGAAGTTTACAGCATACATTGAGGAAGAAAAACTTAACCTTGTGGCAATTCTTCTGACTCATGGACATTTCGATCATATTATGGGAATTGATTCTATTTTGGAAAACTGGAATATTCCGGTCTATGTAGAGGAAGAGGATCTTCCGATTATGACGGATCCAGAGCTGAATCTGTCTTCATCTTACACGAATGGTTATTCCTTTGATGGTGCAAAACCGTTAAAAGACGGACAAAAACTGGAACTGGCAGGTGAGACGATAGAAGTCATTCATACACCGGGACATACGATGGGAGGCTGTTGCTATTATCTGCCTGTAGAACATGCAGTATTTAGTGGAGATACTTTATTCCAGCGTTCTGTCGGACGTACGGATTTTCCGAACAGCAGTCAGGATGCAATCGTAAGATCTGTAAGAGAACGACTGTTCGCACTTCCGGATGATACGATTGTTTATCCGGGACATATGGGTGAGACAAAGATAGAGTATGAGAAGCTCCACAACCCATATGTACAGGAGGGCTAAGAATGATCCGGGTTATATGCAATCAGGAGACATTTGTATATAATGCATATCATATGGTGAAGGCTTTTTATCCATCGGAGACAGTTGTGTCTTCAGTGGACGAAAAAGCCTCTAATTATGTAACTGTGGAATTTGCAGAAGATGGTACAGACGGGCAGAAAGAGGCGATGATTGAAATTGCAGACAGGCAGACAAATGACATGCCAGCGGAGAAATCTGCAATGAAAAAATATCTCGACCGGATGTTATACAAAAAGTTGTCAGAGCAAAGTGGCAGAACTCTTGCATGGGGAATCCTGATGGGAGTACGACCGACTAAAATTGCTATGAGAAAACTGGAAGAAGGTATGACACAGGAGACGTTTGTTCCATGGTTCCAGAAGGAAAATCTGGTGAGTGAAGAAAAAGCACATCTTGCATGGCAGATTGCAGGGAGAGAAAAAAAGCTTCTGGATCAGTTGGATTATAAAAATGGCTATAGTCTTTATGTGGGAATCCCATTCTGCCCAACGGTTTGCAGTTACTGTTCGTTTAGTTCGGGGGCATTAGGTGACTGGGAGCACCGGGTAGAAGACTATCTGGCTGCACTTATGAAGGAACTGGAAGCAATTGCGAAAATGTCTGAAGGAAGAAAAGCTGACACCATTTACATGGGCGGTGGAACACCGACAACTTTGAAGGCGGATCAGTTAGACCGGCTGCTTACATGCATTGACAGACATTTTGTAAGGGAAGGACTTCTGGAGTTTACGGTGGAAGCCGGACGACCGGACAGTATTACGAAAGAGAAACTTCAGGTGCTTCGAAATCACGGTATTAATCGAATTTCTATCAATCCTCAGAGCATGCAGCAGAAGACCTTGGATACAATTGGACGTAAGCATACGGTAGAACAAGTGTATGAAGCATTTCATATGGCGAGAAAGCTGGGATTTGATAATATCAATATGGATATTATTGCAGGACTTCCGGGAGAGACACCGGAGGATATGGAGGACACTCTAAGACAGATTGCATTACTTGGACCTGATAATTTGACGGTACATTCCCTTGCAATTAAACGTGCAGCTAAAATGGGCCAGGAAGAGAGAGAAGGGAAAAGATTAACGATTATACAAGATGAAATAGGTACGATGGTAGAGATGGCAGGAAATAAAGCCCGACAGATGGGACTTTTTCCGTATTATCTGTATCGTCAGAAGAATATTGCCGGAAATTTTGAGAATGTGGGCTATGCAAAGGTTGACAAAGCAGGAATATACAATATAAATGGTGGCAGTGCTGGTATAAATGCAGGCATTGACAGTATAATTGATGAATATTCTGATTGCAGCGGAATTACATTGTCTGTGGCAAGTGCAAAGGAAATATATGAGAATGTGCCATCCACGGCTGAGGTGATTATATGTAAAAGCTATCAGGATAGTGAGCTGTATAACCAGCAGTTTTTAAACGGAAAATCGTATGATGACTTGTACACAGTTATCAACTCAACAATGGATTCTAAATATTTTATAGCGGGTAGTCTACCGGAGATTCCGGATGGATATGGCTGTGACCCTACTGATAATGAGGCAAATTATGTGTTTAGTCCATATAAGCTTGGTGCGATAGACAATGTTTCTGATAAAACTGCAGAGTTCGGGCAGGTTGCATATTCACTCTTAGATTCAGAGACAGGAAGTACACTAATTAAAGTGATTTTTAATGATGTGAAGCTTACGGACGAATCGGGTGAGGATATAGGAAAATATCTTATGGAAAGGGTTGATTTGTCCGCATATAAAGAGGTACAGATTGCAGGAATGAACATAAATGGATTTCTGCTTCCGGGCGATTACCTGGTAAAATTCTACTCTGCGGATGTCTATGGAACATATTTAGAGAAAAGGTGTTATCTGCATGTTATGGATACAACACCACCGGTTATCGAACTCAACAGGGAAATAACTGAAATAAATCAGGCACAGATTGAAAATCCGGACTACATCAAGGGGATGGTTACGGTAACAGATTTATGTAAACTAGCTGATGGTTCATTGACGTATGAGCTTTCAGAGGAGAATGGAAGAGTACGTATCCGCTTCAGCGCCTCGGATATGTATGGGAATATAGGTGTGCTGGAGATTGAGTTACAGAAGGTTGATTAGCGG
>ENA-OROP01002720-OROP01002720.1-human-gut-metagenome-genome-assembly--contig:-NODE-2720-length-12529-cov-2.482524_pt1 | contig 12529 bp, 11 predicted proteins | sample MGYA00242132_ERZ509056 | MGnify/ENA primary metagenome ERZ509056 (study PRJEB26280, sample SAMEA2338768) | human gut metagenome | biome: human gut; feature: human-associated habitat; material: faeces...
GAAAGGACAGGGATGCTATTCTTAAATTAAGTGAGTTTCTTAAAAATGACAGTGACAAACTTATAAGGTCTGAGTCGGTAAATGAACGCAGCTTTGAAATATGGGGAGATGAAAAATTTATAAAAGGCGGAAACGAAAACAGAGGAAAAAATAAGAACGAAGGCAGAGGGCAGGGTAAGAGAATACTTAAAAATCTTGGCATTGAATTGTCGGGCTTAAATGTCTATGAGACACCTGAGCCGTTTGTGAGTTATATATATGACAGGACTGCACTTCAAAATGTGCTTATCATTGAAAATAAAGATACATTTTATACGATCAGAAAATATATGCAGGAAACGGGAAATAACGAAATATTAGGGAAAAAGTTTGGAACGGTGATATTTGGATCAGGAAAAAAGGTGGTTTCATCATTCCGTGATTTTGAATTTACTGCTGAAAAATATCTTGCGGACAGTAAAAACAGATTTTTCTATTTTGGTGATATGGATTATGAGGGGATAGGTATTTATGAAAATTTGGCGGAGGTTTTTAAGGAAAAAAGAAAAGAGCATATATTTAAGGAAGAAACACAGTTAGAACCGTTTAAGGAAGCGTATGTCAGGATGTATGAGAAAGCTGAAAAGATTGGATTTGATAAACTTCCTGTTACAAAGGAAAAGCAGAATAGAAATATAGGTCACATATTTTCAGATTTTTTTGGAAAAGAAATATGGGAAAGATTTGAAAAACTTTTGATGACTGAAAAATATATTCCGCAGGAGATAATAAATGTGTGGGATATGGATATGTGAAAATATAATTAACCATTATCATTTGTATAGTAACAGTTCAACCCAAAAAATAATGGACAATACAATGAGCAAGCTCAGATATTGTCCATTATTTTTTATGGCCGAACTGTTACATTGTGTGAAAAAAATTATTAAAATCTGTAACAAATGTTACGAAAATGAGAAAAAATGATAATTATATGTCAATTCAATTAAAAATTTCCATATACATGAGGAAATAGAATGTTTGAGGAAAAATTCGAAATTTTATATTCTTAATACAAGAAAGAAAATCGCGGTTTGAATCTGAGAAATTATTCATGCAGAACATACAGAAAGGAAAAAAATAGTATGGAAACGAAAGTGAAAAAAGGATATGGAAAAGGATGGGCATTGATTCTTTATGCATTCCTTGCATATTTTACAGCAACTGCAGTAGGTAGTGCAATGAACGCAGCGTCAGGAACGTTGTCTGAATTAAGAGGATGGAATGCAGCATTATTAACAAGCTTTATTTCATTAGGATCTATTGCAAATGTAGTTGCAGGATTTGTTTTTGGTAAGTTATCAACAAAAGCTTCAGCGAAAAAGCTGAGTATCATGTGTAGTGTGATCTGGATTGCAGTTGTAGTCGGAATGGGAGTGACAACTAATCTCTGGGCATTTGCATTCTGCCTGATCATTGCAAATGGTATTTCCAGTGCGCTTGGATATCAGCTGGCACCAGTTATGATTTCAAAATGGTTTCCTAAGAGAAAAGGAATTATCATGGGAATTGTAACAATGGGTATTCCGCTCTGCTCAGGATTTGCAACAATGATGTACCAGGCAGGATATGCAGCAATGGGATCTTTAGGTGGATTTCTTCCATTTATTGCAGTATTGGTTGTAGCGTTGATTGTACTCGTTGTATTCCTTGCGGATGATCCGGCTGACAAAGGATTCAATCCGGATAACGGAGCAGAAGCAGAAGCGGAGGAAGAAAAAGGAATTAATAAAGAAAGCATCTGGACAACACAGAAACTTCTGTCTACTCCACAGGTATGGATTCATGGTCTTACACTTGGTGTTCAGTTGTTGTTCGCCAGTGGACTGATGGTTCAGTTATTCCCAAGACTTCTGGAGATTGGATTTGATCCAGGAATGGCAGGAATGATGATGCTTGCATCTGGTCTTCTTGCTCTGCCAGGCTCTTACTTATGTGGTGTGATTGATTCTAAGATCGGAGCAAGAAAAGCAGCATATACTTCATATGTATTCGGTATTCTTGCAATGCTTCTGAACCTTACAGGTAATACGGTATGTGTATGGATTTCATTGGTATGTATTGGTATGGTTGTAGGTGGTGCAGCAAACTGGCCGGCATCACTCTGTATTGAAGAGTTTGGAGACAGCTTCGCAAATGGATATGGTATTATCCAGCCAATGATTCAGGTAGTCGGAGCAGTTGGACCTGCATTCTTCGCAGCATTTTACGGAATGACAGGAAGCTATAAGATACCATATATCTGCGGTGCTGTATTAATGTTTATCGGTCTGATTGGATTTGCGACACTGGCAAAACCAGGATTTGCAAAAAAAGAAGAAGAGAAATATAAAAAATAAGGGATGATATCAGATGAAGACATATAAAGTATTTACTGTAAATCCCGGTTCTACATCAACAAAGATCGCAGTGTTTGATGGAGAAAAGAAGGTCTACTCAGCAAATGTCAGCCATGATTCAAAGGTGTTGGAAGAATATAAAACACTGGAGGATCAGTTGGCTTACAGAAAAGCAACAATAGAAAGTCTTTTGAAAGAAAATCATATAGACCTGGAAGGTCTGGATGCCTGCGTTGGTCGTGGAGGCGGTCTGCTTGCAATGGACGGCGGAACTTATGAAATCGATGATCTTGTTTTGGAACATTCGATTCATGCTAAAAACGGAGTAGTACATCCGGCATGTCTGGGACCAAGTATTGCAAGAGAATTTGCAGAGCAGTATGGTGCAAAAGCATATGTTGTCAATCCGCCGGATGTAGATGAACTGCAGGATTTGGCGCGTATGACCGGCATCAAAGGTGTATATAGAAATGTACATCTTCACGCATTGAATTTAAAAGAGACAGCTATCCGTCATGCCAGAAATATGGGAAAGAAATATGAAGAGTGTAACTTTGTAGTCTGCCATATCGGAGGAGGTATCTCGGTATCGGCGCATCAGAAAGGGAAAATGATTGACGGATTTGACATTGTCGGTGGAGAAGGACCGATGGCACCTACCAGATGTGGAAGTGTTGCAGTGGCAGATGTGTTGAAGTATTGTGAAGACAAAGAGATTAAGACTGTGAAACAGTTATGCACGAAAAATGGAGGATTTGTCAATCATATGGGAATTTCAGATGCACTGGAACTGACAAAATGTGCAGCAGATGGAGATAAATATGCCGGATTACTCTGGGATACCATGATCTATCAGATCGCAAAATGCATCGGTTCTATGGCAGTCGTGCTGGAAGGAAGTGTAGACGGTATTCTGTTGGGAGGTGGAATGGTCTACAATGAAGATTTGGTTGCGAAGCTTAAAGGGTATTGCGAATGGATTGCGCCGATAAGTGCATATCCTGGGGAATTTGAAATGGAAGCAATGGCATCCGGCGCAGAACGTGTGTTAGATGGCGAGGAAGAAGTGAAGAAATATACGGGAGAATGTAGATTTCAGGGATTTGATTTTATAAAATAATGGCGATGGAAAAGGGTGCCGCACAGATAAAAATGTGCGGCCCCCTTTTTGTAAGCTGACATTCGTCCGAAAGAAACTGCGAGTGGCAGGTTTTGCAGATACCAAAGTATGTAAAAGGAACTGACGGCAGCAAATCCTCTGCATTACTCATATGCTTTAAAGAAATCAATAATTTCCTTTTTAGTCTTTAGCATCCGCAGAGTGTCAATGTCAAGCTTGTCATTATAAAAAATATGCAGAAGCCGGAACACCAGAGTCGCATCATCCGGACGGAAAGCTCCCATAATAATGATACGGATCTTATAGGAATTCCACATGATCCGGTGATCCAGTGTTGTGATTGATAATCGTGTTTCCTTTGCGGGAATCAGAGAATGCAAGAACAGAATCCCGGGACCAGTCGCATTAGTGGCGATAGATTCCCATCTTAAAATATCAGACAGATAAGACGTATCGGTCAGGTTATTCTGTAAAAAATCTTCAGCCATTGTCTCAATAATGGTGAATCTGTCGGTGAATGATTCTTTTTCATGCCAGAATGCATGCTCCAGCAAATGACCGAGTGTTATATCAGATGCGGCGCATAAATGTTCGATACGCTGCTCGTTGATGTATTCTGACAGAAGCAGATAGTCATCCGGTGCGAGAAATGGGCTGATCTGTATGGTATCAATACCGGGAAAATTAGTAATTGATTTACGGACGGTTGATAAGATAAGATCTGTATTTTGAAAATCATAAATATTCTTATCATTCACAGGCAAAAGTGCCGTTACATTCAAGTATTTATCAAAAGCTCCCAGAATTTTCCGCTTAAGTGCCCAGGCAGCCGGCATATTCATGTGGCAGAAGATGACCGTTTTCATCTTGGTCTCAGGATGTATCTCAAACAGGAATTCCACAGCACCTGAGATGCAGTGAGCCAGATAGAGCAGTTCATTCTGATTCAGGTAATATCCAAGGTATTGTTGGGCGAGATCCTGAAACAGGTATGCAATCTCGAATTCTACATTCAGGATTCGTTTTTCAAGATCCTGATTTCCCTGTGTATTGAGAATGTGTGTAGGAGCCTGGATGAACTGGATGTAGGATAAAAGCGTGATATAGAAATCCTCATCTTCAGAAAAATCCAGATGGAATACATCCTGAATTCTGTCTATGTAAGCTTTCGCTAGCTGGATGGTAACCGGACCAAAATGCTGTGAGATATTCAATGGTGTAATGTCGGATACATCAGGAAGATGTCCGGAGGCAATCCGCTGATAAAGATCATCCCGTTCTTCGCGGCTGAAAGAGCAATGGAACTGTCCTTCCAGGGCATCTGCCAGACTGTCGGAAGCCAGGCTGGCCGGAGTATCAGGCCGGAGTACAGGTGAAGCCGGTGGCAGCTGATGGCCGGATAATACTCGGTGATACATGATAGCAGCAGCAAGATTCAAAGAGACAAGGCTTGGGTCTTCCATAGATATTCCGTATTTATCCAGATGTAAGGGTACTTCATCCATAATGTAATCCAGCACGTCTTTATTCAGAAATGTATATCCGTAATACGTGTTCCAGTTGTGATTATAATTCCAGTCTTCATGAAATAACCGGTTCAGAACAGAGCGACGTTTTTGTTCATTTTCTTCGAATGTAAGAAAGTTTCGCTTCTGTTCTAATTTTATATAGGGTTCCGACAATACATATTTCATTTTGAGACTATGCAGATCGTGTTCCAGTGTTGTGTGGCTTATGAACATTTCATCTTCCAGATCAAAGAGATTTAGATGTTCATCGGTCAGACACAGCCGGAAAGCAAGATAACGGATGCGATCTTCTTTGGTAAAGAATGCAGTGTCAATTTGATTTAGCTGTTGGATGATTTCGGGGTTTTCTGCGGTATAAAGGTATCCTTTGCTGCGCGCGGAAAGAATCTTTGCGTGATAGGGTAAGATGTTTTGATTGATTTCTACGATATCACTGCGGATCGTTCGTGGTGAAACACCTAATTGCTTTGCAAGTTCATTTCCGGTGATATAAGTAGTCTGTTCCTGCATCATGTGGAGAAGTTTCCGTTGGCGCAGAGATAGATTAAGCTTGTCCATGATAACCGTCCTTTCGTATATTTTTCTGAGTATATTTTATCAAAAAGCATTGCCGTTTTAAAGAGGAAATATCCAATTTGAGAAGGCGGAGGAATGAGATTAAGATAAAGTTATAAAAAACAGGAGGTCTTAAAGATGAAATACGAAAATACCAGAAAAATTGTTTTAGATGCTATTTTAGATGCAGTAGATATGGGGCTGATCCATGGAACATCAGGAAATATTGCCATGAGAGATGATAAGGAAGATGTAGTTGCGATCACACCAAGCGGAATCTCTTATAAAGGGATGACAGCAGATCAGATTGCCATCGTAGATATGAATGGAAAATGGCTTGATGGACCATTCAAACCATCTTCAGAAGTCCCAATGCATACAGCAGTTATGAGAGCAAGAAAAGATGTAAAAGCAACGGTACACACACACGGAATGTTTGCAACAATCGCAGCAATGAGCGGAGAATTACTTCCAATTACACCACCGCAGGCAGAATTCGTTCCGGTAGGAATTGTTCCATTTACGATGCCGGGAAGTAACGATGTTGCGGATAAAGTAGTTGAGGCTCTTGGAGAAGAAGGAAGAGCAGTCCTGATCAAAAATCACGGAATGTTCTGCTGTGGGAAAGATATGAAAGCAGCAATGGCAGCAACAATTTATACAGAAGAGATGGCTCAGACAACATACTATGCAAAGGTTGCAGGTGTATATCAGCCGATGCCGGAAGAAGCTGTTAAGAAAATGAAAGAACTGATCGCAGCAGACCAGGCAGTGTAGGAGGAAGAAAATGAGTTTTAACTTTTTCGTAAAAAGCAATATTACATTCGGAAGAGGTGCAGTAGAGAAACTTCCGGAGATTATTGCAGGATATGGATTGAAAAATATCATGGTTGTGTATGACCGAGGAGTAAAGGCAGCGGGAATTGCAGAACGTGTGATGGAGCAGGTAAAGAAAGCCGGAGTAAAAGCAGTTGTGTTTGATGGAGTCATTCCAAACCCGACCAATGAAGTGGTAGAAGAAGCAGCAGCAATTGCAAAGGAAGCACAGGTGGACGGATTCGTAGCAGCCGGTGGCGGAAGCAGTATTGACCTTGCAAAAGCAATCAATGTTCTGATGACAAACCCAGGAAAGATTGGTGAATACGGCGGAATAGGAATGGTAAAAAATGCATGCCTTCCACTGATTGCTATCCCGACAACAGCAGGTACATCCAGCGAGATCACAAATGTAAGTGCACTGATCGATACAGAGAAAGTAATCAAATATGTAGTCATTGACAACAAGATCGTGGCATCTGACGTTATTGCAGATCCAGATTTCACAAAGACAGTACCGGCAGGCGTAACTGCTGCAACCGGAATGGATGCAATCACACATGCAGTGGAAAGCTACATTTCCAATATGGCAACACCATTAACAGAATACAACTCATTAAAAGGACTGGAAATCTTACATAAGAACCTTCCGAAAGTTGTAAAAGATGGTTCGGATATGGATGCCAGAGAACAGATGATGCTGGGATGTATCATTACAGGGTTCGGATTCTCCAATGCCAATCTCGGACTGGTTCACGGTATTGCACATACACTGAGTGCACATTTCGGACTGGCTCATGGAATGGCCAATGCAACCGTACTTCCTTATGTTATGGAATACAATGCAGGCAGCTGCCCGGAAAAAATGGTTGATCTTGCAAAAGCAATTAAACTTCCGGTAACAGGTAATCTGGATGAGGACAAACTGCTTCTTGCAAAAGAATTGAAGCGTCTGACAACAGAACTTGGAATCAAGACTCTGGAAGAGCAGGGAATAAAAAAAGAAGACTTCGATATGCTGGCAGATGATGTGTTAAAAGAGCCTGTGCTTGGATTCAACCCACGTCAGAACATCACAAAAGAAGATATCCTTGCAATTCTTGAAAAGGCATTTTAATCAGAAAGGATTAACGATAAGGTGAGTAAAGGAAAGAAGATAAAAATTATTATTTCAATTGCAGCGATCTCGTTCATCCAGGGATTACAATATTGCGTATCGCCTGTGCTTGGGCAGATACAGGAACATTATCCGGATGTCAATATCAGTCTGGTCCAGATGCTGATTACAGCACCGGCGCTGCTGTCCATGATCGTGGCAGTATTGTCCGGATGGCTGGTCTTAAAGATCAGCAAGAAGAAATTACTTTTGTTTGCCAGCCTTGTAGCAGGAATCACCGGGTTCCTTCCGTATCTGTCGGATAGTTTTGGTCTTCTGTTCTTTTCACGAACATTTTACGGTGTAGGACTGGGACTTGCAACGGCTCTGAATACGGCAGTTGTGGCAGAGTTCTTTGAAGGAGACGAGCGGGTGTCCGTTATGGGAATTCAGGCGGCGAGCGTAGGTGCAGGTATGGTTGTTGTAACAACCGTCGGAGGAATGCTGGGTGCCGGAGGATTTAAAAATGCATATCTAATCAATGTGATCGGCTTTATTTCTCTGATATTGATTGCATGCTGCCTTCCGGATACCGGAAAAGCGCAGGCTTCCGGCTCGGAAAAAATTCAGCTGAACAAAGAAGTTTTTAAGATCTCATTTCTAGGAATGCTTGAATTTTTATTCCTGATTACATTTACAACGAATATAGCCATGCATCTGAGCGGAAATCTGGCAGGAAATACAGCCGTTTCCGGAAATCTGACGGGCGTATTTTCCGGATCCCAGATTGTAATCGGATTAATCCTTGGTATGGTTACAAAGATTACGAAGAAGTATACACTTCCAGTGGCGATGTTAAGTTTCAGTATCGGTGGACTGTTACTGATCCTGTTTCCGTCGAACCTGATCATGCTGATGGCAGGAGCAGTGTTCTGTGGATTTTCTCAGGGCATCTTCATTCCACAGGCGATGGTGGATGTCGCAGGGGCTGTAAAACCAGTGGCAACAGCGATGGCATCTGCATGTTTTACCTGTGCAATGTGTTTCGGTCAGGTAATATCGCCAACGGTTCTGAATACCATCTCGAAGCTGGTATTCGGCGAAGTTTCCACTACGAATGTATACATCATTTCCGTGATTGGAATGACAGTAGTTGCAGTTATCACAATTATTATGAAAAGAAGAAAGGAAAATATATAAAATGAAAAAGACATTAGCACTTTGTACTCCAATTCCGGAGAAACAGATGGAGTATATCAAAGAACAGTGTGACATTACAATCTGCGGTGAGTTAAAACACGGAAAAGGAAATGTCACAGAAGAAATGACAAAAGAAGAATGTATGGGACATGAACTGGTTGTATTAGGAGACGAATATGCAGGCGCAGATACGATTAAGGCATGGGCAGAGTCTGGCATGAAGTTCATGGGAGTTGCCAAGGGAACACCCGCAACCGTAGATCACAATGCGATCAAAGAAGCAGGTCTGGAATTATCTTATACACCTGGAAGAAACCGTGTTGCAGTTGCAGAATTTACAATCGGACTTATGATCGCAGTTGCAAGAAAACTGACATTGAGTTGTACAGGATTATCCAAGGGAGAACATGTAGGAGAACCTATGGAAGACATTTATGACGTACCGGATGTAAAGAATGTTACATTTGGACCTCTGGATGAGAAGCATCCATTTGTAGATTACGGAATCGGATTTGAATTATACGGAAAGAAACTTGGTGTTGCAGGATATGGTGCGATCGGACGTGAAGTAGCCGTAAGAGCAAAAGCATTCGGAATGGAAATCCTTGCATATGATCCATACATGCCGGCAGAGAAGATCGAAGCAGACGGAGCAAGAGCTGTTGATCTGGACACTATGCTTGCAGAAAGCGACATGATCAGCATCCATCTCCCGGTTCTTCCATCTACAAAGGGGATTGTAAATAAAGACTGGTTCTCTAAGATGAAGCCAACTGCTTATGTGATCAACACAGCCAGAGCAGCCGTTATTGATCAGAAAGATTTCGTAGAAGCACTTATGAACAAGACAATCGCAGGTGCAGCTGTTGATGTGTACTGGAAAGAGCCGGTACCGGCAAATCATCCACTGTTATCTATGCGTAATGTAGTATGTACACCTCACATGGCAGGACTTACAACAGACGTAGATAACTGGTCAGGTACGATGATGGGAGAAGAGATTACTGCTTACCTGAAAGGTGAACCAAGAAAATATATATGGAAAGTAAAAAAATAAAAATCAGAAACAAGGAATAAAGGAAATGTAATGGGCTGTTCTTCAGCCCATTTTCAAAAGGAGGATCTATATGGGAGCCAAATGTTGTAAAGGAAAAGAAAAATACCCGCATTTGTTTTCGCCAATCAGAATCGGTAACATCCGATTAAAAAACCGTATTATCGCAGCACCGACAAGTCCTAGTATGATTACGACAGAAGGACACTTTACACCGGAAATGACTGCTTATTTGGAAGAGAAAGCTAAAGGAGGAGTTGCTGTTGTAACGTATGGGGAATCAATCGTACATTCTGCGACAGGAAAATCTCATAACAAACAGTTACAGTTAGATTCATTCGGAGTCAAACAGGGAATGGCACAGACTGCACGTGCGATCCACAATGCCGGAGCTTATGCCAATATCCAGCTGTCACACGGTGGAAAATACGGCGGACTCGTCAGCGTAGGCGGTGACCAGGATGGCTGTGAAGTTGCATATGGTCCAAGCCATGAGATGACACCAGCCGGGGAAGTACAGGAGATGCCGAAAGAGCTGATCCTGGAGATCGTGGAATCTTATAAGACAGGAGCAAAACTGTGCAAAGACTGTGGATTCGATATGGTACAGGTACATGCAGCACACGGATGGCTGTTCTCACAGTTCCTTTCACCTGTGATGAATCAGAGAACGGATGAATTCGGAGGCTCTCTTGAGAACCGTGCAAGATTCCTTATGATGGCACTGGATGCAGTCAGAGAAGGTGTCGGACCAAGATTTCCGATCGAGATTCGTATCTCAGGAGATGACCTGACAGATGTCGGACTGGGACTGGAAGACTGTGTAAAAGTTGCAAAAATGGTAGAGGATAAAGTAGATCTCTTTAATGTATCCTGTGGAAACCATGAAGATCCTGCCATGTTCTGTCGTACCCATCCATCCGCATTCTTCAAGCGTGGCGTGAATGTATATCTGGCAGCCGAGATCAAAAAAAATGTAAGCAAGCCGGTAGCCTGTGTCGGATCGTTAAATGACCCTGCACAGATGGAAGAGATCATTGCAACCGGACAGGCAGATATCGTAGAGATCGGAAGAGCACTGCTTGCAGACCCATATCTTGCCAAGAAAGCACTGGAAGGAAATGCAGAAGATATCACACCATGCCTGAGATGTTATGAATGTTTCGGAGAGACTTCCAAGAGTGAGACTGTAAAATGTACAGTAAATCCAACTATGGGACAGCAGTATCCGGAGAAGACAAGAAAGCAGACACGAAGAAGCGTGTCCTGATCGCAGGCGGAGGTCCGGCCGGAATGGAAGCAGCGATCACGGCAGCTTTAAGAGGCCACGATGTAACACTGGTAGAAAAGAGCGGCGAACTTGGCGGTAATCTGCATCCGGCAGGAGCGGCATATTTTAAAGAAGATATCCGTAAATTATGTAAGGTCCTGATCAGCCGTGTAGAAAAAGCAGGTGTGAAAGTAGTTCTGAATACAGAGGTCACACCGGAGTATGTAGAAACATTTGACCCGGATGCATTATTTGTGGCAATTGGATCGAATGAACTGCGCCCGCCGATTAAAGGTATGGATCTGCCACATGTGATAATGGCGATCGATGCAGAGCTTCATCCTGAAAAATTAGGAAAGAAAGTTGCAATCATGGGAGGCGGACTTGTCGGAGGAGAAGCTGCAGTATCCTTCCACCATGAAGGCAAAGAATGTTCGATCATTGAGATGAAGAGTAAGATTGCAGGAGAAGTGAATTCGTTCTACAGAGGAGGTCTGATGCCGGAGATCGAGAAAGCAGCCACATGCTATGCCGATACTAAGGTAAAAGAGATCGTTCCAGAGGGAGTACTTTGTGAGAAAGACGGAAAAGAATTCGTAATAGAAGCAGATTCTGTTGTATGTGCACTCGGATTCCGGGCACCATACGACAAAGTCGATGCATTATGCGATAAAGTGGATGAATATTATATCATCGGTGACTGCAAGAACGTCGGACAGATCTATCACGCAACCAATCAGGCTTATTACGCAGCAATGCGTCTGTAAAAAAGGAGGGAAAATGGATGGAGAAGCTGAATATTCTGCTTATCACCGGAATTGTAACAGATGAACACACTCCGCTTATGAACCCGATGATCCGCTATATGTTGGAATCAACAGAGAGATTTAAAGTTAAAATTACGGAGGAATTTACGGGGTGTACTGCTGAGACACTGAAAAAATACGATGCAGTATTTATTAATTATGATGGCAAGGAATCCATTGAGACACCGTTTGTGAACTGGGGAAAGACAGCAGAAGAGGCACTTTATGAATATGTAAAGAATGGCGGCGGATGTGTTCTCTTACATACTGCAATTATGAACCCTACAGGACGTGTACACGATGATGAATATGTAAAGCTTGTCGGATTCGATTTTGAACTGAAGGGGGCTGCCGGCGATATTAACGGCGTTCGTAAGAATCCGGCATTGGAGTATGTCATTCATACGCACCGGGATGCGCATGAAATCGTGGCTGTAAACCAGGAAAGCTGGATGACGGTTCAGGAAGACGTATTTGCGAATGCAAAACAGGTGGATCCGGACATTACGGTACTGGCATCGGTGACAGACAGACTGGAAGACTATGATCTTAATAAGATGCAGGATCATGTGGCAGCCGTTTATAAAGGATTCGATATGAGCAAACTTCCGGGCATCAATGAGGAAGTACCGGTGGTATGGACACACAACTATGCCGTTACGGTATAATAACGACAAACAGAAAAAGCCTTTATTTTCAAGGGGT
>ENA-OROP01002728-OROP01002728.1-human-gut-metagenome-genome-assembly--contig:-NODE-2728-length-12457-cov-6.805031_pt1 | contig 12457 bp, 13 predicted proteins | sample MGYA00242132_ERZ509056 | MGnify/ENA primary metagenome ERZ509056 (study PRJEB26280, sample SAMEA2338768) | human gut metagenome | biome: human gut; feature: human-associated habitat; material: faeces...
TAAAACGTATCTTGGATATGCCGGCAATGTTCGTTTGGTATTTCAAAGAAGAAAAACCAGCCTACCCATGTGCTGGTGGATTCCAACCCGGCTTTTGAAGAACCGTCCATGATTCTTCTGGAATAGATTTTTACGATCGATAAATCCCGCATTGAACGTTTTATGGGCTACGCTACCCCGGGAAATGTTTGGTCAGCCAGTGCAATCAGACCGTTCCGCAACGCTGTTGCAGTCGCAGTGATTCGCTCATTTGCTCTGGATTGCATTTTAAGAAGCAGCCTGGTTTCTTCTTCATTGTTGAACGGGGGTAGTGTATCCCAAAAGGTGAGCGCATAGTTTGCGATTTTAAGAGCATCCGCTCGGTCCGTCTTTAGCTTCCGGATCGTATTATCACTAAAATCGTGGATCAGCATCGCATTGACAACGGAAACAAAAAAGCCCGCTTCCTTCAATGTCAGTGTGATCGGTCTCCAGTACGTACTGGTATGTTCCATTACAATACGGATATCGCCTCCCAGTTTTTTGAGTGTGGATGCCAGCTTTTTCAAGTCTCTGTTCGTGTGGTGGACCTCGAAAGGCCGAAGTACGATTTCGCCTCCGGGTCTCCGTACCGCAACTGTGCTTTTGCTCTTAGACACATCGATACCGACGGCGGTAATAACAGCAGCTTCCATTTTTCTGACCTCCTTTAATGCCGGTTCCGCCTATGCCCATTACCGATTCAGCTTGCTTTGTGACACGAATGTACGGCAACATTTCTATCTGCCGATAACTCAACCTGCGTCAATCGAACGCTGCAATGGAGATGGCGGAGAACAGTTTGCGCGTACGAGCGTTCAGCTCAAGCAATGCATCGTTCTCTCTGCACATCTCAATTGTAGCTTAGGTTTGGGCATCTGTATAGCTCACTGGCTGTGAACTTCTCAGAACCAACACCATTGTAGCAAGCAGGGCAAGCGCATCGCTTTTATGCCCCTTTTGAGTGGAAATTTCTGCACCATCGTAGGTTGATACAGCAAAAGCGCAAAAATACCAGCCTCCCATAATGGGAAGCTGGCGCAATATCGCACATCGGAGCTCCTATAATGCTGCCATTACAAAGCCGAAAAACGGGCAACGCCTTGCTTTCGCAGCCACAGGTAGATGGGCACGGATAGCAGCACTTCACTCTCCTGCAGTTCCATCTGGCAGCTGTCTGTTCCGGTCATGCTTTCAACATTCAGTCCGTAAGGATCCGAGCCTGCGGTACGGCTGTCAGCAAGTTTTTTAGCACCGCAAGCCATCAGCACCAGCCCGGTTCCCAGAACCATAAGCAGGAGAATCGAAGCCGTCCTTATTTTCTGTTTCATTGCAGGGTCTCCTATTCTTTATCCAGTAATCTAAAAATTGCATCTGCTCTTTCGTATGAAACCAATGCTCTCCGCCCGGCATAACGGTCAGCTCTGCGTTGTTCTTTTCCGCAAAGGCTTTTATGGTTTCCATGGAGGTCAGAGCATCCTTTTCCCCATACAAAATGCGGGCAGGGATTTTCCATGAAACCGGATGCTCTCGGACATAGCAGAGATATTTCCACGACAGTGTTTCTCCAAATGTTGTGGGAATTTCCAGTTTCTCTGCAAGTTCTGCTTCGGAGACGTCAGCCCATTGCATCATGTTGCAAATCAGTTGCTCCATATCAACTACTGGAGAAATAAAATAAGCGGTATCCACCAATTTCTTATTCAACGAGGACAAAGATAAAAACGCACCAATGCTATTTGCCACCAGTGTGAGCTTCCCGCAGCGTTTCCGCACTGCCGTAAAAAATCCGGAAAATTCCTCCGTGGCTTCCCATGGAGATTGTGCGTGGTAGTCGAAACCAATTACCTCACAATTAGGGAATAGGGCTTTATAATGCTCGGCCTCTTGTGCCGAACCGCCCTTTCCGTGAACATATACAACAATTTCTTCCATATAAAATCCTCCAAAAAACGCAGCGCACCCCCCACTCTATGGGCTGCACTGCGTCTGAGCGTCTGGCGTCTTGCTTGATTCAATTATTCTGCCGCCAATTTCAAAAATTTCTTGTCCGACTGGATGCTTTGAGTCACAAATTTTCCATCCCGGAACAAGGCATAGGTGGTGACAGGTGCAGGCACATTCTGTGCCGTCTCTTTCTCGGTGATGTGAACGGCTTTGAACGGGATTCCATGTTCCTTTGCAGCCTCCTGCACCTTTGGCACCCAATAATAGGTGTAGGGGCACTGGTCGGTATAGTAGAGGACAAAGCCGTTTTCCTCCACCTTGGGATGCTTGGCACAGTCCTTGAATTTTGGCGGCGGGGCATTCTCTGCAAGGGGCAGATACATGAGGTTGATGCCGCAATCGGAGATGTCTGAGACCTTGAAGCCCTTATGGGTCAAAAACTTGGAGTCGGCGAGAAATTCCCGTTTGCGTCCCTCGGCACACAGAATGCAAACGCCGTTTTTGCCCTGCGCCTTGGCATCCCGAAGACATTCTTCCAGCAGATCACTGGAATAGCCGTGCCCTTTCAAGGAACCGGAGACCCACAGACAGTTGATATAAAGCCAGCCTGCTGCATCAATGGGTACCCATGCGTTTTCTGCCGGGATGTACTCGATAAAGCATTTGCCACGCTCTGCACTGCGGTAAAAAACAAGTCCCTCCTCAAAGCGCTGCTTGAGCCATTCTTTCTTGGCAAGGCTCTGTTTGCCGGACATGGCACAACAGATGTGTTCCCTGTCGATGTTTTCTTTGGTAACTCTGATATAGTCCATCGAAGCACTCTCCCCTATCTTTGTACTTTTTCATACCTTCTCCGGCACAGTTTCTTCCAGTTTTCCATCTGTGCCGCAGAGCACTTCTCCGGCACAGCGACCTTTTCGTTTTTGGTTGCGGCTTATCGCATCCGTCCATCGCCGCCCATCAAGGCGGTCATTTCCTCGATGTAGTCCAGCGGAAACGGCGGAGAGCACAGGGGCTTCATGGCAATGCTCATGAGCTTCATGGGGTTGTCGTCTGCCGCCGCACAGTCTCCCATGCAGCGGCTTTTCAAAAGTTATAGCTTATTCTCCCAGCGCCGTCTCGATGTTTGCCAGCACCTTCTTGCTCAGTAGAACGAAAGCCTGCCTGGTGCGGCCTGCCGAGACACCCGGGCTGTGGACATTGGGCCGATGGAAGAAGCCCTCGCTGACGGGGCCTGCGGCGGCGTAGGTATCACAGAAGAAGTGGGTGCCGGGCTTATCCAGCCACTTTTCCAGTGCGGCGGAGTCAAAGCCGGGGCCGATGGAGGTATTGAAAAGGACTTTCCCCTCCCCCAGCGCCTCAAACTCCGGCTCGCCCAAGAGCAGAACATTCTTGTTCAAACAGGTAAAGACCACTTCGCTCTCCCGGAGCAGAGCGTCCAACGGCTTATACTTCATGCCTGCGGCCTCGGCGTCGGGCTTATGGCTGCGGCTGTAGTAGGAGATGTCCGCGCCGAGGAAGGTCAGTGCATCGGCGATCATCCGGCCCGAAACGCCCAGACCCACGATACCCACCTTGAGGCCGTAAATTTCCACGGGCTCGTCGTGGAGCATCGGCATCCCGAAGCCGTGGAGCAGGCCGATCAGCTCGTGGAGGACGTACTCCACCACGCCGCGGTCGCCGTAGTCCCGGATGCCCAGCACCTTGATGCCCTTTTCCCGGGCAAAGGCGATGTCCACATTGGCGCTTTCCTCCGAGTAGAGGCTGCAGCACATCCCGATGTAGCGCAGGTTCGGGCAGCGCTCGATGACGTTTTTGCCCATGCGGGAGGTATAGCTCAACAGCGCCGCGTCGGCGTCTCCGATGCGGCGAACGATCTCTTCGTCGTCGGCGGGAATGTCGCGGTAAAGCTCGACCTGCTCGGCATACTGATGCAGCGCTTCCTCTGCTGTGGGGATGAGGCTGACCGGCTCGATGGCCACCAGTTTCTTGAACATGAGACTCCCTCCTTTTTAATAGAAGCAGACCGGCGAGGCGAGGTTGCGCAGAAGCGCCACGGCGCTCCAACCGGCGATGGCGCTGGTGGACGAGCAGATGTCCACCACGGCCTTCACGCCCTCGATCTCGGCAGTGATGCAGTGGTCGTCGCCCACCCAGCCGGGTACGGAGTGCATGGTCACGCCGGTGATGTCGGGGCCGGTGGTGGCCAGCGAGGTGGCCACAGCGACGTTGACCCGGCGCGGGAAGGTTGCGATGGCTTCCTTGGCGCTGCCGGTGAAGACGGTGGTCTTCTCGGTGTCGGTCAGCAGATGGTCTGCCCAGACGGGGGTGTTGCGGAAGCCCTTCGCACCGGTGTGGGTCTCGATGCCAGCCTTCTCGTCCAGCTTCAGGGCCTCGGCCATGAGGGTGACGGTCTGCAATACATCGAAGCCGCCGATGGCGCCGCTGGCCAGATGCACCTTTGCGCCGCCCTCCCGGGCCGCCTGCTTGACCTCTTCATAAAACGCGAGGTCGGCGAATGCACCGATGGACAGCACCACGAGATTCACGCCCCGGCGCAGCACCGGAACGGCCATTGCGCGCACCGCTTCCACCGAAGCGGCTTCCACGATGTACTCCGGCTCCAGCGCCAGCAGAGCATCCACGTCCGCGCAGGCCGCACAACCCACGCTTGCCGCCGTCTTCTCTGCCGAAGCGAAGGTGCGGCTGGTGACACCCACCAGCTCGTAGTCTTCTAGCAGGCCCTTCTTCCACGCATCGGCCACGATATTGCCGAGGAAACCACAGCCCACGATGCCAAATTTCGTTTTCATGTTTCCGTTTCTCCTTTTTCCCGCCGGGTTGGCGGATTTTTCTTTTCCAGTATACCATGCCATGTGCAGAAAAGCAAAACCCGGCGTTTTTCATAGTTTTTTTGTCATTCACGCACGAAAAGCAGCATTTCACGCAGGTTTGCTTGCTCACTTCCCCAGAAGTGCTATAATTGTATTAATCGAAAGTCCATATTTTTTCAACATTCAAAGGAGGTTTTTGTATGCTCTCTTATCGTAAACTTGCCATGCGTGTTCTGGGTCGGCCTCTTAATACGGGGGGGGGTAACAATTCACCTCGTCCGGCCTCTCAGCGGGCAGCGGCGCTTGTCCTGACCGCCGCAATGCTCACCACCCTTACCGTCCCGGCCTTTGCAGGGACATGGTACATCGAAGATGGTGACATTACGATTTCGGCGGGCGAGAGCGGCAACAATGTCACCCAGAACAAGGAGACCACCGTAAATGACCATGACACCATCATCACAAATCGTGAGGAGGGCGCTTCTTCCCACACCGTGACCATCGACGCCAAAGATAAGGACGATAAGGTTGAGGTCACGCTCAAAGATGTGAATATTGACGCCAGCAGCCGGAGCGAAGCCGCTGTGAGTGTTACCGGCAAAGGTGACACCACCATTGAGCTGGATGGCGACAACGAGCTGAAGAGCGGCGCTGGCCATGCCGGGTTGGAGCACAACAAGACTGACACCAGCGGCGAACTGACCATTCAGGACAAAGATAATAACGGCAGTCTGGAGGCTGCCGGTGGATTCAAAGGCGCTGGCATCGGCAGCGCTGGCAGCAATGACGCTCAGGTGAAAATCACTGGCGGCAATATCACGGCCACCAGTGACGATTGGGGCGCAGGCATTGGCAGTGGTTCCTATGGCACCGGCACGGTAGAGATCACCGGCGGCGAGATCAATGCAACCGGCGGTTATTTAGGCGCTGGCATCGGCGGCGGCTGCAACGGCAGCGGCAATGTGACCATCAGCGGCGGCACCATCACTGCCGCAGGCAGTGATGGCGCTGCGGGCATCGGCGGTGGTTATTATAACGGTGCGACCGTTACGATAACCGGCGACGCTGTTATTAAAAATGCATCTAGCACGAAGTACGGTGCAGGCATTGGCGGCGGCAATGGCAGCGATGGCAATGTGACCATCTCCGGCAATGCAAAAATCGAGAATGCGACCGGCGGCTACGGTGCGGCAGGCATCGGCGGCGGCGCATTTAGTTCCCCCGATAAAATCGGCAACGGCAATGTGGTCATCAAGGATAATGCCAAAATCGACAATGTGCAGGGCGGCGCTTATGGCGCAGGCATCGGCGGTGGTATTTATGGTCTCAGCAATGTGACCATCGAGGGCAACACCAAGGTCAACGCTACCGGAGGCGCAGGCGGCGCGGCCATAGGCGGCGGTGCTGGCGCTGAAAACAACAGCGATAACAATGGCAATCAAATCACCATCAAGAGCAATGAGAACGGCAGTCCCACCATCAATGCGGTCGGCGGCGGTACAGATGAAGGGGAAAAAATCGTTATTGGCGGCGCCGGCATCGGTGCTGGCTGCGAAAGCGATGCAGATGCCGACATCACCCTCGAGGGCAAAGTGACCATTACGGCCACCGCCGGAAAAGACAACGTGGCCATCGGCGCTAACGGCATCGAGCAGGAGTTCTCCGGCCTTGCTGAGGGCAGCTCCATCACCCGCTACGACTCTGAGGGCAATGATACCTCTCTGCCCGGCGACAAAGTCCCCGTTACCCCTGTCGTCCCCGATGATACCTCCTCTGGCGGCTCTGCGGACGCCTCTGTGCAGGAGTCGGTCTTCCCGGGCCTCGTCGTCACCGACAAGGACGGCCAGCGCATCTCCTACACGAGCATCCGGGGCAACAACGTCCTCTCCCTCCGCGTCGGGCGGTTCACGGCCTCCCTCCGGGCCTCGCTGGCCACCCTGCGTCAGCTGCGGGCTGAGGGCATCGACACCATCACCTTCCAGACCATCCTCTGCTCCACCACCCTCTCGGTGGACGAACTGCTGGCCATGGGCGGCGAGGATACCGAAGTCGTTCTCACCCACCACATCCGTTCTTCCATGCTCACGGTGGGCGGCAAAGCCGTGTAAGGCTCCCTTGTTCCCCGATGATTTTTGTGGTACACTAGGCGCAGAAATCTATAAAAATCGAGGGAAAGTAACTTATGGCTGGCGACCTTCATACTCATTCCACCTGTTCTGACGGCTCTGTTCCCATCCACCGCCTGCCCCTGATGGCAGCGCGGCTGGGGCTGAGCGCTCTGGCCCTTTCTGACCACGACACCACCCTCAGCGCCCAGTACGCCTACGACCACCCGGTGCAGGACGGCGTGCGGCTCATCCCCGCCGCCGAGCTCACCGGCTACGATTTCGAGCGCAGCCACCGCGTCCATCTGCTGACCTTCTGGCCCGACCTCGACTGCCCTGCCCTGCGCCGGCACTGCGACATCATGCGCCAGCGCCGCAACGAGTGCGCTCTGCAGAGCTGCCGGGAGATCGAGGCGCTGTACCCCCAGTTCCGCACCGAGCAGGCGCTGGAATATGCACAGGACAGCGGCGTCCTCTTCAAGAGCGGCATCATGCAGGCGCTGCAGCAGCTGGGCCTGTGCGACGGCATCTACACCGGGCTTTATCACGAGTTGTTCGGCTGGGAGCCGCGGGGCAAGTGCCTCCACTCCCCCACTTACCCTCCGGTGCGGGAGGTGCTGGCCACGGCAAAGGCCGCTGGGGCCGTGGTGGTGTTCGCCCACCCGACGGTGTACAAGAGTATGCCTCTGCTGCGGGAGCTGGTGGCCGAAGGGGCCATCGACGGCATCGAGGTGCATCACCCCCGCAACAGCCCCGAGGATATGGCCGAGTGCGCTGAGCTCTGCAAGAAGCATGACCTCATCGTCACCGGCGGCAGCGACTTTCACGGCGCGAACCACGGCAAACCCCACCCGGTGGGTGCCTGCGTCACCGAGGACGTCCAGATCGCGCGCATCGAGGCACTGGCCCGCAAGCGCCGGGGCGGCGCTCTGTGACCGGGGCACATTGACTTCCTCGTCTGACAAGTATATAATAAAAATGCTATGCGAGTCCACTCGCCTGTCAGTCGGATATAAAGAGAGGAAGTTTGAATATGAGCAAGTCTTTCAGCTACCCCAACAAGGGTACCTGCTCCAAGGAGACCCACATCGTGCTGAACGATGACCACACCATCGAGTCCATCGAGGTCATCGGCGGCTGCAACGGCAACCTGAAGGGCATCAGCCGCCTGCTCAAGGGCATGAAGGCTGAGGACGCCATCGCCCGCATGGAAGGCACCACCTGCGGCCCCCGCCCCACCAGCTGCCCTGACCAGATCGCACAGAACCTCAAGCGCGCTCTGGCTGAGCTGTAATTCACAGTCCGTTCAAAAGACCACTGTCCTGCCCTTATTTCCTGCGGGCAGAACGGTGGTCTTTTTGTTTATCGCAATTTTCAAAAATAGTGCCTATCGAAACGGCATCTTTGCGATAGGCAGTTCAACGCTGTTGCTGTTGCATTAAAAAGTTGAATTGCTACCGACCAAAATCGAGCCAAAAAGCGGTTGACAAAACCCGCGTCCTTTGCTACAATAAATGAGTAAACGCAGGGTTAGCTCATCCGGTAGAGCGACTGCTTCCCAAGCAGTAGGCGGCGGGTTCGAGTCCCGTATCCTGCTCCACAAAAAGAGCGCTGATTCGTTAAGAATTGGCGCTTTTATCATTTCAGCAAGTCTAAAACTGAGAGGGACGTCATGATTTTTGTACCCCTTCTGCACTACTTCAAGTGCAAGAATCAATACAGCGGCAACGAAGACGGGATGCGCTATCTGCTCTCGCCCGGCAAGCGCAGCGTGCCTGACCCGGACGGCGGCGAGGGCGCACAGAAAGAGGAAGCCATCCTCACGGTGGACATCTGGCCCGACCCCTGGGCGCTGGACCGCACCGACCCCGCCCTGCGTCGGCAGATGGTCTTTCCTCTGACGGACGAGGGCCGGGCCGCAGCGGCAGAGTATCTGTCCTCTGCCTACAGCGCTGACCTGGCGCTCTGGAAGCAGCGGCCCTCCATCCTGGACTGTGAGCCCTGGTCACCGCCGCCGAAGGACGAGGACGCAGAAAGCGGGGAAAGCAAATGATATACCGTCTCAAAGAGCTCAAGGGCGACACCATCCCGGTGCCGCAGCTCATCTTTTCCAAACTGGGCATCGCCGAGGAATACAACGTCCGGGTAGCGCTGTATGTGCTGGCCACCGGCGTCACTGACCCCGAAAAAATTTGTGCCGACCTTAAACTGCGCAGCCGCATCTCTGCCGAAAGCGCCCTCTCCTTCTGGGCCGGTGCGGGGCTTCTCGAGCGCTACGACGAGAACGCCGCGCCGGGAGCAGAGCCCTCTGCTCCTGCCCCCATGACCTGGGCGGAGATCGCCGCCGCAAGCCGCACCGACCCCATGATCTCGAGCCTCATCGACTGCGCTCAGACCGGCTTTGCCCGCCCGCTGACTCACAGCGAGATGGAAAAGCTGGTCAACCTCTACGTGCAGGAGGGCTTTGCCCCCGAGACCGTCATGCTCTGCGTGGCCTATGTGGCCAGCCGGGGCAAGCGGACGATGGCCGCCGTCCTCCACGAGCTGAAAGTCTGGCGGGCCGAGGGCGTGGAGACCGGCGAACAGGCCGACGCCCACCTCAAGCTGCTGGCCCTCCGCCAGACCCGGGAACAGTATGTTGCTTCCCTGCTGGGCATCCCGGACAGCGAGCTTACCCTCGGCGGGCGGAAAGCCATCGCCCGGTGGTATGAGGTCTACGGCTACGATGACGCCATGGTGCAGGAGGCCGCTGTGCAGGCCGGGCCGAAGCGTGACCTGTGGTACTGGAACAGCATCCTCAAGACCTGGAACGCCAAGGGTCTGCGCAATATCCACGATGTGCGCACTCCGGTGGCCGCTGCCGGCGCCAGCCGGCGTATGATCGTTTTCGAAGATTCCATATTTCAAGTCGTTATCCGGTGGCCGGAGACCGTGCAGGCTCAGGGCGGAAGCCGGGCGCGGTCCGCATTCCGCCGGGGCGCACGCTGTCTGAGTGAACGTGTTAAGCTTCGCAAAGGTACGAAAAAACATTTACTTGACGAGTCGCGATTGCGAAAAATCACTATCTTTGCCAAAGATATGCGGCGACCCGGTGTGCGGAGGATTTCCCGAATCGGACTTCGCTCCGGGCCGTGTTGCGTCCGTTGCCGCGAACAGAATAGGCTTTATGATTACACTCGATACGATCCGCAAACCCGTGACTGCGGAACTGGAGGCGTTCGACGAATTCGTCGACCGTCAGTTTACGGCCGAAGGGGAATTGCTTGCCGACATGCTGCGTTATGCGCTTTCCTCGCGCGGGAAGGGCATACGTCCGCTGTTGGTGATGCTGTCGGCGGCGATGAACTCCCCGGTGGAGGGTGCGGCCAAAGGGCGGAGGGTGCATCTGGCCGCGATGCTCGTGGAGATGATCCACGTGGCGTCGCTGATCCACGACGACGTGATCGACGAGTCGGATACGCGGCGGGGCCGCCCGTCGGCCAATGCCCGCTGGCAGTCGCACAAGGCGGTGATACTGGGCGACTTCATCCTTGCGAGGAACATGAATATCGGCCTTTCGAGCGGCCAGTTCGACCTGGTGACGCATGTATGCGGTTCGATGGCGGCGTTGTGCGAGGGCGAGGTGTTGCAGAGCGAGTGTGCCGAGAAGCACACCATGACGCGCCAGGCGTACCTCGACATTATTTATAAAAAGACCGCATGCCTGATCGGGGTCAGCGCATCGGCCGGGGCGATGGCCGTGGGTGCCCCGCGCGAGAAGGTGGCGCTGATGCGCCGTTTCGGCGAGGCGATCGGCATGGCGTTCCAGATACAGGACGACATCCTCGACTACATGCGTACGGCGCATACGGGCAAACCCGCCAACAACGACCTGCGCGAGGGGAAGATCACCCTGCCGCTGTTAGCGGTGCTGGACAAGGCGACTCCCGAACGCCGTGCCGAGTTGCTCGGGCGGCTGGCCGGCTGCCGCGAGGAGGAGGAATCGGTGGAGTATTTGCAGAATACGGTCGAGAACGAGGGCGGGCTGGCTTTTGCCGCCGAAGTGATGCGCAGCTACGTAGCGCGGGCCGTCGAGATGCTCTCCGAATACGAGCCCTCGGAGTACCGTACGGCGCTCGTTAACCTTTGCGCCTACATCGCCGAGAGGGACAGATAACCGCGAAACTCATTAACCTAAATTCAGATAAAATCGTATGGAACAGAAAAAAAATTACACGCTGCCCATCATCATGATGTTCTTGCTCTTCGCAATGATCTCATTCGTGACGGGGCTTTCGAATCCGCTGGGCGTAATTGTCAAGAACCAGTTCGCCGTGGCGAACTGGATGTCGCAGCTGGGCAATTTCGCCAACTTCATCGCCTATGCGGTGATGGGGATTCCGGCCGGTATGATGCTCAAGCGCATCGGCTACAAGAAGACGGCGCTTGCGGCCGTGGCAATCGGTTTCGTCGGCGTGGGTATCCAGTATCTTTCGGGCGAAGCGGGCAGTTTCCCGATTTACCTGATCGGCGCATTCGTCTCGGGCTTCTCGATGTGTATGCTCAACACCGTCGTCAACCCGATGCTCAATACGCTCGGCGGCGGCGGCAAGAAGGGTAACCAGCTGATCCAGTTCGGCGGTTCGCTCAACTCGATTTCCGCGACCATCGTTCCTGTGCTGGTGGGTTACCTGATGGGTAATGCGGCCAACGCCACGATCAGCGACGCGGCTCCCGCACTGTGGATCGCAATGGGCATCTTCGCCGTGGTATTCGTCGTGCTCTACATGGTCAACATTCCCGAGCCGTTCGCCATCCAGGAGAAAAAGGCCGAGGTCAAGGACAAGCACAGCGCCCTTTCGTTCCGTCACTTCCTGCTGGGAACGATCGCCATCTTTATTTATGTAGGTGTCGAGGTCGGTATTCCCAACTTCATGAACCTGTTCCTTACGGCGGCACCCGACGCTTCGACGAGCGGCGTGGGCATGGCAGCGGCTGCGGCCGGTTCGCTGGTGGGTACCTACTGGTTCCTGATGATGTGCGGCCGTCTGCTGGGCGGCCTGCTGGGCGGTAAGATTTCGAGCAAGGTGCAGCTTTCGTTCGTCGCCTCGCTGGCGCTGATCTTCGTGCTGGTGGGCATCTTCGCCCCGACGGACGTGATGGGTGCGATGCCCGTGTTCACCGGAACCGGGTTCGGAATGGTGGAAGTGCCCGTCGGCGTGATCTTCTTCACCCTTTGCGGCCTCTGCACCTCGGTGATGTGGGGCACGATCTTCAACCTCGCGGTCGAAGGCCTTGGCAAGTATACCTCGATGGGTTCGGGTATCTTCATGGTGATGGTTTGCGGCGGCGGTATCCTCCCGCTGATCCAGGGCGGCGTGGCCGACTTCGCAGGTTACCTCTCGAGCTACTGGGTGGTTGTCGCAGGTCTGGCCTACATGCTCTTCTACGCGCTGGTAGGTTCGAAGAACGTCAACAAGGACATTCCGGTCGAAGAGTAATCCGCAGAACCGGTTGCGAGTTACGGGAAACCCGGCGTTCCGAGAACGCCGGGTTTCTTGCGGCATGTTGGCA
>ENA-OROP01002732-OROP01002732.1-human-gut-metagenome-genome-assembly--contig:-NODE-2732-length-12445-cov-6.462712_pt1 | contig 12445 bp, 8 predicted proteins | sample MGYA00242132_ERZ509056 | MGnify/ENA primary metagenome ERZ509056 (study PRJEB26280, sample SAMEA2338768) | human gut metagenome | biome: human gut; feature: human-associated habitat; material: faeces...
ACCGCAGCGACTAAAGTCACAAATATAGGTTCTTTTATTTACTGTGAGCGTCTCCTTTGCCTGCGGCAAATCAGAATTTCGCTATCTTAAAGCGAAGGGCTTCCTCACTTGTTTGTGCCAGTATTTTTATCGCTTCTTCAGGATAAGCCCCAACAGCAGTTTCTCCCGTTAACATGAGAGAAGAAGCCCCATCTAAGACTGCCTGAAAGATATCCGTTACTTCTGCTCTGGTTGGTACAGGATTTTGCTCCATCGAGGCGAGCATCTGGGTTACGACCATGAATGGTTTCTTTGCACGCAGACAGGTCATGGCGATTCGTTTCTGGATGGCGGGAAGTTTTGGCAGAGGAATGGCATTTCCGAGATCACCTCTTGCTATAACAATTTCATCACAGAAAGGCAGGAGAGAAGGCAGATTTTCTACACCTTCTAACGACTCTATCTTTGCAAAGATGCGTATATAATCCATACCGTCGGCACACAGTTCCTTTCGGAGAGTGATTAAATCATCAGCATTTCTTACAAAAGGAAGCATAACACCGGTAACGTGATATTTTCTGAGTAATTTCAGATTTTGTTTATCTGTTTCAGTGAGTACAGGCAGAGGAACGGTAACATCCTTTATTGCAATACTTTTTCTTGAAGTCAGTTCACCGCCTTTTTTGACTTTGGCACAGAAAATATCTTCTTCTAAAGGTGCCGATAATTCTAATACAATTTTTCCATCGTTTAATTTTACTTCCTGTCCTTCATCGAAATAAGAAAAAAGAATATCAGGACATGGAATAATAGAAAGTTCATCTTCTCCAGCTATGATTCGTGAAAATATAGCGGAGTTTTCTTTTCTTTTATCAAATGATTTTTCTGATACAAGAAAAATAAGATCATTCTCGGAAAGGGAGAGTGGAATATCCAGAGTTCCGATGCGAAGTTCAGGACCCTGTAAATCAACAAGAAGTTCAGGAACGATGTGCAGACGTTCGGAAACTTCGTAATATTGCTGCAGCCAGTCTTTACAGTCATCAAGATTGCTGTGGGAAAGATTAAGGCGCATTCCGGTCATGCCAGATAAAAACATTGTGCGGATTTTTTCTTTTGTGGCACAGGCAGGACCAAGAGTTCCGTATAAATGAAGAGAATGTTTCATAATAAAACCTCCAGAAATAATTTATTGTAATTATAGATGTAACTACTGCTTCATCCATTTGGTTTCTAAAAGTATTATTGAATATAATTTTGCCAGTTTACCTTGTACATCTTTTATTGTGAACTGTCAAATCATTATTCATAAACTGTTATTACTGAATGGATATTACACTACGGACACTTAAAAAAGAGGAAAGTATTGAGATATAGTGTAGTTGTATAGCGTAGTAATTGCATTTTATAATGATAGGTTTTTTATAGTAATTGTGGAATTACTATAGTCACAGCTTAACTTTAAAAAAACTTCTCAAAAATCTAAATCTATTGTATCATGATTTATAGAGAATGGAGGAACTTTTTATGAGATGGAAGCTGACTACGTTGATTGAAAATCATGTGGATAAAGAGGAAAGATATATGTGTGAGCATGGTCTTGCTATTTTGATTGAAGGTGAGAATCAAGAGGAACAGGTTTGCCTGTTAATGGACACAGGGCAGAGTGGAATATTTTATGAAAATGCAGCGAAAATGGGGATTTCTCTTGAAAATTTAAGTGCATTATTAATTAGCCATGCCCATTATGATCATGCTGGTGGTGTGAAAAGACTCATAGAAGAAGAGACAATCAGAAAAATATATGTGGGAAAAGATTTTTTTCAGGGAAAATATTATGAGAAAAACGATGGAACGATGAAAGATATTGGGATTGCATTTTCCAAGGAAGAATTAGAGAAAAAAGGAATAACCGTTTGTGAGGTAAAAGAAGATATGCAAATGATTTTTCCGGGAGTAACATTATATCGTAACTTTGAGCGCATTGTAGGATATGAACAGTTAAATCCTCGTTTTTTTGTAAAAAAAGAAGACAAGGAAATTGTTGCTGATTGCTTTGCAGAAAGCTTTTTTCAAACACACTCTGGAACAGAGGAAGGAATGACTGCGTACAGTACCGATTGTTCTTCTGATGAATTGAGCGTGAAGCCGGCAATAGAAAAAGTAATATCTGAATATACGAAGGATTCTTTCACAGACGAAATTGCCGTAGCATTAGATACCGAGCAAGGCATTGTCGTTATAGTGGGATGTTCTCATCCGGGCATTATGAATATTCTTAGAACAATTGAAAAGAGAAGTGGTAAAAAGATTTGCGGAGTTGTCGGAGGAACCCATTTGATGGAAGCTGACGGAGAGCGGCTTAGAAAGACAATAGATGACTTAAAAGGAATGAATATAAATTTTATTGCCGTTTCCCATTGTACGGGAGAGGACAATTTAGAAACGATAAAAAATAACTTTGGAGAAAAATTTATTTTTAACTGCACAGGAAATGTAATCAGGTTTTAATAAAATTTCAGAAAAAAGGTTTCTTTGACTGAGTAAGGGTTACCATGTGATTTACAATAGAAATTTATTTAAAATTTATATCATACTGAAAAAGTAGAAAAAATTTAAAAATACCTATTGACAATTGAGCACTCGTTCAACTATAATAAGGACAGTTGAACAAGTATTCAATTATTTGTTTGATGAAGGAGGAAGTTATGGGAACGAAAAAGAGCGATTGTGTGGCAATGTTTCCTGAAAGTATTGAAAAGGTACAGAAGAGTATGCCGAAAGACTGCGAGATTGATAAGGTAGTATCCTTTTTTAAAGTTTTAGCAGATGACACAAGAATACGGATTCTGTATGCACTAAAGGAGCAGGAGATGTGTGCCGGTGATATTGCAGTTTTCCTTGACATGACTAAGTCTGCAGTTTCCCACCAGCTTGCCGTAATGCGTAAGATGCATCAGGTAAGAGCAAGACGGGAAGGAAAAAATGTTTTTTATTCACTGGATGACCAGCATATTGTAGATATTATGGAAGAAGCATTAATACATATGACACATACCGATTCCTAGAGAGTGTTTCAAACACGCTCTAGAGCGTGTAGATTATTTGTTGTTTTTCAACATGTACTGGGGTAATTCTATAATATCAAAAAGAGAGGTATCACAATGCAGAGAAAAGTATATATTCTTGAGAACCTTGATTGTGCAAACTGTGCAGCCAAGATTGAGAGAAAGCTTAGTAAGTTGCCGGAGCTTAGCGATGTATCCGTTACATTTGCAACCAAGCAGCTTCGATTTGCAGCAGAAGATCCGGAAGCGGTTCTGCCAAAAATCAGAGAGACAATTCAGTCTATGGAACCAGATGTAGAAGTTGTTGAGAGAACCCGCAGCAGACGTAAAGCAGCAGAAACTCACAATCATGAGCATCATCACCATGAACATGGAGAAGAGTGTGGATGTGGCCATGACCACCACGACCATGATCATGACCACGAGGGACACGAGCATCATCATCACCATCATGAGCATGGAGAAGAGTGCGGATGTGGTCACGACCATGATCATGACCATGAGGAACACGAGCATCATCATCACCATCATGAACATGGAGAAGAGTGTGGATGTGGCCATGACCACCACGACCATGATCATGACCACGAGGAACACGAGCATCATCATCACCATCATGAACATGGAGAAGAGTGCGGATGTGGCCATGACCATCACGACCATGATCATGACCACGAGGAACATGATCATCATCATGAGCATGGAGAAGAGTGCGGATGCGGCCATGACCACCACGACCATGATCATCATCATCACTATCATGAACATGGAGAAGAGTGCGGATGTGGTCACGACCATCACGATCATGATCATCACCATCATCACGATCACGGTCCGGCAAAACCACAGGCAACTCGTTCACACACACATTTTCAGGTAGACCATCATCAGGTAGAAGGACATCCGGAAGGCTGTCAGTGTGAGCAGTGTAATTCCTATGTAGAATATTGTGATGTTTGTGGAGAGAGCCTTGCAAAATGTAACTGTCATATGCCAGATGAAGATTTGGAGAAGAAAGTATATATTTTAGAGGGAATCGACTGTGCGAATTGTGCAGCAAAGATTGAGGCGAAGATTCGTCAGATGCCGGAAGTTGGATTCGCATCAGTGGCATTTGCAACAAAGCAGCTTCGAGTTTCAGCAAATAATCAGGCAGAGTTACTTCCAAAGATGCAGGCAGTTGTAGATTCTATTGAAGATGGAGTAACAATTGTTCCAAGACAGCGTAAGAAGCTAAGCGGCATTTCCAATACAAAGGTATATATTTTAGAAGGTCTTGACTGTGCAAACTGTGCAGCAAAGATCGAAGCAAAGTTAAGAACATTAAATGGTGTGGATGACCTGACAATTACTTATGCAACGAAGCAGATGAAACTTTCTGCTAAGAATCCAGACCAGATGATTCCGATGATTAAAGAGACAATTGATGCAATGGAAGATGGAATCACAATTGTTCCAAAAGACAATAAAGTGATAAAATCTGAAGAAGCAGGAGAGAAGAAGTTCTCTTTTAACAATCCTCTTGTAAGCATCGGCGTGGGAGCAGTTATTTTCATCATTGGTGAAATTCTTGAACATGTGGGAAATGTACCAACCATTCCAATGTTTGCCCTGTTTCTGATTGCTTATTTAGTTCTTGGCGGCAAGGTATTAATCACAGCTGGAAAGAATATCATGAAAGGTCAGGTATTTGATGAGAACTTCCTTATGTGTATTGCAACAATTGGTGCGTTCTGTATTCAGGAATTCCCGGAAGCAGTAGGCGTAATGCTTTTCTATCGTATCGGTGAGTATTTTGAAGAAAAAGCAACCGAGCAGAGCCGTACTCAGATTATGGAAGCGGTTGACTTAAGACCAGAAGTTGTTAATCTTGTCATTGGAAATGATGTCCGTATTATTGATGCGGAAGAAGCAAATGTAGGAGATATCCTTTTAGTACGTCCGGGTGACCGTATTCCATTAGATGGTGTTATCATTGATGGAGAGAGCCGTATTGATACTTCACCAGTTACCGGTGAGCCAGTACCTGTTATGGCAAAGGCAGGGGACAACATCGTTTCCGGATGTGTGAATACATCTGGACAGTTAAAGATTCGTGTAGAAAAAATTCTTGAAGAATCTATGGTAACAAGAATTCTTGACTCTGTGGAAAATGCAGCGGCAAGTAAACCAAACATTGATAAATTTATTACTCGTTTTGCAAGAGTATACACACCATTCGTTGTATTATTCGCATTATTTGTAGCAGTAGTACTTCCATTTATTTTACCAGATTCCCTGAACTGGCATTTCTTCGTAGACAGTGCCTATACAGGAACAGTAAATACGATTCATGGAACAAGCGGAACAGCATCTATTTACACAGCGTTGACATTCTTAGTTATCAGTTGTCCATGTGCGTTAGTATTAAGTGTACCGCTGGCATTCTTCTCTGGAATCGGAGCAGGCTCTAAGAAAGGTATCCTTTTCAAAGGTGGAATTGCAATTGAAAGCCTGAAAAATGTAAAAGCAATCGTAATGGATAAGACTGGAACGATCACAAAGGGTAACTTTGTTGTTCAGAAAGCCAATCCAGCAGGAAATGCAATGACTGCCAATGATTTATTAGCAATCAGTGCAAGTTGTGAATTGTCTTCTACACATCCAATTGGAAATAGCATCGTAGAAGCAGCTGAAGAAAAGGGACTTTCTATCGAAAGACCATCGAAAGTAGAAGAAATTGCCGGACATGGTATTCGTGCAGAACTTAGCAGAGGTGTTGTTCTCTGTGGTAACAGAAAGCTTATGGATGCACAGAACGTAGACTTAAGTGTATACCAGAAAGAAAACTTTGGTACAGAAGTACTCGTTGCCTTAAATGGCAAATTTGTTGGAAATATCGTCATTTCCGATACCGTAAAAGACGATGCCAAAGATGCAATCGCTGCTGTAAAGAAACAGGGAATTATTACAGCAATGCTTACGGGTGATGCACAGGAAAGTGCAGATGCTGTAGCAAAAGAAACTGGAATTGATGAAGTACACGCAAAACTGCTTCCGCAGGATAAATTATCTGAATTGAAGAAAATCAGAGAAAATCATGGAGCGGTTATGTTTGTCGGAGACGGTATCAACGATGCACCGGTACTTGCCGGAGCTGATGTTGGAGCAGCTATGGGAAGCGGCGCGGACGCAGCGATCGAAGCAGCAGATGTCGTATTCATGAACTCCGAAATGAAAGCCATCCCAGAAGCCGTCGGCATTGCCAAAATGACAAATAGTATTTCATGGCAGAACGTTGTATTTGCACTTGCAATCAAAATCATCGTTATGATTATGGGTCTGTTTGGATTCGCAAATATGTGGATTGCGGTATTTGCTGATACAGGAGTATCGGTATTGTGCCTGCTCAACTCCATCAGAATCCTGCATAGAAAATAGGAATTTGCCGGGGTGAGTAAACAGACGAAGTCTGAGAATCAAATCATCTATATTTGTGATTTTCGTCGCTACGAGAAGTCGTCTTCTAAGAAAAGGCCGACATGAAAAGGTATTGATTTTGACTCAGTTGTACAAAACACAAAGTCGTCAAAATCAATACCTTTTCATGTCGGCCTTTTCTAATATTTTATTATAGTCTCGTAGCTCCCAGACCACAAATAGGGATATTTTATCTTCCTGGATTCGTCTGTTTTTGAATTTTTTGTCTATCCTCTGTCATTCCCGAATAAAAATCGAATCCCCCGGATGAGGAACTTTCCGGGGGATTCTTTATATTAAGTAATGAAGATATGATAAAAAATAGGAAAGAATTAGTTGTTACCTAAAACATCTTTCACTGTATCTTCTACCATTTTCTTAGTAACGATTTCAACTGTATCGCGGCAAATTGCAAGCTCTTCGTTTGTTGGGATACAGATAACTTTTACTTTTGATTCTGGAGTGGAGATAATACGTTCTTCTCCATGCATCTTGTTTGCTTTCTGATCTAAAGTTGTATCAAGGTAATCGAAATGTTCGATAATTCTTGAACGGATGATATCGTCGTTCTCACCGATACCAGCTGTAAATACGATGGCGTCAACACCGTTCATAACAGCGATGAAACTTCCGATGTATTTAACTACGGAATGAGAAAATACTCTTAAAGCCAAGTCAGCACGTTTGTTACCAGCTTTTGCAGCCTCGTCAAGATCACGGAAGTCAGAAGAAACACCGGAAATACCAAGAACACCGGATTTCTTATTTATGATATCCATAACCTGCTCAAGAGAAAGGTTCTCTTTGTGAGCGATGAATTCGATACAAGTAGGGTCGATATCACCAGAACGTGTACCCATTACAAGACCCTCTAATGGAGTAAGACCCATAGAAGTATCTACACATTTTCCACCATCAACAGCGGAGATGGAAGAACCATTACCAAGGTGACATACAACAATCTTTAAGTCTTCAGGTTTTTTACCAAGAATCTCAGCAGCTCTTAAAGAAACATATTTATGAGATGTTCCGTGGAAGCCGTAACGACGAACAGCGTATTTCTCATAGTACTCATATGGAAGACCATAGATGTAAGCTTCTGGTGGCATAGTCTGATGGAAAGCTGTATCAAATACACCAACCATTGGAGTTGTAGGAAGAAGCTCTTTACAAGCAGCAACACCAACTAATGTAGGAGGGTTGTGAAGAGGAGCTAAGTCGTTACAAGATTCTACTGTCTTTAATACTTCTTCTGTAAGTAATGTGGAACAAGCAAATTTCTCACCACCATGTACCATACGATGTCCAACAGCATCAATTTCATCGATGGATTTTAATACACCATTTTCAGGGTCTGTTAACTGTTTTAATACAAGTTCAACAGCCTGACGATGTGCAGGCATTGCAGCTTCGTACTTAATCTTATCCTGGCCGGCTGGCTGATAAGTTAAAACACCATCGATACCGATTCTTTCACATAAACCTTTTGCGAGAACGTGTTCTGTCTCAGAATCAATAACCTGATATTTCAGGGAAGAGCTACCGCAGTTAATTACTAAAACCTTCATTTCATATCTCCTTTTTGTATAATTATTTATTACGAAACGCCAAATTTCGCTTATTTTATTTTGCTAGGCATATTATAGCTTGTTTTTTTTATCTTGAAAATGTACTTATTCAGCTTATGATGGAGTTTTTTTGTTATTTCGGCACTTTTTTTTGAGTTTTGATAGGTAATTGTATTTCATAGTAAACAATAAATGATTTTGTTTGAAAGTTAACATGATTAGACAAAAATATAAAAATGTCCAAAAAAATCAAAAAAATTCATCAAAAAACGATAAAAAATAGTAAGAAATACAAAAAATAGGAAGATTGCTGTTTCGTTTGTTTTCGGTTATAATATGGACAAAGATAAGCAGATTTATCCGCTTACAGCAAGAATACTCCGACCTCTAAGGTGGGAGATGAATTGCATTCAGGTAGAAATAAAAGGAGAAAGGAGTTCATTTATGAAAGTAGCGGGAATTATCGCAGAGTATAATCCATTTCACAAAGGACACCAATATCATATAGAAGAAACACGGAAAAAAACAGGGGCAGATTATGTTGTTGTAGTTATGAGCGGGGACTATGTACAGCGTGGAGAACCGGCAATTGCAGATAAATATATGCGAACCCGGATGGCGCTTTCTGGCGGAGCAGACTTGATTATTGAAATGCCGGCAATCTATGCGACAGCCAGTGCCGAATATTTTGCTACAGCAGGGATTGGGATTCTTGATCAATTAGGCTGTGTCGATTATCTTTCCTTTGGAAGCGAATGGGCAGAAGTAGAAGATTTTTCGGCATATGCGACTTTATTTCTTGAAGAATCGGAAGAATATAAACAGATTTTGCAGGAACAATTAAAATCGGGAAAAAGTTTTCCAGAAGCGAGAGCTTTCGCAGCGGGAAATTTATTATTCGATTCGAAACCAGAAAAAGCAATAGAATTTTTAAAAGAGCCAAATCACATTTTAGGCTTGGAATATATCAAAGCATTAAAAAGAAGAAATTCTTTGATCAGGCCAGTTGTTATTAAAAGAAAAGGAAATCATTATCATGAAAATAAACTGACAGAAAACTATTCCTCCGCAACAGCAATCCGCCAGGAAATGTACCATTTTTATAGAAACTTCAGTAGAAAAAATCCGTATAATACAGAAACTTGTAATAGCGGAAAATGTGGAAATACGGGAAAAAATACCAATAACAGAGTCAGCAATATCTATAATAATACTTATAACAAAGAAAAAGAAGCACCCCAGGCATTTGAAAAAGCACTTTGTGGAGAATATCTTTCTTTTATAGAAGGATTTTTACAGAATAACTTTGTGACCTGGGAAGATTTAATGCCCTATCTTGACTATACGTTTCTTCTGAAAAATAAAGTAATTGGCAAATACTTTGGAATGAATCTTGATTTAGCAAGAAGATTTCAAAATATTTATGAGCCAGGTCTTTCTTTCGAAGATTTGATAGAAAGCCTTCATGCCAGACAGATTACGGATGCGGCATTGAGAAGAGTTCTTTTGCATATCGTACTTCACATGAAATACTATCCATTCTTAGAAGAAGCCAAAGACATTCCGATACCATATGCAAGAATATTAGGCTTTTCCAAATCCTCTTCTCCCCTGCTAAAAGAAATACGTCAAAATGCCACTTTGGATATCATCCAACGTCCTGCAGAGGGCAAAAAACTTTATTCCAACGGTTCGGCACAGGCACAGATTTACAGTATAGATATACGAACCGCAGACTTGTATGAACAGATTGCTGCCAGAAAAGCAGGAAGAAAACCAATCAGCGAATATAAACGCCAGCAGGTGATACGGTGAAATTTGGTTTGCCGCAGGCAAGGAGATGCCCGCAGCAATTACTATAAAAAATAACTGTGGAGAATTTACCGAAATCGAGTTATACTATGTTCTATATAAAAAGACAGCAAAGAAAATGCAAAATAGAAAGCGAGGTCGATTATGTATAATGCAGGATTGATTTTAGAAGGCGGTGGAATGCGCGGTGTATATACAGCCGGTGTATTAGATGCCTTTTTAGATGCAGGAATTGAATTTTCCAGTGTATATGGAGTATCTGCCGGAAGCTGCCATGCATGCAGCTACCTTTCTAAACAGAGAGGAAGGGCATTTCGAGTAAATGTAGATTATCTTGATGACCCGAATTACTGTGGAGCAAAAACATTTTTGAAAACAGGAAATGTTTTTGGGCCAGAGATGCTTTATGAGCAGATTCCAGATGTGTTAGATCCATTTGATTATCAGGCATTTTTGAATTATCCAGGTAAGTTTTATGCAGTAGTTACTGATGTGGAAACAGGAGCTGCAAGATATTTAAGAGTGCGAGATCTTAGAAAGCAGATGTGGATGATTCGTTCATCAAGTTCGCTGCCATTAGTTTCTAAGACAATCGTTGTAAAAGGACATAAGCTTCTTGATGGAGGAATTGCTGACAGTATTCCGATTCGTAAATCAATAGAAGATGGCAATGAGAAGAATGTTGTCATTCTCACAAGAGACCACGGATATCGTAAGGCGCCGAATAAGCTGATGCCGATCATGCGTCTTCGTTATCCAAAGTATAAAGAATTTCTTCATGCTATGGAGACAAGACATGTCCGTTATAATGAGACAATAGATTTCTTAGAAGAACAGGAAAAAGAGGGAAAGGTCTTTATCATTCGTCCGGAAGCAAAAGTGGAAGTAGGAAGAATTGAAAAGGATAAGGCCAAACTTACGGTCCTTTATAAACAGGGACTTCATGACGGAGAAAAGGCAATAGAAGCAATGAAAGAATATTTGGAGAAATAGTCGGCGTGTTTTAAATGTTTTTTACATCTTGTAATCTTTTACAGGAAACTAATTTTATAAACACGCTCTGGAAATTCTTTTTATTTTCTGGTAGACTAAAAGACAAATATAACTCAAGTATAACTGTAGAAAGGATTGGGAATTATGAGCAAGAAAAAAGTAGTAATAGCCCTCGGACACCGAGCATTAGGAACAACAATGCCAGAACAGTACAAAGCAACAAGAAATACAGCCAAGGCAATTGCAGATTTAGTAGAAGCAGGGGCAGACGTTGTTATATCCCACAGTAATGCACCACAGGTTGGAATGATTCATACAGCGATGAACGAATTCAGTAAGGATAGAGAAGACTATACACAGGCGCCTATGTCCGTATGTTCTGCTATGAGTCAGGGATATGTTGGATACGATTTACAGAATGCGATTCGTGCCGAACTCTTAAAAAGAGGAGTATATCGCCCAGTATGTACAATTATCACACAGGTAATGGTAGACCCTTATGATGATGCATTTAATGAGCCAGTTAAAGTTATCGGAAGACTTCTTTCGAAAGAAGAAGCAGAGCAGGAAGAAAAACATGGAAACTATGTTACAGAAGTAGAGGGCGGTTATCGAAGAATTGTAGCAGCTCCAAAGCCACAGGGAATTATCGAGATTGATTCTATCAAAGCGCTTTCTGACCAGGGACAGGTAGTTATCGCCTGCGGCGGTGGCGGAATTCCAGTGTTAGCACAGGGAGTAGAACTACATGGTGCCAGCGCAGTTATTGAGAAAGACTATGCCAGTGGAAGAATGGCAGAACTGTTGAACGCAGACGTATTCATGGTTTTAACAAGCGTAGAGAATGTCTGTGTTGGTTACAATACAGAACAGGAATCTCCATTAGAGCATATTACTGTAGCAGAAGCACAGAAATACATCGATGAAGGTCAGTTCGAGCCAAATACAATGCTTCCAAAGATTGAAGCAGGTGTTTCTTTCCTTGAAAAAGGCAATGGAAGAAAGGTAATTATTACATCAATTGATAAAGCTTTAGAAGGCTATCTGGAGAAAACCGGAACAATTATTGAATAACTTCTGGTTTGCGTAGCAGGAGAGACGCCCACAGAGAATATTATATTCTCTGTGGGCTGTGTTTTGGCTGCCTAAGTAAATTCAGAATTTATTTTTCTGGATATTTCTATGCCTTCAGCCTTCTTCTCCAAATCCCTCCGGCTGGTGAACTTGTAAAAATGTCAGAAAACTATAAAAAAGATATGGATAGACATTTTCTGTCTGCCTGAATCCGTATAATAACGGAAAGAAAGGTGGAAGAGAATGTTCATGTGGCATGTGGGAGATATAGCTGAAAAGAAAAAATGTAAAACAGGACAACACGAAAAAATGGCAATATTAACACACCTTGCAGCGTTTTGCCTAGCAGGTCTTTCAGCATGTCCTGGACGTCTTGGGCATCCTTTGGTTGATAGTGTTCCAACAAGCTACTGATGAACGCTTTGCGTTCCGGATCGATTTTTCTTCTTCGTGCCATAAAAAAATCCTCCTGAATTGATATTTATTTTAACA
>ENA-OROP01002737-OROP01002737.1-human-gut-metagenome-genome-assembly--contig:-NODE-2737-length-12425-cov-32.400889_pt1 | contig 12425 bp, 8 predicted proteins | sample MGYA00242132_ERZ509056 | MGnify/ENA primary metagenome ERZ509056 (study PRJEB26280, sample SAMEA2338768) | human gut metagenome | biome: human gut; feature: human-associated habitat; material: faeces...
GGCCTCGGTGGTGATGCGGCCGTCGCCGTTGGCGTTGGCCAGGTGGGCGCCGTGCTCGTCGTAGGTGATACCGGGAGCTTCGGCGGGCTTGTAGCCGATGGCGTGGTAGACGGCCTCGACCGGGTAGTCGGTGAACTCGCCGGTGCGGTGCATCTTGCCGTCGGCACCGGTTTCGGTGCGCTCCACGCGGATGGCCTTGACCTTGCCGTCCTCGCCGAGGATCTCGGTGGGGGCGGAGTTGAAGTGCACGTAGTACTTGCGGTCGGCCGGGTTGCCTTCGAAGTCGACGTCGCCGTCATCTTCCATGTCTTCGGCCATCTCGCGGACGGCGAACAGCTCCTCGACCATCTGGCGGGTGAGCTTGTCCTTGCCGGCCACCTCGATGGTCTCGTCGTCCAGATCGAAGTCGTCCTCGTTGATGATGAGCTGCACGCCGGGCAGCTTCTCCATCTCGCGCAGTTCCTGCACGCTGAACTTGGCCTGGGCCACGCCACGGCGGATGAACAGGTGGAGCACCTTGGCCTTGTTCTGGCCGATGCCCTCGTACACGTTGTCCGGAATGTCGGTCTTGGCCTTGAGGTCGTCGGCGTTGCGCATGAGTTCGCGGGCCACGTCCATGGCCACGTTGCCGCCGCCGATCACGGCGACGTTCTCGGCCGTAAGCGGCCATTCGCGGGCACCGGTGGGGTAGCCGTCATACCATTCGACGAACTTGGCGGCGCCGTACACGCCTTCAAGGTCGGCACCGGGCAGGTTCAGCGGCTTGTCCTTGACCGCGCCGGTGGCGAACAGCACGGCGTCGTAACGGGCCAACAGGTCGTCAAGAGTCACGTCCTTGCCGAATTCCACATCGCAGTAGAGGTGGATGTTCGGGTTGTCGAGCGTCTTCTCAAGCGCGGAGGCGATGAACTTGATGGACGGGTGGTCCGGGGCCACACCGTAACGCACCAGGCCGAACGGCACCGGCAGCTTCTCGAACAGGTCGATGCGCGCTTCGGTGCCGAGGCCAAGTTCTTCGCCCAGCTTCTTGAGCTGGCGCAGGAAGATATCGGATGAGTAGACGCCGGCCGGACCAGCGCCAATTACAGCAATGCGGAGTTCAGTATTCACAGATTCAGTCACGCGCTCTAGCCTAACGCAAAGCCTTCCGTTGCAACAGAGGGCGAGTGGTGGGAATTCTGTGTATTAGGCCATAGTTTGTGCGTTTGGGAAACCTACGAGCACTGCTAATGTCAGATTATGGGTTTCCCTAATGTAGGATTATGGGTTTCTCTAATGTAAGATTATGATAATCAGTAATGTCGGATTATGGGAAAGAGGCATCGATGATTCCACGCGCGCTCGGGAAACAGGCCAAACAACTTGCGCAATGGTTTCCCGTGGTCTCTATTACCGGGCCTCGGCAAAGCGGCAAATCCACGCTGGCAAAAGCCATGTTCCCTGATTATGACTACGTGAATCTGGAAAATCCTGAGACACGCAAAGCCGCCATTGACGACCCGGTGGGATTCATTCGGCAGCGTCCTTCCAAGCTCATAGTGGATGAAGCTCAATATGCTCCTGATTTGTTCTCCATGATTCAAGTGGCTTCCGACGAACGTAGCGAACAAGGACAATATGTTCTCTCTGGTTCTCAAAATTTCCTACTACTCAAGCGTATTCAACAATCACTGGCAGGCCGAGTCGGTTTGGTCAAGTTATTGCCGTTCTCATTCCAAGAAGCATGCAAGGCGGATCAGGCCCTTACTCCGGATACGTTTATGCTGCAAGGCGGTTATCCACGCATTTACGACACGAGAATGCCGCTCAATCTGTTCTTCTCGAACTACATCGACACTTATATCGAACGTGATGTTTCCGAATATCTTGATGTACGCAATTTGGCTGACTTCCGCCGATTCTTGACTCTTTGCGCACTCAGTTCCGGAGCACTCATAAACTACACCAACATCGCCAATGAACTTGGTGTAAGTCCGCGAACCGTAAAGGCATGGATGTCGATTCTGGAATCAAGTTACATCGCATTCCATCTCATACCGTTCTACACGAACGCACGCAAACAGGTGGTCAAAACGCCGAAACTCTATTTTTATGACACTGGCTTGCTGTGCCATCTCTTGGGCATTCGGACGGTCGAAGCACTGGTTGCGCACCCCAAGTTCGGCGATATATTTGAAAACCTCATCATTGCGGAAACCATGAAACAGCATTTGAACGCCAATCAGGAGCCACAATTATTCTTCTACCGCGATGCCAGCAAGGTCGAGGTGGATTTGTTGGATTTCACCGATCCTAACAACCGTATGCTCATAGAAATCAAATCCGGACAAACCTATCATGACCGATTCGCTCGGCACCTCACTTTAATTGGCAATGTTCTCGGTATACCGTGTGAGCAACAGTACGTAACCAGTCGGGTTGAGCAAAGTTACGTCTCACAAGGAATCCGCGTCACTTCCGCCCTCGATTGGCTAGAAGGCCGACGGTAAAGAGCCGCCGCAGAACAATAACAATACTGCACAACCGGCGAATCCCTTGATGACACTGAAGACGTCACCTCCAACGGCTCTTTACGACCTCGATTGCATTCATTAGGTCATTTCTTCGTTCATTAGGTCGGAGGGTGCTGAAGCCATCCCTTGGAACGGCGGGGTTTCAAGGGCCGCTCCGACCAAGGACCGACCTAATAAACGTCAAACCGACCTAATGAATAACTCCGATACCGGATTATGAGCAACACAGCCGCAACGAAATGCGCCGCACAGGCTTAGCCCGAACATCGATTCGGGTTCAAGCCAGTGCGACGCAGATCAACTTCAGGTATAAGACCTGTATTCAATTATTGGGTTGTTATTAGCCTAGGGGCAATAGCCTCACGTCAGGCACGGCGCTTGCGCCAGATAACCAGACCGGCGCCAGCCGCGCCGAGCACAACTACGGCCGCAGCAACGGCAGCCACCGCACTACCCGTGGGGGCAGTGGTAGTAGCGTTCTTCTGCTGCTGGTCAGGCTTCTGGTTTTGCCCAGGCTTCTGCTGACCGGGCTTCTGCGGTTCAGGCTTTTCGCCGCTATCCTTCTTGGCGAGACCATCGTGTGCGGCAGTGAGTTTGTTGAGCGCAGCGGTCACCTGCGGTGCGGTTGCGGCCGGATCCTTGACTACCTGCTTTGCGGCAGCAAGTGCATCCGCATATGCCTTCCACGAATCAGCCGTGTAGTCGTTCTGGTTGAGCTTCTCACTCTCAACAGCGGCGATCTTGTCGGTAAGAGGCTTGCGCTCCTCATCGGTGGCAGGCGGAACCGGAGCCTCGGGCTTAGTTACCGTGACTTCGACGGACGCGGACTTGTTCTCGTCAACCGTGGAGGTGGCGGTGATGGTCGCCGTACCTTCGGCAACGGCGGTCACCTTGCCATCCTTGTCCACAGTAGCGACCTTCGCGTCGGAGGACTTCCAGGCCACGGTCTTGGCCGCATCACCGGTCACCTTCACCTCGGCCGACAACTGGGCAGTATCACCAGCGACCAGCGCCAGCTTGCCATCCTTGACACCATCACCGGAGACGGCAACGGAATCCACAGACGGAGTCGGGGTCGGGGTCGGGGTCACGGCTTCGCCCTTGCCGAGATTGATGTTGGCGTAGTCGGACTCATTTCCGGCGGCATCCTGCGCATAGAAGTGCACGTAAGTGTCGTGGTCAGCGGAGAGCTGCACCTTCACCTTGTCCTCGTCGGTGTAGGTGCCCCACATCGTGTTCTCGTTGGACTTCGGGTTGCTGGACGGGCCGGTGGAGTACAGCACACGGGTCACGCCGGAGCCTGCGGCACCGTCATCAGCGGTGAGAGAGACGACCACATCGTTGCCGTTCTTGCTCTCCTGCTTAGCGGTGACCACCGGCACGTTGGTGTCGACCTTGATGGTCTGGGAGACCTCGCGGCTGTTGTCGTTTTCATCGGTGGCACGGGCGGAAATGGTCACGGAACCCTGCGCGGTCACGCTGATCGGGCCCTTGCCACTGGTCCACTCGCCCTTGCCGATCTTGTACTCGATCGTCTTTATCGGCACGGTGGAGACGCCGCGCTGCGCGGTGATGGTGAACTTCGGGGCAGTGGTGTACCAGCCGGAGCCGGGGGCCGCGGAGTCGAAATCGATAGCAACAATCGGCTGGGCTTTCGGGTCGGAAGGCGCGACGACGAAGAACGTGCCTTCCGCCTTGATATTGCCGACACCCTCGATAGAGCCTTCCACGAAGCCGACCTGTTCGACTTCAGCATACTCGGCGGCCGGGATACTGTCCCAAGTCACTTTGTGACCCGACTCGACCGAGCCGTCAGCGTAGGTCAGCGCCACGGTATCCTGCAATACCGGCTTGACACCGGGAGCGGTGATGGTGGAGACGTACTCCGCGTCGGTCACCTCGGTGTTGAGCTGGTCGTAGACACCAATAGTGGCCGTCGCCTGACCGGCCGCAACTTTGATGTTGTCATAGGTACCGGCAGCAGTAGTGCCCTTGACTTCGGCGGTAGTACCAGCTGTAGCATAAGCGTCGGCCGGAACGGTTTCCCAAGTCACTGGAACCTTAATGCTGGGACCATCTTGAGGTGTCGCCCACACTTCTGCAGGCAACTTCGAGGTCGGGTCCACGCCCGGCGTGGTGCGCACGGCAACTTGCTGCACGTCTAAGAAAGCACCTGGGTCGCCCGGATCCACTGGTAGTGCAGCGCTGGTACCAAACACCTGCCACTCAGTGACGGTAATACCCTTGTTGTCATTGGCCTTCTTGTTCACCACAAGCTTCATGGACTTGGTGGTGACCTGGTCGAAGGTGTAGGTATACGGACCATACACCGGGTTGGTGGCGTCGAGCTCGTCGTCGGCGGGGAATGTCTTGTCCACCTTCAGGTTCGGCACGGTCTCGTACTGGCCGGAATCAGCATTGAGATACTCAATCGAGACATCCTTGGGCAGCGGCACGCCACCATCACCGGTCTTGACGTTCGTCCAGTAGTAGCCCACAGACTTGGACGTGGTCACGGCGCGATTCCATGTGTAAGTGGCAGTTTCGCTGGCACTGGTGTTGCCCCAAGTGCCCCAACCGCCATAGCTGGCGTTGCCGTCCAAGCTATCGTCATTGATGGCAGCAGTGCTGTTCCAGCCAGTGACATAGCTGACCTGAACGTCTGGTGCATTGTCGTTGCCTTTTTCTGCATTGAGCGCAACATTCGTTTCAGCGTCGTCCGCCAGTGCACTCGGCGCGGCCGATACGGAGAAGACACCGCCAGCCAGCAGCGTGGCCGCAGCTACGAACAGTGCGGCGAATCGTTTCGCCACACCGCCCTTCACGGCCGAAGTAGTGCTTTCGATGGTCATAATATTCTTTCTGTTAGGCGTTATGGTTTGTATCACTCATCTCCCGCCGTGTCGTGCACTACGGGAGACGGTTTGGTCGCAGGAAAACGTCAGCTCATCTTGGCGCGAGCGGAGGCAAGCAGAACCACCTGACGATCACGACTGGAAAGCAGCCCCTCGTCTTGATAGGTCTTCGTGACCTCCTGCACCTTCTTGATGAAGGCGGCACGGTCCTTGAACGGCGCGCCCGCCCAGATGTCATCCATCAGCGTGCTCTCGCTACGGTCCTGTGCAGCCGGGCGCTTCGGGTTCAGCACATCGGTGAGCTTGCCTGCGAAGCCCACATACTCGTCCTTGCGCTGGAAGTACATGTGGTACGGGGTGTTGTCGCCGTTGTAGGCGGGCTCGAACTCGTCGCCGTCAATGATGAAGTAGTTCTTCGTGCCTTCCTTCTTCTGTACGCCCAGTTTGATGGTGCCATCCAAGCCGTTGCGCTCGTAGAAGCCGCGTTGGATGAACTTGGTGGATGGGTTGAGCGCGTTGAGCACCGTGGGACCGTAGAACAGCGTCTGGATGTCCTTGCGGTCATCAGTCGACTCGGTGCGCAGCTGCAGCGGGATGGTGACGACGATCTTGTCCCCGACCTTCCAGCTGCCGGCCACGGTGGCGTATTCGCCAGCGGTGACGCCATCTATAGCCTTGCCGTTCACCTCGATCTTCGCACCTTTGCTCCACGCGGGGATGCGGATGCGGAAGGTGACGGCGCTCTTCGGCGCGGCCGTAATGGAAATCGTCGAGGTCTCCTCCTCCGGATAGTTGGTTTCCTGTGCGAGCTTCAGGCCGGTGTCGGTCCAGTCGAGTGTGGAAGCTGTGAACAGATTGACGTACAGTTCCTTGTTGTCCGTCGAGTGGAAGTAGATGGAATCCTGGTACTTCGAGTGGCTTTCCAAAGCGGTGCCGCCACAGCAAGTGCCGATGTTGCCATCACCATATTCCTTCTGCGTAGCCGGATTCACTGGGTACATGTAGCAGTTGCCCGGCGTGAGGGCCGTGCCGGAATCGAGGTCACGGGACTTACCTCCGAGAATATGGTTGAGAATCGTGCGCTCATAATAGTCCATGTAGGCAGGTTTTTGTTCGATAAAGAACAGATAGCGAGCCACCTTGAGCATGTTGTATGCCGCGCAGGATTCCGCGTTGCGCTTGCCGATATCGCCGGCCACAGTATGTGCCGGCCCCCACATCTCGCCTTCGCCAGTACCACCGTGAGCATACATACGGCCGGGCACAATCATGCCCCAGTACCCCTCAACGGCCTTGAGATAACGCGCACGAGCATCAGCATCGATATCCGCGTCGCCCATGGCCGCGTCTTTGGCGTAACCGACGAACTGTGGAATGTGCTGGTTGGCGTGCAAGTTGTTGAGGATATCGACACCAGCACCACAGTTGTCAATGAGCTTGTCAGTGTCGAAAAATGCGGAGGCCTTAAGAAATTCGCTACGGTCCTTGTCCTTGGAGACGTTGTACAAATCCACCAGCGAATCATTCATGCCGCCGTATTCACCACCGATGTAGATGTCCCACATCTTCTGCAGCTGGGTTTTGGTGCATTTGCTCAGACGCGCATAGGTCCAATGTCCGATGCCTTCAGCCAGGTCGAGCGCGTCGGCATTACCGGCAAACTCGTAAGCGGCAATCAGACCGGCAAGAATCTTGTGCTCCGTGTACCACGGTGCCCAAATCTCGCCATAGGGAGCATATTCCTCCAATGCCTTGAACTGCCACTCGCCATAGGCGGCAAGGAAGCCGGGGTGGCTGTAGCGGGCTTTGCCGTTATACTTCATCTCGCGCAGGGAATCTCGGCATTCCTTCAGGCCGGAGACGAACTCGTTGATCTTGTTGAGAATCGCTTCCTCCCCCGTTTCGGCATACGCTTGGGAGAGCATGTGCAATGCATGTCCGGCAAAGTGGCCGCGCAACAGACCATCAGCACCGTTCTTGTTCTGGCCACGCGTGTATTCGGCATCGCCCCATTGCTGTTCAACAGCCTTGTCTAGCGAGCCGCTGGGGAAGTTCTCCCAGCCACCGGAAGGCTGCGTCGTGTTGTCCTTAGGCAGCAGGTTCGCCTGCGCACGGAAGCAAACCAGCCAGCGGTCTACCGGATAGTTGCGTGCATAGTCGAGCATCCCTTCCTTGGCACGATCGAACACGCTGTTCGAGGTGATGGCGACGTTCCGCAGAGGGAACGGAGCTACCTTCCAGCCCGGCAGAGCGGGCGCGTCGGTAATGGTCTTCGCGCTTTTCGTGGTGCGCTGCGCTGCGGGAACGGCCACGCCGCCCGCGCCGTTCGCGCCCGTTGCACCTGCCGTGCCAGCGACGGATGGCGCTGCCTGCACCGTTGTCACTCCTGTACCCAATGCACTCGCCACGGCGATGGTGCCGCCGATGGCGGCCGCGCCTGCGAGCACAGCACGGCGAGAGATGCCGTTTGTTGCTTCCGTTGAACTCATCTTGCTCCTTCGTTGGACTGCCGCGCGTTCATTGCGAGGCATGACGGACGAAGACACTCTGCCGCATTCGCAACCATTCAATGCACTTAATCCATTCAATGGCCCGACGACGCAGGTAAGATGCGTCAGTGGATGGCACACACATACTCGGAATCGTCTGGTACTGCCCGTTTTACCATCACATCATTGTGGTGCGTCCCCGTCGTCATGTATGTATGGGAGAGATGACGGTAAAGCAAACAGTTACCATATGCGATTATTCGAGTTTTTGCGCGCCCTCCATGCCGCTTGTCTTCGTTGTGCGCGTTCACAATAACTCAAACAGACGATTCTCACCATGCGTCAAAGAAAGCGACTCACTCATTTTTTCTCTGGTTTTCGTAGCGCACAATACCAATGAAAATCAGTCTTTATCAGCATTTCCAGCCATGCTATTTTCGTAATTTTCCTTTTGTTTTCCTCTTGCGAAAACCAACGAACCCAAACACATATGCTCACCAATAACACAGTAAATGCATTCAAATTAACATGTTCCCGAGCAACTCTCACAAGCAGCTCAAACGCAACACCGCACTTCAACTTGAACAACACACCATTCCTCGCTATACTGATAAATTGGTGCGTTAATGAGGTATACCCTTCCCCTGTCACAACACAGAAATTGGAAGGACATACTATCATGCCTAATCTTCGCCCCACCGAGCTCATTATCATTCTACTTATCATCGTGCTGCTGTTTGGCGCGAAGAAGCTCCCTGAGCTAGCCAAAAGCATTGGCCAATCGATGAAGATTTTCCGTGCCGAGACCAAGACCGATGACCCGGCAACACAACAAACCGTCAATACAGTCAGCGACGCCCCTGCCCCAGCTCCGGCGGCAGCACCGGCTCCCGCTCCCGCCGTACCCCAAGCCGTCACGATGAACGCCACCGCCGCCCCGACTACAGCAACCGGAGCCGAACAGCGATGAGCACGGTTCCCGGAAACCCCGCGCTTCCGGCACCCCTTGCACCGGCGATGCATCCCGGCGATCGGGATACACATCTTGACCTCGACGATCTCATCGATCACTCACACGAGGCCACGCAGCAGGCCAGCGCGGGTGCGCAACACCCTACACGCCGGTGGAAGCGGGGTGTAGGGCGCAAGTCCAAAACGCGCAAGCCCCGCAACCCCGATGCGGTGATGCCTCTGGCCGATCATCTTGTCGAATTTCGCAAACGCTTTGTTCGGGCCATTGCCGGCATCATCATCATGTCGATAGTGGGATGGATGTTCAGCGATCAGGTGTTTCGTATCCTGCAACAACCGTTCCTGACGGCGGCCGGGCAGCAACAGGGACTGATGAGCATCACATTCAATGGCGTGGTCTCCGCATTCAACGTAAAGCTGGAGATTGCGTTCTTCCTTGGTCTGACGGCCTCCTGCCCGTGGTGGTCATACCAAGTGTGGGCATTCATTAATCCAGGGTTGAAGCGCAAAGAGCGCTGGACCGCGGTTACATTCATCGGAGCCTCAGTGCCGCTGTTCCTCACCGGAGCCGGACTGGCATGGTATCTGCTGCCCCAAGCGGTGGCGATCCTTACCGGCTTTGCCCCCGCAAACACCGCCACATTGCTCAGCGCCGACGTCTATTTTGATTTCATTCTGCGCATGACAGTCGCTTTCGGCCTCTCATTCCTGCTACCCGTAGTTATGGCGGCATTGACGATGATGAATGCGGTCGAAACACGAACATGGTTGAAGCAGTGGCGTCTCGCAACGGTCATAGCGTTTATCTTCGCGGCCGTGGCCACGCCAACCGGCGACCCAGGAACATTATGCGCACTCGCTTTGCCCATCATCGCAATCTATTTCGCAGCCATAGCCGTATGCGCAGTATACGAGCACATCCAGCTATGGAAAGTCATGCGCGCGGCGGGCGAAGAACCCAAACTTCTCAAACTTTTACATAAAATGCGCGCCGCGTTACCATTTCGCGCGGCGCGCAAAGCCAAGCGCACCGGCAAACAGGAAGCCCCTGCAACAATAACTGCAGAAGGAGAATAATATGTTGTTCGGCATTTCGGGCACGGAACTCATGGTGATTCTTGTCATCGCTTTAGTGCTGGTAGGCCCCGACAAGCTGCCCGACTACGCACGCAAGGTCGGACGATTTATCCATAGCATGCGCGTACGCGGCCAAGCGTTGAGCGAACAAAGCAACATCGACGTTCACGGCCTTGTACAGGATTCCGGCATCAATGATATTCGCAAAGGTCTGGATGATGCCACGCAAGATGTAAACCGGCTGCTGCCGCCTATCCGGTGACGTTATCAATCCAACGGCAACGTTGACTCGCGTTGGATTAGCTTCACCGGCACACGCTCCACACCATGGTGAGGATGCCCCGCAATCGCATCCAGTAGACATAGGGCAGCTTGACGCCCCAGCATTTCGTTGTTGTCATCAATAGAAGTAAGCAACGGATGCGCGTACGACACATAATCCGGACTGTTGTCGTGCCCGATAACCGCTACGTCTTGCGGCACGCGACATCCGCTACGTTCCAATTCCTCGATGCAGCCACGAGCCAACACATCGTTTTGGCATATCACTGCGTCGAATGCAGCACCGTCATTGAGCAGCAGACGGGCAGCGGCGCGCCCCATTCCGCTTCCCATGAACCGAACCGCGCTTCGCCAACCAACTGTAATCCAGCATCATGCAAGGCCTTGAGCGCACCCCGCATCCGTTCATGTGCAACCGAGCACTCGGAGTCGCCAGCAATAATCGCAATACGAGTGCGCCCGCAGGAAAGAAGGTGGCGAACGGCCAAACACCCTGATTCCACATTGTCTTGTGCCACGGAACAATCATCGGGATCACGGGACGGGCCATAGGCGTAGACCACAGGTACCGGAGAATCCACGTAGTATGGCACCGGATCCGTACGCCTGCTGATAATCAACAGTCCCGACACTCCTTGCACCAACATTCGTTCAATACCACTGTGGAACAATGCCTCATTGCCTGACGCATTGAACAGCAGCGCTGCGGCTGAGCGCGCTTGAAACGCATTCTCCGCTCCAATAAGAATGGTCGGGGAAAAGACGCCTTTCATATCAACGCCAATGATGCCAACGCGAAAATCCTGCACGCCGTGAGAATCCCTGACGCTTAACCTTGCCATCGATGCCATAGCTTCTGCAGCGCTATAGCCCAACCTCTGCGCAGCATCAATCACTCGAATACGGGTTTTCTCGCTGACGTGAGGCTTTCCACGCAAGGCCTTGGACGCAGTGGACAGCGATACATTAGCCGCCGATGCCACTTCCTCCAAACGGACTGCGCCCACATTGAGCTCTTCCTCACCCTCTGACATATCGACTCCTCTGGCAAGGGCCTCAATGCCCCTAAATGATGCTGCAAACAGCCTTTAGTCTAATAGACTACCACCTACGGCGCCCGCATCCGGTAAGCACACACAAAATATTGATATCAACTTGTTATATTGCACATAATCCGGATGCGGCTCCAATCAATTCCGGTTTATCTTAATCAATCCCGATCAATTAGGGCAGTGAGGGCCCAGAGGATGCTCACCACGTCGATGGCCTCCTGGAGGAAGGCACCGACGACGACCGGGATAAGGTTGAACGCGGCGGCAATCATGCCGATGGTGGCAAGCACAAGGCCCGCGATTACGGCTTGAAGCATCACGCGCTTGGTGCGGCGTGCAATGGCGATGGCGCGCGGCACGGCGGCGATATTGTCATTCATAATGACCACCTGAGCGCTTTCGGAAGCGGCGGTGGACGTGCCATCGGTCATGGCCACGCCGATATCGGCAACAGCGAGCACCGGGGCATCATTCACACCGTCACCAACCATCATCGTGACGGTTTTGCCGGCTCCTGTAGCGGCCCTGACTGCGGCTACCTTATCCTCCGGGAACAGTTCGGCGTGAACCTCGTCAATGCCGACTTCGCTGGCAATGATATTGGCGGAAGCCCGCTTGTCACCGGTAAGCATGGCGAGCTCGGTGACGCCCAACTCATGCAGTTTGGCGAGCGCTGCCTTGGCGTTGGCACGCGGTACGTCGCGCAGCACAATGCGCGCGATCAACTGACCATCAACAGACACGTAGGACGCCATCTCATCCGGCTGTAGCAGGCCAAAGCGAGTGCGCAGGTCATCTTTTTGCTGAGCTCCCCCTCTTAGGGGGAGCTGGCCGCTTCGCGGGCTGAGGGGGGCAGCCTCGCCGACCGCCAGGAATCCATCCTCCCCAGCAGCCGCGAAAGACAGCCGGCCAACGCGCACCGCGTGTCCGTTCACCTCGCCGGAAACGCCCTTGCCGGCGTCTTCATTGATGTTCTTGACGACCGGATACTCCCGGCCATGGCCAGGCCAGCTGGCCTCCGGCTCTGGGCACAGGCGCTGGCCATCCTCGAACCGCTGGCGCAGTCGGGCCAGCGCCTCCGCGCCGGCCTTGGCAATGCCTTTGGACAGGATGTGCACCGAGTAGCTTTCCACCGCGCCGGCCATCATCAGCACATGGTCTTCGTTGAGACGGGTTGCAGCGCCG
>ENA-OROP01002761-OROP01002761.1-human-gut-metagenome-genome-assembly--contig:-NODE-2761-length-12318-cov-2.957351_pt1 | contig 12318 bp, 10 predicted proteins | sample MGYA00242132_ERZ509056 | MGnify/ENA primary metagenome ERZ509056 (study PRJEB26280, sample SAMEA2338768) | human gut metagenome | biome: human gut; feature: human-associated habitat; material: faeces...
GAAATGCCAGCCCCTTCAAATACCATTTTCCCCATGTTCTGTTTTTCTCTTTCATACCTTCTCCTTCACAATATTTACGTAAGACCCTGTGTTTTTGTTTCTGTATTTAATTGTCAAGGTTCGGTTTTCAATGGATTTTTAGTGATTTCATGAAGCCTGTTATGGCTGTGATATGGGAGATCTGAATGTCTCCTGAATGTTTCATGGAGCTGTTAAAAACAGCTGTAGGTTTATTATAAAAAAGGGAGGGGATTTTGTCAAATACATCTGGCAAATATCCCCTCTCCTTGATGGATCATTTTTAATTATTAACGGAACTGGCTGTATTTATGTCCTGCTGACATTCCGCCTCTGGCTGCTGCCAGTTCGCTGACTGTAACTAACTGATATCCTCTGGCTGTCAGTTCCGGGATCAGTACTACGGCTGCGTCTGCAGTAGCATCGTAAATATCATGCATTAAAATAATATCGCCATCTTTTACCTGGCTTAAAACGTTATTGATGGTCCTCTGTGCATTTCTGTGCTGCCAGTCTCTTGTATCAATGGACCACATGATCGCCGGCATTCCCATAGAACCAAGAACAGAAAGTGAATGGGCATCTACATAGCCGCCTGGCGGACGCATTACAACCGGTGATACGCCGCAGACTGCTGCGACTTTCTGGTTTACAGCACTTACCTGGCTTACAATGCCGTCACTGCTCAGTTTGGATATGTATTTATGGTCATTGGTGTGATTTGCAACCTCACAGCCCTGGGCTACCATACGGCGGATCACATCCCCGTTGTGTGGAACATTGGTTCCTACCATAAAGAATGTAGCTCTTCCTCCATACTGGCTTAAACTGTCTAAGATGCGGTTTGTAACAGAGGCTCTTGGACCATCATCAAAAGTCAGGGCGATCATAGGCTTTGACGGATCTACTGTTGAAGAAGCTGTCTCTGCAGGCGCTCCTGCATCTTTTGCTGTAATAGATGCCTTGATGCCATCAACTCTCAGTCCTGCTCCTTCGGTTCCTGCTGTTGCACCATTTACTGCCCAGTCTGTCCAGGAACCGTTCTGGTATACCTTATAGTACAGATCATAGGAAGCTGCCGAAGAACCGGTCAGTTCCATGGCAATGGCTTCCAACGGCTTTTCTGCTGATGCCCCGCCGTTTTCTACGCCGTCTGCTTTCCAGTCAAGCCAGCCGGTACCGCTTAAATTTACTTTGTAACGGACGCCGATCTGTGCTCCTGATGGAATATTGATCAGATTAGCTTTCATAGATGTGACCCATGACTCTGATGAGGCTGACAGTGCCTGGTTATCTGCTGCCGGATTGCTCCAGCCCTGATTTCTGAAATATACACTGTAGTTGACCTGAAGTGGATCCTGTCCAGACGGCTGTACGGTTCCGCCTGCGTTTTCCTGAGAACCTGTATTCTGTCCTGTTTCTCCGGAAGTCTCCTGTGTATCATCTACGGTTACAGTACCTATATCCTGCTTTACCTCTCCCGGTCCCCCGGTCTGGGACGCAGTCTTTGCCGCACCAATACCGGTAGTTCCTGCCAGTACTGTCATTCCCTGGGCAGTAAAGATCATTCCTGCTGCCATAAGGACCGCAAGAACCCTGCTTTTCATTTTTCTCATTCTCTTCTCCTTTTAACCAAATACTCTTTCACACAGCATCACGTATTCTTCATAATAAATGTGGCCTTTAAATTCTTTCAGAGCCTCTGCCACGCCTTTGTAATACCAGCCTTGCATCTCTTTGTCTTTCTGGTTGAAACGCTGCCACACTTCATCTCCCAGAACAAGATAATCTCTGGCTGTACTGCGGATATTGCTTAATTTGTCCGCAAGAGCCAGGATCTTTTCATCCCTGGTTGCCGTTTTCAAGCGTTCTACGGTTGCACCTTTACGTTCAACCCAGCTTTTTGATTTATCTTCGCTTTCCCCGTCTACCAGAAATGCCACCCTGGGGCCGAACTTTTCTTCCAGTTCTTCTCTTGTAACCCCGGCGTCCTCTATTACATCGTGAAGAAGGGCCGCAGCTATCATCTCCGGTTCATCTGTAAATGCCGTTACGATGGCCGCAGTTTCCATCGGATGCGTAATATAAGGGATCTCCGTTCCCTTTCTGAAAACGCCCTGATGAGCCCGATCTGCAAATTCAGCCGCCTCTTTTATCATATTGTGCTCTACCTCTTTTCCCCCATGTTCAGTTGGCCTCTCTGATACCAGATTGCTACGTGCTTTTGACCCTGGTATCATCATACCATACCCGGACATTATTTTGAAGTTGTATTTTATTGTCACTTTCGTAAGACTTTCTCAATGAATAATTCCTTGTAAGTAAACTGTTTTTCTGCTATGCTATAGAGAGTTTTTAACAAAGGAGGAAATGGTAATGGAACACCATTCATCATACAGCGCACCAAGAAGCAGCCGTGGTTCAGAACATACCCGCCCTGCTGCTTCCCGTCCAAGTCAGAGACGCAGCCGCAGTCCAAAGAAAGGCAGCAGTTTCGGACATATTTTACTATGTTACATACTTCCATTTTTAGCAGTCAATCTGGCGATCTTTTTTATTGTCACGGCTACACCGAAAATTGAAATGACAATCAGCGATACTACCGATTATAAAACGCTGGATGTAAGCTTTAAGGTCCACTCTCTTCTTCCTTTAAAGAAGATGACAACGACTCTGGAGTCCCAGCCAATTGAATTCCAGAAAGAAAAAGGCGTTTATCATGCAGTCCTGACAAACAATGGTACTCTGGAAGTCTACGTATTAAGTTTGAACGGTATGCAGGCCCAGGATATCGAACATATTGCTGTACTGGACGATACACCGCCTTCCTTTGATGAAGAAAGTGTTGTAATAGAAAACGGTACACTTACCATAACAATAGAAGACAGTATCTCCGGCATTAATTATGACTCCCTCTATGCTACCGATGATGCAGGAACCAAGATCCTTCCTGACAGCTACGATAAGGAAAACGGGGAAGTCACCTTTAAACTGGAAGAAGGTTCCCTTACTGTCTATGTAGAAGATATGGCAGGAAACCCAAATCAGGCTTCCTTCTCTCTCAGCCAGTCCGGAATTGATACCGAAGACCGGGAAAGCAAGTTCCCGACAGACGGAAAGAATGGTACGAACGGAACTACAGCAACAGAAACTGAGAACGAAACCAAAGCCTCTGAAACTAAGTCTTCCGAGACAAAGGCTTCTGAGACAAAATCTTCCAGCACCAGCAGTACCAAAGCACAAACAAAGGCTGAGACGAAAGCATCATCTGCAGCTAAGTCTACTACTGCAGCTGCAAAATCCACTACTGCGGCTGCCAAATCTACTACCGCAGCCAAGTCCACCACTGCAGCTGCTAAGTCTACTACTGCGGCTGCTAAGTCCACTACCGCAGCAGCGAAGTCCACCACTGCAGCTGCTAAGTCCACTACCGCAGCAGCGAAATCTACCACTGCGGCTGCCAAGTCCACTACTGCAGCAACCACAGAAGCAGCGAAATCTACTACTGCAGCAGCACATGAACCATCTACAGCGGAAGCACCTGCTACCATTGCTCCGTTAAATTAACAAATAATAAACAACAAAAAGCTGACCGATCTTCTTATTTTTCAAAGAATTTCTGTCAGCTTTTATTTTTATGATACTATTCAGTTCATGGCCGAACTGCAAGTATTTTACCATCCTTCCGCTACGATCTCATCAATAATATCCACGTATTCTGCACAGTATTTTTCATATAACGGCATAACTGCCTGCTGGAACCGCAGTTTTTCTTCCGGTGAAAGCTGGGTGATCACACAGCCTTTTGTTTCTACGCGCTGTCTGGATATAGACTCTCTCGCTTTCCACTGGCTTCTTTCATACCATGCTGACTCCTGGGCACATTCCCGGATGATCTCCCTGTATTCTTCCGGAAGTTTGTTCCAGGTATAAGTAGAAGCGATCTGAACTTCCGGCACACGGCTGTGTTCATCTACTGTAAAATATTTTGCCACTTCGTAATGCCCTGCAGACTCATAGGATGGCCAGTTATTCTCTGCTCCGTCTACTTTTCCAGTCTGAAGTCCGGAATATACTTCCCCATAGATCATAGGAACCGGAACAGCTCCTAAAGCCCGGACTGTATCACTCATCAATTCCGACTCCTGAACACGGATCGTCATTCCTTTTATATCTTCCAGTTTTTCAATGGGTTTTATGGAATTATAAAAACTTCTGGCACCTGCATCATACCATGAAAGCGCAATCAGACCGGAACCATCAAAAGAATTAAGGAAATCATCTCCAATAGGACCTTCCAGTACTTTCCACATGTGATCTGCGCCTGTATACAAATAGGGCATCTGAAGTACATTTAACTTGGGAATGTACTCTGCTACCGTAGAAATGGATACTCTGGCAAAATCAATACCACCAAACTGCAACTGTTCAATGACAGATTTTTCATCTCCCAGGCTTCCGCCTGCATTGACCAGTATCTCAACTTTGCCTTCGGTTTTTTCTTTTACCAGCTCCGCAAACTTATCTGCACCCTGGGTCGTCGGATAATCTTCCGCCTGGTTTTCCGCATAGGTCAGTACAAAATCCGGTTCCGTTTCCTTTTCTTTTCCTTGAAATACCCCGGCACAGCCGCTTAAAATAAGCGCAGCTGCCCACAGACAGAATATCTTCTTTTTTATCATTGTTTCCTCCTGATCTTGTGACTGCTGCGTTTCCTTTTATTTTGACTTTACCTGGATCTGAGACTGCTTTTTCATCAGCCAGTCATAAAAAGTTGCTTTATCTTCTCCGATGACACGGTCTGTAAGTAAATATCCATGGGATGGATCTGTAAAAATGATGGCCATCCCCGGCAGCTTTGCGATCCTTACCATTTTTCTCCACGGGATCTTATCGTAAGTATTTCCCACTTTTACCTGGATCCCAACATCATCCAGACGGATCTCTGTGTCCTCCCCGGAACCGGATGCCAGTTTTCCTGCACTGAGATAGACAGCCAGCGGCTGAAGGATTGGAAAAAGGCAGCAGCCTAAAACCATACAGATGCGGAATACGGTTCCCGAAGACTCCCATTTTGCACAAGTAAGAGCTATAAGAGCTGCTGTAAAAACAAGGTTTACCATGCCGGTCATGGAATGGTAGATGAAATACATGGACATTTTCCAGTATTCACCTCTGGTTGTTTTATAACGGTATTGGTACATGAATTGGTCCCCCTTGAATGTGCGTATACACTCACGAACCCCGCGCATTCGCACTCTACTGCCTGCTGACGCAGGCGGTTCGTTCGTTAATGGCTTTAAAAAAACAAATGTCTGCTTCGCAGCCGCTTGTTTTTCCCTGTGCTCATTACATTATAGCATAAAAGGGGATGTCCACGACACCCCCTTTATTTTTATATGTACTACACTTTTATCAAACTTCTGTCATTCTATCAATGTGCAAATACACTTGGAAGCCATAAGCTGATTCCTGGTACGAAGGTGATCAGCAGCAGGGTAATGATCATGCACAGATAGAATGGTAATGTTGCTTTTACAACCTTTTCCATCGGGATCTTTGCAACAGCAGAACCGATGAAAAGTACAGCACCTACAGGAGGTGTCAGAAGTCCGATACCACAGTTAAGGACAACCATGATACCAAACTGGATCGGGTCAATACCAATAGATGTTGCGATCGGCAGAAGGATAGGAGTTGCGATCAGGATGATCGGAGCCATATCCATAATGCAGCCTAATACCAGAAGGATCAGGTTTAATAACAGAGCGATCAGGATTGGGTTATCAGTCAGTCCAACAATAGCCTGAGCTGCCAGATCCGGTACGTGAAGTCTTGTAAGGCAGTAACCGAAGATACTGGAGGTTGCGATCAGGATCAGTACGATAGAAAGAGTATCTACACACTCGCCCAGGACTCTCCAAACACCTTTCCAGTCAAGACCTTTGTAGATAAATACGCTGACGATCAAGCTGTAGATAACTGCAACTGCTGCAGACTCAGTAGCTGTGAACACACCGCCTACAACGCCGAACACTACGATCAGAACGGCTGCTAATGCCCAGAAGGAAACGCTTAACTGCTTTAACAGGTTCTTCATGCTGAACTTGTCGCCCTTTGGATAGTTGCGCTTTACAGAAATAATGTAAGAACCAACCATCAGGGATGCTGCTAAAAGAGCTCCCGGAACATAACCCGCAAGGAATAAGCTTCCTACGGAAATACCACCTGCTGTGGTAGCATAAATAACCATGTTGTGGCTAGGTGGAACCAGAAGTCCCTCACAGGAAGAAGTAATAGTAACTGCAGTAGAGAAGTCACCGTCATATCCCTGGTCAACCATCATAGGGATCAGAATAGATCCTAAGGAAGCAGTATCTGCAGATGCAGAACCGGAAATACCACCAAAGAAATAAGATGCAACGATGTTTACCATTGCCATACCGCCTCGCATCCAGCCTACGCAGGCATTTGCCAGAGCGATCAGTTTTTCAGAAATACCACCGGAACCCATCAGGCATCCCATTGTGATAAAGAAAGGTACTGCCATTAAGCTGAAAGAGCTGATACCTTTTACCATCTGCTGACAGATGGTAGTCAGAGGAAGCCCCTGGGCCATCAGACAGAATACAGAAGAAAGAGCTACTGCGTACGCAATCGGGAAACGCAGCATGATCATAAGGAAGAAGCTTCCCAGTAATATAAGAATTGCCATGCTATTTACATCCATACTACTTCTCCTCCTTTACATAAAAGCTTCTGATATGATTGTACAGTGCTTCGATCTCGAAAATGATCATCGCAACACCTGCTAACGGAACCGGCAGATACATCCAGAAACGGGATACTCCAGGCATACTTACATAAGTACCCTTTGAACCGATACCGGAAGCATAAGTCCAGCCTACAGTCAGCATGATGACAGCCAGTACTAAAACAGCTACATCAGCAAGGATATCCAGGGATTTAACCAGCTTCTTTGGCAGATAGCTGTCAAGAGCGGTCATACGGATATGAGCACCGCGGCGGATTGCCAGAGCTGCGGAAAGCACAGCCATATAAGCCATACAGGAAAGAACTACTTCTTCAGACCATGCCGGATCTGGAATAAATGAGATATAACGTCCTGCAACGGACATACTGGTAATAGCGATATCAACTACAAGCAAAAGCTTGCAGATAAATAATACAAATTTATATACCGCATCATACAAAGGACGGATCTTATCGATCTTTTCAAAAATTGAAGGCATTCTTCAGTCCCCTTTCTTAATTAAAAGCGCAGGAGAGACGCGCTCCCCTGCGCCTAATACACCATTTCCCTATTTAACTGGCTGACTCAGATTATTTTGCCATATCAAGGATCTGCTGATACAGTTCTGCGTTATCCTTTGTAGAGGACTCGATAATGTCCTTGCAAGCTTCCTGCCATGGAGTCTTATCTTCTACTTCTACAACGTTTACGCCATTTGCCTTTAACTCATCCAGAACTTTGTTCTCTGCTTCTTCAGAGATCTTACGGTTGAATTCAGATGCATACTTTCCAGCTTCGGTCAGAACATCCTGCTGCTCTGGAGTTAATTTATCCCAAGCGTCATCTGTGATGATAACCTGGATAGCACCTAAGGTATGTCCATCAAGGATCAGGTTAGGAGCAACTTCTGGGAATGCGTTGGACTGATAGTTTGCGATTGGCTGCTCAGCACCGTCAACAACGCCGGTCTGCAGTGCGGAGTACAGTTCGTTGAAGGAAACAACAGTTGCGTTTGCGCCAAGTCCAGCTACCATACCGTTCATGATCGGGTCGTTAGAAACACGAAGCTTCATTCCCTTTAAGTCTTCAATAGTATTTACCGGCTTAACAGTGAAGAAATGACGGAAACCTTCTTCTCCGTAGAACAGACCTCTTACGCCCAGTCCGTTGTCATGCGGTTCCATTAAGAACTCTGGAGCCAGTTCGCTATCTGCAAATTTCCAGAAATGTTCACGGTTTACAAATGTATAAGGTACAGACAGAAGAACGGATTTCTGTGCGCCGTAGCTTGTCAGTGCGAATGCGGAGATACGGGACATATCAATAGTTCCGCCACCACCAAGCATGGTATCCAGAACGTCGTTCTCAGAACCAAGAACACCACTTGCCTGCAGGTCTACAGTGATAGATCCGCCGGACAGCTCTTCTACTTTCTCTTTGAATGCTGTATCAGTCTGTCCAACGATCGTATCCAGTGGATTAACCTCTGCCATTACCAGAGTAACTGCAGGTCCTACAGGCTCCCCAGCTGCTGCAGACTCTCCTTTGGATTCCTCTTTTGCTTCTGCTGCTGTGGTCGCTTCCTCCTTAGCTGCCTCAGTAGCTGCTGCTGTAGTAGTTGTTTCTGGGGATTTTAATCCGCATCCTGCCAGTGATCCGGCTACCATAGCTGTGCAAAGTGCTGCGCTTAACCATCTTTTTTTCATTTTGTTTACCCTCCTGTTAATACGTTTTTCACATATTGTTTATGTTTTTTTACGCTTTCTTTATGCTGATTTCATTATAAGGGTAAAATCTTGTTCTGACCATGGTAAATTTTTGATAATCCTAGTATGATTTTGACCTATACCGTAATTTTTTGTTATAATTCAGCCATGCGCTGGCTTGGAGATTATTTTTCCCGGAACACAGTATTTCGATACTCTGAAGGACTCTGCCCTGTGATCCTTCTAAACACTTTTGTAAAATAATTAGAGTCTTCGTATCCTACTGACTTTCCTATATCCTTAATATTGACGGTAGGTTCTTCTAACATTTTTTTCGCCATGGAAACACGGTATTCTGTAAGATACGCTGTAAAATTCTGTCCAAAACTCTGCTTGAAAAGCCGGCAGAAATAAGGCTCTGAATAATTCATCTTGTCAGCCAGATCCTGTACAGAAAGATCATACATGTAATTTTCACGGATATAGTCCCGTATGATCTCTGTTACTTTATTCATGCGCAGATTTTCACCTGCATCATCTTCTGCCAGTTCTTCCGGATCGTCCCGTTTTTCTTCCTCGGATACCTCTTCTGTCTTTTCTTTCTGAAAATCTTTTTCTTCTCCCGCCATTCGCATGGCTTCTTCCAGTACCAGCATCAATTCTTTTTCATCCCAGGGTTTTAAAAGATAATCTAACGCCCTGACTGTGATTGCCTTCTTGGCATAGGCAAATTCATCAAAAGCTGTAAGAAAGATAATACAGCATTTTTTATCCTTCTCCCTTATCCGCTCTGCTGCCTGGATTCCGTTGATACCTGGCATTTCAATATCCAGTATGGCGATCTGGATCTTTTCTTTTTCATATATTTCCAGTGCTTCTCTTCCGTTTTCTGCCTGGAAGATCTCACACTGCCCCTTCAGGTTCTGGCTTAATGTTTTAAAAAGAACCTTTCTCTCGATCATTTCATCATCTGCGATCAGCAGTCGGTACATATACTTCTTCCCCCTGTTTTTCTTCTCCCTGCGGTATCATCAATTGTATCACTGTTCCTTTTCCTTCCCGGCTGTAGATCCGCAGATCTCCCTTTTGGTACATCATATGGACACGCTTATAAATATTTCCAAGCCCGATCCCAATCTTTGCCGTGCGGTGTTCTTTCATTGCTGCAGCAACTTCTTCGCACCGCTCCTGACTCATACCAAGGCCGGTATCTGCCACTGAAAGGATCAGCATACGGTCCTTTTTCCAGATCCGGATATGGAGGATACCTCCCGTTTCTTTTTTAGAAAGACCATGAACCACCGCATTTTCTACAAGAGGCTGCAGGGACAGGGACGGAATGATCACGTCTGCCGCATCCGTCTCCAGGCTCAGACGGTATTTGATCCTGCTTCCAAAACGCATTTTCTGAAGATACATATAGTCATTTACGATCTTTAACTCCCGGTCTAATGTTACAGTCTGCTCCCTTGTTTTCAGGTTATAGCGGAACAGATTTCCCAGACTTAAGATCATCTTTTCCGTATCCACAGCATCTTCCAGTTTTGCGGTACATGCGATCATATTCAGGGTATTAAAGAGAAAATGGGGATTGATCTGGCTTTTTAACAGTTCCAGCCTTGCGCTTCCTAACTGTTTTTCCATTTCACTGCGCTCTAATTCCTCTTTGTGGAGCAGCTCCTGCATTTTGTTATTTTCTTTCATGGTGGCAATATAGCCCTTGGTACTGTGTTTCATTACATTGAAAGCTGTGACCAATTCTCCCATTTCATCTTTATTTTCTATGATCAGGTCCGGCTCATCAAAGTCATTGGCAGCTATCTTTCTGGTACTTGCAGCCAAAGATACAATGGGTTTTGCAACGGAATTTGAAAGAATTTTTGTCAGCCAGATCGCTATGATCATAAGTGCGATGGAAATGGCCACAATAATATACGGAATATTAGAAAACATTGCTGCTTCTTTCTGATACTCTTCTGTTCCTTCTGCCATGGTTATCTGCACCAGACGGCCGGTATATCCCTGGAGGTACTCCTGCATTTTGTATACGTAATACAGTTCGTCTACAAATTCACTGCCTGTTTTATTTCCTTCCGCTACGTCATCACGATAAACTTTGTAACCTTCATAGGCATTTCTTATGTTCCATGTCCTGGCACTGCGCTCTTTTCCAATCCTTCTGTACTCAGAAGGCAGTGACCACAGGCAACGTTCTGTTCTTACACATGCCACCCTGTAAGTATCCCGGCTTTCCTGGTCTGCATTTCGCACATAATGCTCAAAAGCTCTGATTTCCTGATCCAGTGCCTCCTGAAAGTCATTGCAGCGGGAGTTGTCATTCAAAATTCCTCCAAAGCTTCCCAGGGATACGTTGGTGATCCACACATTAAAAGAAGCGGAAAGAGCCATGATCAAAATGACCATGGCTGCAAAAATTCCTATTTTTCTTTTTATGGAGATCGTCATCCATAGCTTTCTCAGAGAAGGACGCATGATAACCTCCTGTTGTAATTCTTATGTCAGTTTCTTTATGTCTTTTGTAGCTTTTTAGCGTTTTTTATTACGGCCTCTTTTTTTGGCTGCTCTGAGTGCTGCTTTTTTTGCTGCAGCTGAGGTTGGAGCCGGGGCTGCGGGTGCTGGAGATGGAGCTGGCTCTGGTTTTGTAACTGCTGAAGCAGGAGTTGTTACTGGCTCTGCAATCGGATCTGCAGGTGCTAAAACTGGTACTGGTTCAGGCTTTGCTGTTTCCAGTTTCTTTGGTTCTTCTTTTGCAGTTGCCAGCTTTTTCGGCTCTTCTTTTTTTGTTTCCAGCTTGTGAGCTTCTGTCTTGGCAGTTGCTAACTTCTTTGGCTCTTCCTTCGTGGTCTCCAGTTTGTGAGTTTCCGTCTTGGCGGTCGCAAGCTTTTTTGGCTCTTCTTTCTTCTCTGCCGTCAGTTTTTTGAGTTCTGTTTTCTTTGTAGCTAACTTTTTCGGCTCTTCTTTTTTCTCCGTAGTCAGCTTCTTCGGTTCTTCCTTCTTTGTTGCCAGCTTCTTCGGCTCTGCCTTCTTTGTGGTCAGTCTCTTCGGGCTTTCCTTCTTCTCCTCTGGTGTACAGGAGAATACCATAAAGCTCATTGGCGGGATATGGATCTCAATGGAGTTCTCTCTTTCATCCCATTCTATCTTCTTGGATGCTTTCACACGGCTGTTGGTACGGCCTTCGCCGCCAAATTCTTTTGCATCACTGTTGAAGATCTCTTTATATTTTCCTGCAAATGGTACGCCCAGGCGGAATTTCTCATGATCCATATTATCAAAGTTACATACACAGAGCAGAGTTTCTTCTTTGCCTCTGCGCAGGAATATGATCATGCTTTCCTCATGGTAGCTGCAGTTGATCCACTCAAAGCCTTCCGTATCAAAGTCCTGCTCATACAGTGCCGGATGGGCCTGATACAGCTTGTTTAACTCACGGACGTAGGTCTGCATGTTCTTATGCAGCGGATATTTTAACAGATCCCATTCCAGGGACGCATTTTCGTTCCACTCATCGATCTGGCCATAGTCCTGTCCCATAAATAACAGCTTCTTGCCTGGATGGGACATCATAAAGCCATAGGCAGCCCGCAGGTTTTCAGCCTTTGCCTCTAAAGTCTCTCCCGGCATCTTACCCATCATAGAGCCTTTTCCGTGAACGACTTCGTCATGGGAGAATACCAGGACAAAGTTTTCACTGTAGGCATAAAGCATGGAAAACGTCAACTCGCCATAGTTATTTTTACGGAAATATGGATCACAGCGCATGTAGTTGGTGAAATCGTTCATCCAGCCCATATTCCACTTATAATCAAAACCAAGTCC
>ENA-OROP01002764-OROP01002764.1-human-gut-metagenome-genome-assembly--contig:-NODE-2764-length-12314-cov-17.977241_pt1 | contig 12314 bp, 7 predicted proteins | sample MGYA00242132_ERZ509056 | MGnify/ENA primary metagenome ERZ509056 (study PRJEB26280, sample SAMEA2338768) | human gut metagenome | biome: human gut; feature: human-associated habitat; material: faeces...
GGGCGACGGCGGTTGGGGTGGGGGTCGGCGCCGCAGCGGGGGCCGGGACAGCCTTTTGCGGCAGTGCAAGCAGCGGCGCAAGCAGAAAAACGGCTATTATTATAAATAAGTAGAATCCGATCCGACGCATGGCATGTACCTCCTGCGGTATGTATATGCGGGGCGGGCAGCGGGTAGGACAGGGCCGCCGGGAGGCTGCCCGGGGGGCGGAAGGCCATAGGTTCCCCCTTTGCCACATTGACAAAAAACGCCCTGCAATGCTATAATGTTCTTATATGTAACACAATTTTTATCTACCCATTCCTTCACACAAAGGCGGAAGCACTATGACCAGAGAACAGGTCGAAACGGAAATGGCCCAATACCGCAACATCTTTACTGTGGTGCGGCTGCTGGATGCTGCGCAGGTCGGCGGCGAGGAGTCCGTCAACAGCTGTTGCAGCTGCTACAGCTATTGGGGCAAAAGCACCCCCTGCCGGAACTGCATCTTCCGGCAGGTGTTGGAGGATCACCGCCAGCGCACCAAGCTGGAATACAGGGGCAGCGAGGTCTTTCAGGTCACCGCCGTCTACCGCGAGGTCGACGGCGCTCCCTGTGTCATGGAGCTGGTCCAGAAGCTGGACGGCGAGACCCTCATCGACCCCGAAAACGGGGACCGCCTGATAGACAGCATCACGAGCTACCACACCAAGCTCTACCACGATGCACTGACCGACAGCTACAACCGCCTCTACTTTGAGGACGCGCTCAAGGACAAGACCGCCCCCGCCGGTGTGGCCGTGCTGGATCTGGACGACTTTAAATTGATCAACGACACCTACGGCCATCAGGCCGGCGACACGGCGCTGCGCACCTGCGTTGACGTGGTGCGCGCCTGCATCCGCAAATCGGACGTGCTCATCCGCTACGGCGGCGACGAATTCCTGCTGGTGCTGCCGGGCATTGAGCGCGCGGCGTTCCTGGCCAAGCTGGACCGCATCCGGGCGCAGCTGCACGCTGCCAGCGTGCCGGGGTATTCCCGTCTGCAGCTGTCCGCCAGCATCGGCGGCGTGATAACGCAGCCCGGCGAGACCGTGGAGCAGGCAGTCTCCCGCGCCGACAAGCTGATGTACCAGGCCAAGAACCGCAAAAACATGGTCGTGACCGAGGACAACGCCCGGGACGGCGCTTTGAGCGCTGCCGGGCGCGAAAGCCATTCCCGCCAGAGCATTTTAATTGTGGACGACTCCGAGATGAACCGCGCCATTCTGGCGGAGATCCTGGGCAGCGACTACAACATTCTGGAGGCGACGAACGGCAGGGAATGCCTGGCCATGCTGGAGCAGTACGGCACCGGCATTGCGCTGATCCTGCTGGACATCGTCATGCCGGTCATGGACGGCTTTGCGGTGCTGAGCGAGATGAACCGCAGCCACTGGATCGAGGACATCCCCGTCATCATGATCTCGAGTGAGGACGCCGACACCGTTGTGCGCCACGCCTATGAGCTGGGCGTCTCGGACTATGTCAGCCGCCCGTTCGATGCGGGCATCGTCTACCGCCGCGTTTTCAACACGATCAAGCTCTACGCCAAGCAGCGGCGGCTCGCCTCGCTGGTGACGAGCCAGATCAAGGAAAAAGAGAAAAACACCAAGATGATGATCTCGATCCTGAGCGAGGTCGTCGAGTTCCGCAACGGCGAGAGCGGCCAGCACGTGCTGCACATCGGCACGCTGACCCAGCGCCTTCTGGAGCGGCTGACGCAGAAAACCGACAAGTATGACCTGCCGCCCGAAACGCAGGAGCTGATCGTCATGGCATCGGCGCTGCACGACATCGGAAAGGTTGCGATAGACGATAAGATCCTGAACAAGCCCGGGCGGCTTACCCCGGAGGAGTTCGATCTTATGAAAACCCACACCGTTGTGGGCGCGAACATGCTGGACCATCTGGGCCGCTATAAAAACGAAGCGCTTGTCAAGACCGCCCACGACATCTGCCGCTGGCACCACGAGCGCTGGGACGGCCGCGGCTACCCCGACGGCCTGGCCGGGGACGACATCCCGATTTCGGCACAGATCGTCTCGATGGCGGACGTCTACGACGCGCTGGTCAGCAAGCGCGTCTACAAGGCCGCCTACTCACCGGACACCGCGGTGCAGATGATCCTGCACGGCGACTGCGGGCAGTTCAACCCCCTGCTGCTGGAATGTCTGGTAGATATTCAGGACGTCTTAAAGGCCGAGATCGTCGGACGGGGGAACGAATCGGTGCTCGCGGCGGCGGAAACCTCTGCGGAGGGGTCAAGACCCCTCCCTACGATGCCACGATAACGAGCGGTTTGTAGGGAGGGGTCTTGACCGCTCCGTGCCCGTGCGCGGCGGCGGGAACCTCCCCGGGATGGATGAAGCCCTCCCGGGGTGCTCGCGGCGGCGGAAACCTCTGCGGAGGGGTCAAGACCCCTCCCTACGATGCCACGATAACGAGCGGTTTGTAGGGAGCGGTCTTGACCGCTCCGTGCCCGTGCGCGGCGGCGGAAACCTCCCCTACCGCGCCACTATAAATTGTGTAATTGTTATGATATTGCGGATTCTGTTGAAAATATCCCCTGTCTATGGTAAAATAAGAAGATAACTATTAGAGAGGACTTCTCCTTCTTCATGACAAGTAAACGCGAAAAGCTGCAATACGCTTATGTATTTTTCGCCGATCTGCTCACGATGGCCGTCAGCGTGCTGCTGGCGTGGCTCATCACCGACGGGCTGTTCGGCGTGCTGATCCCCTACACCAGCACCGATTGGCTCCAGACCCTGTGCCTGCTGTTTGTGGCGTTCGTCGTCACCTTCTTCTTCTTTGACCAGGACAAAAACATCGTAACACGGTCTGAAAACGAGGAAATCAGCCTTTCCCTCCGGTTCAACATCGCGTTCGGCCTTGTTTATGCAGGCTGCATGCTGCTGGCCAAGGCCACGATGCTGGACTCCCGTTATTTTGCGGTCACGGTGCCCGCGGTCAACGCAGTGCTGCTGCCGTTCTCCCATGCGATTTTAAAGCGGCTGCTCATCCGGTTCCAGCGCAGCTGGGGCATGGAGACGCTCGTCGGCGTCGTCACAACGTCGGACCGGGCCGAGCGGCTGATTTCCGAGATTCGAAAGGACTGGTCCCGCCGGGTCGTGGGCGTCTCGCTGCTGGAGGCCACGCCCGCCGCGATCTCCACCAAAGTCTGCGGCGTCGAGGTCAAGGCGACGTTCGACGACTTCATGGACTGGATCCGGCGCGAGGCGCTCGACGAGGTCTATGTCGATGTGCCGATGGACAGCGGCGAGAGCTTCATCCCCTATCTCGACGAGATGGAGAGCATGGGCCTGACCGTGCACTTCCGTCTGCCGCTGCTGGACCGCATTGAGGAAGCCTGCTGCGACGAGACGAGCGCCGCGCGGCTGAGCCGGTCCCTGGGGCGCTGCGCCGGGGGCAACATCGTCACGATGGGCACCGTTGAATTGCAGCTGCGCGACCAGATCGCCAAGCGCTGCATGGACGTGGTGGGCGCTGTCATCGGCTGTATCATCAGCATCCCGATCATCGCGGTGGTCGCCATCCCGCTCAAGCTCGAAAGCCCCGGCCCGCTGTTTTTTAAACAAAAGCGTGTGGGCCGCAACGGGCGGTATTTTTACATCCACAAGCTGCGCAGCATGTACGTGGACGCCGAGGCCCGCAAGAAGGAGCTGATGGCCCAGAATGAAATGAACGGCCTGATGTTCAAAATGGAGGATGACCCCCGCGTGACCAAGGTGGGTAAATTCATCCGCCGCACCAGCATTGACGAGCTGCCGCAGTTTTTTGACGTGCTGCGGGGCGATATGAGCCTGGTGGGCACCCGCCCGCCGACGGTGGACGAGTACAAGCAGTACGAGAGCCACCACAAGCGCCGCCTGTCGATGAAGCCGGGCATCACCGGCCTGTGGCAGGTCAGCGGGCGCAGCGACATCGAGGATTTTGAGGAGGTCGTCAAGCTCGACGTAGCCTACATCGACAACTGGTCCCTCTGGGGCGACGTAAAGATTTTGTTCAAAACGATTTACGTTGTGTTCGCGGGGAAAGGGGCGAAATGATAGCAAGCAGCCGTTCCGGAAAGGGACGGCTGCTTTTTTGCCGCCGCGCGGCCCCTACAGGGAAGCTGACGTTGCCGCAAAGCACCCGGAGCGGTCAAGACCGCTCCCTACAAACTGCCGCTCACGGGTGTCTTGTAGGGAGGGGTCTTGACCCCTCCGGGCAGCCTCCCTCCACGCCAAAACGGGGCCCGCTTTTCGGCAGGTCCCGTTTTGGTTGGTATAGGAAAATAATAAGAAAATGGCTTGTTTATCCCCGCATTACACGATCTTGCGGGATTTGTGGACGCCGGTCTTGAGGAACTCGACCCATTCCGCAATGTTCACGGCGTGGTCGCCCAGACGCTCAAGGTACTTATCGATCATAAATAAGTCCAGCGCCGTCTCGGCATCGCCGGGGTGGGCGGCGATGTAGGCCGCAATTTCCTTGGAAATACGGCTGAACATCGCGTCGCAGTCGTCGTCGCGGGCAATGACCTGCGCGGCGGCGGACAGGTCCACCTGCACGTAGGCGGCAATGGCGTCCTTGACCATGTGCAGGGCAATGTCGCCCATCGCGTACAGGTCGTCCAGCACACCGACGGTGCGCGCGCCGTCCGGGTGGAGATGGAGCGTTATCTCGGCAATATCGCTGGCCTGGTCGGCGATGCGCTCAATGTCGGTGACCATCTTCAGCGCCGTGGAGACCTTGCGCAGGTCGCCCGCCACGGGCTGCTGGCGCAGAAACAGCGTTAAGCAGCGGTGCTCGATCTCATGCTCGGCGGAGTCGATTTCGCTGTCCCGGGCAATAACGCTGCGGGCCAGCTCGGTGTCGCCGGTGCGCAGGGCGGTCATGGCGCTTTCGATCGCACCGCCGGCGGCGTGGCCCATGCGGGCCAGCATCGTGTCAAGCTGCAGCAGCTCGGCGTCGTACATTTTTCGTACACTCGTACCCATTTGTCGTACCTCCTTAGCCGAAGCGGCCCGAGATGTAATCCTCGGTGCGCTTGTCCACGGGCGTGGCGAACACACGCTCCGTCGGGCCCATCTCCACCAGCTCGCCCAGCAGGAAAAATGCCGTCTTGTCGCTGATACGCGCGGCCTGCTGCATGTTGTGGGTGACCATGACGATGGTGTAATTCTCTTTCAGCTCCGTGGCCAGCTCCTCGACCTTGGACGTCGAGATGGGGTCCAGAGCGCTCGTCGGCTCATCCATCAGCAGGACCTCGGGCTCAACGGCCAGGGCGCGCGCAATGCAGAGGCGCTGCTGCTGGCCGCCCGACATGCCCAGGGCGCTCTTGTTCAGGCGGTCCTTGACCTCGTCCCAGATGGCCGCGCCGCGCAGGGATCTTTCCACGATCTCATCCAGCTGCGCTTTATTATGGATGCCGTGGGTGCGCGGGCCGTAGGCGATGTTGTCATAGATGGACATCGGGAAGGGGTTCGGCTTCTGGAACACCATGCCGACGCGCTTGCGCAGGACGTTGACGTCCATCTTGTCCTTATAGATGTCCACGCCGTCGAGCTTGATGTCGCCGGAGATGCGGCAGCCCTCGACGAGGTCGTTCATGCGGTTCAGGCTTTTCAAAAAAGTGGATTTGCCGCAGCCGGACGGACCGATGAACGCGGTGATCTCCTTTTCCGGGATGTCGATATTGATATTTTTCAGCGCATGGAAGCTGCCATAGTACAGGTCCATATTGCGCACTTCAAATTTGTTCATGAAATGACCTCACATTTTTATCTCTGCTCTGTGCAATGCAGCGGTAGGGGCTGCTGCGCGGAGAGTGCCCGGAGCGGTCAAGACCGCTCCCTACATGGCACCCGTGAACGGCGAATCGTAGGGAGGGGTCTTGACCCCTCCGCGGGGTTTGCGCTGCCGCATACTCCCACGGGCGGATATGGAATCCGCCCCTACGGTGCAGGAGCGGGCCGCATATATGCGTCCCCTACATGCGGCGCCGGGGAAGGGGCTGCCGGACGGAAGGTTCCCGGAGCGGTCAAGACCGCTCCCTACATGCCACCCGTGAACGGCGAATCGTAGGGAGGTGCGGGGTTGTAAGCGTGGGACCACGGTTGAGCGTAGCGAAACCGGGGAGCGAACAATGTTTGCCCCTGCGGGGCAAACAACCGCATGAGCGGGCCAGCTTTGCTGGCTGGCGGCGCTCGTTGTGCGCCGCCAAGCGGTCTTGACCCCTCCGCAACGGTTTGCGCTGCCGCATACTCCCACGGGCGGATATGGAATCCGCCCCTACGGTGCAGGGCATTGCCCTTTACCGTTTTGCCAGCTTCCCGGCTACCAGCCCGGACAGGCCGTTGATGACCAGCACCAGCACCAGCAGGACCACTGCCGTGCCGTAGGTCTGGCCGATGTACAGCCCCTCGTTCGAGAGCAGGTACATGTGTACGGCCAGGGTGCGGGTGGAGCTGAACACGCTGGACGGGATCTTTGCCACAGAGCTTGCGGTATAGATCAGCGCGGCGGTCTCGCCGACGATGCGGCCCGTGGCCAGAATGACGCCGGACAAAATGCCGGGCATGGCGGACGGCAGCACAATCGTGAACACCGTGCGCAGCTTGCCCGCGCCCAGACCAAAGCTGCCCTCGCGGTAGGAGTCGGGCACTGCGATCAGCGCCTCCTCCGTCGTGCGCATGATGACGGGCAGAACCATGATGGCCAGCGTGAACGCACCGGCGATCATCGAATAGCCCCAGTGCAGCTTGGTAACGAAGAACAGCATACCGAACAGGCCGTAGACGATGGACGGGATGCCCTGCAGCGTCTCGGTGGTGACGCGCACGGCCTTGACCAGCTTGCTGCCGCGGTGGGCGTACTCGACCAGCCAGATGGCCGCAAAGATGCCCAGCGGCGTCGAGATCGCCAGCGAGAAGGCGGTCATCAGCACCGTGTTGATGAGCGCGGGCGTCAGCGAGACGTTCTCGGAGTTATACTCCCAGGCGAACAGCTCGGGCTTCAAATTGGGGATGCCCATAACCAGAATGTAGCCGATGAGGAACACCAGCACCGCGGCGGTCAGCAGGGCGGCAATGCGCACAAGCCAGCGCAGCGCGGCGGCCTGCATACGGGCGGCGCGGCGGTTGCTGCCGCCGGTGGGCAGGAACTCATGCGGTTTTGCGTAGGTCATATCGGCGGCTGTTTGCGTTGCGGCACTCTCAGGCATAGTCCTTACCCCCTTTCACAAGGCTGAAGCAGAGGTTGATAAGCAGGATGAATACGAACAGCACAACGCCGGTGGCGATCAGCGCCTCGCGGTGGAGGTCGGCGGCGTAGCCCATCTCGATGACGATGTTCGAGGTCATCGTGCGCAGGCCCTGGAACAGACCCTTGGGCATCCAGGTCTGGTTGCCCGCGACCATGACGACGGCCATCGTCTCACCGATGGCGCGGCCAATGCCGAGGATGACTGCCGACAGCACGCCGGATTTTGCGGCGGGCAGCACGGCGTAGAACACGCTGCGCTCATGCGTCGCGCCAAGGGCAAGGCTGCCCTCGTAGTAGCTGCCGGGCACGGCGTCGAGGCTCGTCTTGCTGACCGTGATGATGGTGGGCAGGATCATGATGCCCAGCAGCACGGCGGCGGTAAACAGGCTCATGCCCTTGCCGCTCTTGACGTGGAGCACAGTTTTGAAGAACGGCGACTTGACCATGGCCTGCACGGCGGGCACAAGCACGATCATGCCGAAGAAACCGTAGACGACGGACGGGATGCCGGCCAGCAGCTGCACCGCCGGGAGCATGACCTTATTGATGCGGGGCGACGCGAACTTGGACATGTAGATGGCCGTCAGCAGGCCGATGGGCACGCCGACGAGGATAGCCCCCGCCGTGACGTAGATGCTGCCCAGGATCATCGGCAGGATGCCGAAGATGTCGTTGCCGGGCTTCCATGTCGTGCCCAGCAGGAACTTGAGCGGGCCGATCTTGAACAGGGTGGGCACGCCGTTGGCAAACAGGAAGATGCAGATCAGCGCCACCGCCAGGATGGACACACAGGCGCAGAGAGTGAACACGCCCTGCATAACGCCTTCTTTTAGCTTGGAGGTCATTTCCCTATACTCCTTTGGTTATATGCCATGTAGGGGCCGGACATGTCCGGCCCGCAGCCTTCCCATAACCGCGCGGTCACGGGTACGCTGCGGGCGGGGCATGCCCCGCCCCTACGGTGCTGCTATACTTTACTGCACATCCGCCCAGGTGGTCAGCTCGCCGGTGTAGATGCCCTTGATCTGGTCAACGGTCAGGTCGTCGGTGGTGTTGACGGGGTTGACGACGACGGCGATGCCATCCAGCGCCAGCACGGTAGCCTTGGCGCCGCCCTCGACCTCGGAGTCCTTCAGCTCACGGCTGGCCATGCCGATGGTGTAGGTGCCCTCCAGCGCACCGGAGACGCCGGTGGTGGAATCGGTTGTCTGGAGCTCAAGCTCGGCGTTGGGGTTGACGGTCTTGTAAGCCTCGATCAGCTTCTCCATCAGCGGAGAGACGGAGGAAGAACCGCCGACGACGATCTTGCCCTCGGGCTGGGCGGAGGTAAAGTCCGCGCCGTCCTCACCGATGTAGCCGTTGTCGGTAGCGATGGCCTGGCCGTCCTTGCTCAAGACATAGGCGATGAAATCAACGGCCACGGGGTCCGTCGCGTCGCCCTTGGTGACGATGTTGAACGGACGGGACAGAACGTAGCTGCCGTCCTTGACGGTCTCGGCGGAGGCCTCGACGCCGCCGACAGTGACAGCCTTGACGTCATTGCTCAGAGAGCCGAGGCTGATGTAGCCGATAGCGGTCTCATCGTTGGCGACGGCGGTCATGACGCCGTTGGTGCTGGACTGGATGGCGGCGGCCTCGGTGGTGTTATCGACCTTCTTGCCGTCGGCGTTCTTCTCCTCGACACCGGTCAGCTCGATGAAGGCGCCGCGGGTGCCGGAGCCGTCCTCACGGGAGATGACCGTGATGTCCTGGTCAGTGTCGAAGTCACCGGCAGGGGCAGCCTTAGAAGGAGCGGCCTCGGGGGAGGCAGCCTCGGTGGAAGCGGCGGTGCTCTCTGCAGGGGCAGAGGAAGCAGCGGCGGAATCGGCAGAGCCGCAGGCAGCCAGGCTCAGAGCCAGCGCAGCAGCGGTAACGGCAGCAATTGCAGAAGTACGTTTCATGTGTGTATTCTCCCTTTTTCCCAAATTTATGTGGTATAGTTTGGATGTTTTGCCAATGCTTCACCGGAAGCAAGCTAATTGTACCGCGGTTTTGCGCCGGTTTCGACCATAGTACGGTACAATCGCTGTAAAGGTTTTGCAAAGAGTGGGCAGGTTTTGTGTAGAGCGTGTAAAGTTTGTAAAGTTTTGGGAAAGGGAGGGGGTGGATTGGGCGGCAAAGGGGTGACGGGGCGGCGGCGGAAAGCCCGTCGGAATCCCCCAGGCCGCTAACGCGGCCAGCCCCCTTTGACAAGGGGGCCTTTTTTTTGCGTGGGCGGAGCCCGCGAGAGGAGCCTCCCCATCAGGGGAGGTGGCCGCGAAGCAGGCCGGAAGGGTCCAGGAAGTTGGCGGGTGGCTGCCCGTTGACGGGTGGTAACGTAAGGCCCGTCGGGACCCTTCAGGCCTCGCAAGCTCGGCCAGCTCCCCTGATGGGGAGCCTTTTGCGGGCTGCGCCCGAGATTATAGCAGCCGTTAAAAACAACGGGGGTTCGGGGGAACCCCCGACTCAAAGGTAGAGGAAGGGGCGGGGGCGTTAAGAACGAAAAGTAATACTGCTTTCGTTTAGCCCCCGCCCCTTCCGACCTCCGCTTTGGGGGTCTTGGGGGCGTGCAGCCCCTAAGGCGGGGTCCGCTGCATCCGCAACAGCGGGACTTTTCTTTGCTTCTTTCTTTTGGTCACAAAAGAAAGAAGGAGTTCCCGGGAGGCAGCCGCTAATAGCCCGTTTTACACAAATTTTACACAACATTTACCTTCCCGTGGTGGTGTACCTGCGGCGCATACATTATAATAGAAGGCGGTATAGTGTAAAACTCAATAAGAGAATGGATGTGTAACACCGGATGACCATTTTTAATGTGTTCACCCTGATGGGCGGCATTGCCATGTTTTTGTATGGCATGGACCTGATGGGGAAAGCTCTGGAACAGACCGCCGGCAGTAAGCTGCAGGGCATTCTGTCCACCATGACCAGCAGCCCCATCCGCGGTTTGCTGCTCGGCATGGCCGTCACTGCCGTCATTCAGTCCAGCGGTGCCACCACCGTCATGGCTGTCGGCTTCGTCAACTCCGGCCTGATGGAGCTGCATCAGGCTATCAGCGTCATTATGGGCGCAAACATCGGTACGACTGTCACCGGCTGGCTGCTCTCGCTGTCCGGCTTGGAGGGCGACAGCTTCCTCACAAAAATGATGAACCCTACCGCGTGGAGCCCGATCCTCGGCTTCATCGGCATCTGGCTGTATATGATCGGCAAGGACCGCAAGCGCGGCGTCGGTAAAATCCTGCTGGGCTTCTCTATTTTGATGGCCGGCATGAACACGATGTCCCATGCCATGTCCCCGCTGGCCGACGAGCCGTGGTTCATGGATCTGTTCCTCAGCTTCAAAAACCCGATCCTCGGCGTCATTGCGGGCGCGGTGCTGACGGCTGTTTTGCAGTCCTCGTCGGCGTCCGTCGGTATCCTGCAGGCCCTGACCAGCACCGGCGCGGTCACCTACTCCGCTGCCGTGCCCATCATCATGGGCCAGAACATCGGCACCACCGTCACGGCGCTGATCTCCTCGGCGGGTGCAAACAAGAACGCAAAGCGCACCGCCTTCGTCCATCTCTATTTTAACGTTATCGGCACAATCCTCTTCCTGTGCGGGTTCTACGGGCTGAACGCGCTGATCGGTTTTGCCTTCTTCAACGAGACGGCCAACACCTTCGGCATCGCCATCGTACACACAATTTTCAACGTAGTAACGACAGCCATCCTGCTGCCGTTCAACCGCCTGCTGGAAAAACTGGCCATTTTGACCGTGCCCGACTCCCCGTCCGACAAGAAGCAGGAGAACACCCTGCTGGACGAGCGTCTGCTGACTACGCCGTCCGTGGCCGTGGGCCGCGCCATGCTGACCGGCGGCGATATGGCCGAGATCTGCCGCACCGCGCTCTTGCAGGCCATGTCCACCACCCGCGTCTGGAATGACGCCATCGCCGACGAGGTCATCCGCAAGGAGGACGCCGTTGACCACTATGAGGACGTGCTGGGCACCTACCTTGTCAAATTGAGCGCCAAGCATCTGTCCGTGGAGGATAACCGCTCCGTCAACACGCTGCTGCACACCATCGGCGACTTTGAGCGCGTCTCCGACCACGCCGTGAACATTATCAAAACGGCGCAGGAGATCCGCGACAAGGGCATCAAATTCAGCGAAGAAGCGCTGAATGACCTGTCCGTGCTGGAGGCCGCCGTGCAGGACATCGTCAACCGCACGGTGGATGCGTTCCAGAAGTGCGACACCTACGCCGCCGGCAAAATCGAGCCGCTGGAGCAGGTCGTGGACGGCCTGGTGCGCGAGGTCAAGACCCGCCACATCGCGCGTCTGCAGGCCGGTGTCTGCACGATCGAGTACGGCTTTGTGCTGGACGATCTTTTGACGAACTATGAGCGCATTGCCGACCATTGCTCGAACATTGCGGTGGCCATGATCGAGGTCGCGGCGGACAAGTTCGACACCCACGAGTACCTGAACAACGTCAAGCACGGCGGCAGCGTGAAGTTTGAGCGCCGCTACGAGAAATACCGTGGCCGCTACACCTTCCCGCCGGAGGCGTATTCCGAACCCGCGGAAAATCCGGCTGAAAACTAAAAATTACGTGCCTTCCCCTATGGGGGAAGGTGGCCGAGGCTCCGACCGAGGCCGGATGAGGGGCAGCCTTCCGGCTGCAATCCGTAAACGGGCGACCACGATAGCGTCGCCCTCATCAGTCCGCTTCGCGGACAGCTTCCCCCGATGGGGAAGCCTTTTTGTAGGGGCCGGGCATGCCCGGCCCCTACGTTTATAGTAAGGGGTATTTACTATGATCTACATCGTTGAGGACGACTCCAGCATCCGTGAGCTGGAGCAATACGCTTTGCAATCCAACGGGTACGAGACCACGGGCTGCGAGGACGCGGCCAGCTTCTGGGCGGCGCTGCGCAGCGGGCGGCCCGACCTCGTCATTCTGGACGTCATGCTGCCCGACGAGGACGGCTACCAGATTTTGGCCAAGCTGCGCGCC